>Ga0308164_10001892_pt1 | contig 22370 bp, 18 predicted proteins | sample PhyTR2_FD_201031 | JGI IMG/M metagenome (GOLD analysis project Ga0308164, IMG submission 201031) | Phyllosphere microbial communities from UC Gill Tract Community Farm, Albany, California, United States - DLSLT.R2 | ecosystem: Host-associated > Plants > Phyllosphere > Unclassified | place: USA... | reverse complement strand
TTAAAAAAATATATGTAGCAGCCGTACTTTCGCTGGCAACATTCTCCTGTCAGAATCACGATTCGGATACGGAGGTTAATCCAGAAGATATTTACAGCAAAACCAATATCTTTCCTCAGCCGCCCAATCAGTGGATGGGAGAGAACAATCCCTATTATACAGAAGGATATGCAGGCGATGTAATGCCTTATTATGAAAACGGGAAGTTCCATCTTTTCTTTCTTCACGATGCAAAAACAAAACCTGCAGGAGAAGGATTTCATGATATTCACAGCTTCGAGACCGGTAATTTTACAGATTTTACTTATCAGGGAAGACAGATTTCTTACGGAACATCATCAGAAGCCGATTTCGGAGTGGGAACGGGAAGTCTTGTAAAGGTAGGAAATACTTATTATTACTATTACACCGGTCATAATGAAGTAGCATCGTTTTTATCAGGAAATCCACGGGAGAGTGTTCTCCTGGCAACAAGTACGGATATGAAAAACTGGACGAAGGTCAAGAATTTTAAAATCACTGCTCCGGCAGGATATTATGATTATGAATTCCGTGATCCGCACGTTTTCTTTAATTCTGAAGACGGAAAATACTGGATGCTGGTTTCTGCTCAGACCTCTGACAAGAAAGCAGTCGTACTGAAATTGACCACCACCAATCCGGCAACCGGAAACTGGACCGTAGAAAATCCGATTTATACCACCAGCTCTTCCGAAAATTATATTATGCTGGAATGTCCGGATCTTTTCAAAATGGGCAATTATTGGTATCTTGTTTTTTCTGAAAACTGGAGTAACAATACCGGAACACATTACCGCATTTCGACTTCACCAAACGGACCATGGACAACACCTCAAAATGACCGTTTTGACGGCTCTTATTTCTATGCAGCCAAAACAGTTTCGGATAATACAAACCGTTATCTGGTAGGATGGACCGCAAGAAAAACTCCTGAAAATAATACCGGTGGAAAAGACTGGGCAGGAAATATTGTTACTCACAGACTGGTTCAGAATTCGGACGGAACACTGGCTGTAAAACAGGTTTCAGGATTACCATCTGTATTTGGTCAAAATACTCCGTTATCAGTAGACAAAATCACTGGAAACGTATCTCAGAATGGCAATAACTTTAATTTATCCGCCAATTCTCGGGTCACTTTTTCGAAGCTTCAGAAAGCCAATCAGATTAACTTTACATTGAATGTATCTGCAGGAAAAGCAGGAATTATTCTGGCACAGGATACCGACGCCGGAAGCGGGGTTAAGATTGCATTTGAACCTGCAAATAACAGGATCGCAGCTTATGTCATGAATTCCGGTTCGGAAGATCTTATGAATTCTTATTCGTTAAGTTCGGTTTCAGGAACATCATATACTGTGACGGCTTCCATAAGCAACGATGTTTGTGTGGTCTATATCAATGATAAAATAGCTTTCACCAACAGAATTTATACTATTGTTAATAAAAAATGGAGTATTTTTAGTTCTTCAGAGAGTTCATTCAGTAATATCAATATCAAAAATCCCAATTAATGTTTATCAATAAGAAAATTAATGTAATAAGTTTTGGAGAAGTCCTTTTTGACGTTTTTGGAGAAGAGAAAAAAATCGGGGGAGCTCCTCTCAATCTAGCTCTCAGAACAGCTTCGTATGGCTTTCCCGTGGCAATAATCAGTGCGGTAGGAAATGATGAAGACGGGAAGGTAATTTTGGATTATACCAAAGAAAATGCTCTTGAAACTGCCGGAATCATTGTTTCTCCTCAGTATGAAACAGGAATTGTTCAGGTCTCTTTAAATGAACGTGGTTCTGCGACATACGAGATCAAATTTCCTTCGGCGTGGGATTTTATCAGTGTTGATGAAAAAATAATGGATACCGTAAAAGAGGCGGATGTTTTTTTCTATGGAAGCCTTGCCTGCAGAAATGATGTTTCTCAAGAGACGCTTTTCTCCCTATTAGATTCCAATGATAAAATGTTTAAAGTTTTTGATGTGAATCTAAGAAAGCCGTTTTACAATATTCAGCTTCTGGAAAAACTTATGAACAGTGCAGATTTTATTAAATTTAATGATGAAGAAATATTGGAAATTGCTGCCGGAATGGGATTTGAGTCCGATGATCTGGAATCAAACATCAAGTTTATATCAGAAAAAACAAACACTAAGGCAATCTGTGTAACTCTAGGAAAACACGGATCTATCCTGCTGTGGAATAATCAATTGTACAGACACGAAGGTTATCCTGTGAAAGTAGCAGATACAGTAGGAGCAGGAGATTCTTTCTTGGCCAGCCTGATTGCGAAACTGCTTTCAGATCAAAATCCTGATGAAGCTCTTAATTTTGCCAGTGCCGTCGGTGCTTTGGTAGCGAGTTATTCCGGTGCCAATCCTACAATAGAAAGTTCTGAAATTGATGCATTTTTGAAAGAGAATGCTTATTGATCAGATAATTTTAAATATTTCGATAATAAAAGAAAACTCCTGTGTTTATGGGAGTTTTCTTTTGTTTGACAGTTGAAGTTGATTTTACTTACATAGAAGCTAAAGTTTATCCAGCTTAAATTACTAAAAAGAAGTTATAATTGTAGTTTTGTAATACACAAATTAAAATATGTCATTAATCAACGATTTAGGTAAGATTATATTTTTCTTGTTTTTACTGTTAAGTGTTTTTCTGATTACGGCAAAATCTAAAAGAAAAATACCGGATTATTTATTTGCTGCTTTTCTATTAGTATCGGTGATAGATTTTTCCGGTTTGTTTATATCACCACCGGATTCTAGAATAATCAAAGGAGGGAAACTGGCCAGTGTATTACTGCAAATGCCGCTCTATTATTTATATGTCAATTCTGCTTGCTATTACAATTTCAAACTTCATAAGAAGCATCTTTTACATACGCTTCCTTTTTTATTCTTTCTTATTTTTTTCAGTATCTCAGGAATTTCAAAACAGAATTACAGAGTGTTTGATAGTTTTTCCATCGTTCAATATTACTGTTATATCATTGCTGTATTCCTGAAACTAAGGAACTTTAGAAAATTATATCAGGAAAATTATTCCAGTAATCATCACCTTACTTATAAATGGCTGATGCAAACCACTGTTCTTTTTTTAATTGGAAATTTCTTTGTGCTCATCAGGGGCTTTGTAGACGAAAGCAACCCGGTTCATGCCTATTTATACACCTTCACATCCCTGTTTGTATTATTTGTAATCAGCTGGTTTGTGCTGAACGCCTTATATCGCCCGAATTTGTTTGCTGGTATCAATAAAGACCTGGTTCCTGTAAAGCCGGTGAATGAATTGAAGGAGGAACCTGAACAATTGAAAAATTTACTGCAATTTATGGAAACTGAAAAGCCTTATTTAGATGATAAGCTGACATTACAGAAATTGGCAGAACAATTTAATTTACCAGAAAAGCAACTTTCATTATTGATCAATCAGCATACCGGAAAACATTTTTTCGATTTTATCAATGAGTTTAGAATTAATGATGCAAAAACGCTTCTAAAAGAGCAGTCTCAATTAACCGTATTAGAAGTATTGTACGAAGTGGGCTTCAACTCAAAATCTTCATTTTATACCGCATTTAAAAAAGAGACCAACTTAACGCCTACAGATTACAGAAAATCAATGGTTTAATACTGTCCGACTTAAAGTCGGACTGATTTAATATAAAAAAACAGTCCGATTTCCGATACCCGGATATTTTTATCAATGTAAAATTCCAGATTTGCTTCATCATTAAAAATTAATAAAATGAAGCTAAAAATCAAATGGACCTTATTCCTTTTTTCTGTATTAAGTTTCGGATTATATTCCGGACAATCCAATCAAAAAGATCCGATCAGCCGGGCAGACTCTTTATGGAATACATATAAACATGAGAACACTCCGGGTATGGCTGTTGCCATTATAAAAGATGGAAAAGTAATTTATAAGAGAACTTATGGGCTGGCCAACCTCGAAAGTAAAACCCCAATAACAGATTCTACGGCTTTTAATATTGCATCTGTTTCTAAGCAGTTTACCGCATTTATTGCCCTTTTGGCAGAACAGGAAGGAAAGTTATCATTAGATGACGATATCAGGGTTTATCTGCCGGAACTGAGCCATCTTTCCTATAAAATTACAATTCGGCAATTAGCCAATCATACCCATGGATTACCGAATTTTAGTGAAATTAAGAAATTGCAGGGCTTTGGTGATGAATTTAAAGTAAACAATACTGAAGCAGTACATACCCTTTTGCAAATTAAAAGAGTGAATTTTCCTCCGGGAGAGCAATATCAATATAATAACACTGGTTTTACATTGCTTGCTGAAATTCTTCGCAGGGTTTATAAAAAGGATTTCAGCCAAATAGCAAAGGAATATGTTTTTAAGCCTTTGCATATGAACAACACCTTGGCAATAGATGATCCGGATAAAATTATTCCAAATAAGGCAGAATCCTATCAGCCAAAAGGCAGCACTTTCGTAAAACTTCCTATCGGACAAATGGTAAGTGGCTCATCCAATATTTATGCTACGCTGGATGATCTTTGCAAATGGGCGGCCAATTTTCAAAATCCTATACAGGGAAGCCGTACGCTTTATAATACAATGCAAAAGAATACCGTGTTAAACTATGGAAGAAACATCGAATATGGACTGGGCCTGCAAACTGAAAAATATAAAGGTTTGGATATTGTATTTCACGGTGGGGGTACTGTTGGCTATCGTACTTATATCCTTCACGTTCCTTCGCAACAATTTTCTGTTATAATGTTGGGGAATGGGCAAGGTTTTGATGGCTTGCTCATTGCTTATCAGTTGGTTGATTTCTTTCTTAAAGATCAAGAGACAATTCCTGTTAAGCCTCAAAAAACAAGTTATGCACCATCAGAACTCAAACAATTTGGAGGAGTTTATGAGCTTAATCCCGGAAATTATCTTGAAATATCAACGGAAGGGAAAGATCTTTATCTGGGAACCTATAACCATAAAGGTAAAGAGCTTTTACAGGTAATTGGTGATAATAAATTTAAGATTAGTTCTATTCCTACTGCAAGTTTAACTTTCAATAACGGATCTGTTAAGCTTAGAATTGCTGATTTTACCTATACCGCAAAAAAAGTAACAATGAATCCTCCCAAGGCAGATAAAATGGTTTTGAATAAATTGGTTGGGTTCTATAGAAATGAAGAATTTAATACGATCTATCAATTACTTATTGAAAACAATCGGTTGATAGCCAGGCATCCACTAAATGGTGATATTGAATTGTTTCCATTAAAACCTGCAAGTTTTTACTCGACAACAGAATATTTTGGACAGCTTGATTTCAAGTATGATAAAAATAATAACATCACCAAATTTGAATTATCCGGAGCTAATCTCTCAGGCATTGTATTTAAGAAAATAAAGTGATCGTAAACTGAAAAAATGAATAAAATCCCGACAAGAGTTGGGATTTTATTCTTTCCTTACCTGCCACAAAAAATCCTTGTTTTGCTTTAGGAATATTTGATATTAAAACCGGTAGCCCATGCTCAAACCAAATTTTGCAACTATGTCATGATCTGTTTTGGCTGCATTGAACAATAGCCTTCCGTAGCCTGCATTGGCTTCAAAAACTAATCCTTTTTTGGTAACCAGCTTCCAGCCAAGGCCGGCACCCAATGCGACATCATATACATCTTTGTTTTCAGTGAATGTCAGGCGGTCTGCTGAGTATATTTTTTTTCCATCAATGGAAGTAAATGCTCCAAATCCTTCGACAAAAAAACCGGAAGCATATTTTTTTCCAAAATAATACCTGTAATATGGGGAAATGTAGTAATTCAGATCCTCATTTTCTGTATTATCATAAACGAAAAATGCAGAAATTCCGAGTGATGAGTTTTTGTTGAGATGCCGTTCAAAACCTGCTTCCACAGCACCGGCTAATGGCGCGATTAAGTTTAATCTAATTTCATTTTTTTTCTGATAAGGATTTGCATCAGTTCCATTTTCATTTTGAGCTTTGACAGAATAAAAAGCAAACAACATGATGAGTAGTAAAAAGGTTTTTTTCATAAAAAATTAATTTGAATTATTGAAGTGCAAAACTCAAATAATTCAAATTAGAACGGGTTTTAAAAGCTTAAAAATGGAGAAAATGGTACCTATTTGCTGGTATTTTTGTATTCATTGGGTGTTTGACCGGTTACTTTTTTAAAGGCTTTATAAAAAGTTGTTTTTGAAGTAAACCCGGATTCTAATCCCATCGTCAGCAACGTGTAATTTTCATATTCCGGATCCGATATCATTTCCTTCACAGCTTCCACCCGGTATTGATTGATGTAGTGGGCAAAGTTGTCTCCCGTTATCGTGTTTACAATTTGTGAAACATATCCTGCGCTTATGCCTAGTTTTTCAGCTACTTTTTCCCTGTTTAATGTACTATCGGTATAAATGTGCTCATCTTTGCAGAGAAGTTCCAGTTTTTGAAAATAAAGATTATCTGCCGTGATAGATTCTTTATACTCTTGTGGTATACTAACTTCTACAATTGGCAGATTGGGAGACAAAACAGCTGAATCATTATTTAGAAAATGGTAGACAGCATCTTTGTTTTTGGCAAGCTTGTATTTGTAAATGCCTATATAGGCTGTCCAATGCATGATGAATGTAGCCGATAAAGCCAGTACACTCATGGTAGAGGAAATGTCTATTCCAAAAAAGAAGCCGGTCATATACGTAATTAGCCAGGTAGATAATAATAAATAGAGCGTCGTTAATAAGGTAATGACCCATTTTTTCTCTTGTGGGTCTTTTAAATGCCTTATCATAAAATAGGAATAAAAAGGTGGAAAAAGGATGATGATAAAGGCAAATAAAAGCTGAATCAGTCTAAGTATATTGAGTATGAAAATGCCTGAGCCTGTGATTTTATAAATTCCTAAAATATCATTAAGATGGTATAGAATGACAAAAGTAGAGGAATAGGCAAACGGAATGTAATACAAATAAGTTTTTTGTCTGTTCTTTACGGTATCATCAATTCGGTTTATTATAAACTGGAAGATGAAGACAGGCAGTAAAAATATCCACTCAATATAGTCCAGAAAACACAGCAAAGGATAGGACTTAAATGCACCTTCAAGTTCAAAAACATAATTCAGTAAAACCATGGAAAGTGCAAATAGTAAATAGGCTAAATATTTATTTGATTTACTATTGAATAGGGAAGATTTTAAAATAACTAAGCCTAAGATGATTCCCTGAAAAATCGCAATATTTAAAAGTGTTGTATAGATCAATTTTTTATAAAAGTTGTTGTAAAGATCTGCCGGGGCATCTCATGGTAATTATTTTTTAAATATACCTCTTTCATGTGAATTGATAGTAATACCGGTGCTTTTTAAGTTTTTTTTATCATTTTTAAATGAGCTTGCTGTAAAGCTATGACCATTGAAGAAAGCTAAGGATTTAATTACAATGCTTTTCCGGGATCTCTTTGACCCATTGAGGCATTATAAATTTATTTTCAGTTTACATATATGTCATGATACAGATGGAACGCTGCAAATAATCTGTTTTCCAGTTTTCTTTCTGTTTTTACCGTTAACAAATACGGAAAGCAGCAGCGATACAAAAACAGCCATCGCAACAATAACTTCCGGAAAATCTTTTATTTTATTATTTTCAATAAAAACAGTTTAAATTTCGTATATTTATAAAAATGTCTATTAGTGCTTTATGAAATAAGTTGTAAACATTAGTAATTTTTAAATTAAATAAAATGAAAAGTGTTTATGTAAGCGAAAGCGACGGACATAGAATTGGTGAAACTCCAATGAAATCAATTAGTATAGTATACTTAATTTTAGTACATCGCTTACCGAATCAATTTAAGAAGCTTTTTAAAGCCATCTACGATTCTACTAACTTCTACCTTATTCATATTGACAAAAAAGCCAATCAGGAAATTGGTAAAGATGTAAAGGATTTTTTAGAACAATATCCGAATGTACATATCCTAAACAGTGAAAATGTTATTTGGGGAGGATATAGTATGGTTCAGGCTGAATTGGATGGTATAAAATACCTGTTGAGTATGGATGCAAAATGGGATTATTTTATAAACTTAAGCGGGCAGGATTATCCGTTAAAATCACAAAAAATCATTAAAGAGTTTTTATCGAAAAATAATGGTAACAGTTATATTAAAATCGACAATCAGGAAGAAATAAGACCTGAAACGATGAACAGAATTGAGAATTATTTTGAAGAGTTGGAAGATCGTATTTCTGACAAAACCCATAAAAGAGGTTTCATGAAAGATGTCATACCTTATATCGGAGGGCAATGGATGATTTTGACGAGAGATTGCTGCGAATTTATCAATAGCAATGTTGAGGTTAAAAAATTTGAAGACTATTATGTAAACACACTCATTGCTGATGAATCTTTCTTTCAAACCGTTTTAATGAATACTTCATTTAGAGGAACTTTAGTCAATGATGACAAAAGAGCAATTATCTGGATTCCAGACGGAGACATCAAATTACGTCCTAAAACATTCACCAAAACAGATATAAGCTTTCTCCAAACAGGAAATCATCTTTTTGCCCGGAAGTTTGATGATAATGTAGACAATAATATAATTGATTATATTAAGATAAAATATGATGAGCCTTTTAAAGCATCAGTAAAAATAACCCATGTGAAAAATATTGACAGAAATTTTAATCATCTCAATTAAAAAGATTATTGAATTCTAATAATTAACCTTTATCAAACTTGATAGAGGTTTTTTATTGGTGGTGAAAGCAGGTACATTTCTGCTGCGCAAAATCTCCTGACTTTGAGCTGGTAAATAAGATCATTTCCTTTAGGCTTGCTCCAAAGTTGGGAGACTTCGGAGAGCAAGGGAAATTTTTTTTATGGTTTGATTAGAATGAAAGCTCCGAATTAGGGGGATTTTGGAGGGTAAAGAGAGGGAAGAAATGTGTCAGATTTATTTCTGATAATCAGGTAGTCTATTATACCATTTAACTAACGAATAAGAAGCATGATGCATAAAATTATTAAGTTCTTGTAAATCGTTTTCGTGACATTCTAGACCATTAAAATTATAATTCGATTTTGCGTGAACAATCTGATTTCTTGTTGAGTATAAAATATCTCCTAAAATATCACAGATCCTATCAATGGATTCCTTGTTTGTTTTATAAGATATTGTTGGAGTTTTTATCTTTTTTGTTCTTATAGTGTCTGGAATATAATGGTATAAATCTATCAAATCGAATGTATTATTTAATAAAGACTTGATTAGTTCTTTATCACGTAAACTTGTATCATATTTTCTAGCTAAATCAAAAAAAGAGTTTAGGTAATTAGAGTTATGATTTTGAGAATTTACGTTATCTAATTTTTTCTTTAGTAAATCGTATGCTTCAATCTTAGTATAAATAGGAGCAAAATATTCAAAAATTTTATAATAAAATAAATATTTTAAATCTTCACTTAAGGAACTATTTGCTTTAATAAATAGATCCATACCAAAATTATAATCTTCAAGTTTGCGTATATTTAGAAAACCATTTTCGACATTCTCGTCGTTTTCGTCATTTAAATGAAAACTAGAATACTTTATTGATACGTTGAATTCATTCGCAATTTCAAAAAAATAAGAAGTTAACATTTTATCTTCATCATCATCGGATAAACGCATTTCTTTTGAAGGATATATAATTTCTACGGCTGTATGGCGGCTACATGGGCTATTATATTTATCAAATTGTTTCATTTGAACAGCAGCAATGCCAATTAATAAAGGGCTGTCTCTGATACGTAATTTTATGCCATTTTCCAGATGGTTTTCGAATAATCCGAGATAAATATAATAGTGAAAGCTTCTATTCATTTCAATTACTCTTTGAGTGATTGTATTTGAAACAACTTTATTATCATCAATAATGCAGATACTATCGATTTCATCAAAATATGTTCTAATTTCTTCAACATGATAACTATTTAATTCATCATCATCCTGAGGGAATTGCACATAAACTTCATCTGTCGAATAATCGAGATCATGATTGTAAGGTACAGAAGAACCTAAAATTTTATTTAGTTTTTCTATGAATATTTTTATTTCTTTAATTTGCTTTCTGTTCATTTTAATGCTATTTACATAAATATACTAAATCTTCTTTTTAGTAAATAAATCTAATCTGAAATAAAAAACTCCAACAATGCTGAGGTTTAAAAGTTTCCTATAATACAATAAATCGGTTTAAAGACTAAAACTAAAGTATGTTATATTTGTTCCATCACGATAACTGTATTGTTTTAAACTTCTTATCATTTTAATTGTCTTAAAAAGTAGCCCAATATAGGGAATAAGAAAATTATAATTTTTGTTGCTTACTTAAAATAGAATCTCCGAAGTCCCTGACTTCGGAGATTAGAATTTTCTTATTTATTTTTTGACTTTTTCTCTTTTTTAATGACCTTTATCCTTCCGTTTGGAAGCGTTTCTATAATAAATTTTCCGTTGAACATATCAACACACCCTAATTTCAATAAGTTTTCATGGGAAAATTTATTGTAGGGATTAGAAATGTCATTTCTAGTTTTCGGATTATATGTTATTTTTTTCGCAGTCATTACCAAATGGTATTTAGGCAATCATATAGCAAATTGCTTGCCTCTTCTCTGTCATTACAAATTTTGCAAAAAGCAGTTTTCCTTCTTCCATTTTTTAACGTATTAATAACAAACTTATTGTTTGCCAAATTCTCAGTGCAAGTTACAATGTAATTTTCTTTTTCCCAAGTTTCAACATTTCCCTGTTTTATATAGACCCAATCGTTCGCCATTTCTATTTTAGATAAATCATTTAACATTTCTAAAATTGAATTATAACGATTATCAGGATTAGCTTTTAATGCCTTTTTTATAACATTTCTTAATGGTTTAGGAATATGAGGTAGAAAATAATTTCTTTTAGGAAAATTTTCTCTTTGTAAATTATTAATAAAATGTGTTTGATCTGAAATCCCTCTTGATATAAAAGCATCATTTACCTGTTGAAAAAATGTAGGATCTCCAACACACATTCTATATAATGTTATTCCTGCTTGGTAAATATCGAACTTAATATTATGTTGAGTTTGTGTGAACAATTCTGGCGGTGCTAATATAGGTGTTGTACCATTTACTTGAGCAAATCCATAATGCCCCATATATTCAGCAAGACCAAAATCAGAAATTAATGCTTTATTGCTTTCATCAATTAAAACATTTTCTGGCTTTATATCAAAGTGAATTAATCCTTTTGAATGAATATTATTTAAACCTGAAAGAAATTGTAGGGAATATCTTATAATTTCTCTAGAAGTTAAAAATCTATCATCAATTATTTTTTTTAGTGAACCTTTCTCATAATGAGGAAGTGCTAAGTATACAAAATCGTTATCTTGACTACCATACATAATTTTTACAATATTATGGTGTGTTGTGAGATATAGTTTTTTTGATTCCTCAAAAAATTTGTCAATATCAGTGAAATTTGTTTTAGGGATTTTTTTTATTACAATTTGGGCATTTAACTGATGATCTGTGGCTAGGTATACTTCAGCTTCTCCACCAAAACCAATTTGATTAATTAATGTAAATGATAATAATGAATTCGTAAACATAGTTATAAGTTTAAAGCAGCATTAGCAGTTAAAATAGTCTCTCTTTCAGCCTTTGTAAGTTTTCTCCAGTCAATTTCTTGCGGAATGTTTTCAAATTGTAACTCATTATTGGCTAATTTTTTAAAATGATCTCTTGGTATATTCAATAGTGATGTAAATTCAGCAATTTGACCAGCTAAAAATTTTTCAACAAGAGAACTTGCGATTGTTTCTTGGAGAACACCTTCAATATAACATCTTTCTATAGAGGCTCCATCTAATTCAGCTATTCTTATGATTGTTTTTTTTATTGCATATAAATTTAAAATATCCAAAATAGTATTTCGAGTATAAGCTAGAGCTTCTGGCCACGTAAGTGCTCTTGGAATATCGATTGAGGAAATATCTAAATAGTTGATATCATCATTTGGTAATTTTTCAACTATGCAGTAGTAAATTTTTTTGTCAGAATAAACTCTAAATCCTATTGAAATCATGCTTGGTTTTTTATTTGTAGTTTCATGTAATTGAAAAGTATTAATAAAATATGACCGATTCGAAGAACTTTAGTTCAAAATTTAATCAAACAAATCATATTGTTTTACAATGCCAAAATATAAATTCCTTTTCATGTTAACTAACGGTTTTCCGTAAACACCAAAAATAAAAACCCTCTTAAAATTTTCAATCAGTATTTTCACGGAATTTCTTAAAGATTTCGAAAAATTTTGTCACAAAAAAAATCCCAACTTTCGTCAGGATTTTCTCTTATTTTGATTTTTAAATTCTTTTTGTAGCTGATCGATTTCACTTTCAATCTTCTTTAATTCTTTTTCATTGAGTTTTGTAAATAAATGTAATAGATCAATTTCAAGAAAATTACAAAATAGAATAAGACTTTCAATGGTTGGATTCGTTTCAGCTCTTTCAATTCTACCAACATGGTTACTTGAGATATTGAGCTCATTTCCAAGTTGAAACTGTGAAAGTCCTCTTTTTAGCCTATATAATTGAATAAGCTTTCCAATTTGAAATTTTAATTCTTCTATTTCCCATTTATACATTTAGTAAATGTTGGACTTTCTATAATTTTTCATCAACACATATATGTGTTATATTTGTTTTTTTATTACATTTATAAAAAAATACAAACAATGAAAAAGATAAAAACAGATTTTGCTCCCCGGTTTTTGGCAGGTAAAAAGCGTTCCGGCTTGCAGCTGATGGAAACTTTCTTTCAGTTCAATGAGCTGGATGTTTCCAAAGAAAGGCTCAGCAACATGATGAATTATGCGGTAAAGAGAAATAGCTGGATCAATGAAGATCCGGCGGTGATCTTTCAGTTTCATCAGTCGATGAGGTCGCTGATCCGGGCAGGTTATCTCATCACGCTGAAGGATAGGAAATGGACGGTCGATACCCGGCCGGAAAAGATTTCTCCGTGGGTTCTTGGCCTGCTTTCGGAGAAGGAATACCGGAATCCTCTGCTGGTTTTCAAAAAAGCATTCAGGGAATACACCATCAAAGAATTTGATTATTTTATGTCCGGAATCGTCTATTTCTCAATGGGTGTCTATGAAAATCTACCGGAAAGGAATATCGTTATACCCTACATCCATACGGTTAAAATGCTGGATGCCGCACACCTTATACTTCAAAGAAGGAGAGAAAAGAAGATAGGCAACACAAATTCAGGATAAAAAAGGTTGAGAATTGTTGATAAAGGTGATTAATATAATGATGATGTGTTTTTCAGACGCAAAGTTTTCATTTTTGAAACTGTTGATTGTAAGAGAGCAAAGGATAGAATCAACGAAGTTGATTCGTCGAAGCGTATGTAAAAGCATACTGCTTCATCAGCGACAAAGTCGCATCACTTTGCTAACTTAAAATAAAGCAGAATTATTAATAAACTTTGCGTTAATTTTTTTTAATCAAAAAATCATCGAAGAATATGATTGATATAGCTTAATTTTTATTAGATAATTTTCCTGTAGATAAAGTTTCTTGCAATGTAATTCTAAGCATTAAAGACAAACGAAGTTGGCATAGTTGATCTTCACCATCACACAAGATTTTACGCAGAATATAATAGAATGTTTGGAATGACTAAGTGCTTTTTCTTTTGAGGTTGAAAGAAAGATGATTTACTTATATTTGCCCTGCAAAGTAAAATTAAATGTTTAAAAAAGTAAGCACTGTATGTATCCTTGGATTTTATACGGTTTTTTGTTCGGCCCAGCAGGTCCGGCCCTCCAAATCATCTGAAATTTACCGTGAAATCAAAACACTTAAACAGCTGCCTAAAGTTTTATACCTTGCGGCTCATCCCGATGATGAGAATACAGGATTACTCTCCTGGTTAATCAACGATCAAAATGTAGAAACAGGCTATTTGTCTTTAACCAGAGGTGATGGTGGTCAGAATTTATTAGGCACAGAGCAGGGTGCTGCATTGGGTTTGATCAGAACGCATGAGCTTTTGGAGGCAAGAAAGTTAGACGGTGCCCAACAGTTTTTTACCCGGGCGATTGATTTCGGCTTCTCTAAAAATACGACCGACACCTTTAAACAATGGGATGAAAATAGCATTATAGCGGATGTGGTTTGGGTCATCCGTCAATTCCGTCCTGATGTGATCATTTGTCGTTTTCCTCCTACTGCTGCGGCAGGCCACGGACAGCATGCAGCTTCGGCTGTGGTGGCGGAAAAAGCTTTTAAGCTGGCAGGCGATAAAACGGCTTTCCCGGATCAACTGAAATATATTAATACATGGCAGCCAAAACGCGTATTGTGGAATACTTTCCGCTTTGGTGGAGTCAATACGACAGCTGAAAATCAACTGAAAGTTACGGTTGGGCAATATGATGCGCAATTGGGAATGGGCTATGGTGAACTGGCAGGATTAAGCAGAAGTTTACATAAAAGCCAGGGTGCGGGAACACAGTCTGTAGCAGGCATCAGAACAGAATATTTTGCCCACGTTACTGGCGAGCCTGCCAAAGCAACACTTTTTGATGGAGTCGTTAAAACGTGGACCGGAAAAGGAAACGCTGATATTGACCAATCATTAGATAAAATTATTTCAGCTTTCAATTTCAATAATCCAGACCTTAGCTTACCCGCTTTGCTTGCTTTGCGAAAAAAGGTCATGGCGCTAAATGATTCAGACCTTAAAAAGGATAAAATTAAATCTCTCGACCATATTATTGTAAGCTGTGCCGGGTTTATGGGCGAGGTAGTGACCAATCAGGCTGAAGCGGTTGCCGGGGATCATTACAATTTCAGGTTAAATCTGATTTCAAGAACTGCAAATCCTGTCTTTTTAGACAATGTACAATGGTTAAGTCAGTCAGAAAGCTTCAACAGAAAATTATCAAAAGATTCTTTAATTACTATTCAGCATGACATTCAGATTCCTGCTGATGCAGCACTCACAGAACCTTACTGGTTAGCAAAACCGGCCAAGGACGCCGCCACTTTCTCTGTTCCAAATGATACTTTAATCGGTTTGCCTGAGGCAGAATCACCATTGAATGTTTGGGTTGGTTTAAAAATCGGTTCTGAAAATTTTCAGGTTAAACTTCCTTTATCTTTCAAGAAATTAGATCCGGTGCGTGGTGATGTGGTCGAAGCCTTGCGCATTGTTCCTGCATTGGAACTAAAATTTACACAACCTCTTTATTTAGTCAAAGAAAATGAAGATTTACATTTGAGTTTAAATATTAAGGCCAATTCTAGCAAAAAGTTCAGCAATGGTAAAGTAAACCTGATGTATAACGGAGAACGGTTAGGTGGCGCTGATGTAAGTTCGGTCAATGGAAAAGATGTTACCGTCGATTATATTATTCCAAAAACAAAGCTTGCCGCAATAAATGCGACTCGTTTGCCACTGGATGCCAATTTTGTTGCTGATGGAGTCACTTATAATAAAAAACAATTATTAATTCAGTATCCACATTTACCTTCTTTACAATATTTTGCGCCTGCCACGGTAACCGTAATGAAAGGCGATATTCAGACGGAGGTTAAAAAAGTGGGTTACATAGAAGGTGCTGGCGATTTCATTCCTGAGTTCCTACGGATTGCCGGTATTCAGGTAGATGTCCTGAAAGATGAAGATTTTTATGGCAACATAGATGAATCTGCTGGAAATGGCAGTCAAAACAAGCTGTCGCAATATGATGCCATCGTATTGGGTATTCGTGCCAATAACACGGAGAAAAAGTTGGGCCGCTGGATGCCTTTCTTATGGTCTTATGTGAAAGCCGGGGGTAATCTGGTGATGCAGTATAACACCAATCAGGATACAACCGTTGACCAATTGGGAATGTACAATTTCAGCATTGCCAATAAGCGGGTTACTGAAGAAAATGCTGCGGTTACGTTTTTAAACCCAAATCATAAATTACTGAACTTTCCGAATAAAATTACTGTGGATGATTTTAAAGGTTGGGTTCAGGAGCGTGGTGCTTATTTCCCTGAGAAATGGGATGCAGCATACGAACCGCTTTTTGAAATGCACGATACAGGTGAAGATTCTCTTCAGGGCTCAACTTTATACGCCCAATACGGGAAGGGTAATTTCATTTATACTCCGTTGTCATTTTTCAGACAGCTGCCTGCGGGAAATGTTGGGGCGGCACGTTTATTTTTAAACTTTTTATCTGCACAGAAAAACTGATGAACAAACCACTTAAAAACTGGAATATCTGGTATATATTATTAGCAGTTGCACTGGTATTCCAGATCGCATTTTATTATTTGTTTACTAAATTCTGGGCATGAGTACGATAGATTGGACAGTTCTTATTTTTACACTGTTTGCAGTGGTTGTTTACGGCGTATTCATCGGTCGTGGCCAAAAAAGCAACGCATCCTACCTGAAAGCAGATAATAAAATGCCCTGGTATATTGTGCTGATCGGTATTATGGCTACGCAGGCAAGTGCCATTACTTTTCTTTCAGCACCAGGTCAGGCGTATACAGACGGCATGCGTTTCGTGCAGTATTACTTTGGTCTGCCTTTGGCGATGATTGTGATCTGTATCACCTTTATCCCGATTTTTCAGCGCTTAAATGTTTATACGGCTTATGAATATTTAGAAAACCGTTTTGATAAAAAAACAAGAGTACTCACTTCACTGCTTTTTCTTTTTTCGAGAGGCTTATCAACAGGAATCAGCATTTACGCTCCGAGTATCATCTTATCAAGCGTTTTAAACTGGAATATTTATTTAACCAATGTTTTAACAGGTGGTATTCTGTTGATTTATACATATGTTGGCGGTGCAAAAGCAATCGCTCACACCCAAAAATTACAGTTTCTTATTATTCTCGGAACCATGGCTTTTGCAGGGTATCTGCTTATTCAAAATATGCCGAATGGAATTGGTTTTAACGATGCGCTTTATCTGGCAGGGAAATCCGGAAAGCTTAATGTGATCACCACGGAATTCGATTGGAAAGATAAATACAATATTTGGAGCGGACTCATTGGCGGTTTTTTTCTGGCACTTTCTTACTTCGGGACAGACCAAAGCCAGGTCGGGAGGTATATTACTGCGAAAGATAATACCAATGCAAAAATGGGCTTGCTGTTGAATGGGTTGGTTAAAATTCCGATGCAGTTTTCTATTCTTCTCATCGGTGCCTTGCTTTTCGCCTTCTTTTCTCTAAAACCGGCTCCGATTTATTTTAACGAACGCTCTTATCAACATTTAAAGGAAACACAACCTGAACAGGCTGCGGTTTTTGAAAAAGAACATCAGAATCTGCAAATAAAATTTAATGCAGAATCGAAAGAAATTCTAAAGTTAAAAGAAACTCATTCTCCCCAGCTTAATAAAACAATTCAGGATTTTAAAAGCACACAAACCGAGGTAAAAGAACTTCACGGCAGGGTAGAGGAAGCGATCAACCATTCAAACTATAATGCAGAGAAAACGGATACGAATTATATTTTCCTGTATTTCGTAAAAAACACCTTACCTGTAGGAATGATCGGTTTACTGTTTGCCGTTATTTTTCTTGCCAGTTGGGGTTCAATTTCTGCTGCGCTGAATTCCTTAGCTGCTTGTTCATTAAAAGATGTTCATCTGATATTTAAAAAAGAAATCCCTGATGATGCCACCGAATTGAAGTACAGTCGCCTGCACACTTTAGCCTGGGGGATCTTCTCCATCGGTGTAGCTATGTTTGCTACTCAAATGGGTTCCCTTATTGAAGCGGTTAATGTATTGGGTTCTCTTTTCTACGGCCCGATATTGGGAATTTTTCTGGTTGCCTTTTACTATAAAAAGATTACCGGCTCCAATGTGTTTATTGCTGCCATTTTATCAGAAATTACGGTTATTGCCGTTTATCAATTCGATATCGTTTCTTTCCTTTGGCTTAACGTAATCGGGGCGGCGGCCGTCATTATATTTTCGGCAATTGGATTATTGTTTTATAAGCAGAAAGCAGTAAATTCGTAAACAAACAAAATAAACATACAAACAAAAATATTATGAAAACAACGATTAAAACTGTTGCTGTAGCTTTTGCTGCAATGACGCTTTCAGTAAATGCCTTTGCACAGGACACTAAAAAACCTGCCAGCCCTCCGGCTACTGCTACGGGGAAAATTAAAGATGCAACCATTACCATAGCCTATAGCAGTCCTTCTGTTAAAGGGCGTACCATCTGGGGTGGTTTAGAAGCTTATGATAAAGTTTGGCGTGCAGGTGCCAATGAAGCAACTACTTTCGAAACGGATAAAGACATTACCGTTCAGGGTAAAAAACTTCCTGCAGGTAAATACAGCTTTTTCTTAATTCCTAAACAAAGCGGAACCTGGACTGCGATTTTTAACAAAGAGCCAAAACAGTGGGGTGCTTATAAGTACGAAGAAGCAAAAGATGCCTTACGTGTGGATGTAAAAACAAAAGCTTTACCAGCAACACAGGAAACCTTAGTGTATAAAATAAACAGTAATGGATTCACCATGGATTGGGATAAAATCTCAGTTCCTGTAGAAATCAAATAAATGTAAATAAAAGAAATTAAAATCCCGTTAATTCGGGATTTTTTTATTTATAAGCTTGATTTGAAAATTTTACTTCCCCATTTCTTTTTCAATTTTTTCTATCATTTTTTCAGCATTGCCGTTGGTTCCACCAAGAATGATTGCTTTTTTATAACTATCTAATGCTAAATCGTATTGCTTATTTGTAAAATAGGCTTCTCCCAGACTATCGAATCCATTAGCATCTTTAGAAAATTCTTTTGTCGCCAATTTGAATACTGCTATTGATTCATTGATTTTTCCAAGTCTTAATAATTCATATCCTAATTTATTCAGTTCGCCCGGGTTTTCAAAGCTATATTCATTTTTAGAACTCTCTTTAAGCAAATAATAAGTCTCTATAGCTTTATTGATGTCATTGAGAGATTCCTTTCTTATCGCTTGATAAACAGATTTTTTAGGGATTTCGTACTCTTTTCCTAACATTAAGTTGTGAATGATATACCCTAAATCCCAAACTCTATTAAGATTATTGGACATCAGAATTATTGTAATATTATTTTTAAAATCGTTTAAAAAAATGGATTCAAATTTATAGGATACTCCATTGTGTCTCTGTAATTCATCTTTTTCTAAGTATCTGCCAAGTGATCCACCTTCGTCTTTTGCATATGGATTATTCAACAGCGTTTGAAAGGATTCTTTGGAAATTAAGCGATTAGAATTCATCGCTTCAATCCATTTATAGAGATCATTGATGTCTACCCAAAGCCATCCACTAATAAATTGCATTTCCGGGCATCGGACATTGTCAAAATCATAACAAGATGTACGGTTTTTATAACCAGATGTTGGATCAAATACCGAATTGGTCATTTTCAACGGTTTAATTATATTTTTAGTGACAAATTCTTGAAATGATACTCCAGTTACCTTTTCAATGATTCTTCTTTGTAAAAAGACATTCCCATTATCATACCTGTAGCCGGTTCCTGGTTCAAAAAGTAAGGTATCGTTGTTTCTCAAAATATTCCAAGCGCCTTCATCATTAATGATAGTTAAACCTGACTCTATTCGAGGAATACCACTGGCATAATTAATCAGATGGCGTATGGTGACTTTCTCCGACCATTTCGGCAATCCCAAATCAAATTTGGAAATCGGGTCATCCAGAGTAAGAAGACCACGCTCCACTAAAATCATGATAGAAACCGCATTAAACTCCTTGGCAATAGAGCCAATGTTGAATATTGACTTATTGTTTAAAGGAGTTTGTCTCGCTTCATCGGTAAAACCAAATGATTTTTGATAGATAATTTTATCATTTTTAGCAATAAGGACATTTCCATTGAACAAACCTCTTTCGTAAGATTTCATCATCAAGGAATCAATTTGATTGATTTCTGATTTTTGTTCAGCCGAATTTTGAGGTATCTTCTTTGTTTCTTTGTGATTATTTAACCCTTGGGCAGAAAGTGTATTTGTCAATAAAACAGTTGTTAATAATAAGAAAAAATTGTTCTTCATTGAAATTATATTTTAAAAAAACTTTCAGCAAAGATGCTTTAAAAAACTTCAGTACGCGACCGATTAAAAAAAGTCGAACCCATTTGTTAGAAAAAAGCGAATTAATTTAAGCTTTTTCTGAAATTTGTTGGTGTTGTGCCCGCATGTTTTTTAAAAGAAGTACTAAACGACGATTTGGAATTGAAACCGACTTGGTAAAGGATCTCTAAAATAGTGAGTTCTTTTTGCAAAGGATCTTTCAATATTTCCTTCGCTTTTTCGATCCGATATTCATTAATGAAATCAAAAAAATGCTTATTCATATACAGATTAATTAAAGCCGACAAATCTTTGACGGGCATATTTAATTGTTCTGCCAAATCCTGAATCGTTAATGAAGAATCGAGATAAGGTTCTTTTTTAATCATTAATTCTTTTAATGCTAGGATTTGCTTATTTTTTTCGTCATCAATTACAGGAGAAGATTTTTGTTTCGGAACAACTTCTGTAATTGGCTTTAAATCGGAATTTACTCCTCGGAAAAATTCAGGATTGTTTAACGCAGCAAATAAATACCAACACGTACAAAATAAAAAGGCAAACCCATCAAGAGTTACTATCCAGGCCCGGATTTCGCCCAACCCAAAAATAAAAGTAACCAGCCATCTCATAAGGACTATAAAATGTAAAACATAATAGAGAATTGTTATTTTATATAGTGCGTTAAGTACGGAAATATTGGGGTTCGTATAATTCTCTAGGTAGACGGTTTTTGACTTTCTAATAACCAGAAATGAAGCAATAAAATAAACTTGAAATAGAAATTCGAAAAGAAAATAAAAAAAATGCATTAGAGGCATGTCATTCATGCCATTGATAAAATGTACTTTCGAGGCTCTATCTACAAAATAGATTCCCCACATTAGAAGCAAATTGTAAGCAACAAAGGGAATCGTGTGCAATAAATGTTTTGGCTTTAATCGAAAGTTGGAGTAACAAACAGATAATACATAGAAATAAAATGATGCCGGAACCAAATAGTTAATACTCCAACGGAAAGCCTCGAGGTTGATGAAATTAACAGGAAAATCACGCATCAAAAATTTACAAGCATCTACGGCATTTGTAAAAAGAAAAAAAGCAAGAAGCCAATTTGCAAGTTTGTGCTTGGTTTTTACCGTCAATAAAAATAAGACAAGAAATAGCACCAAAAATATTCCTATAAATGCTGCTATTTCCAAAAAACTGTATTTGTCCATAGTTTTTTATCGTAGGTGCAATTTAATATTTAAATAGGAAAGGTTAAAATAAGTATTGATGATTTTATCCGGATGTTAAAAATATATCCCGGCAAAATGCTAAAAATTGTATTGTTGTAAATATCAATATTGTCATACTATTGACTTATTTTGAAATTGTATAATAATAAACGCTTTGATATATAAATTTTAAAATAGAATTAACCTGAAAAACAATAGTAGCATTTAAAAGTGCAACTATTTTCGGGAGTAAACAAAAAATAGCAGAGAACGATTATAGTTCTCTGCTAATATTCTATTGAGAAAAGCTTTTTAAGCTTCTCTTAATTTATGCTCTTTTTACGTTAACTGCGTTAACTCCTTTATTTCCGTTTTGTAAATCGAATGTTACGACATCATTTTCACGAATAGTATCCACTAAACCTGAATTATGTACGAAAACATCCTGACCACCATTTGAAGGTGTAATAAAACCAAATCCTTTGGCATCGTTAAAGAATTTTACTGTTCCTTGTTGCATTGTATTAAATTATTGTATTACTAAAAAATTATTTTTTGGCTATTGCCATCACTGGATTGAAATTACAAAACAGTAATAAATCGATTTGTGAACAAGAAATGATGGGGTATTTTTAGAATCTTGAGAATATCAAGATGTAATGGTACTGCACCTGTTATATTGAGGACAAAAATTAGCGGCTGAAAAGCGAAGACTGATATAGGAGTTGTGAACTCAATGTTTCAGAAGCGTGGCAGAAGCCTGATTATTTTACAAATGTACATATAATTAATTGAAAACAAGCGATTTTTCTATTATTTTATTTTTCTGATCACAATATCAACATAAGATTAACAAATAAAAAGTATTCATTTTAGCCTCAATACACAGAAGTCTGCTATGAATCGTATTTAGAAGGTTGTCTGCAAATAAAAT
>Ga0308164_10001891_pt1 | contig 22382 bp, 22 predicted proteins | sample PhyTR2_FD_201031 | JGI IMG/M metagenome (GOLD analysis project Ga0308164, IMG submission 201031) | Phyllosphere microbial communities from UC Gill Tract Community Farm, Albany, California, United States - DLSLT.R2 | ecosystem: Host-associated > Plants > Phyllosphere > Unclassified | place: USA... | reverse complement strand
GGCGCTTGGCCCGGCCCTCCAGCCACTTCCCCAGCAGCACCAGCGTGATGACCGTCGCCGAGGCCTCGAAGTACAGGTGGCCCATGCCGTGCATGCCGTGGCGCCACAGGAGGTAGACCGACAGCCCATAGGCCGCCGAGGTGCCCAGGGCCACCAGCAGGTCCATGTTGCCCGCGCCGGCGCGCACGGCCTTGTAGCCGGCCCGGTAGAAGCGCCAGCCCAGCCAGAACTGCACCGGCGTGGCCAGGGCCCACTGGGCCCGGCCGTCCAGCATCCAGTCGATTCCCAGCCACTGCAGCAGCATCGGTGCGACGAGCGGCGCGGTCAGCGCCGCCGCCACCGCCACCGGCCACCAGGCGGGCCACTGCCACCCGGGCGCCTCCGACGCCGATGCCGAGGCCGTTTCCCGGGCCTTCACGGTGTAGCCGCTTTTCTGGACGGCCGCTTCCAGGGCCTGGACCGGCACGGTCGAGAGCATTTCGACGGTGGCTTTCTCGGTCGCAAGGTTGACCGAGGCGCTCGTGACCCCGGACACCTTCAGGAGCGCCTTTTCCACGCGCGAGACGCAGGAGGCGCACGTCATGCCTTCCACACCCAGCTCCACGTGCTGGGTGCCCACCTCGTAGCCGGCCTTGCGCACGGCCGCCACCAGCGCCTGGGCACCCACACCGGGCTCGACCGCCACGGCCGCCTGCTCGGTGGCCAGGTTCACTTCGGCTCGCTGAACTCCCGGCAGCGTTTTCAGAGCTTTTTCCACCCGCATGACGCAGGAGGAGCACGTCATCCCAGTGATGGGGAGCTGCAAGGCCTGCAAGCCTAGCGAAGCGGCGGTGGCGCTTGGAGAGTGGACAGCAGTGGTCATGGGCGTCGAAGGAGGGTCGAGACCTTGGAGTTTGAAGGTTCCCACAGTGGCAAGCTCAAGGGGGAAACAGAGAGTACGCAATGTCGAGATGGTCATCCGTCCAGAGCGCTTGACCTTCCAACAGTGGCAAGGATGACACTGCCTTCGTCAATCACTTTTCAGCCAGGAAAACTCCACCATGATTGCCTTCGACATCCAAGACATGACCTGCGGCCATTGCGTCGCGACCATCACCCGGGCCGTGGCAGCCGTCGATGCGGGCGCCGCCGTGCGCTTCGATCTGCCGGCGCACCGCCTGGAAGTCACGTCCGGCAGCGCCAGTGCCGACGTCCTGAGCCAGAGCATCCGGGATGCCGGCTACACCCCGGTGGCGGCCAACGCGAGCCCAGTCGCAGCGCTCAAGAAGGGTGGCTGCTGCTGCGGCTGAACGTTTGCATGCCACACGGCATGGCGCATCAACAAGCCTTGGCAAGGCTTTGAAAAGCGAAAAGGCCGGCATTCTTCATGCCGGCCTTTTTTCTAGCCAACCTCAGCGGCTGGCGGACTCACGCTGCTTACTCGCAGCAGGGCATCGTGACCTCGTCGCAGCAGTCTTCGTCGCAGCAGGGTGCGGCAGCGAAGGCGCCGGTCGAGACCAGGGCGAGGGCACAAATGGCCAGGAGTTTTTTCATGAGGGTCCTTGAGGGTTGAAGTAAAAAACGCACGCAATAGGGCAAGCCAGTGTGGCTCAGCGCAAAGCCTCGATGGCGGTCACGACGAACTTGCCATCGATCTTCTCGGCCTGAAACTGCACTTTCTCACCCGGTTGCACCTTGTCGAGGACCGTGTCGTCCTTGACGCCGAACACCATCGTCATGCCGGGCATGTCCAGGCTCTTAAGCGGGGCGTGCTTGATGGTGATCTTCTTGTTGTCCTTGTCCACCTTGCGGACCTCGCCTTCGGTCATCTCGGCGCCACTGGCGGGTTGTGCCTGAGTGGCGCCGGCCGGCGCGGCGCTCTCCGCAGGCGCGGGCGTAGGCGACGCCTCGGGCGTCTGGGCCTGGGCCTTGCCGATCAGGGCAAAACCCACCGCGAGGGTGGCAAGGGTCATACGGAAATCGAGCATGGGGACTCCTTGGAAAAGTGGGGGGTGTAGGTGGTGGGTGTGCGGCGTGCCCTGCCAAGCCGGGTTGAGGAAGTTCAGCAAGGCAGAGGACTTACTTGCGCGCGGCCTTGGCCACCGTGACGGCGCCCTTCATGCCCGCGTCGTAGTGACCGGGCTGCAGGCACGCGAAATCAACCTTGCCGGCCTTGGTGAACTGCCAGACGATCTCGCCGGTCTTGCCCGAGGCGAGCGTTACCATGCTCGGCTCGTCGTGCTCCATCTCGGGGTTCTTCTTCATGACCTCGTAGTGTTCTTTGAGCTCTTTCTCTGTGCCCAGCACGAGCTCGTGCTTGATCTTTCCGGAGTTCTTGACGACGAAGCGCACGGTCTCGCCCTGCTTGACGTTGATCTCGGCGGGCGTGAAACGCATGGCATCGGTCATGTCCACCACGATCGTGCGCGTGACCTTGGCGGCCACGCCGGCCTTGCCGACGGCTTGGTCGGTGTCATGGCCGCCCGCATGAGTGCCGGAGGCGGAGGCGCCCACGGCGGCGAGGGCAAAGAACGTGGTGACGGCAGCTTGGCGAAGAATGTTGTTCATGGCTTGAGGTGAAATTTGAGAAAAACGCAGGAAGCGAAAAGGAGGAGAAACTGCAGCGGCCTCAGTGCCCGGCGTGGCCCGCGCCGGGCTTGCGCACCTGCACTTCGATGTTCTTGGCCGGCATGTTCTGCACCGGCATGGCCGCTGCGCCGGCGCCTTGCTGGCGCGGACCTTCGGCCACTGGACCGTCGAGCTCGTAGGCCACCGTGCCCTTGGGATGCTTGAACCAGCCGGGGTTCGAGTAATCACCGGCTTTCTGGTCCTTGCGCACTTTCACGACGCTGAACATGCCGCCCATCTCGACCGAGCCAAACGGCCCTTCGCCGCTCATCATCCGGGCGGTGTTGTCGGGCAGCGGCATCTCCATCTCGCCCATGTCGGCCATCCCGCGCTCGCCCATCACCATGTAGTCGGGCACCAGGTCGGCGATCTGTTGGGTCACGTCCTTGTGGTCCACCCCGATCATGGTGGGCACGTCGTGGCCCATCGCGTTCATCGTGTGGTGGCTCTTGTGGCAGTGGAACGCCCAGTCGCCTTCCTCGTTGGCCAGGAACTCGATCTGGCGCATCTGGCCCACCGCCACGTCCGTGGTCACCTCGTACTGCCGCGTGGTCTTCGGGGTCGGTCCGCCATCGGTGCCCGTGACCAGGAACTCGTGGCCGTGCAGGTGCATCGGGTGGTTCGTCATCGTCAGGTTGCCGAACCGGATGCGCACCTTGTCGTTCAAACGCACGTTGAGCGAGTCGATGCCGGGGAAGATGCGGCTGTTCCAGGACCACAGGTTGAAGTCCAGCATCGTCATGATCTTGGGCGTGGCGCTGCCGGGCTCGACGTCGTAGGCGTTGAGCAGGAAGACGAAGTCCCGGTTGACCTCCTCGATCAGCGGATGCCTGGTCTTGGGGTGCGTGACCCAGAAGCCCATCATCCCCATGGCCATCTGCACCATCTCGTCGGCGTGCGGGTGGTACATGAAGGTGCCGGGCCGGCGCGCGACGAATTCGTAGACGAAGGTCTTGCCTGGCCGGATCGCCGGCTGGGTCAGGCCCGTGACGCCGTCCATGCCATTGGGCAGGCGCTGGCCGTGCCAGTGGACGCTGGTGTGCTCGGGCAGCTTGTTGGTGACGAAGATGCGCACGCGGTCGCCCTCGACCACCTCGATGGTTGGTCCGGGCGACTGGCCGTTGTACCCCCAGAGGTTGGCCTTGAAGCCCGGCGCCATCTCGCGCACCACCGGCTCGGCCACCAAGTGGAATTCCTTGACGCCGTTGTTCATGCGCCAGGGCAGCGTCCAGCCGTTGAGGGTGACGACCGGGTTGTAGGGCCGGCCGCTCGATGGCATGAGCGGTGGCATGGTGTTGGGCGTGGTCTGCAGCACCGGCTCGGGCAGGGCCGCCATGGCGACCTTGCTGACCGAGGCGGCAGCGAGTGCGCCGGTGATGGCGCCCGCGCCGCTGAGGAAATTTCTTCGGTTGTTCATGGGAAGGTGTTCGAATTGTTCGAAGGGCTCGATTCGCAAGGCGCCGCTCAATGCGCGGCGCTAGCGGCGGCGGCGGCCGGCGCAGGCGCCGCGCCGGAGGCCATGGCGGGGACCGCGCCGCCTGGGCGGCCGATGACGGCTGCGGCGAGTGAGGCGTCGGCGAGCCAGAACTGATGCTGGGCATCGATGGCGCGGCGCACGCTCGTGACCTGGGCGCGCGCCTCGGCCAGCAGCTCGAAGACGCCGATGAACATGCCGTTGTAGCGAAGCATGTTTTCGTCGGCGATGGCTTGGCGCAGCGGCACGATCTCGTCGCGGTAGTGGCGCGCCACGTCATAGGACGTGCGATAGGCCGAGTAGCCCTCGCGCAGCTGCGAGGACGCACCGCGCACCGTCGCGTCGTAGCGATTGGCCGCGGCCAGCGTCTGGGCGCTGAAGAGGTCGCGCCGGGCACCTCCCCAGTCGAACAGCGGCAGCCGGATGTCGAGCTCGAAGCCACGACCCGTGCTCTGGGTGCCTTCGGCGTTGTCGAAGACGGTGTCGCGCCGCGCACCCACTTCCACGTCGATGAAGGTGCCCAGCAGGTTGAAGCCCTGCGCGCGGCCCACGAGGTCCAACTGGCTGCGGGCGAGTTGCACATCGAGGCGCTGCTGCGCGGCGGTCTTGGAGACCTCCTGCGGATCGCGAGGCGCCTTGGGCAAATCGGGCAGGCGCGCGGGCAAGGTCAGGCGCGTGGCCTGAGCTTCGTCCAGACCCAAGACGCGCACCAAGTCTTCGCGCGTGGCGGTCACCGCGTGCCGGGCCAGGGCCAGATCGGTCGTGGCGTCCGCATAGAACACCTGCTGGCGGGCGCGCTGGAGCTTGCTGAAGTTGCCTACCAGCTGCATCCGGCGCGCCAGTTGCGCGCTGGCCTGCGCCGAGCGGTTGACCTGCTCGGCATAGGACAGCGCCTGCTGGGCGGCCACCGCGCGCACCCACGCCTGCTTGACCTGTGTGACCTGGTCGATCACGACGCCCGTCAGCTGGATCTTGGCTTGCTCGGCCTGACTGCGAGAGAGGCCCAGGCGCTGCGGCAGCAAGAGGATGTCCACCAGCCCGAAGGACAGCAGGCGACCCAGTTCGAGTTCGTCGTTCAGGCGCACGCGCTCGAACGACAAGATCGGGTTCGGGAGCCGGCCGACCTGATTGGCCAGCGCTAAGTTGACCGCGCTCTGCGCGATCAGCGCCTGCAGCGACGGGCTGTTCGCCAGCGCCACCTGGACGGCATCGCTCTGGGTCAGCGGCCTCGACAGCAGGTCGCTGGTCAGGGCAGTGCGTTGGTCGCGCTGTTCCTTCGTGCGGCTGAGTTCGACCTTGCCTTGCGTGAACGGCTCGGAGCGCGTGTTGGTTTCCTTAAGCGCGTCATCGATGCTGACGGATGCGCAGCCGGTCAGGGCCAGGGCCACCGCCGCTACGGCGCTCAGGCGAAGGGTCGGCTTCATGGCTGACCTTTCCGTGGTGCCATGGGCATTGACATAGAGGCGCCCGACGGCATGGTGTGAGCGCCCTCGCCGTGGGCGTGTGCCGCACTGCTGTTGGCGCCTGTAGCTGGACCGGCTTCGGATGCCTCCTTGGCATAGGCCTTCCAACCCCCGCGCTGGTGGACGGTGTCGTTGGCCTGTTTCCAGGGCACGGCCTTTTCGTCGGCAAAGCTTTGGAATCCCTCCAGGGCCGAGCGATAGGACAAAGCGGTGGGTGCCGCCTGTGCAGGACCTTCAGCGTCTGAAGGCGCCTCAGGGGTTTGAGCGGCGGCCGTAAAAACGGCGGCCGTCACGGGAACGATGACCAGCCATCGGGCTGGCGAAAAATGATGCATGGAAGCCTCGCGAGGTCATGAACGGGGTCCGTCAACGCACGCGCACGAAGGCGCGAGGGTCAAGACGGGCGGAACATGGGCGTGCGCAGCGACCCGTGAGACTTCACGGGCGTGCGAACGCCTTAGGCGCGAGGCGGTTTGTCGAGGAGACGGGGTTCGACGTTGCAGGCAACGTCAACAGGCTCTTGTAGATCCGCTTGAGGCAGCATGAAAAGAGCCGGGGGATGCAGCACGCTCGTCATTGCCGAGGAATGGCACGCACCGCAGGTCCCACACTTGTGGCCGGCGTCGTCGTCGGCCGCGTGGGCATGCGAATCGTGCTCGTGAGCGCTGAGCATCGGGTCGGTCTGACCATGGTCATGGACGGCTGCAGCTTCCTGAGCACCGCGTGCGACTTGCAGGACTTGCGTCTGCGACATCGTCGAACTGCTGGACGCGCAGAAAGCCATGGTCGTTGCCGCGTAGCCCTGAAAAGGGATCGCGAGCATCACGGCCCACAGCAAAAACAGACGCACCCGGGAAAACATGCGCGCAGTGTAGCGACATGCCGTCGACCTGAAGTGGTGCGTGGGTATGGGCCACGTTCATGAACGCACACGTGCGAAGACGTACATCCACATCGACATGGAGTCGGTCGGCATGACCTGTAGCCCAATGATTCGCACGAAGCGGCGCTCTCCTAGGAAGCGATGTAGCACACAAGAATTCGACAGCAAAGGCACGTTTTGATGTTCCGATTTGACCCTGAGATTAAGTCAATAATCTGAGGCGCGAATCGCAGTGCCAAAAATGCTTAGTTCCCCAGCTTCGCGGGCACCTTGGTACTCTACCCTTGCTAAAGCAAGGTGTCTCGGACGCCGCATTTGAACTAACATGCGATTGAACAAATCTAGTAAGACTTCCAATATGTCCATCATTTCTCTCGAAGACCTCAACGCCCAGATCCAGCAACTCGAAGCTCAACACGCCCAGTTGCAAGCCGAAGCTGAAAAGCAGCGCAAGGAAGCCATGGCTTCCGTCATCCAGGAACTGATTGAGAAAATGCATATCTACGGCATCACCCCCAAGGATCTCGGACTGCGTATTGGCAAAGATGGCAAAGCTGACAAGACCCAGCGTATTCGTAAGCTACTGGGTGCCAAGGTCGCCGGCACGGGCAAGATCTTCACAGGCCCGGACGGCCAGACGTGGAGCGAAGGTACACGCGGTCGCAAGCCGGCCTGGTTGAATCTGCAGCTCGCCGAAGGCGGCGTTTCGGACGACGCCGAAGGCCAGTGATTCCGCTTCGATGAGAAATAGGCTGCGCTTGCCATGTCAGGTGGCATAGAACTTGGAAATCGATTAGTCGGAGACTTTCCGGGTGTTGTGGTCCAGCACTCGCGCCTGCAGCCAATTATCGAAGCTGCCTCTGCGCGACGATGCCGGGCCATGCCGCAGCATGGCCGCTAACAGTTCGCTCCCTTCCTCCTCCGAATTCACCAGCATGGCTGAACAGCCCAATCTCAGGCTCAGCGGCATCCCGAAGTCCTCGACAGCCATTTGGCTGTTGCACTCCCGCAGCATGCCGAGCACGTCGCGCTTACACATCCTGGTCTTTGACACGCGATCGGCGTAGCAGTCCACCGGCGCACCGTATCCCACAATGGGGAGTTCTAAAGCAGCGGCAAAGCCGACGTCGAAGGCAGCGCCCAAGTCGGGCTCGTGCCACGCAATTCCTGCAGGTCAGCCAGTACGCCATCGGCGCTGTGCAGCATATGGGTGTTTGATTTGTAGATGCGTCGCGCTAGCGGCACATCGGCCGCACTGGCGCAGTCATCGATCGGCACCAGCGGTGTCAGGATGTGCCGTTCACACAGCGCTGCAAGGCTGGACAAGTTCGCCTTGGCATTGGGCCAGAACACGCTGGGACTGGCGAGCAAGACCTTGAATTGGTTTGACAAGCAATCAATTTTTAAAATTGCCATGCCAAAATTATTTGAAAAATTCTATTCAATCGCATGCTATTGCTCCGGGAATCTGAAGTTTGATGCCTGCAAAGACCAATTATAATCCCAATTGGAGCTATCGTTTGCTTTTGCGCTAAGCTGCCATTGCCAGGGTATCAGTTTCTATCTCTTGGGTTGATGGTTCGTAGGTGGGCGGGCACTAGTTTTATCGTTTTGAATCGAAAACTTTTTATTTATGAATTTCTTAATGCTGCGTGTAAAGTTAGTTGATTGCGATAATAATGTTTGTCAAGATGGAATAGCGCTTAAGAAGCTGCTGAAAATAGTCAGGACAGGCTGACAACCGGAATTAGCGAGGCACAAATCTCACATCGAAGAGAATATCTGCTACAGGATTACTCAGACCAGTCTTATGGCTTCCCTGCCAGCGTCAATTCGGTCTTAGTGCACTCATGCGTCGATCGATCTCGGCACCGCATAGATGCGACATATAGCCTTTACAGGCGCGACGCCATGTGGATCTTCAGCGCCCGGCTGGCGTTGCTGCTCCAGTGGCCCAGCAGGACCTCGATGGTCACCAAGCGCTGGTGCGTGGTGTTGACGTGGATGTCAAAGCATTCGGCAATGACGGTGGTCTTGTGCTGGGCGTCGACGTATGCCAGCAGCGTGGTGGCGAGGTCCGACCCACGATTGACGTCGTGCGCCGTGACAGCGCCGATGGTGGCGTCGAGGAAGGTAATCCAGGCGGGCGCAGTTGTGGGTTTCGAATAGCACAAACATGCCGTCATGCCGTCATGCCGTCATGCCGTGACGCTGGATGCATGATTGCATGGATGGTCAGGAACAAAGTCAAAACAGAGGTGAATACTGACTCGGCTTTGCGTAGGTCAGACCTTACGCCTTGTTCATCTGCCCGCCCTCCATCATGTCGGAAGAATTCCTGCTGATATAGATGTCAGTGAGCACAATGTGCGTCTTTCTTAAACGAACAGGAGACTTGCGATGTCCAATATGACCAATGCTGACGGTACCAAGAAGGTGGATGATGGGGCGGCAACGGGGATGGGTGCGGCCGTGGGAGGTGCTGTCGGAGGTGTGGCGGGGGGCGCGGCCGCAGGCGCTGCGATTGGTGGGATGACCGGCCCTGTTGGTGCACTTGTGGGAGCTGCTGTGGGCGTCGTAGCCGGTGCATTGGCTGGCAAGTCGGTGTCAGCGGATCCGGTGGCCGAAGATGCCTATTGGAAAGACAACTACTCGAGCCGCTCGTACGTGGGCAGCGGCTCTACCTATGACGATTACGGTCCCGCCTATGGCTATGGCGTCAATGCGTTTTCGCGAAATCCTGACAAGAAGTTTGACGAGGTTGAGACAGATCTGGGTCGGGACTGGAACACTTCGAAAGGTAAGTCTTCCCTGGAATGGGATCGGGCCAAGCATGCAAGCCGCGACGCTTGGAATCGTTTGAGTGACAAGGTCGAAAGAGCAGTGCCCGGGGACTCGGATCGCGACGGCAAGTGATCGACGCTGCCCAAGTTCGCTTATACATGGCCCTGAGGGGCCATTTTTGTTGCGGCCATCTGTTCGCACCATCGGTTTTTTGCCTGACCAGCCACATTGCCACTGAACCTGCGATCTGCGGCTGCCTTGCGCCCCGTGCCTATTCAATGCAGTCCAGATGTGGTGCAAACGCCTCGGGCGCTTTACCTCGAGATGGATGTGCGCTTTTAGGAAGGTGGCAACCAGGCGGCCGAAGGCAATGTCCAGCATTGAGCTACCCTTGGCGTCATGCGATTGCCGCAAACCCTGATCTTGCTGTTTGCTCCTTTGAGTCTTTTCCTGGCAGGCTGCAGTACGGCGCCGTCGTTGGCGCCAATGCGCGCCGAGGGCGTTCGCGCACGCATTGCGAAGTTGCTGCCGCAGAGCGCTGTGGACCGTCCCGGCTGGGCGGTCGATCTCTATGCCGCTTTCGACGCCTTGCACATCGAGCCCAGCCTCGAGAACGTCTGCGCGGTGCTGGCCGTTGCCGAGCAGGAATCGAACTATCGTGCCGATCCGATGGTGCCTGGACTGGGCAGGATCGCGCGCGAGGAAATCGATCGCCGTGCCGAGCACGCTGGACTGCCGCAGGTGCTTGTGAGCACAGCCCTTCGGTTGCGCTCGCCAGACAGCCGCACATGGAACGAGCGGATCGATGCCGCGCGCAGCGAGAAGGAACTGAGCGATCTGTTCCAGGACTTCGTCAGTCAGGTTCCTCTGGGCCAGCGCCTTCTGGCCGGCTACAACCCCGTGCGCACCGGCGGGCCGATGCAGGTCAGTGTCGAGTTTGCCGAACAGCATGTGAAAGACCACGCCTATCCTTACCGGATGCTCGGATCGGTCCGCGACGAAGTGTTCTCCCGCCGTGGCGGCGTGTATTTTGGGATGGCCCACCTGCTTGGTTATCCAGCGCCCTACGACCAGCCGCTCTATCGCTTCGCCGACTTCAACGCGGGCCGGTACGCCAGTCGTAACGCGGCCTTCCAGAGCGCGGTGAGCACACTCGCCGGTGTCACGCTCGACCTCGACGGTGACCTGGTCGCACCTGGCAGCGATGCGGCGAAAGTCGGCAGCACCGAGGCTGCCGTGCGTTCGATCGGTCCACGGCTAGGATTGAGCGACGGCGACATCCGGCGCTCGCTCGAGCAGGCAAGTCAGTCATCGTTTGAACAGACACGATTGTGGATGCGCGTCTTCGAACTCGCCGAAGCCCAGGCGCGGCGGCCGGTGCCACGCGCGGTGTTGCCACGCATCCGTCTGCAGAGCCCGAAGATCACCCGCAAGCTGACCACCGAATGGTTCGCGCGCCGCGTTGACGAGCGTTACCAGCGTTGTCGGGGCAGGGCAGGTTGAGTTCGACGAAGCCAAGCCGCTATAAAGTCAACGAACATGGAAAGCAGCGTCACGTGCAAGACGAGCGGCCCAATGTGAACGCTGCTTGGCATTGGACTGTTTCCCCTATGGACATCGAGTTCAAGGAAATGCGCAAATAGGCGACGCCGTTCTCGTTGGCGGGCGGTAGCCAACGCAGCTGGGTGGCCGCCGTTGGAAGGCTTTGATGCTGACAGCAGAGCTCGCTTGCGCGGAGATACAGGCCGTTGCGACGTAACGCGGATCTGCAATCTAAATTCAATTTGTGGTCTTCGAGTCCTGCAACATAGATCGTTTCCATTTGATCGAGTGCCTTGGCGGAGTCAAAGTGCTTCGCCTGCGCGAAACCGCGCGCGACCATCGCCTGGCGCTCCAGTTCCGACAGGCCCGCCACCCGTGCCAACGCCGCGCCGTCCCGCGCGGCCCATGGCGTGCTCCATAGCGCGGGATCCTCCGTGTCCTGCAGGGTCGAGACCGGAATCAGCACTGCCGCGCTGCCGGCCACTTCGGTCATTGGCGCCTCGCCGGTCGTGATGACCAGACAGCCCGATGCCATAGCCTCGACGATCGGCCAGCCGAAACCCTCGGCAATGGACGGGAACAGGAACACCGTGGCCGCGCCGTAGAGCGCGGCGAGCTGCTCGTCGGACACGGCGGACAGGAAATGGACATCGGCCGTGCTGCTCATCCGGGCGTGGATATCCGCCAGGCCCTCGGGCGGCGGCGGGCCGATCATCAGCAGCGGCAGCGCGGCGGCTTCCGCGGGTTTGCCGCTTTCCGGGGCGCGCGACAGCTGCCAGGCCTCGTAGGCGGCCAGCACGCCCTGGCGATTCTTGTACCAGGTGTTCACGCCTACATGCATCACGAAGCCGCGCGAAAGGTCGATGCCGAGTTCGCGACCGAGCAGCTCGCGCTGCGCCGGCACGTCCGCGGTGGGCTGGAAGCGCGGATTGACGCCGTTGTAGACCACCTCGCAGCGGCTCGAGGCATCGACCACGTGCATCAGGTCTTCCCTGGTCTTGCGCGAGATGGCGATGAAGGCGCGCGCCTGGCTGAAACCGTTGCGGATGTAGCGCTGATAGAGCCGGCCGGTCTGGCTCACGGGGTTGTGCGGGATGCGTCCGAGCGCCGAGTCCTGCGCCAGGAAATCGTGGCAGTGCACGACGTGGGGACGCTTCGCGACCAGGTGAACCCAGGGACCGAGCGCATGGTCGGCGAACACGTAGAGCGTGTCGAGCGGCTGGCGCATCAGGCGCCACTTCACCTGCAGCGGAAACATCACGTACTGGTCGATGTAGCCCATCCACTTCTTCAGGCGCACCGGCACCGGCAGGCGATAGAACAAGGGCGCGGGCGTCCAGATCTGCACCTCGTGGCCACGACGCTTTATGTCGTCGACCAGCCATGTCCAATGGCCTTAAGGCGGGTCTTACGTCTCGATCACGACCTTGTTCGAACAACAAGCACAACTTGCCATGGCCGATGCTCGCTGCATCATCAAAAGCGAGGTCAATCTGGCGATGCCGGACACTCACTCCCAACTGACAGTGCCAAGCTCAAAGCATGACGAGCCATTGTTCAAATCGTCCAAAAGTTGAATGTGCAGGTCAGTCAAAGAACTGTCAAAGTACAGCACGGAAGCTATCGAATCCACGAGGTACACGAATTCTCAGACTCGCAAGACAGCGCAGCAGCGTATCGGGTTGCCGGGTACGTCATTACCGATTTGAAAAACCACTGTCTCAGCGAGATGTTCAGCGACTTTCATGCGGCCCTGAAAGAAATCAAAAAGCAAAAATAGACTTAGTTTGCAAGCAAACCCAGCTTTCACTGGCAATCGACAGCATAGCGTGATTCAAGAGTCGGCTGGATTTCATGAGCTTTAAGGTAGGCAACCGACGCCGTGATGCATTCCTGTGTTCGGCGATCAACGGCCAGCGCGCTTGAATTGATGTCCAAAAATAAAAATGCTAGCAACGAAAAAAGGCCGATCAAAAAAAACATGACATTCCTTAAAGCCAGGAGTGTCAATATGTTTCAATAGACGCGCTGCTGCTGAAGGACGATGACTACTTTGTTTGTAATATATACAACTTTGTATTTAAGACAAGGATGTGATGTAGCGGATGGACAACTGCAAATGTGAGTAAGTCTTGACTGCTCTATTGAGGGGAAGCATAAACGCTTGCTTGTCAAGAAAACGAAGACAAGACATGTTACTGCTGTCCAACGGGAGCCTGCTTCGGCGCGTGCCGATCTTCGCTTCTTTTGCAGAAGCCCAACTCAAGATTCTTGAGAATTCTTTTGTCAAAAGAAAATTCAAAAGCAGTTCCCTGATTTTCCAACAGGACGATCGGTCGGACGCATTTTTTGTCATACTGATCGGACGCGTCCACGTTCTCACTCAAGACCGCAGAGGAAAAGAAGTCATCTTCAAAACTCTCAAGCAAGTCGAGTATTTCGGCGAGATGAGCTTGATCGATAGGGAGCCGCACTCCACCAGTGTCAAAGCAGTGACTGCGTGCGAGCTGTTGATGATCGATCGTGCCATCTTTCAGCAGTGTTTGCCAAAGCCTGATTCACCGGAGCACCGAATTATGCTCGACTTTGTCAGTCGATTGAGAGCACCTGACAAACGAATAGAGTCACTGGCTTTGCTCACCGGCAAAGAAAGAATCTTCGAGTTTTTGAAAGAAGTTTCTATACTGGATGACGAGGGCCATAGAATTTTGCCTGAAAAAGTCTCGGCTACGGAAATAGCTTGCAACGCGGGCGCGTCCCGCGAGCTGGACACCCGCATGATCAAGAACCTCAAGGACGATGGGTTAATTGTCAGACAGTCAGATGGGTCACAACGAATCATGGACTCTTTATAAAATCCATGTTTTCGATAAGCATTCCAATAAATTTAATTTGGAATAAAAACGAATAAACAATTAATTCAAAACAGTGTTTCAATGATTTCAAGCATCAATCACTTATATCATGAGGGCTGGGATTGTATTTGCTCAGCCAAACCGGCATCCTTGGATTTTTTTAGAGCGGTCGTAAGTTGTCGCTCGCTCATGGTCGGAGGAATTCAGAAAATTTCAGAAAGCACTGTTGACTTTGACAATGAGATTCAGGCTATTGATCTTGCAATCCAAACGGCATTGGCATGGACGCAAAAAAACAGGCAGTTCAGGCAGGAATTTCAAACTGAATAGACATTAATGCATCGCTTGCGAGAATTTGGACGGCGTGCTTGATAGCTGGGTGGCATCGAAGCGATACGGGCATATTTTGAGTTTGTTCAACAAATATTATAATTTGTCTAATACAAAAAACCTTGTATTTGCGTGTCAGCTTTTGCACCGTGGATTGCTGATACATCAGCGAAATGTAATTTATCAGCACAAAAAAACGGTTGTTTGCTTTTGGAGATGTGTGATGGGAGGCATTGACCAGCACTGGTCTCGATGCAGTTCGTGTTCTTTTTGTACCGCCGGTTGCCAAAGTTGGGTCAGGGGAGATCGCGTGCATTGATCAAGATGCGCGCCAGGTGCTGGACATCGGCGGCCACCAGCATGTTCAGGGTGGTCGTGTAAGGCAGCCGCCATCGAGGTCTGATTGCAGCCGGTCATGGCACAGACCCACATCGACGGACAGAAAGCCTCGTGTGCCCGTCTCAGGATGAGAGCAGTTCGCCGATGGGCTGGAGGTCCTCGACGTGGTCGCACAAGGCCTTGATCATCATCAGGATGGGCAGACCCAGCAGTAGGCCCCATAGCCCCCACAGCCAGCCCCAGAAGATCATGCCGGCGAAGACGGCCACGGGATTCATCCGTGTGTGACGTCCGGTTAGCCAGGGCAGCAGCAGGTTGCCCACGAGGGTGTGGACGACGAGCGAGGCTGCCATGATCGCGACGGCCGGGCGCACTTCGCCGAACTGGAGGAATGCGGCAGCGCCGCTCGCCGCCATCACGGCCACCGAGCCCAGGTAGGGAATGAGGTTGGTGACGCCCGCGATGACGCCCCACACCGCCGCGTGCTCCAGTCCCATGGCTGCGAAGGCCAGTCCGCTCGCCACGCCGACGACGACGCTGGTGGCCCACTGGGCGATCAGGTACTTCTCGATGTAGGAGGTCACGTCGTCCAGCACGTGGACGGTGATCTTCTTCTTCTCCAAGCTCTTGCCGGCGATGCGCACGAGCTTGCGCCGGAAGAGCTTACCGCAGCCCAGCGAGAAGAAGGTCAGGAACGCCACCAGCACGAGTTGGCCCGCGAGGTGTACGAGCCCCAGGGTGCCATGCCACAGATGCTCGCGCACATTGAACGCCGGCGGCTCGACAATCACGCGGGTGGCCCCCGAACGGGTGGCGCTGTGGGTGGCGGCCTGCTTGGCCGCCTCCTCTAGCTGCGTCGCGGTTTTCTGAAGGGACTCGATCGTCGACGGGCCGCCGGGTCCGGGCATCTGCTTTTGCAGCCCTGCCTTGATCTTCAGCGCCGCGGCCGGAAGACCGTCGACCAGTGCGATGGCGCTCCCGTACAGGCGCTGTGCCGTCCATCCGACCGCGCCGCCCAGCACCAGCAGCAGCATGCCCGCTGCGATCCATCGCGACAGCCGCAGCCGCTTTTCGAGAAAGTCGACCACCGGCGACAGGGCGTAGGTGCAGACCCAGCTGATGACGATCGGGATAAACACCGGCGAGGCCCAGTGCAGGGTGTAGACCAGGGCCAGCACCGCCAGGATCACCAGCGAGGCGCTTCGTACATCCACCGGCATGTGGATAACCAGGGGAGCGGCCGGCGACGTGGACCTGCCGGAGCAGGGGTCGTCGTTGATGTTGTTTTTGTCTGGCTGGTCCATGGGAGTTCCGAGTGCAATCTGGCGAGGGTGCCGCGTTGCCCTAAAACCCCCTAGGGACAATGTCACGAAGTCTCGCGACATCGCCCCTTATGTCCTGCTGAATGGGCCGCCTGGACTGATCATCCAACATTGGTGTTTCGAACACGGCCTGATTTCAACTCGCTGCTGCACGCCTTAGCAAGTGCATCTTGATCTGTCAGCTGACGCTTGGAAGCTAAGGGCACTTGAATGCTTGCATCTGCGGCCGTGAGCACCTCGACTACCTCTGGCAGCTCTGGATCGTCTCCAGCGCCTGTGTAACGTCCATAAGCAGCACCCGCAGATCACGCACCAGCGCTGACTGGCTTGGTCACGGGCGACCGTCCCATCACCCGCACACATGGCTTGGTTGATGTACCCCATACTGCGCTCTCTGGTACGGGGCTTCGCTGGCGCGCTCACGAGCCACAGGGCAGACCCCATGGGCCGGACGTCGACCTCGCACCTCTTAACTTCAAGAGATCCTAGAAGGTCTGCAGTCCCACCTTCCCTCTGCTGCGCTTCTTCCTCGCGCAGCACCACATCGCTTGGCAGGACGGCAAAAGAATCTCACCAACGTGCTTGGTCTCCGGATCGACCGTTTGATCAACTTTTAATGACAGCCTGAACAGGCTTTTGTGTTGGCGATGCGTTATGACCTCATGCTCGTCGAGCCTCGGCTTATCCCCGGATTTCGGGGACAAGGCTGTGGACAAGGCACGGTCGAGATGCTGAGGTCCTGATCTGGCGTGGCTTGGCAGCCGATGCCTGCTAAACAGGCACATCTGCGTCTGTGCTTCGTCAGTCCCTTCGATCCTCGTTTGGTTACGATTGCCCTGCCACGGTGGGTAACCCGTCTACCGTGGCACCATGAAAGCTCAATGCTTTGCTGACTCGCAGGTTCTGTGGTGGCAAGTTGGAAATCGTCAGGCTCGACCAACGATTCTCATGTTCAACAACCCTTGCCCCAGAACCTCTCAGTGCTCGCTGTCGATAACGCCTTGATCGCGCGGCTTCCCGGATCCGATCGAGCGCACCTGCTCTCCGGCGCCGAAGAAGTACCGCTTGCACTGGCACAGGTACTCTGGCGCCCTGGCGAACCTGTGACCCACGTGTACTTTCCCATCCGCGGCTTTATCTGCCTGATTGCCACGGACCCCTCCCCCTCGGGGCTGGAGATCGCCATGATCGGCCGCGAGGGCATGCTGGGGACGCAGGCGGTGCTGGGCTCCGACCGCGCACCGTTTCGTGCCGTAGTGCACGCCGAGGGATGGGCTTGGCGGATGCCCATGGATGTGTTCCAGCAGCACTTGAGTTGCCATCCTGCCACGAAACAGCTGCTAGACCGCTATGTGACATTTCGCCTGAGTCAGCTTGCCACCCTGGCGCATTGCTTGTGTTATCACGAAGTCGGGCCACGGCTCGCGCGCTGGCTGCTGATGAGCCAAGACCGGGCGGGCTCGAATCGTTTCCGGGTCACGCAGGAAGCCCTGGGCTCCATGTTGGGGGTGCGCCGCGTGAGCGTGACCACAGCGGCAATGGCCCTGCAGCATCGCGGTGTCATCGCCTACCACCGTGGAGATCTGCAGGTGCTGGATCGCAAGGCGCTTGAGCAGGCCGCGTGCGGTTGCTACTTCAGCGACCTGGAGCGCTATGCAGCGTTGTTCTATGCAACCCATTCCGGGTGACGCGCCGCCATCATGGCGATGAACGTGATGATGGCGGTCAATGCAACTCTATCCACATCGTCCGTCTGCAGTTTTGCCTTGCGCTTTCGCTCTTCCTTGTCTGACTTGAACGATCCCAAACATGCCAGACTGCCCATGGCCGCAGCGGCTAGCAAAGACACCACGACGTCGTTGTAGTCCATGATCGATGACCTTTCGACAAACGGACAAAGACCAGATCATCGGCTCAAAGTCACCGAGAGAAAACAGCCAGCCGCTCAAGCCAGAAAAAGCCATGGCTCAAGCACATCAGACTTGGATGATGTCTTCGTCGGACTGGATTGCTCGCTCTTGCCGCCGTGCTTGATAAAGGTCTACAGGGGAGACCTCCTGCACCGGAAGGGTGGGCATCGAGTGTGGGGGAAAGGCGTGACCGAAGCCCACGACATGAAGAGACACTGCCTAAAAATGCATCATTTCACAGCCGGCATGGTCGGCGATACTGGCCGCATTCGTCCAACAGCTTTTCACAGCCCTGCGCCGAACTCCTTGCGGCCGGTCGCATTAGACATTAGGTCCTGGGGTCAACTGCCCACACGAACGAGCCTCGAAGGCTGTGCCATGAGGGACGTTCGGTTCGAGTCATGTCGTCCGACTACCATTTTCTCAACGTTAGGCACGCATGCCGGACGGCGCGCCGGAGGATCGTAGGAAAGTCCAAGAGCTGAGCTTGTCTCATTTCTATATTTCTATAAAATTGGAAAAATGGAAGAAACTGACGCAGTTAAGGCACTGGCGGCTTTGGCACAACCTAGTCGTCTGCGTGTGTTCCGGGCGCTGGTGGTTTCGGGATCAGATGGTTTGACGCCAGGTGCTTTGAGCGAGATGCTGGGACTGCCCGGGGCCAGCTTATCGTTTCATTTAAAGGAACTGATGAATGCCAATCTGGCAGTTCAGCAACGCCAAGGACGTCATCTGGTATATCGGGCATCTTATGACGAGATGAATTCTCTTTTGGTCTATCTCACCGAGAATTGCTGTCAGGGTCAGACATGTGCAGTGCGTACAACCAGCCTCGTTTGTGCAGGTTGATATTTTTTTCTGGTATGTGACTGATGCGGCAGGTCAACCTGTCATTGCAATATCGCATTTCACTTGAAACTAGTATCAGTCTCATGCTTAACGTATTCCTAGTTGATGACGATTCACAAGTGCTGAGCGTCATGACCGAATTGCTAGAGGGCCTACCCAATGTTCGCGTGGTGGGCCATGCTGTAAGCGAACGCGCCGCAGTGGATTGGCTCCTCGAGCAACGCACTCAATGGAGTCTGGCGATCGTTGATCTTTCGCTGAAGCCAGGCAACGGACTGCAGGTTCTCAGCGCATGCAGAGTTCGCCAGTCAAACCAGAAAGTTGTTGTATTAAGCAATCATCTTAACGCAGCGGCACGGCGGCGATGTGCGGCGATGGGTGCAGATGCAATGTTCATGAAAGATTCAGACATTGGATCGATACTGAAATATTGTAGTGCTTTGGCAGGGCCCCAAAAGTAATTCATGCTATTTCGGTATCAATCGACAGATAAAAGCGTCGATCAAGCTGCTTGACGCGCGTAAGACAGCCAATCTGTCGATTCTGACGTGTCTGATGTGCCGATGGCAATTGATGCTTTTCTTGGGCAGAAAATTGCGCATGGGACCGATCGCCAAACTCATATGATTCAGCAATTCAAATTCGAACATCATGGCATTGATTTCCAACCGGGATCTACTCAAAAGGGTGCCCCTTTTCTCTTCGCTGACCGAAACCCAGATCAGCGTTCTCGAGGGGGCGTTTACGAAAAAGAAATTCAATCGGAACACCTTGATTGTTCAACAAGGTCAGCGGTCCAGCATATTCTTTGTGATCCTCATCGGCAGTGCCCACGTCGTGACCAAAGACGATCGAGGACGCGAAGTGATCTTTGCCATTCTTAATCAAGGCGATTATTTTGGTGAAATGAGTTTGATTGATGGAGAGCCGCATTCCACCAGTGTCAAGACCGTCATTCCGACCGACGTCCTTATGCTGGAACGTCAGGCTTTTGATTTTTGCTTGCCTGCTCCCCATTCTTTGCAGCACAGCGTGATGCTGAACCTAGTCCAACGTTTGAGGGCGGCTGACAGGAAGATCGAGTCATTGGCATTGATGAATGCAGAGGAACGCATCATCCACTTCTTGAAGGAATTCGCTCGACCAGATGAGGAGGGCAACATGGTCATTCAGGAACGGATTTCACCGATCCACGTGAGCAAGAGCGTCGGTACTTCGCGCGAAATGGCTGCGCGTGTGATCAAGCGTCTAAGAGACGATGGCATGATCGTCATGCGCCCTGACGGTTCCTGTTCCATCAAGTAGCAAACCCCGTCTTCCTTTGAGTTATCTGCAGGAAGTTTTCGATCGTAAGATCTATATTGGATTTTTTCAATCCACCAAGATCAGGTGAACTGGCAAGTTTAGAATTTTGCATTTAGCGAAAGTCGTCCTTAACATTAGAAAGAAGCATTCCGTGTGCGCCTACTGGTTGAACTGTTTGGAAATGCATTATTTTTAAATCGAGTGGATGTCGGACCTCACCTGTCGTATTGAGTCTGAATTTCGAAGGGGTGTTGAAATCGCGCTGTTGTTCCCTCGAAGCGACAATGCGCTCATGGAGCTGCCTTAGCGATCCACGCAAACTCGTGCCTTTAAAACAGGTTAATGCGTTCATCCTGCTAGCCCCGATGCACTCGCGACATGCGATGTTCAAGAGGATCTAAGATGCTGCTCCCGGGCGTGCTGATCGCGTCCGAAATCAGGTGACGGTCGAATTTAACTTGCAAGCACCTGCAGATTGCCCGCACCCGGAAGGACCCGCAGCGTGGTTGCCACCTTGGCCGAGCAGTCAAGGCTGAGCACCGTATTCACCTTGAGGTACTCATTTCGCGCCTCGCGCGGGGTTAGGGTGAGCACCACATAATCACGCTTTGGGTTCTGCTGGTGCTTCGGTCTGCGGCGTGCAACGGAAATAGATCGCGCCGGGGTCAACCGGCTACTGGGTCGGCTTGTGGGCCTTGGCAGTTCTCAGCCAATACAAGAGTTCCACTTCAGTCGCCTGGCGCAGACTCCGGGCCGCACGAGCAACGACGAACTCGACATGCAACGCCTCTACCGCCTGGGTCCACGCTTCCACCTCGCGGGTTGGTGGGGTGTTCGACGGCGTCTCGCTCAATGGGGAGCTAAGTTGTTCTTTGGATCCGGAGAAGCCGTCGATCACCGGATGCGATCTGGGAAATACTGGGACCTCCACGCCTGCCTTGGCGAGGATTCCTGCTTTCTGCAAGGTCGTGAGCATTCCGAATTCTCCTGTCACATGGCCGAAAGCGTAATCTGGATTGATGCACCAAGGCATTCGTGATCTTCCTGATGCAGGAAGGGTTGAGCTGGGCGTAATTTCCGTGGATTCAGAAAATTGCGGGAGTGTGTGCATGCGTCCGATCCCACGAGCTGGCCGCATGTCGCCTTTACCGGCTTGGATCTACCGCTATCACGACAGCGTCGACGAGCTGGTCCATGCCTGGGCTGGCGGCGAGGCGGGGCTGGGTTGCGCGTGCCTGGCGGGCGACGCCTTCTTCACCTTGTCGACGCGGGGTCTCGGACCGGTCCGCTCCCCAGACACCAGCATCGTGCTACAGCTCGACGGCACGATCGTGCTCGCCAGCCGACTGCCAAGCTGCACGTCCCTGGTGGGCATGTCCGATGCGCGATTTGAGCTGGCTGGCACCCGCGATGTTGAGGGCTATACGGCCCTGGTGGGTGCGATGGAGGACGGCCTACTAGCCATAACGGCATAAGCAGCCGTCCATTGATTGCGGACGTCCTGGGTTTCGCTTACATGAACAGTGTCATGCGGGCGGATCATTATCAATGTGTGCACGTGCCACCAGGGCCAGATCGCGAGCGACAACGTTGAGGCCGATACGAAGTGTTGAACGCACAGTGGCGAGCATGCTTCGCGTGCGACCGTGTCATGCTGTCTTTCCATCTTTTTTGATCGAACATCCATGAGCCCAAAACGTCCGATACCCCGCATCGCACTTGTCACTGGCGCCACGCGCGGCATCGGCCTCGAAACCTGTCGCCAGCTGGCCGAAGCGGGGGGCCACGTCCTGCTCGCGGGTCGCCAGGCGGCCCATGCGGCCGAAGCCGCCGAACGCCTGTGTCAGGACGGGCTGGAAGTCGCGCCGCTGACACTGGATGTGACTCGGCCCGAGCAGATCGCTGCCGCCGTCGACGAGGTCCACAGGCGTTTTGGCCAGCTCGACATCCTAGTCAACAACGCCGGAGTGCTGCGCGACGATGCCACGCTCCAGCCCTCGGAGCAGACACTCGATTGCTGGCGAGAGACCTTCGACACCAACCTGTTCGCGGTGGTGGAGATGACCCTGGCGTTCCTGCCCCTGTTGCGTGTGGCGGGTAACGCGCGCATCGTGAACGTGTCAAACCAGCTCGCCTCGATGGCTTGGCACCTGGACCCGGCCTCGCCGATCTACGACTTCAAGATCCCGGCCTACGACGTGTCCAAGACGGCGGTCAATGCCTGGACCATCCACCTCGCCCATGAGCTGCGCGATGCGGGCATCAAGGTCAACGCGATCCACCCGGGCTACGTCAAGACTGACATGAATGCCGGTGCCGGCGCGATCAATGTTCGGGAAGGCGCGCGCAGCAGCGTGCAGATGGCACTGCTGGATGCGGATGGGCCAACGGGCACTTTCACCCACTTGGGCAAGACGCTGCCCTGGTAGGTCGCGAGCGCGTCACTGCGCGACGCAACACCGGAGCCCAATTGATCCTGGCCAGCCCCGTACGACAACCGTGCAAGGCAGGTGCAGAATCTCGATATAGGCATGAAATCATAAATCCGCTAACGGAATAGAAACCATTTCCCTTTCAAGGCAGGAAGGCAGGAAGGCAGGAAGGCAGGAAGGCAGGAAGGCAGGAAGGCAGGAAGGCAGGAAGGCAGGAAGGCAGGAAGGCAGGAAGGCAGGAAGGCAGGAAGGCAGGAAGGCAGGAAGGCAGGAAGGCAGGAAGGCAG
>Ga0308164_10001888_pt1 | contig 22406 bp, 22 predicted proteins | sample PhyTR2_FD_201031 | JGI IMG/M metagenome (GOLD analysis project Ga0308164, IMG submission 201031) | Phyllosphere microbial communities from UC Gill Tract Community Farm, Albany, California, United States - DLSLT.R2 | ecosystem: Host-associated > Plants > Phyllosphere > Unclassified | place: USA... | reverse complement strand
GCCTTCGAGAAGCCCGGCAGCGCGAGATTCGCGGCGGTCGCTTTCTCGAGCAGGATGCGCAGCAGGCTCGGCGTCCCCATGTAGCCCGCCGGTCGGAGATCGGCGATGGCTTCGAGCTGCTGCTCGGACTGGCCGGTCCCGCCGGGGAAGACCGTGCAGCCCAGCGCATGCGCGCCGCTCTCCATGATCGAGCCGGCGGGCGTCAGGTGATAGCTGAAGCCGTTGTGGACCAGGTCGCCGGCGCGAAAGCCCGCGGCATGCAGCGCGCGGGCGGTGCGCCAGGGGTCGCGTCCGGTGCCCTCGGGCTCGTAGATCGTGCCGGGACTCGCGAACACGCGCGGCATCGCCGGTCCGCGCGCGATGGCGCTGAAGCCGCCGAAGGGATCGCTCGCGCGCAATCGCTTCTGCCGCTCCAGCAGGTCCGACTTGCGCGTCACCGGCACGGCGGCCAGCGCCGCGCGGCTGGCGACGGCGGCGCAGTCGACTCCCGCCAGGAGCTCGGCGAAGGCCGGCGCCGCCGATCGCGCGTGCGTCAGCTGGGCCGGCAGGGCGGCCATCAGGGCGGCCTCGCGCTCGACCGGGTCGCGGGTTTCGAGGTCGTCGTGGAAATCACTCATGCCAGCCACCGTTTCCTGCGCTTGTAGCTCTTGACGTCGCGGAAGCTCTTGCGGTCGGCGCCACCGACGCCGAGGTAGAACTCCTTCACGTCCTCGTTCTCGCGCAGACCGGCGGCGGGCCCGTCGAGCACCACGCGGCCGCTCTCCAGGATGTAGCCGTAGTCGGCGAAGCGCAGCGCCATGGCGGTGTTCTGCTCGGCCAGCAGGAAGGTCACGCGCTCCTTCTCGTTGAGGTCCTTCACGATGGCGAAGACCTCCTCGACGATCTGCGGCGCCAGGCCCATCGATGGCTCGTCGAGCAGCACCATCGACGGATTGGCCATCAGCGCGCGGCCGATGGCGCACATCTGCTGCTCGCCGCCCGAGGTGTAGGCCGCCTGGGACGCGCGCCGGGTCTTCAGGCGCGGGAAATAGGCATACACCTTCTCCAGCGTGCGGGCGATGGCCGCCTTGCCATCGGTGCGGGTGTAGGCGCCGGTCAGGAGGTTGTCCTCGATGCTCAGGTGGGCGAAGCAATGGCGGCCCTCCATCACCTGCACCAGTCCGCGCCGCACCAGCGCCGAGGGCGTGAGCGCCTCGATGCGTTCGCCGCGCAGTTCGATGGTGCCCTTGGTGACCGCGCCGCGTTCGCCCGCGAGCAGGTTGCTCACCGCGCGCAGCGTGGTCGTCTTGCCCGCGCCGTTGCCGCCCAGGAGCGCCACGATGCCGCCCTCCGGGACCGACAGCGACACCCCCTTGAGCACCAGGATCACGTGGTTGTAGATGACCTCGATGCCGTTGACTTCGAGGAGGGTTTTGGACGTGCTCATGAAAGGGAAAGGGTGGGGGCGTTCAGCACGCTCTGGGCTTGACGTTCTTGTCCTTGGCGTACTTGGCCGCGTACTCCTTCACCAGCGGGTCGATGAACTTCTTGTCCGACTGGTACCAGTCGGACTTCACCTCCCACTTGCCGCCGTCCCACTGCACGATGCGCGCCCAGTCGTCGCCCATGTGGTTGGCGCAGGACGTCTTGACCGGCCGCATGACCTCGCCGAAGCCCAGCGCCTTGAGCTTGTCGGCGCTCAGGTCGAGGTTCTCGAAGCCCCAGCGCACCTGCTCGGGCGTGAGCGCCTTGCCCTTGCCGTACTTCTCCTGCGCGGCGCGGATCGCCTCCACCTGCAGCATCGAGATCATCATGCCGCGCGTGTGCGCGAGCGAGCCGATGCCGGTGGGCGCGCCGGTGCCCTGGCCCTTGTCGTAGACGAACTTGCGCAGGTCGTCGTGGACCTTGTCCTTGGCGGCGCTGTTGTGGATGGTGATGGCGTTGTAGCCCTTGGCGCCGGCGCCGATGTCCTTGACGTCGTGGTCCGAGCCGGCCCACCAGATCGCATAGAGCTTCTCGCGCGGATAACCGCTGGCCTGGGCCTCGCGGATGCCCGCCGGCGTCATCACGCCGGCCGACCAGAACAGCACGTAGTCGGGCTTCTGCTGGCGGATCTGCAGCCAGGTCGACTTCTGCTCGACCCCGGGCGGCGTGACCGGGAACAGCGACAGCTCGAAGCCATCGGCCGCCGCGCGCTTCTGCAGCAGCGGGATCGGCTCCTTGCCATAGGGCGAGTCGTGATAGACCAGCGCGATCTTCTTGCCCTTGAGGCTGCCCTTCTCCTTCTTGGTGATGTCCTGGATCATCACGTCGGCGGCGGTCCAGTAGGTGCCCAGCAGCGGGAAGTTCCATTCGAACACCGTGCCGTCGACCGACTGCGACAAGCCATAGCCGGGCGTCTCCACCACCACCCGGTCGACGAAGGCCTTGTCGGTCACGGCGAAGGTGATGCCGGTGGACTGCGTGTCGAAGCCCGAGGCGCCCGAGCCCTTGCCCTTGAGGCGCTCGTAGCATTCCACGCCCTTGGCCGCGTCGTAGGCGGTCTCGCACTCCTCGTACGTCAGCTTGACGCCGTTGACGCCGCCGTCGCGCGCGTTCACCAGCTTCAGGTAGTCCTGCTTGCCATCGGCCCATGGAATGCCCAGCGGCGCGAACTGGCCGGTGCGATAGACCAGCAGCGGCACGAACTGCTCGGCCGTCTGGGCCGACGCCACCGAGGCGCCACCCGCGATCGAAGCCACGGCCATCGCCGCGGCGGCACATTGCATCTGGAATCTCATTGTCTTGTCTCCTTCGGTTGATCGGATCATGGAAAACACAAAGCCAATGGCAGGTCGACGACGTGATCGCCTTTGTCGGGAACACCGCGGAACTGGCTCCGCCAGTCCGCTGGTGTTGCCCCCGGCAGGGGGTTGGCGCAGCGACACGAAGTGCGCGAAGACTGGGGGCGAGCCATGTCTAATGGGGAAAGGGCCAGAGGCGCAGTTTCTGGCGCGCTGTGGACCACAGCTTGGCCAGGCCGTGCGGCTCGACGATCAGGAAGAACACGATCAGCGCGCCGAAGATCATGTGCTCCAGGTGCGATGCCGTGGCCGTCGACAGCGGCAGGCCCAGCCAGTGCGGCACGTGGTTGAGCAGCAGCGGCAGCAGCACGATGAAGGCGGCGCCGAAGAACGCGCCGGCGATCGAGCCCAGCCCGCCGATGATGATCATGAACAGCAGTTGCAGCGACTTGTCGATGCCGAAGGCGGCCGGCTCCCAGGCCCCCAGGTGCACGAAGCCCCACAGCGCCCCGGCGATGCCGACGATGAAGCTGCTGACCGCGAAGGCCGTCAGCTTGGCGTACACCGGGCGGATGCCGATCACGGCGGCGGCCACGTCCATGTCGCGGATCGCCATCCACTCGCGGCCGATGGCGCCGCGCACCAGGTTCTTGGCCAGCAGGCCGAACACCACCACCAGGGCCAGGCACAGCAGATAGCGCTCGGCCGGCGAGGTGAACGAATAGCCCAGGATCTGCAGCGAGTTCACGCTCACCGAGCCCGAGGAGGAATCGTTGGTCACCCACTTCACGCGGTTGGTGAACCAGTCGGTGAAGAACTGGGCCGCCAGTGTCGCCACCGCCAGGTAGAGGCCACGGATGCGCAGGCTCGGGATGCCGAACAGCACGCCCAGCACCGTGGCCGCCAGGCCGCCGCCGAGGATCGACAGCAGCAGCGGCATGCCCTCGATGCGCACCTGCAGGTTGTAGGCCGCATAGGCGCCGATGGCCATGAACGCGCCCGTGCCCAGCGAGATCTGCCCGCAATAGCCCACAAGGATGTTCAGGCCGATGGCCGCCAGCGACAGGATCAGGAACGGGATGAGGACGGCGCGGAAGGCGTAGTCGCTCGCCAGCAGCGGCACGGCGACGAAGGCGACCACCGCCAGCGCCACCATCGCCCATCGATCCTGCGCGATCGGGAACAGCGCCAGGTCGGCCCGGTAGCTGCTCTTGAACTGACCATTTTCCCGGTAGAACATGACGGGCTCTTCCTCAGACTCTGTCGATGATCTTGTCGCCGAACAGGCCTTGTGGCCGGATCAGCAACACCGCCAGGGCCAGCGCGTAGGCGAACCAGTTCTCGATGCCGCCGCCCAGGAACGGTCCGAGATAGATCTCCGAGAGCTTCTCGCCCACGCCGATGATCAGCCCGCCCAGGATCGCGCCGGGCACCGAGGTCAGCCCGCCCAGGATGACGACCGGGAAGGCCTTGAGCGCGACCAGCGAGATCGAGAACTGCACGCCCAGCTTGCTGCCCCAGATGACGCCGGCGACCAGCGCCACCAGACCGCCGACCGACCACACGACGACCCAGATGCGTCCGAGCGGGATGCCGATCGACTGCGCCGCCTGATGGTCGTCGGCCACCGCGCGCAGCGCCCGGCCGGTGCGCGTCTTCTGGAAGAACAGCGTCAGCAGGGCCACCAGGGCACCGGCCGCGACGGCGGCATAGAGATCCTCCTTGCTCAGCAGCAGGCCACCCTCGAAGGTGTTCTCCAGCACGATGAACGGGTCCTTGGGCATGCCGACGTCGATCTTGTAGGTCGCGCTGCCGAACAGCAGCTGCCCGGCGCCATCGAGCACGTGCGCGATGCCCAGGGTGGCCATCAGCAGCGTGATGCCCTCCTGGTTGACCAGGTGGCGCAGCGCCAGGCGCTCGACCAGCCAGGCCACCGCCACCATGCAGGCGCCGGCGGCGACGAAGGCCAGCAGGTTGGCCAGCAGCAGGCTGTCGAAGCCCAGCCAGCGCGGGATCCACTCGGCGAAGCGCGCCATCGCCAGCGCCGCGAACAGCACCATCGCTCCCTGCGCGAAGTTGAAGACCCCCGAGGCCTTGAAGATCAGCACGAAGCCCAGCGCCACCAGCGCGTACAGCATGCCGGCCATCAGCCCGCCGAAGACGGTTTCAAGGAAGAACCCCATCTCAATGCCCCCTGGCGCGATGCACCACCTGCAGCCAATGAAACCGCCACATCTCGAAACCCGGGATGCCGGGGAACCGGCTTTGCCGGGCCCCTGGCATCGCCCCCTGGAAGGGGGTTGGCGAAGCGACACGAAGTGCGCGAAGACTGGGGGTGAGCTTCATTCAGTGCTCCGCTCCGAGATAGGCCCGGATCACGTCCTCGTTGTTGCGCACCTCGTCAGGGGTGCCATCGCCGATCTTCCTGCCGTAGTCGAGCACGACGATGCGGTCGGAGATGTCCATCACCACGCCCATGTCGTGCTCGATCAGCACGATGGTGGTGCCGAACTCGTCGTTGACGTCGAGGATGAAGCGGCTCATGTCCTGCTTCTCCTCGACGTTCATGCCGGCCATCGGCTCGTCGAGCAGCAGCACCTGGGGCTCCATCGCCAGGGCCCGGCCGAGGTCGACGCGCTTCTGCAGGCCATAGGGCAACTGGCCCACCGGCGTCTTGCGCTGCGGCTGGATCTCCAGGAAATCGATGATCCGCTCGACCACCTCGCGCTGCGCGATCTCCTCGCGCTCGGCGCCGCCCCAGCCGAACGGATTGCGAAACGCCTGCGCCAGCAGGCCGCTCCTCATCTTCAGGTTGCGTCCGGTCATGAGGTTGTCGAGCACGCTCATGCCCTTGAACAGGGCCAGGTTCTGGAACGTGCGCGCCACGCCCATCTCGGCGACCTGGCGCGAGTTCATGTGCTTGAAGGTCTTGCCGCGGAACGTGATCGAGCCCTGCTGCGGCGCATAGACGCCGTTGATGCAGTTGAGCATCGAACTCTTGCCCGCGCCGTTCGGGCCGATGATGGCGCGCACCTCGTGCTCGCGGACATCGAAGCTGATGTCGGTCAGCGCCTTCACGCCGCCGAAGCCCAGCGAGATGTTGCGCACGTCGAGGATCACCTCGCCCGGGCGCCTCATGCCGCCGCCTCCAGCGCGGGGAAGCGCCGGGCCTCGACCACACGCAATGTCGCGCTCACGGTGCCGGTGCGCCCGTCCTCGAACTTCACCTGCGTCTCGATGAACTGCTCGGCGCGGCCGCCGTAGAGGGCCTCGACCAGCACCGCGTACTTCTGCGCGATGAAGCCGCGGCGCACCTTGCGCGTGCGGGTGAGTTCGTCGTCGTCCGGATCGAGCTCCTTGTGCAGCACGATGAAGCGCGCGATCTGGGTGTCGGCCATGCCGGGCTCGGTGGCGAGGTCGGCATTGACCTGGCCGATGCACTCGGCCACCAGCGCCAGCACCTCGGGCTTGCCGGCCAGGTCGACATAGCCGCCATAGGCCAGGCCGCGCCGCTCGGCCCAGTTGCCCACCGCCTCGAAGTCGATGTTGACGAAGGCGCAGACCTCGGAGCGCGCATCGCCGAAGCACACCGCCTCCTTGATCTGCGCGAAGAACTTGAGCTTGTTCTCGATGTAGTTGGGCGCGAACATCGCGCCGCCGGCCATGCGCCCGACGTCCTTGGCGCGGTCGATGATGCGCAGGTGGCCCTCGGCGTCGAGCACGCCGGCATCGCCGGTGTGGAAGTAGCCCTCGGCGTCGAGCACCTCGGCGGTCGCGTCGGGCCGGTTGTGATAGCCCTGGAGCACCGACACGCCGCGCACCAGCACCTCGCCATCGTCGGCGATCTTCAGCTCGATGCCCGGCGCCGCGGTGCCCACCGTCTGCAGCCGGACGTGGCCGTCGCGCTGCAGGCAGACATAGGCGCAGGTCTCGGTCTGGCCGTAGAACTGCTTCAGGTTGACGCCGATCGAGCGGTAGAAGCGGAACAGGTCCGGCCCGATGGCCGCGCCCGCCGTGTACGCCACGCGGATGCGGCTCATGCCCAGCACGTTGCGCAGCGGCCCGTACACCAGCAGGTCGCCCAGGCGGTACTTGAGGCGGTCGAGGGCGCCGACCGGCGCGCCGTTGAGCAGGTCGGCGCCGACGCGGCGGGCCAGCGCCATGGCTTTCGCATACAGCCAGCGCTTGGGCGCCGCCGCGTCCTCCATGCGGATCGACACCGCGGTCAGCAGGCCCTCGAAGGTGCGGGGCGGGCCGAAGTAGTAGCTCGGACCGATCTCGCGCATGTCGTTCATCACCGTCGCGGCCGATTCGGGGCAGTTGAGCGTGAAGCCGCCGACCAGCCACTGCGCCACCGAGAACAGGTGGTCGCCGACCCAGGCCATCGGCAGGTAGCTCATGATGTCGTCGCCCGGGCCGAGCCGGTCGGTCGCGACGCCGCCCTGGGCCGAGGCGATGAAGCTCGCATGCGTCTGGCAAACGCCCTTGGGCCGCCCGGTGGTGCCGGAGGTGTAGAGGATGACGCCGACGTCGTCGGTCCGGCCGGCCTCGACGCCGGCCTCGAACGCGCCCGGATGCGCCGCGTCCCAGTCGCGGCCGAGGGCGCGCAGGGCGTCGTAGCCGATCAGGCCGGGCGTGTCGTAGTGGCGCAGGCCGCGCGGGTCGTCGTAGACCAGGTGCCGCAGGGCCGTGCTGCCGCCCTGCCGCTGGCGCTGCAGCTCGCGGCATTCGAGCAGCTTGTCGACCTGTTCCTGGTCCTCGACGATCACGAACTCGACCGCCGCGTCGTCGAGCATGAAGACCATCTCGGCGGCCACGGCGTCCTGATAGAGCGGCACCGGCACGCCGCGCAGGCTCTGCGCTGCGAGCACCGCGAAGTACAGGTGCGGCCGGTTGGCGCCCACGAGGGCCAGGTGGTCGCCGGCGCCGAAGCCCAGGCTGGCGAGCCCGCAGGCGATCTCGCGCACTTCCCGGGCGACGTCGCTCCAGGTCCAGGTCTGCCAGATGCCGAGGTCCTTCTCGCGCACCGCCGGGGCGGTGGGCCGGGTGGCGGCATGGCCGCGCAGCAGGCGCGGGAAGGTGGCGTCGCCCGATGTCGGCATCGGCGCGGATGCCATGGCACGGCCCGCGGCCATGGCGCTGGAGGGGGAGGGGCGGTCGGTGTCGGAGGTCACGATGCGATGGACTGTAGGACCGGCTTTGACGTCCATCTGTCGTTACGACGACAATCCTAGGGACACCACTCCCCGGACTTTCCCGCCCCCGCGATCCGCATCCGCACTCGCCTCAGGCTGCCTCACCACGTCTCGTCTCGCCGCCATCGCGTCATGACATCCGCTCCCTCGCGCACCTCCTCGATCCGCGACCGCGTGCGTCCCGCCTCGCCCGAGGAACTGCGCAACATCCCCTGGCTCGATGCCCTGCGGCCGGACGAGCGCCGGCGCGCCGAGGCGGCGGTGGTGGTCGGCGAGGCCGAGCCGGGCGACCTGGTCTGCCGCGTCGGCCGTCCGCCGACCTACTGGTTCGGCGTCGTCGAGGGCCTGCTGAAGATGAGCAAGGACAACGCCGATGGCACCTCGATGACCTACAGCGGCCTGCCCCCGGGCGGCTGGTTCGGCGAAGGCACGGTGCTCAAGCGCGAGCCCTATCGCTACAACATCCAGGCCCTGCGCCGCAGCGTCGTGGCCGGACTGCCGATCGACGAATTCCACTGGCTGCTCGACCACTCGATCGGCTTCAACCGCTTCGTCATGGATCAGCTCAACGAGCGGCTGGCGCAGTTCATCGCCGCGCGCGAGGCCGATCGGCTCAACGATCCGGACATCCGCGTGGCGCGCAACCTCGCGGCGCTGTTCAATCCGGTGCTGTTCCCCGGCGTGGGCGATCTGCTGCGCATCACGCAGCAGGAACTCGCCTATCTCGTGGGCCTGTCGCGTCAGCGCGTGAACCAGGCCCTCCACATGCTGCAGGCGCAGCACACGATCCGCATCGAATACGGCGGCCTGCGCGTGCTCGATCCGGCGGCGCTGCGCAGCAGCGCGATCGCCTCGCCATCCGCCTCCAGGGAGCACCGCCCATGACCATCTCCGCTTGCCCGATCACCGACCCGGCCGCCGCGCTCGACGGCTGAGACGACATGCGCAACACCCTCGATTTCAGTTCCTGGCAAGGCGTGCTGTCCACCCTGCTGGGGCTCGTCCTGGTGTCCGTGGTGGCCGTCGGCATCCGGTTGCTGGTGATGCAGAGCGTGCAGCAGCGTCGCGAGCGCCAGAACCGCCAGATCAACGAACGCCTGAAGACGCTCATCGCGGCCTACAAGACCTTGGGCGGCTCCTTCACCGGCGACCTGGCGGTCGACCCGAGTCATCTGCGGGAGCGCCGTCAGCAGGCCCGGGTGGCCGCTGCCGCAGTCGCGGACGCAGGCCTCGACGCCGTCGTCGGCGCGGACCCGCCGCCAGCCGACGCGGCCGATGGGATTGCTGCGGCCGATGCGCCCGGCGCGACCGGCTCGGACCGGCGACGCCGCATCCGCGACGCGGTCGAGGCGGCGCTCTCCGACGTGATCCTGCTGGGCACGCGGGAGCAGGTGCGGCTGGCCGTCCAGGCGGCCAACGACATGGTGGCCGGCCGCGCCATCGAGACCGCCGATCTGGTGGCCTCGCTGCGCGCCTTCATCCGCGAGGTGCTCGATCTCGAGGCGATCCCGGCGGACCTGCCGATTCCCCGGCAGGGGCCGGTGCGCGTGGCCGGTTCGGGAGCACGGGGCGGTCCGGCCGCGCGGGCGTCCGGCGCGGGCGGCGGACGCGGCGGGCAGGGTGGTGGCGGTGGCGGTGGCGACGGTGGCACGGCCGGCGTCGGCGCCGTGGGCGTCGTTCCTGGGGGCGGGACATCTCGCGCGGGCGGGGCGGGCGCGGACCTCGCCGTCGCGGAGCATCCCGGCTCCACCTAGCGCCCGGAGCCCGGAGCCCGGAGAAGCCGCGCCGAGGCGGCGGCGCGGGCTTCTCCGGGCGGGCGTATCGCCATGCCGCATCCGGTCCGACAATGTTTCCCGACGGCTCCACGGCCTTCCCATCGACCCTCCGACCCTCGCGTCCCTCCCGACCCCGCCCCATGGCCCTCGCCCAAGCCCTCACCACCCCCGACTACAAGCTCTTCCCGTCGCCGCGCAACCTCCACCGCGTGGTCTTCGCGCACCAGGTCTTCGTGCCCCATCCCTACATGCTCATCGACATGGCGAGCTACCACCTGAAGGGCCGCTACAGCCTGTTCGCGGCCCATCGCCTGGCCGACAACAAGGCCGGCCAGCTGGCGACCTTCGAGGACGCCGCCGACGAGGCGAGGTTCAAGTCGAAGTTCGTGCCCGACTGAGAGGCGCCGTGCGGATGCCCGCCATCGCCGAGCCGTTGCCGGTGCTCTATTCGTTCCGCCGCTGCCCCTATGCGATGCGGGCGCGCATGGCGCTGCTCGCGAGCGGCCAGCGCTGCGAGTTGCGCGAGGTCGTGCTGCGCGACAAGCCGCCCGAGCTGCTCGCGGCCTCGCCCGCGGCGACCGTGCCGGTGCTGGTCCTGCCCGCCGAGGACGGCCGGGTGATCGCGCACAGCCTGGACATCATGCTGTGGACCCTGCGCCGCCATGATCCGCTGGACTGGCTGGTGCCCGCGACCGGCACGCTGGACGACCTGCTGTCGCTCGTCGATGCCTGCGATAGCGGCTTCAAGGCCGACCTGGACCGCTACAAGTACCCCGACCGCCATCCGCGCGCGCCGGGGCCCGACCTGCCCGCCGGTGCCGATGCGGCCCGCGCGTCGGCGCACCGCCACCGGGACCGGGGGGCCGCCTTCCTGGACCGCCTCGAGGACCGGCTCGCGCACGGCCCGTACCTGGCCGGCGGCCATGCCACGCTGGCCGATGCCGCCATCCTGCCGTTCGTGCGGCAGTTCGCCGGCGTCGATCCCGCCTGGTTCGCCGAGCGGCCCTGGCCGCGCCTGCGCCAGGCCCTGGCCGCCTGGGAGGGCTCCGAGGCCTTCGCCATCCTCATGCGCCGCCATGCGCCCTGGCGGGCGGCCGCGGGGCCGGGGGTCGTCTTTCCCTGAGTGCCCGCCGTGCCGGGCCTGTTTTCCGAACCATGAACGAATCCGTGAAGATGTCTTTCCGCCCGCCCGCCGACCCGGCGCGCCGCCCGTCCGGCACCGGTCGTGCCCCGAGACCGCCGCATCGCTGGCACGGGCTGCGTGCCGGGCTCGTGGCCCTGCTGCTGGGGGTCGGCGCGGCCGCCGGCCTCGCCGCGCCGGCGGCCGTGCCGCAGACGCCGCGCGCGGGCGCGACCTGGGGCGCGATCGCCGCGCGTGCCGATGGCTATGGCTATGCGTTCAATCAGCCTTCGCGTGCCGCCGCCGAGCAGGTGGCCCGCGCCCAGTGCGAGCGTCCGGCGGGCACGTCGTCCGCCGCGCCGGCGGCGACGGACCGACCGGGAGGTCGGGGCACCTGCGAGATCCGGGTCTGGTTCCAGCGCGGCTGCGCCGCGCTGGCGACCGGCAACTTCGGCGAGTGGGGTACGGCCACCGGCACCGATCAGGGCGTCGCCACCCGGGCCGCCGTGGCGCAGTGCGACGCGCACCTGCCGACCGAGCCCTGCCGGGTGGCGGTGGGCATCTGTTCGTCGCCCTGACGGTGACGACCGCCTGTCGCGTTGCAGGATGAGTCCTGCAGGGCCACCCGGTCCTGGCCGGCGCCCGGTCGGGACGGGTTCCCCCCACAGTCGCTCGCGACTCATCAAACCGGAGACTCACATGGACCCTGTATCGATCAACCACGCGCCGCGCGACCGGGGTCGCATCAATCTCGAGGAGCCCAGGGAGGTCCGTTACTGGACCCAGGCCCTGCACGTGAGCGAGGCCCGCCTGCGCTCGGCCGTCAGCGCCGCTGGCGATGCCACCCCGGCGGTGCGCCAGTACCTGTGCGGCCAGGCCGGCCCGGCCGAGGCCGCGAACGCCGGCCCCTGGACATCGGCCCCCCGCACCGGGCAGATCCAGCGCCAGCAGGCCTGATCGGGCATCGGTCGCCGGACGACCTGCCCCAGGTGGCGCGCGAGGGGACAATCGACCCACGATGAACCAGCCGCCCCGTTTTTTCCGTTCTCCCCGTCCGCGCCCCGGCGCCGCTCCCGCAGCGCCTTCGGCGATCGTGCCATCGCCCGCCGCGCCCGCTTCGCCGGCCGGACCGGTGCGCCTGAACAAGCGCATGGCCGAACTCGGCCTGTGCTCGCGTCGCGAGGCCGACGACTGGATCGAGCGCGGCTGGGTCAGGGTCAATGGCGATGTGGCACCGATGGGCGTCAAGGTGACGCCCGCCGATCGCGTCGAGATCGACCAGGCGGCGCAGGGCCAGCAGGCGACGCAGGTCACCATCCTGCTGCACAAGCCGATGGGCTATGTGAGCGGGCAGGCCGAGGATGGCCACGAACCCGCCGTCATGCTCATCAACCCGCGCACCCACTGGCGCGAGGACACCAGCACGCATCGCTTCTCGCCGCCGCAGCTGCGCGGTCTGGCGCCGGCCGGCCGGCTCGACATCGACTCGGTCGGTCTGCTGGTGCTGACGCAGGATGGTCGCGTGGCGCGCCAGCTGATCGGCGAGGACTCGGGCATCGAGAAGGAATACCTGGTGCGGGTGACCTGGTCGCCCACGGCCGGCGCGACCGGCGGCCCGGGCGCGCGGGGCGATGTCACGACCGACGTGCAGCGCGTCTTTCCGCCCGCCATGCTGGCGCGCCTGCGCCATGGACTGAGCCTGGACGGCCAGCCGCTCAAGCCGGCCCGGGTCGACTGGCAGAACCCCGAGCAGCTGCGCTTCGTGCTCACCGAAGGCAAGAAGCGCCAGATCCGCCGCATGTGCGAGCAGGTCGGGCTGAAGGTGGTGGGCCTGAAGCGCATCCGCATCGGCCGCGTGATGCTGGGCAATCTGCCGGCCGGGCAGTGGCGCTACCTGGGGGCCGACGAGCGCTTCTGAGCGAGGGCCTACTTGGCCGCCATGTCCAGCTTGGGGATCAGCGCCTTGTAGAACGCGCGGTCCTTGTCGATCACGGCCTGGAACGTCGGTGCGTCGGCATACGACCAGCCGAGATTGGCCTTGGCGAGGGCCTCGCGGAAGACGGCGTCGTCGGCCGCCTTCCGGGCCACGTCGCCCAGCACGTCGACGATCTCCTGCGGCGTCGCCTTGGGCACCGCCAGGCCGCGCCAGACGGCCACCGACAGGTCGACGCCGCGCTCCTTGAGCGTCGGCACCTTCTCGAAGATCGGACCGGCCACGCGCTGGTCGGCCATCACCGCGAGCGTGCGCAGCTTGCCGGCGGCCACGTGCTGGGCCACCTCGCCGGGGCTCACGGCCACCGCGTCGACATGGCCGCCCAGCAGCGCCACCACGGCCGGCGAGGCCCCGAGGAACGGAACGTGGTTGTAGGTGATGCCGGTCTTGTCGGAGAACGCGGCGGCGGCCATGTGCCAGATCGAGCCGATGCCCGCGTTGCCGATGGAGATCGGCTCCTTGCGGGCGCGCGAATCGGCCATGAACTCCTCGACGGTCTTCCACGGCGCATCGGCGCGCACGGTGATGGCCGAGGGATCGGCGTTGAGGCGCGCGACGGGGCGCAGGTCGGCGGCCGTGAACTTGGCGATGCCCAGGTTGGGAATGATGGTCAGCTCGACGATGATGATGCCGATCTTGTAGCCGTCGGGCTTGGCCGCCACCAGCTCGCCCATGCCGATGGCGCCGCTCGCGCCGGGCTTGTTGTTGACGATCATCGGCTGCTGCGGCAGGTACTTCTTGGCCGCCTCGGCGAAGGCGCGGCCCACCATGTCGGTGCCGCCCCCCGCCGCCACCGGCACGATGATCTCGATCGGCCGGTTCGGATAGTCGGCAGCGCTGCTGGCGAAGGAGGCCCCGGCCAGCGCGAAGGCGCAGGCGGCGGCGATGAGGTGGCGGCGATGGGGATGCATGGGAAGGTCTCCTGAGGATGTCTTGTTGTCGTTGTCGTTGTCGGGCCGTCGATGGCGCCACGCGCCACCGCCCACACCCGCTGAAACCGGCGCAGCCCAAGGCCGGGATACCGGGGAACCGGCTCCGCCGGGCCCCTGGTATCGCCCCCGGCAGGGGGTTGGCGAAGCGACACGCAGTGCGCGCAGCCTGGGGGCGAGCCGCTCAATACGTGGCCCGGCCACCCGAGAGGTCGAACACGGCCCCGGTGGTGAAGGAGTTCTCCTCCGACACCAGCCAGGTCACCATCGCCGCGATCTCCTCGACCTCGACGAAGCGTCCGCGCGGGATCTTCGAGAGCATGTAGTCGATGTGCTGCTGCGACATCTGCTCGAAGATCTTGGTGCGCGCGGCCGCCGGCGTGATGGCGTTGACCGCGACGTTGCGCCCGGCCGTCTCCTTGCCCAGGCTCTTGGTCAGCGCGATGACGCCGGCCTTGGAGGCGCTGTAGGCGGCGGCGTTGGGATTGCCTTCCTTGCCGGCGATGGAGGCCACGTTGACGATGCGCCCGTAGTCGCGCGCCACCATGCCCGCGACGACCGCGCGATTGACGTGGAACGCGCCGGTGAGGTTGACGTCGAGCACCTTCTGCCATTCGGCCGGCGCGTAGTCGGCCACCGGCGCGTTGGCGCCGGCGATGCCGGCGCTGTGGACCAGCATGGCGATCGGGCCGCTCGTGCCCTCGGTCTCCCGCACGGCCGCCTCGACCTCGGCCAGCGAGGTGATGTCGACCCGCACGGTCTGCACGGCGTCGCTTCGCAGGAGGGTCCGGGCCTCGTCAAGCGCCGCGGTGTTGGCGTCCCAGATGGCGACGCGGGCGCCACCGGCCAGGAGCCGCTGGACCACCGCCAGGCCGATGCCCTGCGCGCCACCGGTGACGACCGCCACGCGGCCCTCGAAGTTGTACTGGATCATGGAGTTCCGTTCGATGCGTTGGAAGGAGCCGAAGGCGTCAGGCCGCGACCGTGCGCTGGCGCTGCTCGCCCAGGCCGTCGATGCCCAGGCGCATGGTCTGGCCGGGGCGCAGGTAGACCGGCTCGGGCTTGCAGCCCATGCCGACGCCCGGCGGCGTGCCGGTGGAGATCACGTCGCCGGGATGCAGCGTCATGAAGCGGCTGAGGTAGGCCACCAGGTGCGCCACCCCGAAGACCATGGTGCGGGTGTTGCCGTCCTGGTAGCGGTGGCCGTCGACCTCCAGCCACAGGCCCAGCGTCTGCGGGTCGGGCACCTCGTCGGCGGTCACCAGCCAGGGGCCGATGGGGCCGAAGGTGTCGCAGCCCTTGCCCTTGTCCCAGGTGCCGCCGCGCTCGATCTGGTATTCGCGTTCGGAGACGTCGTTGATGACGCAATAGCCCGCCACGTGGTCCAGGGCATCGGCCTCTTCGATGTAGCTGGCGGTCCTGCCGATCACCACGCCGAGCTCGACCTCCCAGTCGGTCTTCTTCGAGCCGCGCGGGATCCGCACGTCGTCGTTGGGGCCGACCACGGCCGACAGCCACTTGTTGAACACCACCGGCTCCGAGGGCACGGCCAGGCCCGACTCGGCCGCGTGGTCGGCGTAGTTCAGGCCGATGCAGATGAACTTGCCGATGCGGCCGACGCAGGCGCCCAGGCGGGGCGAGCCCTCGACGGCCGGCAGCGTGGCGGTGTCGAGCGCGCGCAGGGTGGCCAGCGCATCGGCCGACAGCACCGTGCCATCGATGTCGGCGACATGGGCCGACAGGTCGCGCAGCGTGCCGCCGTCGTCGAGCAGGCCGGGTTTCTCCTGGCCCGGGGGGCCATAGCGCAGCAATTTCATCCGTGTATCTCCTGGTGTCTCTGGGTCTCGGGGGGTCTGTGGATCGCCGCGGCATTGTGGGAGGGGGGCGGGGTGCTGCATAGTGAGAGCTTCTGATCCGCCGATAACTCCCCGGACTCTCCGGGTATCCCCTGAATTCCATCCAGCCATGCTGCCGAGCTCGTCCTCCATCGCCTCGCGCCTGCGTTTCCGTCAGTTGTCGCTGCTGGTGGCGCTCGACGAGCATGGCTCGCTGCATCGCGCCGCCGAACGCATGGGCATGACGCAACCGGGGCTGACCAAGGCGCTGCGCGAGATCGAGACCACTTTCGGCACCGAACTCTTCACCCGCTCGTCGCAGGGCGTGCACGCCAACGAGCTCGGACGCTGCGTGGTGCGCTATGCGCGCCTGATCGACGCCGACCTGGCGCACCTGCGCGAGGAGATCGATGGCGTGCTGCGCGGCACCGGTGGACGGCTGGCGGTGGGCGCCATCGCCGGGGCGCTGCACCCGGTGCTCGTCGGGGCGCTGACGCGTCTGCGCGCGCAGCAGCCGGCGTTGTCGATCGAGGTGCGCGAGAGCACCTCGATCGAGCTGCTCACGCTGGTCGACGAGGGGCGGCTGGATCTGGCGGTCTGCCGCACCACGGTCGCCGCGCGGCCCGAGCAGTTCGACTACGAGCCGCTGATGGACGAGCAGGTCGCCGTCGCCGTGGGGCCGCGCCATCCGCTGGCCGGCGCCTCGGATGTCACGCTGGCCCAGCTCGCGGGCTTCCGCTGGCTCTGCTATCCGGCCCACATGCCCCTGCGCCACCTGCTCGAGCGCGAATTCCGCGAGGCCGGCCTGCCGCTGCCGGCCTATCCGAGCGAGACCGCCTCCACCTTCGCGACCATGCTGATGCTGCAGGAGGATCCGCTGCTCGTGGCGCTGATGTCCTCGGGCACGATGGACTTCTGCGAGCGCCACCGCATCGCCTGCCGCCTGCCGATCGCGATCGGGGCGCGGCACGAGGGCTTCGGCATCGTCACGCGCCGCGGCGCCCGGCTCGCGCCGGCGGCGCTGCTGCTGGCGGGCCACCTGCGCGAGGTCGCCAGGGCGCCGGCGCGAGCCGATTGAACGCGTCGCGCCGGCGGCATTGAAAAATCGCCGGGTGCCGCCATCTGCCCCGCGACCGTGCCGCAGGGGCGGTCCCCAGACATCGACGAACGAACAGACGATCACCATGACCTCTACCGCATCGACCAAACTCCCCTTCCAGGCCGAAGTCGCACAGTTGCTGCACCTCGTCACGCATTCGCTCTATTCGAACAAGGAAATCTTCCTGCGCGAACTGATCTCGAACGCGTCGGACGCCTGCGACAAGCTGCGCTTCGAGGCCATCAACGATGCCTCGCTCTACGAGGACGCGCCCAACCTCGAGGTGCGCGTGTCCTTCGACAAGGCCGCCCGCACGCTGACCTTCACCGACAACGGCATCGGCCTGTCGCGCCAGGAGGCGATCGACAACCTCGGCACCATCGCCAAGAGCGGCACCAAGGACTTCATGAGCAAGCTCTCGGGCGACCAGAAGTCCGACGCCCAGCTCATCGGCCAGTTCGGCGTGGGCTTCTATTCGGGCTTCATCGTGGCCGACCGCATCGTGGTGGAATCGCGCCGCGCCGGCCTGCCCACCAGCCAGGGCGTGCGCTGGACGAGCACCGGCGCGGGCGACTTCGAGGTCGACGACATCGAGCGTCCCCAGCGCGGCACCAGCGTCACGCTGCATCTGCGCGAGGACGCCGAGGAGTACCTGAACGCCTGGAAGCTCAAGTCGGTCATCGGCAAGTACTCCGACCACATCTCCCTGCCCATCCTGATGGAGAAGGAGGAGTGGAAGGAAGGCGAGAACGACCAGCCCGGCGACATGGTCAAGACCGGCGAATGGGAGCCCGTCAACAAGGCCAGCGCCCTGTGGACCCGTCCGAAAAAGGACATCACCGACGAGCAGTACGCCGAGTTCTACAAGACCATCTCGCACGACTACGCCGACCCGCTGACCTGGAGCCACAACCGCGTCGAGGGCAGCACCGAGTACACGCAATTGCTGTTCATCCCGTCGAAGGCGCCGATGGACCTGTTCAACCGCGACAAGACCGCCGGCGTGAAGCTGTACGTGAAGCGCGTCTTCATCATGGACGACGCCGAGGCGCTGATGCCCAGCTACCTGCGCTTCGTCAAGGGCGTGATCGACTCGGCCGACCTGCCGCTCAACGTCAGCCGCGAGCTGCTGCAGGAGAGCCGCGACGTCAAGGCGATCCGCGAGGGCAGCACCAAGCGCGTGCTGTCGATGCTGGAGGACCTGGCGAGGAAGCAGAAGGCCGCCGTCGAGAACGCCGCCGCCAAGATCGACGTCGGTTCGGGCGAATCGGTGCCGGCGCCGGAGCCGACCGAGCCGATCGACGCCGTCACCGACGTCACCGACAAGAAGGCGACGCCCGCCGCCGAGGCGGCCGCCGAGTTCGCGGCCGATGCCGATGCCGGCAAGTACGCGGCCTTCTATGCCGAGTTCGGCGCCGTCCTCAAGGAAGGCCTGGGCGAGGACATGGCCAACCGCGACCGCATCGCCAAGCTGCTGCGTTTCGCTTCCACCACCAGCGATGCCGTGAGCGTGAGCTTCGCCGACTACAAGGCACGCATGAAGGAAGGCCAGGAGGCGATCTACTACATCACCGCCGACACCCTGGCCGCCGCCAAGAACAGCCCGCAGCTCGAACTCTTCAAGAAGAAGGGCATCGAGGTGCTGCTGATGACCGACCGCGTCGACGAGTGGGCGCTGAACTACCTCAACGAGTTCGACGGCACGCCGCTGCAGAGCGTGGCGAAGGGCGCGGTCGACCTGGGCGGCCTGCAGGACGAGGCCGAGAAGAAGGCCGCCGAGGAAGCCGCCGAGAGCTTCAAGCCGGTGCTGGAGCGGCTCAAGGAAGCGCTCAAGGACAAGGCCGAGGACGTGCGCGTGACCACGCGTCTGGTCGATTCGCCAGCCTGCCTGGTGGTCAAGGACGGCGGCATGAGCACCCAGCTCGCCCGCATGCTGCGCCAGGCCGGACAACCCGCGCCCGACCTCAAGCCGGTGCTGGAAGTCAATGCCGAGCATCCGCTGGTCAAGAAGCTCGAAGGCGAGACCGGGCATTTCGACGATCTGGCGAACATCCTGTTCGACCAGGCGCTGTTGGCCGAGGGGGGCCTGCCGGCCGATCCGGCGGCCTATGTGCGGCGCGTCAACGCGCTGCTGGTCTAGCGCCCATGTCCACCCCCAGCCTTCGCGCGCGTCGCGTCGCGACGCCTTCCCCCTTGCAAGGGACGATCGACGGACTGCTGCGTGGCGCGGTCATCGCGATCGCGGCCGGGCTCGCCGGCTGCGCGGCGGGCGTGGGCATCGGGATTCCGCTGGTGCCGGGCGTCTCGCTGGGCGTGGGGGTCGGCTCGGGCGGGCCGAGCATCGGCCTGGGAACCGGCGTCGGGCCGCTGGGCGTGGGCGTCGGTGTCAACGGCAGCGGGCAGGTCTATGGCGGTGCCGGCGTCGGTGCCTCCACCGGCATCGGTGGTGGTGCCCGACTGGGTGCTGGGGTGGGCACGGGTACCGTGCTGTACGACCCGAATGCGCCCCGCTCGCCGATGTCGCCGCCACCCAGCCGCGGCGTGGAGCAGGGAGTGGTGGTGCCGTCGTCGTCGGTCCCGCCTTCCACGTCCTATCCCCGGCCCACGCGTCCGTCGGGCGGGCCGGCCCAGCCCGACAGCCCCTACTGATCCGGCCGGCCCGTCGCCCGCCGCCAGCCCGTGGCGAAGTCGGGCGCATCCGCCATCACGCGTACAACGGCTCCTCGTCCATGCGCTCGCACTGGTCCTGCAGCACCAGGATCTGGCCCTTCCAGTAGTCGCTCGATCCGAACCACGGAAAGTTGATCGGAAAGATCGGGTCCTCGAAGCGGCGCGCCAGCCAGGCACTGTAGTGGATCAGGCGCAGGGTGCGCAGCGGTTCGATGAGCGCCAGTTCGCGGCGGTCGAATTCGCGGAACTGCTCGTAGCCGTCGAGCAGGCCGCTCAATTGGGCGGTGCGCTGCGCGCGCTCGCCCGACAGCAGCATCCACAGGTCCTGGACCGCGAAGCCGGTGCGCGCGTCGTCGAGATCGACGAAATGCGGTCCGCCCAGGGGCCGGTCGGTCGGCGTCCAGAGGATGTTGCCGGGATGGACGTCGCCATGCAGCCGGAGCCGGCGCGATGGCGCATCCGGTCCGCGCGCCGCCACGGGATCGAGTGGCGTCGCGGCGATGCGGTCGAGGGCCGCGTTGCAGGCGCTCTCCCAGTCGCGCTGCACGTCGAGCGGAATCTTGTCGTGGGCCAGCAGCCAGTCGCGCGAGGCGACGCCGAAGGTGTGCAGGTCGAGCGCCGGACGATGCACGAAAGGTCGCGCGGCGCCGATGGTGTGGATGCGGGCCAGGAAGCGGCCCACCCATTCGAGGACCTCGAAATCCTCCAGCTCCGGACCACGGCCGCCGCGATACGGACTGACGCTGAAGGCGAAGTCGCCATGGTGGTGCAGGGTCCGGTCCTGCAGGCGCAGCGGAGGGACCGCCGGGACCTCGGCGACGGCGAGTTCGAGGGCGAACTCGTGCTCCTCGAGGATCTCGGCGTCGCTCCAGCGGCCGGGCCGGTAGAACTTGACGACCACGGCCGGATGCGGGTCCGCGTCTTCCAGGAAGACCTGGTAGACGCGGTTCTCGTAGGAGTTGAGGGCGGTCAGCCGGCCATCGCCGTGCAGGCCCAGCGCGGCCAGCGCATCGAGCACCACGTCCGGCGTGAGGTTCTCGTAGGGATGGGGATCGGGTGGCGCGCTGGAAGAGGAGGTCATGCGGCCATTGTCGCCATCCATGCCCGCGTCACGGCCTGTTTCGCATCCCCGGGCACGCGCGCGGCGTGCCGGCCGATCAGACGATCGACAGGTCGACGTCGATGTTGCCGCGGGTGGCGTTCGAGTACGGGCACACCTCGTGGGCGGCGTCGACCAGCTGCTTCTTCTGCGCGTCGTCCAGGCCCGGCAGGTTCACCGCCAGCTTGACCGCGATGCCATAGGCCGCGCCGCCCTTGATCGGGCCGAGCGAGACCTTCGAATCGATCGACACGTCGTCGGGCACCTTGATGCCGATCTTCGAGCTCACGGCCTTCAGGGCACCGACGAAGCAGGCGGCATAGCCGACGGCGAAGAGCTGTTCCGGGTTGGTGCCGGGCTTGTTGGAACCCGGGGCGCTCAACTTGACGTCGAGGGCGCCGTCGCTGCTCTTGCCGGTGCCTTCACGGCCACCGATGGCGGTGGCTTCGGCGGTGTAGAGGACTTTTTCGAGAGAGTGGGCCATGGTTTTCCTTGGGTGGTTGAAAGGTGGGTGGATGGAATGCCTTCGATCGAAGGCGGCGAGAAATTCGAGAGGTCGTTGCTGCTTCCGTGGATCAGGCCGCGGCCCTGAGCCGATCGCGCAGGGTCTGGAGCTGGCGTGTGAGTGCCACGAGTTCGTCGATCGAGCACTCGCTGGCCGTGAGCATGCAGGCCGGCACGTCGACCGCGCGCAATCGCAATCTGCGGCCCGTCGATGTCAGCGTGATGCGAACGCGACGTTCGTCGGCGGCGTCGCGCAGCCGCGTCAGCTGTCCGCCCGCCTCCAGCCGCTTGAGCAGGGGAGTGAGGGTGCCGGAATCGAGCGAGAGCCGTTCGCCCAGCTCGGACACCGTGACGCCATCCCGCTCCCAGAGAGCCAGCATCACCAGGTATTGCGGATAGGTGAGGCCCAGCTGGTCCAGCAGGGGCTTGTACAGACGCGTCATCGCCAGCGAGGTCGAATAGACCGCGAAGCACAGCTGGTTGTCCAGTTGCAGCAGTGGGTCCATGGCGGTGGCGGAAGGCATGGATACCAATGTAGCGCCCAATTCGATTGCGTGCGATTGAATTGGACAATGACCCTGAAAGTGCACGGGACGATCAGGGTGCCGGGATGTCCCGGCGGGTTCCGGCACCATGGCTGGAAACCTCCTGCCCTAGCGTTTTTAATCGTCTCGCGCGTTTTTTCAGTAGGCGTAGACGCCGCGTTTCGTCTTGCGTCCGAGCTGGCCGGCCGCGACCATCTCGCGCAGCAGCGGACAGGGCCGGTATTTGGAGTCGCCGAACTCGTGCAGGTACACCTCCATCACCGCCAGGCACACATCCAGGCCGATCATGTCGGCCAGCGCCAGCGGGCCGATGGGCTGGTTGCAGCCGAGCTTCATGCCCGCGTCGATGTCCTCGGCCGTGGCGATGCCCTCGGACAGCACGAAGAAGGCCTCGTTGATCATCGGCACCAGGATGCGGTTGACCACGAAGCCCGGCGCGTTCTTCACCGTGATGGGCGACTTGCCCAGGGTCTCTGACAGCGCCTTGACCGCGTCGTGCGTGGCATCGCTCGTGAGGTAGCCGCGGATGATCTCCACCAGCGCCATCATCGGCACGGGGTTGAAGAAGTGCATGCCGATGAAGCGGTCGGGGCGCGAGGTGGCGGCGGCCAGCTGCGTGATGGAGATCGACGAGGTGTTCGACGCGATGATGACCTCCGGCGCCAGCAGGGCGTCGACCTGCTTGAGGATCTTCACCTTGAGCTCGTGGTTCTCGGTGGCTGCCTCGATGACCAGCTGCGCGCCCTGGAGGTCGTCGTAGTTCGTCGAGCCCTTGATCAGCGCGAGCGCCGCGTCCTTCTGCGCGCCGGTCAGCTTCTCCTTCTTGATCAGCCGGTCGAGGCTGGCGCCGACGGCGCCGAGGCCCTTGTCGACGGCCGCC
>Ga0308164_10001886_pt1 | contig 22410 bp, 19 predicted proteins | sample PhyTR2_FD_201031 | JGI IMG/M metagenome (GOLD analysis project Ga0308164, IMG submission 201031) | Phyllosphere microbial communities from UC Gill Tract Community Farm, Albany, California, United States - DLSLT.R2 | ecosystem: Host-associated > Plants > Phyllosphere > Unclassified | place: USA... | reverse complement strand
AAATGAGAAGTATTTTGTTTCTCCTGATGATGTGTACTACGAAGAAGTAGTTAACGGAAACACTACAAGTTACCGTGTTATAGGCAAGCTTTTTTAGTAAGTATTAATATAATTTTAAGCCGCTTCGATTTAACATTGAAGCGGTTTTTTATTTAACCAAATTCCATATTTTTACCGCTTAAATAAACCGACTTGAAAAAAGCACCATACAAAAGCCCCTTAATTTATCTCTCCTTAGTTTTAGTGCTTGCATCCTGTTCTTCAACCAAAAATTTGGTTAGGAAGAAGGAAAATACGGTTTCATCTGTAAAGTTTTTGGATGAGTACATCATGCCGCTTAATCAGAACTTTCAAAATACACTGGTCGGCGGTTTATCGGGAATTGATTATGACGCCAAAGCTAATCGATATTACATGATTAGCGATGACCCGTCGCAATTTAGTGCGGCCAGGGTTTACACTGCGGCAATTGATATCAAAGAAAATAAAATCGATACGGTTAGGCTAACCGGTGTTATTCCAATTCTACAGGAAAACGGAAAAGAATATCCAAAGTACGGTACTGTTAAAAATCTAAAGGCCGATGGCGAATCAGTAAGATACAACCCGACCGATAACAATTTAATTTGGAGCAATGAAGGCGAACGCCTCTTTAAAAATGGCGATTCCCTTATCATTCAACCTGCATTGACATTTATAACTCCGCAAGGGAAATTTATAGATACCATTCCGTTACCTCGAGGATTTCATTTTACAAAAAGCGAAAATGGGCCAAGAAAGAATGCCCTTTTTGAAGGCCTATCTTATGCCGATGATTATAAAACGTTATATGCAAGTTTGGAAGAACCGCTTTACCAGGATGGGAGACAAGCTGCTTTCGGGTATGATAAGGCGTTAACCAGGATATTGAAATTCGACGTTTCGAGCAAGACGAATATAGCTCAATATGCTTATAACTTGGGTGATTTGCCGGTAAACCCAACCATGGAGAGCGACTGGAATTTGAATGGTATTTCTGAAATATTGGCCGTAAATAATCATACACTTTTGGTTATGGAACGTGCCTGGGCTAAAGGGCATGATGACCATTCGTTTGTGAAGCTTTACTTGGTTGATTTAAATGGTGCTGAAAACGAGATAGATAATCTTTCCTTTGTTAAAAATCCTCCTAAGCCGTTGAAAAAGAAATTGCTTTTCGACTTTGATACCTTGAACATGCACATTGATAATTTTGAGGGAATAACTTTTGGTCCTGATTTGCCGAACGGACACAAATCCCTGATTTTTTGCGCTGACAATAACTTTGGTAAAACCCAGGTTCAGCAGTTCTTTCTTTTCGAGGTGACGCCATAAATCGGTTCAGATTCTAGCGGTTTTATTTCGCTTCGGTAGTTTCCCGGAGCTGAAATTTTACTGCATCATGGCTTTGCCTTCTAGCTTCTGTCTTTTACCTTCAACCTTTTTTCCCTACATTTGACTAATCAAAATTCTAAAGAAATTATGCAATACGATGTCGTTGTTATCGGTTCAGGTCCGGGCGGTTATGTAGGCGCAATCCGTTGTGCTCAGTTAGGTTTAAAAACTGCCGTTATCGAGAAATATAAAACTTTTGGAGGTACTTGCCTAAATGTTGGCTGTATTCCGTCGAAAGCTTTGTTAGATTCATCAGAGCACTACCACAACGCTGCTCATACATTTACCACTCACGGTATCGATTTAAAAGATCTTAAAGTAAATATGCCGCAAATGATTGCCCGTAAGGATGATGTTGTTGCGCAAAATACTGCCGGTATTACATATTTATTTAAAAAAAATAAAATCGATTCATACGAAGGTGTTGGTTCATTCGTAGATAAAAATACTGTTTTAATTACCAAAGCAGATGGTTCTACTGAAACCTTAACCGCTAAAAATGTAATTATTGCTACAGGTTCTAAACCTACGGCTTTGCCATTTTTGCCAATCGATAAAAAGCGTATTATAACATCAACAGAGGCTTTAAATATTAAAGAGGTTCCAAAATCAATGGTTGTCATAGGTGGCGGTGTAATCGGTTTAGAGCTGGGTTCAGTTTACGCTCGTTTGGGTACAAAAGTTTCGGTTATCGAATTTTTGCCATCAATAATTGCAACAATGGATGCCAGTTTAGGCAAAGAGCTTCAACGTGTATTGAAGAAAAACCTGGGCATGGAATTTTTTATGAATCATAAAGTTACCGGCGCTACCACAAAAGGTAAAACTGTTACGGTTACGGCAGAAAATGCAAAAGGCGAAGCTGTTAATTTCGATGCAGACTATTGTATCGTGGCTGTTGGCCGTACAGCATATACTGAAGGTTTAGGTTTAGATAAAATCGGAATTACTATAGAAGAAAGAGGTAAAAAAATTCCTGTGAACGAGCACTTGGAAACTTCAGTCCTGGGTATATATGCCATTGGCGATGTTATTACCGGTGCAATGTTGGCTCACAAAGCTGAGGATGAAGGAACTTATGTTGCAGAAACTATTGCCGGACAAAAACCACACATTAATTATAATTTAATCCCGGGCGTTGTATATACCTGGCCGGAAGTTGCCTCTGTTGGTTTAACAGAAGAGCAATTGAAAGAAAAAGGAACAAAATACAAAGCAGGTTCATTTCCATTTAAAGCCAGCGGACGTGCAAAGGCAAGTATGGATACTGACGGTTTCATTAAAGTTTTGGCCGATGCAGCTACTGATGAGGTTTTAGGTGTACACATGATTGGACCGCGTGCTGCCGATATGATTGCGGAAGCTGTAATTGCTATGGAATTCCGTGCATCTGCAGAAGATATTGCACGTACCTGCCACGCTCACCCAACCTATACAGAAGCTTTAAAAGAAGCTGCTTTAGCCGCAACTGATAACAGAGCGATACATATTTAGTATAAAACCTTGGTTTGTGTCTTCATAAACCTCATATAAAATTACAAAAGCCGATAAGAAATTATCGGCTTTTTTTTTGTGAAACTGATTTTCTAACCTTCGTTTTTTCGGCGTGGCCAGGAAATCTTTTTCGACTTTTTATAAATTTTTGGTCATGCCCCAAGCTACGCAAGGGTCGGGCTATGCGTTACAATCTTTTTTGAAGAAAAATCAAAAAAGGATTTCCACTGCTATCCCTCATGCAAAACCCATAGCAGATCATGCAAAATTATGCGCTCCTTTATTGGTTCCTTGCGCTAAAGGCCATGCGCTGAGCTCTAAACTCCAAGCCCCAAACTCCCTACTTCTAAATTTTTGCTAATTGCTCGTTAATCTTTGCTCCTTACTCTTTTTCTCCGAGTTCCTTAACAAAATGATAACAAACAAAGGCTAGAAAAGAGCGTTATGCAAATTTATTTTTGCGGTTCAGATATTAAATAAACCATGAACTGTAAAAAACTTTTCGTTGCCTTATTAGCGGCTACGATGGCGGTAACTGCCTGTAAAAAAATTTCAGAACCAATTGAAGAAACGGAAACGATTGTTGCCGAAGATATAGCAAGTTTCAAAGAAGTTGCAACAATTGATTTGGGCGGCGAAACATCTGCTGAAATTTCAGCTTACGACCCGTTAACAAAAAAACTTTTTGTTGTAAGTAACGAAGGTGGTGCTAAAGTAGAGGTGGTAGATTTAACTAACTACCCCACTGTTAGCAAACTCAAAACATTAACTTACCCTGCCAATGCAGGCATAAATAGTGTCGCTGTAAGCAATGGTTTGCTTGCAATTGCATTGGATGGTGCAGATAAACAAGGAAATGGCGAGGTAGTTGTTTTAAAAACATCAGATTTATCAGAAGTTAAAAAAATTACAGTTGGCGCAATGCCCGATATGGTCACTTTTAGTCCGGATGGTAACTACATTTTATCAGCCAACGAAGGCGAACCAAGTGACGATTATACAGTTGATCCGAAAGGAACAATTTCGATCATCAACATCAAAGACAATTATTCCGTTAAAACCTTAGATTTCACTGCATTCGAATCTCAACGAGCAACCTTGGTAGCGGGCGGCTTCAGAGTTTACGGTCCGAAGGCAAGCTTCGCACAAGATATCGAGCCCGAATACATCGCGGTAAGTTCAGACTCCAAAAAAGCTTATGTAACCTTGCAGGAGAACAATGGTGTTGCAGAGGTCGATATTGTTTCAGGAACAATAACAAAAATCAATCCTTTAGGCACGAGAGATATCAGCCTTGCTGAAAATCCGTTCGATGTAAGTGATAAAGACAGTAAAATTGCTTTGGCGAACTGGCCTATTAAAGCATTCTACCTGCCCGATGCCATTTCATACTTCAGTACAGGCGGCTCTTCTTACCTTGCGCTTGCCAACGAAGGCGATACAAGAGCATGGAAAGGTTACGATGAAGAAGCAAGGGTAAAAAGTTTAAAATTAGATCCTGCAAAATTCCCGACAGGGGCAACTTTACAATTTGATGCAAATCTTGGCCGTTTAACTGTAACAAAAGCTTTCGGCGATACCGACGGCGATGGTGATTATGATGAACTTTACGCAACAGGTGGCAGAAGTTTGAGTATTTTAAATGCGAACACCGGCGCATTGGTTGCCAATATCGGTAAAGATTTGGAGCAGCACGTTATTGATGCGAGTAAATATGATGATGAGCGTTCTGACAACAAAGGTGTAGAAGTTGAAGGAGTAACAGTTGCTCAGGTAAATGGTAAGACATTGGCATTTATAGGTCTGGAACGTGTAGATATGATTGCTGTTTACGATGTTTCAATTCCTTCATCTCCGAAATTTGTTCAGTTATTTTCTACAGGTGATGCCCCTGAAGGTGTTTTATTTGTGAAACCAAAAGATAGCCCCAACGGCAGAAGCTTGTTAATTGTTGCTAGTGAAGGCGACGGCGCAGTGAAATTCTTCCAGCCGAACAAAATATAATCTCCGGCCCCGACCATAAATCGGGGCTTTTTTTATTGTATCGAAATGATAAAACTTGTTTCCAATTTCCAAATGATTTAAAGAACTTTGCATAACATTTCTACGTTCATATTTAAACATTGCATTTTGGAAAATTCAACTACAAATCAGGAAAAATCAAATCACATAGAAATTGCACCTGTTGTACAAAGTTCTCCAAACCGCATCCGCCTTGCGGTTTCTTTATTTTATTTCGGGCAGGGAATTGCCTTCGCCTCTTGGGCAAGTCGCATTCCTGATATTAAGCATAGTTTAAATTTATCAGATGGCGAGCTGGGAAGCATCTTATTGGCTTTGCCACTTGGCCAGCTAATAACAATGCCGATTTCAGGCAGACTTGTTACTACGTACGGGAGCAAAAAAATATTAACCATCACCGCACCACTGTATGTTCTGGCTTTAAGTAACCTGGGTTTGGCAACCGCACCATGGCACCTTGCTGCTTTCCTTCTTTTATTCGGGATTGTGGGCAACATGTGCAATATTGCTGTTAATACACAAGGTTCGGAGGCCGAAAAATTATTCGGACGCCCGATAATGACTTCTTTTCATGGCGCATGGAGCATTGCCGGTTTTACCGGTGCATTGGTTGGCTTGCTAATGGTTAATCTGCACATAATTCCGTACCGCCATTTTTGGATTATTGCTGTACTGATTTTTATAAATGTTGCTTTAAATTACAAACATCTGGTTCCAGGTAAAGGAGCTAAAGCCGAAAGGAAACCTAAATTCTTTACCATGCCCGAAGGTGCTTTATTTCAGCTGGGTTTAATCGGTTTTTGCAGTATGGCAACCGAAGGGGCAATGTTCGATTGGAGTGGGGTTTATTTTAAGGAAATTGTGAAAGCACCAACATCATTAGTGATTTTAGGTTACGCATCTTTTATGGTTATGATGGCAACCGGACGGTTTGTAGGTGATAAAATAATCGAAAGGATGGGTCGCAAAAAAACAATTCAAATCAGCGGACTAATTATTTCGAGTGGAATGTTTCTGTCTGTTTTCTTACCTTACATCGTTCCCGCAACAATTGGCTTTATGCTGGTAGGTATTGGTGTTTCAAGCATTGTACCTACAGTTTACAGTGTTGCTGGTAAAAATGGAAAGGTTGCACCGGGCATGGCAATCGCAATGGTTTCCAGTGTAAGTTACCTCGGCTTTTTAATGGGACCGCCGTTAATAGGCTATATATCAGCATTGTCGAGTTTGCAATATTCTTATGCTGTTATTGGTTGCTTCGGTTTGTTTGTAAGCTTTTTGGTAACCAAAATCAGAGCGATAGATTAAATAATTATTCAGGTTTTTTAATAAGATTGTGTTCTTTTAGCGCCGCAATGGCAATTTCTATTAATCTTAAGTTTTCTTCCTGATGCCCGTGTTGCACTTCGACATTTATGTAAGGAATATTGTTCTGCATTGCGTAAACAGATAAAGATCCGTCGTTTTCAACAAATTTAGATTGCAGCATCACATTAACATTTGCTTTTTTTAAACTATTGAAAAGCTTCAAGTCGGTAACATAAAGCATGTCATCGCCGTCCATTTCAAAATTTATGTAAACGGAATCTGCTGCGCTTGATAATTCATAGCCGGGCAAATAAGAGGAAATCCCGAAGCCGCCATCGGCATTATTGTGTAACGTTAAAATGTAACCCAAAGATTTCGGGTCGTAAAAATCAACGATTTGCTTTCCTGCAGCATTTAAAGCTTTCTCAACTTCGTTTGAACTGAACTCATCTTTCTTAAGCCTGGTGTTAATTCCTCTTTGGGTATAAATCGCATTCGGGTCAATTCTGTAAACATCATCCATATAACTGAAGTTATAGTCTCGAACACTGCCGTATTGGCTATCTACCAATTCACCTCCGCTCCACCGAATGTAATCGAAACCTGCTTTAACACCGGTATCTTCGTTATCATGCACAACAAGAAATCTTATTCCGTTAGGTTTGTAACTGTATTTTACCAGCGTAACATTTAAATCGTAAATGTTAATGAAAGAAGAATCTGATTTCATCGCATCGAAAACGGGAGGGTGCTGAGCGTGGGTAATGAAAACGATAAGTGCCAGAATTATTTGAGGGACAATCTTAAACATACACCCTAATATACAAGAATCAGCTATTATTTGTTTCGGGAGTTTACTAATATTCTAAATTTTTATGCCAGGCATGCGATAAAATAAAAAGAGCTGCCTTTTGGGAAGCAGCTCTTCGTTTGATTGTTAATGTTATTGTTATAATTAATGCGTTGTGTCTATATCGTATTCCAAAACGTCTTTATGATCGTATGGTTCTTCCAATAGCTCATCAATTGTTTTGCCTTTCTTGTTAAAACCAAGTTTTTCTAACATCATATCGAAGATCAGATAAACCACCGGTACAACAATTAATGTTAAAAATAACGAACTTGTTAAACCGCCAACAATTACCCAGGCCAAACCGTTCTTCCACTCTGCACCCGCACCGCTTGCCAATGCAATAGGAAGCATACCAAAAATCATGGCAATGGTTGTCATCAAAATCGGGCGTAAACGAGCATGGTTAGCCAAAATTAAGGCCTCAATAGTTGATTTTCCTTCAGCTTTCATGTGGTTTGTAAAATCGACAAGGATAATCGCGTTCTTCGCCACTAAACCCATCAACATGATAAAACCTAGAATGGTGAAGATACCGATTGAGTTGTTTGTTAACGCTAAGGCGAGGAAAGCACCAATTAAAGCTAATGGCAACGAAAACATTACTACGAAAGGATATACAAAACTATCGTATAGTGCCACCATAATCAGGTAAACTAAAATCAATGCTGCAAGCAAAGCAATACCTAAAGTACCAAAACCTTCAGCCTGATTTTCTTCATCTCCACCCCATGTATAACTCACTCCAATCGGCGCTTTTAACTTGCCGTTTTCTTGCAGCTCTTTTAATTTAGCTTTGAAATCGGCAACGATTGTTCCGGTAGGCCTACCGATAGATTGTGCCTGAACAGATACTGAAGTTGATTTGTTAAATCGTTCCAGCTGACTTGGGCCTGAACCTTCAGTAATGGCTGCAAATTGCGATAACTTAATCTGAGCGCCTTTATCATTTATAAAAATCAGATTACGTACATCATCAATATCTTTTCTGTTGAAATCCTGATACTGAATGTTGATGTCGTATTCGTATTCACCTTTTCTGTATTTACCATCTGTATTACCTGCGAAAGCAGTTTGCATGGTAGAACCGACAGTTGAAAGTGTTAAACCAACTGCAGACATTTTATCCCTGTCTACCTGAACATTAATTTCAGGTGTCCCTTTTTCTACAGAAAGTTTAATCTCTGTTGCTCCGGGAATCTTCGCCAATACATTTTTGGCACCTTCTGCATATTTTAAAGCGCTGTCTAGGTTAGAGCCCATTACTACCAAACTGATAGGAGCGTTTTCTGCGATACCCAAAATACTAATTGGTACTGTTTTAACTTTTGCTCCAACCAATTCTTTAGCTAAGGCACGACTCATTTTCGTAGCAAACACGTCAGACGACATGCCTTCACGCTTATCGCGTTCAACTAATTTTACGTTAATTTCTGATTTGTAGGCCGTTGCCTGCGTTCCGCCAAAATCACCACTTGCTTGTCCTACCGTTGTAATTAATTGTACAATTTCCGGTTGTTTATCTAAAAAGGCTTCAGCCCTTTGCGTATAGAAATTTGTTTGTTCAAGTGGTGCGTCTTTAGGTAATTCGATTTGTACCAAGAACTCACCTTTATCCGATTTAGGGAAAAACTCCGAACCAATAAAACCGGCTCCGGCTAACCACATTGCCGCTACAAATAGTACAACTACAGCCGCAATGGTGCGTCTTTTATGATTTAACGACCATGTTAATATGCCCGTAATCCAAACGGTGAATTTTTTAAGCTGTTTTTCGAACCATAAAATGAAACGGCCAAATATATTTTTGCCTTCAATGTGCTCTAACTTACCAAACCTTGAGAATAGCAACGGAACGATTGTAAACGACGCTAATAAGGAAAGCAATGTTGCGATAATTACGACAACACAGAACTGGCGTAAAATGTTAGAAACCAAACCCGAACTGATTGCGATAGGGAAGAATACCACCACAATAACCATCGTAATGGATACAACGGTAAAACCGATTTCCCTTGTTGCATCAGAAGCTGCTCTCACTTTATTCTTGCCCATCTCCATGTGTCGCTGGATATTTTCCAATACCACAATCGCATCATCCACAAGGATACCTACCACGAGTGATAATCCAAGTAAAGACATTAGGTTTAATGTATAGCCAAATAAGCTGATACCAATAAAAGTTGCAATTAATGATGCCGGAATAGATACCATTACGATTAATGCATTACGTAAACTATGCAAGAAGAAAAGCATTACGAAGGCAACCAATATAACTGCAAGAATTAAATCGTGTATTACCGCATCTGCAGATTCTAACGTAAAAATAGAACTGTCATTCACGATCTTAATATCAAGCTTATTTCCCGCATATTCAGTTTTAAGCTTAGCAATGATTGCATGTACACCCTCACTCACTTTTACGGCATTCGCATCACTTTGTTTAATAATTTGAATCGCGATAGACGACTGACGATTAATACGAGCCAGTTTCTCAGTTTCTTTTTTCGAATCCTGAACGTCACCAACATCACCAAGGCGAACCTGAGCGCCATCTTTTGATGTAGTAATAACCAGATTTCTTAACTCATCAATGCTTCTGTACTTACCTGATAAACGAATTAAAACATCTTGATTTTGGGTTTTAACACTTCCCGTAGGGAAATCTAAGTTAGAGCTTAAAATGATTTGCTGAACTTGTGGTACAGAAAGATTATAGCCTTGTAACTTAGCCGCATCTAATGCAACCTGGATTTCACGCTCAGAACCACCTACAAGATTTACTTGAGCGATACCACTTACCCTCGAAATTACCGGAGCAATTCTTTGGTCGATCAAATCGTAAAAAGAAACATCATCCATGTTTGCTGATGCCGTCATGGTAATAACCGGTAAATCATCCAGCGAGAATTTACTTAGTGATGGTGTTTTTACGTCGTCCGGTAAATCAGAAAGGATGGCATTAACCTTACGTTGCGCATCATTTAATGAAATATCGATGTTCGCTGCATCTGTTAAGGTGATGGTTACTACGGATAAACTTTCATAAGAAACCGCATTTAGTTTCTTAATGTTTTCCATTGACGAAACCGCATCCTCAATTTTTTTGGTTACTGTGTTTTCAACCTCCGCTGGTGATGCACCGGGATAAATGGTTGATATAGATACTACGTTGTTTGAGAATTTCGGAAGTAATTCATAACCCAACGAAAAGTAACTTAGTAGCCCAAGGAGTGTAAGTGCGGTAAAAACCACAATTACCAACGAGGGCCTTTTTATAGATATGTCTGTTATCTTCATTTTAATTTTTTATTGCGATTGAAATAATATTGTTCACCTACAGGCTCAGGATTACAATCTGCAAACTGAGTATTGTAAACCAACTATTTTACGATGCTTACAGCAGTACCTTCGGCTAAATTAATTTGACCGCTTGTAATTACTGTTTCGCCTTCTTTCAACCCGTCAAGGATTTCTACATTATCGCCTAAAATTCGTCCTGTAACAACTTTTCTTATTTTGGAAGTGTTATTTGATTTATCGTAGATAAAAAGTTGGTTGCTACTAACACTGCCAACAAAAGAGGTGCGAGGTACAAGAATGCTTGGTGCTTGTTTAGGGAAATTAAATACCGCTGTGCCATACATACCTGCTCTCAGGCTATTTTTTGTATTGTTAGAAACCTCAATTTCAATCGGGAAGTTTAACGTTGCATCAGCTTTCGCCGCAATGAAAGTTACTTTTCCAGAGAATTTCTCATCAGGGAAAACAGATGATTTGATATCGATATTATCACCGATTTTTAAACTTGCAACCTGCGATTCGTTCACATTCACTTTAAGTTTCAATTTAGAAACATCAACCAATTCAAATAATTGAGTTCCTTGTGCGGTTACGAATGCACCAACTTCAATATATCTTTTGTTTACGATACCGTTAATTGGCGATTTAATGTTAGCGTCGCTTAACTTACGTTGCGATGCTTGTAAACGTAATTTTGCGTTTCTGGTTGCTAATTTAGCCTGATCTAACTGTTGTTGAGTTACACCACCGGTTTCATATGAACTTTGGTATCTCGCCTCATCTCTCTTTGCGTTTTCGTAAGTAGCCTGAGCAGTTTCTCTGTCGGTATTGATAATTTCCGCATCAATGCGAGCTAAAACCTGACCCCTGCTAACACGAGCACCTTCATCAACATAAATCGCTGTAACACGACCTGCATTTTCAGATAGGAAGTTCAATTCCTGCTTTGGAACGAAATTTCCGTTTGCAACAAAATCCAAATCGACAACTTTTTTCTCAACGGTCGCAACACGAACAGCAACGGCTCCGCCGCCTTCAGCAATGAAAGCAGTTTTAGCTTCGTTTTTCTTTTTATTGTTGCTTAAAACATAAGCTATTGCACCCAGGGCAACAACAATTACGATTATTATGGTAATTACTCTTTTCATTTCTATTGTACTAGCGATTTAATATTTCCGTTTGATTTTATTAATTGTATCTCAGCAATTTTATAGTTTAATAAGGCTTGAGTATAGCTGTTTTGTGCACTTGTTAACGAGTTCTCTGTTTCCAGTAAATCTGTTAATGATGCCAAACCGTTGTTATAGTTGTTCTGTGTGCTTTTATAAATTTCTTGAGCTAGATCGGCATTTTTCCGTTGCGAATTAATGGTATTCAGGTTATTGCGTAATTGAATTTTAGCATTTTCGTAAGCAAGATTTAGCGAGTTAGTTGATTCTTTCCGGTCTTCTTTTGCTTTCAAAATTTCAACATTTGCCTGGCGTACTTTAGAACGTGTCAAAAATCCGTTGAAAATCGGAACCCTTAATGTTAAGCCGATAGCCGATGCGCCGTAACCGATTGCTGCGGCATTCGAGCTTAAAAAGTCGAAACCATCGCTCTGGCTTGAGTAAGTATAGTTACCAGTTAAAGCCAATGTTGGATAATATTCTGCCACGTACGCTTTTCTTTGGAGTGATAAAAGCTTATCCTGAGTGTTTAAAAGCTTAACTTCAGTTCTGTTTGCAAGGTCAATTGAATCTGCGAACTGAGGCAAAACGGTTACTTGTGTAAGTTCGGTTGCAGGCAAAGTAATTGGATTAGATACCGGCATACCCATAGAAAATTTCAATTGATTTTCCAGTTGAGTAATTGCGTTAACAATTTGATCGCGTTGCGTTGTCAAATTTGTTAGGTTCACATTAATTCTGTCAACATCAATCTTCCTTGCCAAGCCGTTTTTGTATTGGTTACCTACAATTTTTTCAACAACTTTAACATTTTTAATGTTAGTGTCGATTACGTTTAATTGTTGTCTGTTAACCAAAACCTGGTAATAGTTATTGGCAACCAATTCTATAATTTGTTCTTCTGTTAATTGAGATGTTAAATTATAGTATTCTTCGCTGGAACGTGCAGCTTGCAAGCCAGTAAAAACCTGCTGGTTAAATAACTGTTGCGATAGCTGAACACCTGCAGATGAATTCCAATTTTGGCCTAATTTGATGGCTTGCGCCTGGCCTCCGAAATCGGCAACGAGTTGACCGATAATCGGATTGTAAGTTAAGCCTGCCGTTCCTGTTAACTGAGGCAAAGCCTGCGCTCTTACTTCCTGCACTTTATATTTCCCGCCTTCAATGTCGAGTTTCGATTTGCGAACTCTTGCATTGTTTTGAAGCGCGAAGGTTAGTGCATCTTTTAGGGTTAGCTGTTGTTGCGCAGCAACCAATTGAGGTAAAGCCATGCCGATAATCAGGATAAGCATTAATTTTACCATTTTTACTCTAAGCATAATGTATTGTTTTTTTGTTTTGGGTTCTTAATAGTACCAAGTAGCCGGTGTCAAGTATAAAGACCTGCCGTTTGCTATCTCAGTTTTGGTTATTTTTAAGCTTTAGTCTCTCTAACACTTCAATCCTCTGGTAAAAATTGATGAGAGGTCTTTTTGCTTTTGCGTCATTTTGTTCACAACCTTCTTATCTGGAAGTAAGTCTTTACCAAGTTCCATAATGCACATATTGGTTAAGCCCATTAAGCTTTCAAGATAGAGCTCAGCCACATGTGCCATATTTTCATGGTGTATTTCGCCTTTCTCTTTCGCCTTCTCAAATAATTTAGCATAGAAAACTTTTTCAGAATCTTTCAACTTAGTAAGTTTCTTCTTCATCACATCATCATTAAAAATATCCGGAAGTCCTTCCGATAGTTTCAACATGAAATATTTCATGAAAAATGTGCTGCGTATTTCTATTGTTTGAAACAAAGTGTTCTCTAATGAAGCGTCTGGGTTATATTTCTTTTTTAGCAGATCAAAATAGTCGGTGAATATTTTCTCTATCACACCAACGATAAGACTTTTCTTATCGGGGAAGTAATAGTAAAGAGACGGTTTGGAAACGGATAAATCTTCCGCAATATCATTCATAGTGGTTTTACCAATTCCGAAATGAATAAAGCGTTTTATGGCACCTTCAATAATTTGTTCTCGCTTTTTATCAGCTACAATCATTTTACTTTTCTACTTTCTGACTTTTTTAATATTTTAGTCAAAAATAGTTCTAAAAACTCAAATGTTAATCAATCGATTAAAAAAATTGTCATTTAGTTACATTTTAATGACATTCAAAAATGGTTTCCGTTGGTTTATATATATTTAGAAACCAAATTTTCAAATTTTGTCTACATTAATAAACATAGTAACAGTTCTGCTTACCATTGTTGCAATGGAGTGCTTATCGTGGTTTATTCATAAATATTTGTTTCACGGGCCACTATGGTTTTTACACAGGAGCCATCATAAACCGGGAAAATCTTTTTTTGAATGGAATGATTTATTTGCCATCCTTTTCGCAGGGCTTTCACTGTTTTTAATGTACATCGATAAAGAGCACTTCGGTATTAAATTCTTTATCGGACTTGGGATCACCGTTTACGGAATGATTTATTTCATTGTACACGATTGGTTTGTTCACCGTAGGTTTAAAACTTTTAAAAGCAACAATACTTACTTGCAGGCGGTTCGTAAAGCGCACAAAATCCATCACAAAAACATGGGTAAGCAAAACGGAAAAGCATTTGGTTTGCTGTTTGTTAGGAGGAAAGTAGTGAGTTAATAATAATTTCTGCAGAAATTCTTAAAAAAATATTTTGATTAACTAATAATTTAGTTTTACATTTAGTTATAAATGTGATTATGGTCAAAATATTTAAAGGGAAAGGCTCATTCATACGTTTAGATCGTCCTGCAGGAAGCTAATCTTATATTACCGCTAATGAAGGCTAAGCAATACTCATTTATCCCTTTGGAAGAAAAACGATTCAGAGACAAAGGAAATATGGATAACATGGGTGCAGCACCTGCCAACTTCTTGATCGATAAAGAAGGGAATTTAATTTTTTCACGTTTTAGGGTCAATGAGTTAAACGAGGATGATTTTAAGTTAATGATGGAAATAGTGATCGGTAACAAATAATGCAGTAATAATGATAGTACAAATGAAACGCTAATTGGATTTTACTCTACATAAGTTACTAATTTGCAATTAAATAAAGAAGTTATGAAAATTCAGTGTCTTACATTTATTTTTCTGATCATTTCTGTGGTTCCAAAGCCCAGTTTAAAATTACATCTCCCGTAAAGTGGAGTTATAAGTCAGTTAAAAGGGTTAATAATGAAGCTGTTTTATTTCTTAAGGCGACCATAGAAGATGGCTGGCACATATACGCACAAGATGGTGGTGTTAAAGCGTTGCAGACAAGTTTTGTTTTCGCGGATGCAAAAAACTATGTGTTGATTGGTAGAACCACAGCTCCTAAAGCACTAGTCAAGTATGAAAAAGTTTTAAAAACAAATGTAAATTATTTCGAAAAATCAGTTATTTTTCAGCAGAAAATTAAATTAAAATCGCATCAGGTAAAGGTTAAAGGCAAGCTGGAATTTACTGTTTGCAATGCCAAAGAATGCAGGCCTGCCGAGGAAGTTGAGTTTAGTATAACTGTTAGTTAATGTGGCAAAAAAATCTTCTCTATGAAACCTAAACAATTGTTAATACTTGTATTTTTGGCATTGTCGGCATCCTGCTCTAAAAAATCCGATAAAGACAGAGCCGTAGATTTAGTCGAATCTAAATATGAAAATGCACAGCAGAAACTTAATTTTCAAAATTCACAGCTTGATAGCCTTTACAATATCTCGCCAAAAGCTTACGCTGATAGCCTAAGTAAAGGCCATCAGTTAGACTCCACATTGGCAGTTTTGGAGACTGAGATAGAGCATTTGCCTCAAGCCGAATCAGATAGCGTAGGTTTAGTAAGTGCAGCTTTAACAAGAGTAAGATATCGCCTGTTAGATTTGGCCAAAACGAAGCCCAAGTTCACCGGTTGGAAATTATCAAACGTCAAAGTAGAAAATCAACCTTCGGAAACGCTAAGCTTTAATTTCGATAAGGAAATAACTAAGATAATACCTTAATTGAATTTTATTTTACTTTTGTGCACAACACAAAATCACGATGCAAATTCAACAAAACATTTCGCTTAAACCTTACAACACTTTTGGTATTGATGTAAAAGCCGCATTCTTTGCCGAAATATTAAATGAAGCAGATTTAAAAACACTATTCGATCACGAATTAACAAAATCGCAAAAGCTCTTAATAATTGGTGGTGGAAGCAATGTCTTATTTACTCAAGATTATGATGGCCTTGTAATTAAAATAAGCATTCAGGGCATTGATTCGAAGGTTGATGGCGATAAAGTGAAAGTTAGGGTGGGAGCAGGCGTTGTTTGGAATGATTTCGTTAATTATTGCGTAAAAAATCATTATGCAGGTGTAGAGAATCTTAGTTTAATTCCCGGTACGGTTGGTGCATCACCAATACAAAATATTGGTGCTTACGGCGTAGAGCTCAAAGATGTTTTCGAAAGCTGTACGGCTTTTGAAATTGAAACCGGCGAAATCAAGACTTTTAGCTTTAGTGATTGCCATTTCGGGTATCGTGAAAGTATTTTCAAAGGCGAGTTAAAAGGGCAGTACATTATTACTTCGGTAACGTTTGCCTTGAAAACCGAAGCAAGAGTCAATACTTCTTACGGAGCAATAGAAACTGAACTGCAAAGAAGGGGAATTGAAAACCCCGGCATTGCCGATGTTTCTGCTGCGGTTTCGCACATCCGCGTAAGCAAACTACCCGATCCGTCTACCATAGGTAATGCGGGTAGCTTCTTTAAAAACCCGGTTATAGAAAAGTACGAATTTGCAGACATTGTAGCGAAACACCCCGATGTGGTGCATTACCCAACAGCCGATGATAAAATAAAATTAGCTGCAGGCTGGTTGATTGAACAATGCGGTTGGAAAGGAAAAATACAGGGGAACACTGGAACTTGGAAAAATCAGGCTTTGGTTTTAGTTAACCATGGAAATGCCTCAGGCAAAGAAGTGTACGATTTTTCTGCTCTAATCATAGACAGTGTAAAGTCTACTTTTGGAGTCACTTTAGAACGGGAAGTAAATATCCTGTGACGAATACGCCCTTCAGCGTAGTTATACGCTTTAGGCACCGTGCCAAAAATTTTTGGTACTAAGTTTGTTTGAGTTTGGGCAGAGTAGAACACAATTCATTTGTTTTTTAAATCGTACCTAAAGCTAAACATCATGACAAAATTTGAATTCAACCATCTGGTTAACCATCACTCCGTATCCCTTAGATCTTATGCTTTAAACTTTACAAAAGATGCCGAAGATGCAAATGACCTTGTTCAGGATACAATGCTTAAAGCGATTACTTATTACAATAAATTTAAAGAAGGTACCAATTTAAAAGGATGGTTATTTACCATCATGAAAAATACCTTTATTAACAATTACCGCCGTTTGGTAAAAACGAATACTTTGATTACTCAAAGTGAAGATATTTCATCAGCAAATCTTTCATTCAGTGCGACCAAAAATCAAGCTGAAAGCAAATTTGTATTGGGTGATATTGATAAAGCATTAGCTCAACTGCCTCAAGAATATTACGTGCCTTTCATCCGTTACTTCGAAGGTTATAAATACCATGAAATTGCAGAAAACCTGAATATTCCTATCGGAACGGTTAAAACGCGTATTCACGTTGCAAGAGGTATCTTGAAAAAATACTTAAAAACTTATTCTAAAGATATCGCTATTGAAGAAATGGCATAACCCATCTCATTAAGCTGAAGGCCCGGACAAAAATCCGGGCTTTTTTTTGGATTTAATCCAGGTGCTTAGGTGTTGTTCATTTATTAGAAAAGCAGCTGAAGAACTGAATCTATAAAAAAGCAAAAGGCCGGAAAAATTCCCGGCCTTTTTGCTTATCATATATTTGGTTAGTTGATTCTTATGTTTTATTTCAACAATATTCCTTCTCTCTAATTTCGAAACAAATGCAAACCCCAATCAATAATGCGTTTTGGTAATGTTTTGCAGTGTTTTTGTTTTGTGGTTATAAAGATAAGGGAAATTTTAAATTTGTCAAGCTTTTTTTAACTTTTTTTTTATTTCTTTTGCGGCAACCTGTCCTGATATGATTGCAGGGGGCACACCCGGCCCGGGAACGGTTAATTGTCCGGTGTATAAAAGATTTTTAACCTTGCTTTTCATAGTTGGTTTAAGGAAAGCGGTCTGTTTCAATGTGTTTGCTAATCCATATGCATTTCCTTTGAAGGCGTGATAATCTTCAACAAAGTCGTCCATGGCGTAGCTTCTTTTAAATAAAATGCTGCCGCTAATATCATTTCCTGTCAAATCATTAAACCGTTTAACCAACAGGCTGAAGAATTCTTCCCTTTTAGTTTCGCTATCTTTCAATCCTGGGGCAAGCGGAATCAAAAAGAAAAGATTTTCACAGTTTTCAGGAGCCACAGAAGGATCCGTTATCGAAGGACAGCAAGCGTAAAACAGAGGCTTTGAAGGCCATTGCGGGTTGCTGTAGATTTCTTGAGCATGGTCGTCGAAATTTTCATCAAAAAATAAATTATGGTGAAGAACATTTTTAAGCTTTTTGTCTAATCCAATATAAAACAGCAAACATGATGGAGCCATGGTTCTTCCGTTCCAATATTTATCATCGTAATTGCGATATGGTTTATCTAAAAGCGCTTGATCAATATGATGGTAATCAGCATTTCCAACTATAAAATCAGTTCGGAATGTTCCTTGATCAGTTATAATTTCTTCGGCGATATTGTTTTTAACCTCTATTTTTTTTACTTCAGTATTGAAGAGAAACTTAGCGCCGTTTTCCTCAGCAATATGCTGCATGGCCGAAACTATTTTGTGCATACCGCCAATAGGATACCATGTGCCCAAAACTAAATCAGCATAATTCATTAAGCTGTATAAGGCAGGTGTATTTTGAGGAGTTGCACCTAAAAACAGGACCGGAAATTCCAGCAACTTTCTTAGTTTATCATTTTTGAAAAGTTCGTGAACGTGCTTCCGCATGTTTCCAAGCAGCTGCAACTTAATTCCGCTAACGGCTAAACGCGGATCGAAGTATTCCAGAACACTGTGCGATGGCTTGAAAACATATTCATTCATGCCCACATCGTATTTGTATTTTGCCTGTGCTAAAAATGAATCAAGGTTTTTACTGCTACCCGGTTCAAATTCCTCGAAAACTTTGTATAAATCCTCTAACGTTGCCGGAACATTTAAAACGTCTTCTTTGCCGAAATAAACCCGGTAAGAAGGGCTTAATCTTTTTAGCTCGTAAAAATCGGAAGTTGTTTTACCGAAAAGGTTATAAAAATTTTCAAAAACATCAGGCATCCAATACCAGCTCGGCCCCATATCGAAAACGAAGCCATCTTTTTCCCATGTTCTTGCTCTGCCGCCTGCCATTTCGTTTTTCTCTAAAACGGTAACATCAAAACCGTCTTTTGCTAAAATTGCTGCGGCAGATAAACCTGCAAAGCCCGAGCCGATAACGGTTACTTTAGATTTTTTATCCATTGCGTAAATAAAGCGATTTTTATCGATTTTGTTTTAGAATTGCTTGCCTTTAAAAAAACAAATAAACAATTTATCTCTTATACCTTTTCTTACCTTTGGCAAACACATGATTAAACTAAGAGTTTTATTTTTATTGATTTTTGCGACTGTCCAAATCAGTAATGCGCAACTATCGCCCAAAGAAGTTTCTGTTTTAAAAACCGATTTAATAAAGGCGGTAGAAAACGCTAAGCTTACAGATTCTTTGCTCGGCAAACTTAATAAGCTCCCCAATAAAACAGCCTTAATTACTGGCTACTGCGGAACACTCGAAGCCCTTAAAGCTAAGCATTCTTGGAATCCTTATAATAAAATTAAGTATGTAAAAGTTTCTTTGAAAACCATGCAGAAGGCCATAGATATGGATAAGGAAAATCTAGAAATTCGTTTTATGCGGTTTTCGATAGAGCATTTTACGCCAGGGTTTTTAGGTTTTAGCGAGCATTTAAACGTCGATAGAAAGGAAATAATAAAGCACTACCAAAATCGTAACTTTGGCGTTGCCGACGAAGAACTGGTAAAAAACGTAGCGAAATTTATGATTGAAAGCAAGCGTTGCACCGAAAGTGAAATCAAAATTTTAAAGAAGTTTAGCTAAAAATGAATTATACCTATTTACTTATCAATATCGCCGTAATCTTTTTTCCATTTGTATTATCGTTTGATAAGAAGGTCCATTTTTTCAGTAAATGGAAATTTGTTCTGCCTGCAATAATAATTACCGGAGGCTTTTTTTTAATTTGGGATTTGCTCTTTGTAAAATTAAATGTCTGGTCATTCAATCCAGATTATATAATCGGCCTGAAATTTCTGGGTTTACCGCTCGAAGAGATTCTTTTCTTTCTAACTGTTCCTTATGCTTGCATTTTTATTTACGAATGCCTTAACGCTTATTTTCCGAATAACAATCTTCAGAAATATAGTTTTTCGATAAGCAACATGGTTTTGGGCCTTTGTATAGCTATTTTGTTTTTTGGATACGACCGGTGGTACACCCTTATCAACTTTGGGTTTCTGTTTGTGGTGTTGGCCTATGTAGAGTATGCCAATGTCGAGTTTCGATTTATGTATAAATTTTACCGGGCTTATTTGGTTTCATTAATTCCGTTTTACATTGTAAATGGATTTTTAACTTCAATACCCGTGGTAATGTATAACGACAAACAAAATTTAGGTTTCAGGGTAGGAACAATCCCTTTCGAAGATCATTTCTATTTAATGGGCTTGCTTTTGATGAATGTATATTTATACGAATTTTTTAAAAGCAGAACTGCGATAAAAACGGAAGCTTTGTAGTTGTTTTTGGAAACGGACGGCCTGTATTTCTTGGCGGTTTTCAGTCCTGCTTTCCATTACAAGTCCGCACTCGTACCTCGTTTACGGGCTTTTCTTTGAAATCAGGTTTAGGCACAACGTTTATGCACCCTGCCAACCATTAAAATGAAAAACATTCTTTGCCCTTTAGCCCCGATTGCAGCGGGCACGAATTCCGATTTTCATCGGAAGAGTAAAGCGAAAAGCGGGATGAAAGTTATTTCTTTGTACAAATATTGCGCTTCGAATTATTGTAAAAACCCTTGTGCCCGAAAAAAAATAAAATAAAACATGGATTTACCTGCTTACACTAAACAACAACTTGCTTTGCGAAACGGCCAGGATAAACCGCAGATTTGGGTGGCTTACAAAGGTTTAATTTACGATATGACGGACAGCCGTTTGTGGCGAAACGGGAAGCATTACGAACATTGGGCCGGGCAGGATTTAACCGATGAACTGCCTGATGCGCCACATACTGAAGTTGTTTTCGAAAAATTTACACCTGTTGGTAAAGTGGTTTAAACAAAAAAAGCCGCAGTTTTAATCTTTGCGATATCAAACTGCGGCTTTTTTATGCAGGCAATGTTAACGGCCCATTTAGAACGAATTAAAGTTCGATTGTAAAAGCACTTAGGTTTACGAATTCCTGAATCCTGGCGGCAACTTCTTCATCAGTTAAGTTTAGCAATTTTTCGGTCCCGAATTTCTCAACACAAAACGATGCCAAAGCAGAGCCATATATGATCGCGTTTTTCATGTTATTAAAATTGATGGTGCCAACTTTAGCCATATAACCAATAAAGCCACCCGCAAATGTATCGCCAGCACCGGTAGGATCAAAAACTTCGGCTAAAGGCAAAGCAGGGGCAGAGAAGATCTTGTCTTCATGGAACAATAATGCGCCGTGTTCGCCTTTTTTAATAATCAGGTATTTCGGGCCCATTGTAAGGATTTTTTTAGCCGCTTTAACTAAAGAGTATTCTCCTGATAATTGGCGAGCCTCAGCATCATTGATTGTTAATACATCAACTAATTTAATGGTTTCCAATAAATCGTCCATCATAATATCCATCCAAAAATTCATTGTGTCCATTACAATTAATTTCGGGCGGTTTTTTAGACGTTTAATTACGGTTTGCTGTACTTGCGGGGTTAGGTTACCCAACATCAGGTATTCACAATCCTGGTAGCTTTCAGGAATAATCGGGTCGAAGTTTTCCAATACATTTAATTCTGTGATTAATGTATCGCGACTGTTCATGTCGTTATGGTACTTGCCCGACCAAAAGAATGATTTTTCACCAGCTTTAATTTGCAATCCTTCGGTATCAATTCCGTGCTCGGTAAAAGTATCAATGTCGGCCTTTTGGAAATCATCTCCTACAACAGCAACAATTTTTGCTTTATTATAGAAATAGGATGCAGCTAAACTAGCGTAAGTTGCGGCGCCACCAACAATTTTATCTGTTTTTCCGAATGGTGTTTCAATAGCATCAAAAGCTACAGTACCTATGATTATCAGGCTCATATATTTTAAATTGAATTTTTTTAAAAATTTTTCACTGCAAATATTGCATAAATAATTTAAAAGCCCTAATATTGCATTCCCAAAACGAACAAGGGTATATGTACTGCAAGGTATAAACAACCTCGTTTTCGGAAACAACCAGCACTCCTTCTTAGCTCAGCTGGTTAGAGCATCTGACTGTTAATCAGAGGGTCGCTGGTTCGAGCCCAGCAGAGGGAGCAAAAATCCTCACAGTAAGGTGGGGATTTTTTATGAAAAAACGCTAAATGATTTTAGCAAAAAAAATAGTTTAAGGAAAAAAGAATATTCCTTCTTAGCTCAGCTGGTTAGAGCATCTGACTGTTAATCAGAGGGTCGCTGGTTCGAGCCCAGCAGAGGGAGCCAATACCAAGAACAAGCCTTACCATGCCCGGTAAGGCTTTCTTGTTTAACGTCTTTATATGTTCTACCTCTAC
>Ga0308164_10001883_pt1 | contig 22446 bp, 28 predicted proteins | sample PhyTR2_FD_201031 | JGI IMG/M metagenome (GOLD analysis project Ga0308164, IMG submission 201031) | Phyllosphere microbial communities from UC Gill Tract Community Farm, Albany, California, United States - DLSLT.R2 | ecosystem: Host-associated > Plants > Phyllosphere > Unclassified | place: USA... | reverse complement strand
GGCTTGTGCGGGTGTACAGATTACCGATTAACAGGATAACCCTGCATGTCTAATACCCTGACTCAACTCATTCCCGACCTGTATCAGTCGCTGGACATCGTGTCCCGTGAACTCTGCGGGTTTATTCCCTCCATCACGCTGGACGCCACAGCTGAACGCGCAGCGCTCAACCAGCCGATTCGTATCCCTGTGACACCGGCTTCAGACGCTGAAGATGTTAAGCCCGGACAACTGCCCCCGGATGACGGTGACCAGGATATCGGTAATGTGCCGCTGGCCATAACGAAATCACGCATGGTGCCGTTCCGCTGGGAAGGTGAACAGCAGAAGGGCATTAAATCCGGCCCGGGTTATCACGGTATCCGCCGCGACCAGGTTACCCAGGCGATGCGCACGCTGGTTAATGAAATCGAAGAAGATTTGGGCGAGCTGTTCCGCCGCGCATCACGCGCAGCCGGTGAGGCAGGAAAAACACCGTTCAAAGATACACTCACTGACACGGCCCAGGTACGCAAAATTTTGACTGACAATGGTGCACCGTTGAGCGATCTGCAGTGCGTCATCGATACCACTGCAGGCGCGGCACTGCGAACCATGGCGCAGCTGACCAAAGCCAATGAGGCCGGAACCACAGCACTGCGTTCTCAGGGCACACTTCTGGAGTTACATGGTTTTACATTGCGTGAATCAGCCGGCGTCGCTCATGTGAAAAGTGAGCCGGGTGAAAAGCCACTTAAGGACAGAACCTTAACAATTGCTGAGGATTGCCCGGAAGGAAGTCTGTCTGTAAAAATCCAGCCTTCAGATGGCGACAACAGTAAATCCAGCGTGCCCGGGTTCGTTGAGGAAGGGTGCGTCGTCATTATTGGGAAGCACAAATATATCGTTGCCGCTAAAAGTTTTAACACCATTGACATTCATGAGCCCGGACTGATGGAAGATGTTAAGCCAGGAACCAAACTGGAAATTGTCAGTGAGTTCACTGCCAACTTCGCATTCAGCCGTTCAGCCATCATCCTGGCTACCCGCGCCCCGGCGCTGCCGGAAGAAGGCGACATGGCGGATGACCGCATCATGATCACCGACCCGCGCACTAACATGTCGTTTGAAGTCTCCATGTACAGACAGTATCGCCGTGTGCGCTACGAAATCGCCGCGGCATGGGGATGCCAGAACATCAAACCGGAACACAGCGCCCTGTTGCTGGGTTAGTCCTGGTCAGCCACTTCAGACAAAATCCTTTCAGATGAGGTCATACATGCTGACACCCCAGCAGCAGGCCGACGCACGTCGCTATATGGGCTATCCCACGACCGGCGACACGTCACCTGACGATCGCAGTGATGCAGCTTACGCACAGGTCACATCAGGCCGGTTCCAGACGCTGGCTCACCGGCTGACTACGCTGCGGGCTGAGGAGGAAGCCATCGTAGTGAACTATCTGACGACACTGGCCGGTCTGGAAAGTGGCATCACCCGGGCAGCAGATAACCTTGATACGGATAAAGCCGCTGTCTGGCAGCGCAACCGGTCAGAAGTGTCAGACCGTACGCGCCTCTATAATCAGTGGCGTCGCCAGCTCTGCGGACTGTTCGGTATCCCGCCGGGCCCGTCGCTGGGCAATGGCACCACTCCTGTGACCCGGTGCTGACATGGACGCACAGCAGCTGGCCGCGAAGGTCAGTCAGGGAAACGGGAAGGCCGCGAAACGCCTGGGCATTAAGGCCCGTCATTACCGGGCAGCATCACCGTTCAATCCGCTGGCCACACAGCCGCTGCGGGAGCTGTCGGCCTCATTCACCACCGATTACGGCTACATGCGCGCAGCGCGGTTTGGACAGGCCACCCGTATTGGCATCTTTGATGCGGCGGGGTTTGAGGTTGGTGATATCCTGGTATCTGCGGAGGGGACCTTTTACGTGGCCGGCATGCCGCTGTTACAGCCCATTCTGTGTGTCAGGGCTGAGCGGCTCGTCAGCATCCGGCGGACCGCTCCCGAAGGTTCCGAGGCCGGGCTTCAGGAATACAGTGGCACCACAGCTACGAATGAAAAGCTCATTATGTCCGGCTGGCCTGCCAGTATTCTGCTCAGCCGTGGCGGTGAGCACAGCCCGCTTAAGTTGCCGGGTGAGACGCGCGGTGCCTGGCACAATATTCTCATGCCTGCATTCAGAGGCCTGTCTTTTCATGCCGGAGATTTTGTGACGGATGAAGCCGGGCAGCGTTATGTCATCAGCGGCACGGAGCTTACCAGCATGGGCTGGCGTTTTACGGCGCTTCAGGTGACGGTGTAATATGGCCAGTACCGATGATGTTGCCCGCTACCTGGCGAGACGGGTAGCCGGGGTGGTGTATCCTGGAGGCTGCCAGTTACCCGGTATTGTTAACGCTTCAGTAAAAATCTACCCGGGCTGGCCGGTGCCGGGAACACTGCAGCAGGATATCGAGAACGGCGGTATACACGTCTCTGTCTGGCCGCTGCCGACAGAGCGTAAAATCAGCACGGCGCTTGGCAGGCCGTTCCGTTTGATGGCGAAGGGCAAACCCACGCTGCAGTTCACAGTGAACGGCACCGCGATAAGTGTTGCCGGTGTGGCGTCGGCACTCACAAACGTGCTGATAACCCTTAACAGGAAAACGTTCAGTTTCCATTTCCGGGCGGGAACCACGGCTGGACGGGCAATACACGCGCTGTCTGCAGCACTGCCGAAGTCATTCACTGTGCTCAGCAGTGTCTGCATCCCGCTGGCAGAGCATCTCAGTATTTCCGTTACCACCGCGGGCACGGCTGTAAAAGAGCTGCACAGGCAGATAAAGGATTTTCAGATTACTGTCTGGGCACCTGCGCCCGGCCTCCGGGACCGCATCGGCAGTGCCATTGATACGGCGCTCTCTGAACAGTGTCACATTGACCTCAACGACGGCGCGCCCGCGCAGCTCCTTTATACCCGGCAGTCTGATTCCGACAGGTCAGAGAACTGGCATGTCTACCGGCGCGACCTGATTTTCAGCGTGAATTACGCCACCACCCAGGCCATTACCGCACCTGAGGTGACCAGCACGGTCGTCACCGTTAACGGCCAGCAGACCACACCGTAAACCCTTTTTCCAGCATCAGTTCACTCATCCGGAGTCTCACTCATGCCGATTTATTCAACCGGCGATCTCAGCACGTCTGCACTCACGGCACCTGACCTGTATGTTCAGGTTGTTCCGCCCCGGGCACGTTACATTAACGGTGTACCCACTGACGGGCTGGGGCTGGTGGGTGTGGCAGGCTGGGGGCCGGTAAATAGCGCCTTTCGTATCACGTCAGATAACGACATTGCATTCTTTCTGGGCACGCCTGAAAACCGTAAGTATGACCTGGCGACAGCGGCTGCCATTTCACTTCAGCTCGGTGCGGCGAACCTGAACTGTGTGCGTGTGACAAACGGTCAGGATAAAGCCGCCAGTGGCCGGCTCTGTGAAAATGGCAGCAAGTCAGGCCTGCTGCTGACCGCACTCTACAGCGGGACGCGGGGAAACCAGATAATTGCAGGTATCGGCAGCGGTACCGCGGTGAACTCGAAAAAGCTGACCATCAGTCTGCCGGGCGTGAGTGCCGAAGTCTTTGATAACCTGCAGGGTGAAGGGGATGCGCTGTGGAAAGCGATGGCAGAGGCCGTAAATCACGGTCAGATGAATATCCGCGGTCCCAGCCAGCTGGTACGCGCGAAAGTAACCGAATCTGAAGCGCCCGCACAGGCCGCGGTTAAAGAGATCACACTCAGCGGGGGCACCGACGGCGCGACCGGTATCACGGATGCCACGCTACTCGGTACAGACGGCACTGATGCTCCGCGTAAGGGTATGTATGCCCTGCGTGGCACAAATTCACAGGTCATCAACCTTGCCGATGTGACCGATAAAGCATGCTGGCCTGCGATGGCGGCGTTTGCGCGCTCCGAAGGTGCATATGCCATCGGCCAGGGCCCGGCCTCCGCTGGCTGTAAGGCGGTGTCTGAAGCGCTTAACAGCTCAGGCGTGGACGACTGGCATTTCAAGCTGATAGTGGGTGACTGGCCTTACTGGAAAGATACCGCAAACGGCACAAGCCGCATGATTGCGCCCGCCACGTTTGAAGCGGCAAACATTGCCGCCCGGGCACCGCATATCTCCACGCTCAACAAGCGCATCCCCGGCATCATTGCCACTGAGCGGCAGCTGGCGGGACGTCCTTACTCCGTGCCGGAAATCGGGGCCATCAACTCAGCCCGCCTTGATGTCATCACCAATCCGTGTCCGGGCGGCAGTTACTTTGGGATGCGCTCCGGGCGCAATACGTCATCGAATCCGACCCAGAACGATGATACCTACACCCGCATGACCAACTTCCTGTCGCTGACCATTGCGGCAAGCTTCGGCAGCGTAGTCGGTGACAATCAGACCACAGACCTGCGCCGGGAGACCAAAAGCACGCTGGAGTCTTTCCTGTCGAATCTGGAGACGCTGAAGATGATTGGCGACCCGAATGGCGGACCAGCCTTTGCGGTGCGCCTCGATGCAGCCAATAACCCGGATGCGCGCGTGGCACTGGGCTACATGACCGCCGATGTGCAGGTGAAATACCTCAATGTGGTGCGCTACTTCCTGGTGAACCTGGAAGGGGGCGGCAGTGTGTCCATTTCCGTCTCAGACAGCTTGTCGCGCTGAACACCGCCTCACTTATTACTCCGGAGATAAACCATGCCAACCCTTGGCTATACCGTGGGGCGTGATATTGCTGTCGATATTAATACGCCGACGGGAAAACTGCGCATTCCCAAAATCATGAGCTTTGATTCAAAGCCGCAGGTCTCGACCCATAAAATCACACCGCTCAATGGCATTACCGACGAGCTGCAGATCCCCGTCGGCTGGAATGGCACCATCGCTGCAGAGCGTATGGATGCCACGCTTGATGACTTCTGGGCGAAGTGGGAAGACAACTACTACAACGGCATCGATCAGCCCCGCGGCACCATCACCGAAACCATCACCGAGGCAAACGGCACCGTCAGTGTGTATCGCTATGAGGGTGTGTCGTTTCACCTTACCGATGCCGGTAACAAGCAGGGCGAGAAGACGGTGAACCAGACCCTGTCATGGACAGCCAACCGCCGTAAAAAAGTGAACTGAGGAACAAATCATGGTGCAGGTAAGAGTGCATGAAATGCCACCCGTTGTGACGGAGTCAGCGGTGAAGCCAAACCAGGTCAGGGATGCCAGCGGGCGCGTCATCACCCTGCGTGAACTCGACCCGGTGCAGGAATCCCGCCTGACAGTTGCAGTTGGTCCTGAAATGGCCATCAACGTGATGTATATGAACATGTATGCCTTTCCGGCGGCGGCCGTAGCTGATATCGACGGCGAGGAATACCCGTTACCACAGAACCCGAAGCAGATTGAAAGCATGCTCGCCATTCTTGGCAAAAGCGGACTCAAAGCGGTCAGTGCCAGTCTGCGTGCCAGGTCGAAAGATGAAGAGGATGAGGCCACGGAGGCCGCCGCAAAAAACTAGCACAGAACCCCGGGTTTATTAACCAGTGCTGGCTGATGAAAGCCGGGGTTCCGTTCAGCGTGATTTTTCCGGGCCTGACAGCGCTGATGGCCCATGAGCGCATCGCCATGGGTGTGGTCATTGGCGAACTTGAAGGTGGAACCTACAACTGGAACACACGCAGATGGGAGGAGGGTAAGTAGTGGACCTTGAGCAGTTTGCACGCGAACTGTCTTCTGCCTCAGCCTCAATCGCTACCGGGCTGGAGGTAAGTTTCCGCGTTATCGTGAAAGAGATTGAGGAAACGGCCAAAGAAGAGATTGGCGTTTACCAGCCTGCCTACGGGCCTTTTGATGCCTGGGCACCGCTGGCTGAATCAACCAAAGCCGATCGCGTTCGCCGGGGTTACAGTGACGACGAGCCGCTGCTGCGTTCAGGCGAGCTCAGAGAATCCATCCAAAGTGAAGTTGTGGGTCTGGCAGCTATCGTTGGGACCAAAAGTGAAATCGGGCTGTGGCAGGAGGTTGGTACTGAACGCATACCACCGAGACCGTTCATAGGACCGGCGTACATACGGAGGATTGGCCCGCTGATGGAGGCAAGCAGGGAAGCTATTCTAAACGGATTTGAGATTTGCATTAAAGATTAGATCGGTGTCATTTAACCGCTGAATAGGGGACTGAAATGATGGCACTGAAGTGAAAAAAACCCGGCCAGAGCCGGGTTTGTCATAAATGAGATATTTAATTTTTTTGTGAAGATAAAGCGGCTACAACATAACCATTGCTAACACCGAATTTTTGCTGTGCCAAGGCTTTGTAAGCATTATCAAGCATTTGCTGTACTGTCATAATTTCTCCTCATGTGTATTTTAGGAATTACGGTCAAAAAAGCTTTTGTTAAATTCTTTAGGGAAGTAGTGTTTACGTTTAATCCATACAAACCCATCTCCCTTAGATATTACAGCAACATCTACGGGGCCGCCAACCGTTTCATGGTCGTTAGATATACGGCGTTTAAAAGCAGTGATATCTACAAGAGATTCAGCCATATAGGCTAAATCTACCTTCTCTAAAGAGTTGAGCATTGAAAGCATTTTTGTTACATGGTTGCTTGCTATAAATGCTTGTTTTTTCTGCTTAAACTCTTCGAAGTAATTGTCTTGCACTTGCTCTAAAACACGTAAGCACTCATTAAAATCTTCTGGGCTAAGCTTATCGGAAATGTAATTCTCAAGACTATTTCTAGATTTAAGAATAAGCTCATGAACGAGGGTGTTTGTGAAGTTGTTAACGTTTCTACTACATCCCTCAATGAAGGTCACAACTTCGTCTTCTTGGGCAAAAGGACAAATGCCTGCTTGATATGGATCACTGGTTTTGGTCTTATCTTCGTCGACTATGTAAAGTAATTTTTCTTTAAACAGACCATAGATGTGTATGGTTTTTATTGCAGGATAATATTCTTTTTCCCCATAACCTGCGATAACAATACCGGTAAACGACTTAGTGTTATTTTGTTTGCAAATCAAAAGAGCGGCGAAATTTACTAATTTTTCTCTAGTCGACTCTGGAACCGGCTGAGAAGGGTCAATTGGAATGATTTGGACGTAGGATTCTTGCACATATGATGAGACATACTCTAACGCTTCAATATAATCATCTTCATTCATCGTAGGAAAAAAGTTTTTATTATTGAGCGTTAAAATCTCCTCATCTAATTTTTCATCTAATAGCTTATAAAAATCCAATACTGTCACTGCAAGAGAATTGGCTTGCATGAGCGCAACCATGCTGGTTTGAGTGATGTATTGAGTAAACTCAGCAAGTTGGCGTGAAAATAGTGTTTGAGCACTTTTCATCCGCATGTAGTCATTGATCAGTAATTTATCTTCTTGAAGAAAGTTAACTAAGTCACTGACGTAATCATTTATAGTGTCTTTAGGCGTATTTGCATTTTTCAGCCTATAGGATTTTATAAGCAATTCCCACGGAGCTCCTGCCAAAGCTGAATTATTAAAAATCATAATTCCCACAGGATGCTTTTTGCAAAGTTCAAATAACTTATTGGCGCTATTGTTGATTTTTACAAAATCATTGTTATTTATAGTAACTGCTGAATCTGCTGCTAAAGCCAGTGCGGTACTGTTGAAAACGGCAATTTCTGCTGTCATAGTGATTTCTGCTATTGACCTGGTAAACGATTGACGACCCAGTCTTATGCTGGTTACGCGTGTAAGGTTGTATCGGCATGGTTGGATGAAACTTTAGCGTGAATGTTGATTACTGTTCATCATAAGATAAATTCTATACCAACTCAAGGCGATAGCATATCCTGAAAGATGACCAGTGCTTATGTCTCGGCTCCAGTTCCAACCTACAAAAACTAGTAGATCGGCGCATATTGGAATGATGCTCAGTGTTTTTGTTAAGGTTACCTGATAAGATGTTTCCGGTTGGAGTCATTGGATACTTAAGAAATAAAAAATTTTCTGTCGATAGTGCTTGGTTTGCTGCCACTGTCTGGCTATACAGTGCGTGTAGCCAATAAGACTGTTAAGAGCAGAAAAATATAATCTGAACGCTGCTAGGTTTGAGAAAGGCACTCGAATGACAGGCGAAGATAAAGCACCAATTATAATCTTCTTACTAGGAGTTCCTGACGTCAAAACTGCAATGGACCATGCTATTGAGAAAGTTAAATGTGCATTTGGCCTAAGTGATGAAGTGATTTACCAGTTAAATCATGCGTTACTATTCGGCACTAATTGCTTTAGCGTGGAAGGAACCCAGATTATCTATAAATTACAGATAGAGTGTAAAAGCCAATCTGATGTTGAGCCACTTGCGGGCAGCTTTTATCTAAGCGAAATTGCATTAAGTTAAGGCTGATTTTTTCACTATTCCACTTTCGGGTAGGTACATGAAAAAGATTTTAATAGGTACATTACTGGTTTTACTGCCATTCACTTCAGGTTATGCAAATGACATGGTGAATAATCTTAGGGCTTCCCCGGAAGCGGTGTGTGAGGGTAACCCTCAACACAAAGAGTGTATTCAGGCTGTTAATAAAATGATATCCGCGACATATCAAGTCACAAAGGCTGGTTCTATGTGCGAACAAAACAAAGATAAATTGCACATGTTAAGTGATGAATTGCAGAAACAATGCTCTTCATTCGTTGAAGCCATGGACTATATGGAATCGCTAAAGAGATAAATTTAGCATTCTAACCCGCTACGGCGGTTTTTTTATGTCTATATAATCTTGGCTAAAAGCCATGGATAAGCGCTTATTGGTACGGCGCATTTGGCCACTTCTTGTAAGCGAAGACATAGAGCATAACGAAATGTATGCCCGGGCAGGACAGGAGCAACGCCATCTTCCAGCCAAACCCAGCTTTCTGAGCCATGCGAAAGCATGGGATAAACATCAAAAACCAGATGATTGAGGACAGGACTGCGAGAGGGTTTGGTTGTTCCATTGAGCGTTCTCCTTGAATTACATGCCTTAAGTATCGGCAGTCAGCCTTAATTATTCAGTGTGAATTAGCACTGTTTATGGCTTCTTTAGCAAATCAATCTGCAGAAGTAGGCGCTTATGTGTCTCGATCGCATCCCATATCTGGTCTTGAGTGTCACCGTCCCATTCGGGGCAGACAGCAAGTTCTGCGCGAAATAGCTTCAGCCTGATATGGATAGCCGCCACTTCGTCTCGATTGCATTTTGTCGCGATAAAGTTGAGTTGAGTGTCAGTTGTTCGCTTATAAAGCGACTGAACATCTCGGGATTTTTCAAATAACCGGGAAAGCTTATCCATAGCCTGAGGCTCCTATAATTGGGTCCAAGCCAATTATCGACAGTTAAACGTTAAAGTTCAGTATCCCTTTTGTATGTTGAGCTCCGCAAACAGACTCGCCGCGGCGGGTTTTTATGCCCATAAAACGAGGTTCCCATGGATGTTCAGGCTTACCATGTAGCCGTGCGGCTGGCGCTGGATGACCAGATTACGCGCAACCTGCTGCAGGTAAGCCGTGATGCGATGGAGCTGAATAAGAAGTTCGTCACCATCACCAGGAACATTAAAGCACTGACTAGCGCGGCTCGTGATGCCACATCCGCACTGCGGGCTCTCAATCGCTCGCTGAATAATGAGTTTTTCGGTGCGTCCCGCGGTGCGCGTGAATATGCCGGAGCCATCCGCGAGATAGCTGACCAGACTCAGCGTATCAACCGTGCCTCGCGTAATGTCCCGCTGCTGGCGGGTGGTTACGGCGCAGCCATGACACTGCCCGTTCTGGCAGTGGGGGCCGCAGCTGCAGGAGGAAGCGGTGGATATGGCAGCCCTGGCGGGAGGCTCGCACTGCCTCCGCCTACAGGACAGGGTGGCTGGTGGCATGGCTGGCATAATGGCGTGCCCCCGGGCGGCTGGGGCGGCGGCGGTGCAGGGCGTGGTGGCGGTGATGGACACCCTCCCGGCGGAGGCTCCTTTTCAGAGGGTATGACAAATCTGGCCACCGGCTATCTGGGTTTCAGAATGCTGAAGGGCTTTGTTGATGAGGCAGCCCGCTACCAGACCATGACCGAGAAGTTCAGACAGTTCGGCATGGGTCAGGCTGCGACAGATGAAGCACAACGTTTCGCTGAAACTACCCTTATCCGGGGCTCCTCGGCCACTGACATGCTGAAATATCTGGTGGAAGCGCAGGGGGTATTCAGCGAATCCGGAGCAAAAACGCTGGATGAGCAGCTGCGCGCGGCGAAACTGGCGGCACCGGTGCTGGCGCGTATTACCTTCGCCTCACGCGGGCTGGATGAGCATCAGCGTGAAGCCACAACCGCAAAACAGATGGATATGCTGCGCTTCACCGAGACGGCGGGTGGACTGAAAAGCCCGGAGCGCTTTAATGAACTGATGGACGCAGCGTTTCGCGCTATTCAGTCTTCAGGCGGCAATGTCGATTTCACCCAGTACCGTCAGTTTATGGCCAAAGCAGGCACCTCTGCCTTCAATCTGAGCAATAAAGCCCTGTTTGCTGAGCTGGAGCCGATTATCGGTGAACTGAAGGGCAGTTCAGCGGGTGATGCGCTGATGACCGCTTACAACCGGTTAAACGGGATTGTGAAGCTGCCTAATCAGGTCACGCACGACCTGATGACGATGGGCATCTGGGATGCCAGCAAGATAGAGCTAAACAGCCTGGGCGGCGTGAAGCGTTTCCGGGGCAATCCACTTATCAACGCGCAGCTCTTCAGCCAGTCGCCTGTCGAATACTATGAAAACGTCATCCTGCCACTTTACCGCAGGCACCATTACACCGAAGAACAGAAGCAGCGTGAGAACGCCCTGATATTCGGGCGTACCGGCGGCAAGATGTTCAGTCTCATCGACAAACAGCTTGAGATCATTCATCACCGCATTGATGCCTACGGAGTCGCGCGCGGCCTGAATGATGCCTATAGTGCGGTCGGCAACACTTACAACGGCAAAGCGATCGACTTTCACAAGAAATGGCAGGACCTGCAACGGGTGATGGGAAAGGACGGCGGCCTGCTGGACACATTCACGCAGGGGCTGGACACGCTCACGCACTCTCTTCAGCAGATGGCAGACATTGCACACCGGCATCCTGAAATGGCGAAGTTTGCGGGGCAGGCGGCACTGGCGGTTACCGGTCTTGCAGGTATCAGTGGCGGATTCTGGCTCATCAGACATGCTGCGGGCGCACTGCTGACACCACTTAAACTGGCGGGCTGGGGCATTGACCTGCTTATTGGCAGAAGCGCCACTACAGGTCTGACAGGACTCACCGCCGCGCTGACCGGTCTGCCGGGCATAATCTCTGCCGTAACGCTTACCGCCCTGTATCCGGGCAGAACGGTATCGCAGAGCCGGGAAATGGCAGAGCGTGGCAGACTGGCACGTCAGAATGCGCTTGACCACGGCGTTGCCTATAAACCCTGGATGCCTGCCCAGGCGGACTTCGACAGACAGCATCTTCGTGAGCAGGCGTTTCGTAAAACCGGCAGGTATCCCCCGATACCGCCAGTTTCTGGCGCTAATAACGGGCAGCCCGTAAATCTGCTGATGACGCATGAAGGTCGCCAGGTACTGGTGGCTACGGTCATGAGTGGCATCAGTAAGCAGGCCACCAGAGCACCGGCCTCCACCAGCACCTTCGATCCATCCATGCTGATGGTGTATCCCGGTCAGGCTGGCAGCCTCTCTCTGCCCTGATGACAGCCTGGTTTGAACCACATCCCTGCAGGCAGGCCTTATATGCCTCTTCTTCAGCTAACACCTTCACAGCTTCCGGTATTCAGAATTCTGAACGCCGCTTTGGCCATGCTGATTTCTCTGTTTAAGGCTTTTCGAATATCGCAGTCACTGCGTTCCGTTACGGCAACCGTGAGATTATCTGTGGAGCAGGATTATGCTTAATGAATTCGTTTTATTGCTGATGCTCATGGGCGCAGGGCAGGCAACTGCCGGGGTGGCGCATCATCAGGCAAACACTGGCATTACCGCAGAACAGCCGCAGCGTCCATCGCAGACAGATGCACTCGTGCGAAATAAACTGCTGAACGATCCGCTCTCTCCTGTCGTCGGTGCTGAGCAACCTGTACTGAAAATGGTCAGTTTCGTGAACTACGACTGTATTCATTGCAAACGACTGGACAGTAATCTGGAAAAGCTTTTAAAGGCCTATCCTCAGATTGCGATCACCTACAAACTGATTTCATACGGTCCGGAAGCGTCAACCGCTGTTACGCGCATGGCGCTTGCCGTCTGGATCGAAGAACCTGAAAAATTCCATGCTTTTCACCATGCGCTGATGTCAGACAGCGGTATGGGTGACGACCTGCGTATTTATTCAGCCCTGCATGCTGCCGGAATGAAAGTCACAACTTATCCGCTTGATACACAGAACATTATCGAAGTGAATAAGGCGTTAATGAGACGGCTTTATTACTCAGGTACGCCGACAACCATTATCGGGGACAGGGTGCTGACTGGCGAGGTTACTTATGACTTGCTGGAAGAGGCCGTCAACATCGCACTGGCCGGAATAAATGACAGTCATCATCTGGCTGACCTGCAGCAGAATAAAATCCGGACTGAATAACGTCTGGGTAGGAGCTTTTTTTGCACCATATTTGATGTCCGGACATCTTTTGCAGGCAGCCTGAACGGTCAGGCCCTGTAAATTCGCATGCCTCCCGACAGATGGCGGCTCCTATTTTCATTGTCAGTCATATCTGAAACAGGCACTCGCAGTATGTCCCTTCTGAATTCTCTCACGCAGTTTGCTCAGGGTATCGATCCGACTGTTACCCGGCTTATGCTGGGCGACTTCGAGTTTATGGAATTTGAGGTCCCCGAACAGGTTGTCATTCACGGCAGACAGAAAACCGTCCGGCATCAGCTGATTGGCGGCCACCGCATTATTGATGTGCTGGGCACGGAGTATGAGCCACTGACCTGGTCTGGCATCATCACGGGCTCGCAGGCGGGTGAGCGGGTGAGCGCGCTTGAACGCATGCGGGATGCCGGGCACCCGGTTCTGTTGACGCTCGATGACTATCGTTTCACGGTGGTAATCACCGCGTTCAGTCCGGTCTACGAATATGTCTGGCGCCGCCCCTATTCCATTGAGGTCGCGGTTGTCCGCAATGAGGGCTCGCCAGCGAAAGTGGATGCCCTGACCGGGGCGCTGCGGGAGCTGATTGACAGCGACCTGGGCCGCGCGCTGGGCCTTGCCAGTATCATCAACGTTGATGCCGTTACGCAGGCAATCAGAAATCTGCATCAGGCGGTTAAGAAGGTAACGGACTTTGCGCATGCTACTGTTGCGCAGATTCAGTCCGTTGTCAGACCCCTGATTGCAGCCCGGAACATCATTCAGCATGAGCTGGCACTGCTCGAGGCTGCGGCACTGGAGATTACCTCGCTGGGTGGACTGGTACCCGGCAATCCCATATCAAAAACCGTCAGTAACCTGCTTCTTCAGTCAGACCACGCGACCCGCATTCCGGCCCTGTATCATCTTCAGAATGTGCTGGGCAGGCTTAACAAAAATGTAAATTCAGGTCAGGCCGCCAATGGCGTCAGAGCGGTAACGTTGTCCGGTGGCAATCTGTATAAGGTGGCATCAGCGCAGTATGGGGACGCCTCTTTATGGACCAGCATTGCCGATGCCAATGACCTGGCCGATCCGCAACTGAGCGGCATTCACACGCTGAAAATACCCACCAGCCCGGCGAGTTAGCTATGAACGTCAGCAACCCCATTACCGAATCGAGCGCCCGCCATGTCAGCGGGCGTTGTGTTTTAAATGGCACAGACGTGCCATTTGTATCATTCAGCGTTGAGAACAATGCCTTTCGTGGTGCAGGGACGTTTGAGCTTACGCTGGCAATTTCAGCGCTGCCGCCGGACATGCAGCTGCTTAACTGGTGGGCGGTGCAGACCACGATCAGGACAGAACTGTTCATTTCGATAGTAACCCAGACCGGTGTTAACGAGAAAAGACACATCACAGGCAGCATTGATACCTGGCATTACGAACCGGCACGCTTTGAGATTTCAGCAGAAGGGCGCGATTTCACCGCAAAGCTGATTGATGCGAAGACACCGGGTGAAAGCTTTAAAAATCTCACCAGTTCACAGATAGTCACCACGCTGGCGCAGCGTCACAGCCTGACACCGGTTGTGACGGCGACGACACAGCGCGTCGGTGAATACTATAAGATCGATTCGACACACCTGACAGGCGAACAGACGGTATGGGACCTGATAACCAGCCTGGCGGGCATCGAAAACTTTTCGGTTTATGTGGAAGGTGACAGCCTGCATTTCCAACCCCGACGCGACCCTGCCGCTGATGACGATTATGTTATCCGCTGGCAGCCTCCCGGTAAGCAGGCGTATCCCCGCTGCCATGTCTCCGATGACCTGACATTTTCACGTGCGCTGACAATTGCCAGGGGAGTGTCGGTTGAGGTGCTCAGCTGGAATGCAAAGTGCAAGAATAAACAGTTCAGTGCCTCTTACCCAAACCCTGGTAAGCGAACAGTTCCCGGAAGCGCCTCATCTGACACGCAGATTTATCGTGTCATACGTAACGGATTAACGCCTGAAGCAGCCCATGCGCTGGCACAGTCCATCTACCGGCAGGTGATACAGCACGAGATGAACGTCAGCGGATCAACGGCAGGTGACAACCTGCTCATGCCTTTCATGCATGTACGTATTGAGGGTACACAAAGCCCGTTCGACCAGATTTACCAATGTGATCGGGTGCGACGTACGCTGAGCTGGGAAACAGGCTACACCATGCAGATGTCGGGTAAGAACTACAGCACGGCGCCGGGAGTTGAGCGGTGAGGGCGCTGCTGAATATCATGGCGGCGACATCGCGCCAGAGCAATGCGGGTAAGAGTGGCACACGTCAGGGCATTATCACGGCTTATGACCCGGATAACTACACAGTGAAGGTACTGCTGCAGCCGACGGGTGAGGAAACCGGCTGGATCCCCCTCAGCACTCCCTGGGCAGGAAACGGCTGGGGGCTTGCGGCAGGGCCGATGATTGGTGCCGTAGCTGAGGTTGAGTTTGATTCCAGCCTGGCCGGGGTTGGCATGGCGGCAGGGCAGTTTTATAACGATGAAGACCGCTGCCCGGGCCCCCCTTCCGGTGAATTCTGGCTGGTGCATCAGGGCGGATCGCTTTTAAAGTTTCTCAACAGCGGGGACGTCCTGCTGAGTGCGAAGGAAAAACTCATTTATGACGCACCAGCACATCACTTTACTGGTGGCGACGTCCGGATAGATGAAAATCTGACGGTCGGTAAAGAGATCAGCGACAGCAATGGTCGCTATGGCACGGTTCATCATATTCGTACCGTTTATAGCGGTCACACACATCTCGAGAAAGGTCAGGGCAACTTTACAGCCCCGCCAGAACAGCAAATCAAAGCCACTCTGCAACGGTAACCTATGCACGACCTTTATCATTTTACCGGAGGAGATCTTGCGCCCTCCTCTACGGGCGATCTGCGCACGGCTCTGGGCAGCGTTCGCACGAAGCAACGTATTCTGCGACGACTGCTGACCAACCCCGGTGATTATCTGTTTCATCCTGAATACGGTGCCGGGCTGGGTAAAAAAGTCGGTGAAGCTGTACAGCCGGGCGAGTGGAAGTCGCTCATCAGCGGCCAGATGCTGCTTGAAGAGGCCGTCGCGCACTATCCACCGCCAGTTGTGAAACTGTTCCTGATTGAAGGGGGTGTCAGCGTATCCATTGTCTACACCGATGCCCTGACCGGCACGCCAGAAACTCTCCACTTCGATGTTGCGAGGTAAGCGGATGTCATCGCTCAACGTCAAATCCTTCACTGAACTCGTCGGCGAACAGGTCACAGCGATACAGGCTCGGGCAGCAAAGCTGGTGGATTTTTCCATCGGGAGCATTCTGCGGTCACTGGCTGAATCCAATGCCGGTGTGGTCATGTGGCTCCAGCAGCTGATTGTAAAGCTGCTGGTGACAACCCGCGCGGCGACATGCTCCGGCGAAGACCTGGACAGCTGGATGGCAGACTTTGGTTTTTTCCGTCGCTCTGCTGTACAGGCTACCGGTAACGTGACGTTCTCCCGTCTTACCCCCGCGAGCCAGGCGCTTATCACGGTCGGGACAAAGATAACCACCCTCGATGGCACACAGAGCTACACGGTTATTGCCGACCAGCCCGGACAATCGGGCTATATCATCGCAGCGGGTGTCATTTCCCTGGAGGTACCGGTGAGGGCAGATACCGCAGGCGCTGCAGGTAATGCGCAGCCGGGTACCGTCACCCTTATTACGGGTTCTGTGTTATATGTCGATAAGGTGACTAACCCAGCGGCGTTTGTGGGCGGTCAGGACGCTGAATCTGACGACGATTTCCGCGCGCGATTCAGAATGTGGATCGCTTCATTATCAAAAGCCACAAGAGCGGCGATTGCGTTTGCGCTCAGCAATGTTCAGCGCGGCGTCAGCTATACCCTGACCGAGAATGTCTCCTGGGACGGTAGACCACAGCCGGGCTATTTTTATGCCGTTATTGATGATGGCAGCGGTATGCCGCCACGCGAATTGCTTGATCGTGCATACAGGGCTATTGACGCTGTGCGTGGATTTACCATCACCTTTGGGGTTTTCAGGCCGGTGGTCATCTATGCAAAGGTCATACTTTCATTTACGACAGATAATGAAGCAGATCACTCTAAGGTGGCTGGTCTGATTGAGGCGGCCGTATCGCAATACATTGCAGACCTTCATCCCGGACAGCTTCTGGCCTACACCCGGATCATCAGAGTGGCCTATGCGGCCAGTCCACTGGTCACGAACGTGACATACCTTACCCTCAATGACGGTAAAGCTGACCTTGCGGCCTCGTCAAAACAGGTTATTCGCAAAGGTCAGATTACGGTGAGCTGAATGGCTAAAGGTGACAGGAACGACTTTCTCAACCGGCTTCATGCGCTGCTGCCGCCAGGCTGGTTCAGTGATGACACACCGATTTTCGAAGGTGTGCTTTCAGCCTGTGCCACCGCGTTATCCTGGTGCTACACCCTTTATCGCTACGCACATAAGCAGACTCGCATCTCCACGGCGAGCGATGGCTGGCTGGACGTTGCAGCCTATGACTTCTTTGGCACTAGCCTTACCAGACGTGCAGGTATGTCTGATGACCCCTTCCGGATCCAGATAAAAACGAATCTGCTTCGCGAGCGGGGTACGCGTCAGGCCGTTACCAACATTATTGAGATGCTGACCGGGAACACACCAGTCGTGTTCGAGCCGTCACGCCCTGCAGATACAGGTGCGTATGGCGGGCCGGCAATCGGTTATGGTGCTGCGGGTGGATATGGATCACATTGTCTGCCTTACCAGGCATTTGTGGACGTCAGTCGTCCGCGCGGTCAGGGCATCCCCCGGGTGGCAGGCTACGGAATTTCAACAGCGGGCTATGGCAGTGCTTCGCGCGCGCAATATGTCTCCCGGGGAATGGTTACGGGCAGTGTTACGGATGCACAGATTTATGCTGCGATCGAAGCCGTCAAACCGGAAGGCACACTGGTCTGGGTGAGAATTCATTAACCTTACTTCCTTCGTTAACAATCACGCGATAGCCACCCTGAAGGTGGCCTTTTTTAATGGGTAACTTTATGGATCGTCAGATTGTTTATCCGGGCGCTATTCCGCTCGAAACCGACCTGCTTAATACCAATAAATTCGCCATGACAGGGCTGGCGAAACTGGCGTCAGCCTTTCTGGGTGAGAGTACCTGGCTATGTGGTCTGGTATGTAAGCCTTCCGCACCGGCTTCCATGACTGTTCAGGTCGGGGAGGGGCAGATTTATTCCCTGCAGCATGTTGATGGCACGCCTTACTCGTCACTGGCTGCAGATAACATCAATACTATTCTGAAGCAGGGTCTGAGTCTGGCACCCTGCCTTTTCAGGCTTGATGCACCCGCCATGCAGGGGCACAGCATCAACTACCTCATTCAGGTGGCTTATGCCGACACTGACACGGGGCCCGCTGTGCTGCCATATTACAATGCTACTGATCCGGCGATCGCTTTCAACGGACCAGATAACAGCGGCGCACCACAAAACACGGTGAGATCCGGTGGCTGTCATGTCTCATTAAAAGCGGGTATGGCCGCCCGAAAAGGTGAACAGATATCCCCGACACCGGATCCCGGTTATACGGCAGCATGGGTAATTACCGTGGATAGCGGCGCATTATCCATTGATGCTTCAGCGATACATATGGCTGAGGATGCGCCTTTTCTTCCTGGGGATGGCATCATTGCTGCTGTGCAGCAGGGACGTCTTAACAGTGGCAAAGTTAAAAGCGAGGGTGATAACTTTCATCTGATCTGCCAGCCACCCGTCACAAAGCTCACCGATGGCATGCGTCTGTTCTTTCGCACACAGGCGACTAATGCAGGGGCGTGCAAACTCCGTGTCGGTGATTTCCCGGCCTGTCCGGTCTTAAACGATGACGCCAGAGAACTCAGGAAGGGTACCCTCAGCATCGGCCAGCAAAATGAAGTTGAGTGGAATGCGACACTGAATGCCTGGGTCCTGTGTAATAACCAGCAGCATATTGACTGGGGTGATCTTGATCGCCGCTATATTCCCGTAAGCGGCGGGGAAGTAAAAGGTCCGTTAAACGTTGAAGGCTCACTGAGCACCGACATGCCATTGAAGATTGGGAAAGCAGAAGTCACTACTAAAGGCGATATTGCTGGAGAAGCATGGAGCGGCGGAAGTCTGCATTCATGGCTGGCAGGCCGTTCAGCATCATTTGTTCATAAGACAAAAGGCTTCCCTTTCATCTGGAAAGATCCGGTCAGTAAGCTCGTTATTCAGGGAGGACTGCATGAAACAAGCAAAGGCGAAATTAATTACCCGGCAGCTTTTCCCAACTACTGTTCCCTCGTATTAATTACGCAATGTGGCAGACATAAAATGAGTAAAGACAATTCATTTATATCAGATGTTAATCAATTAAACTTTACCCTGCACGCCGGCAATGGTGAACCCGCATTCTACTGGCTGGCTATGGGGTATTGATTATGCAGATGGGTTTCAGTGCAAAAAGTAATGCCTTTTATTTTCTGGATGAGGAGGCCGCTTACAGAGGAAACGGTATCTGGCAGGAGGATATTATTCCTGTTTCTGATGAAGTCTGGCAACAGTTTACCGGTACCCCCCCAGAAGGGAAACAGCGTGGGTCTGGCAAGGAAGGAATGCCCGTCTGGACGGATATCCCTGAACAGGAATACAGCACTATTGAGGATAATCAGGCAATAAAGAATGCGCTGATGGAAAAAGCCGATACCGAAATACGCATGCTGGCGGTAGTGCAGGATGTATACGGACTAAATGAAGAAGAGAAACAGAAACTCGACGCCTGGAAAAAACATTTAGCTGAAGTATACAGGCTGAATGCAAGTGTAATGAAAAAAATAGACTGGCCAGCAGCACCAGGCAATAGTTGAAAGTGGCTCGTCCGGAACGAGCCACTGAATTAATACTTAAAAGCGATATCCCGCATTGACAAAGACACTGGTCATCTTATGTTTTTTTGATGCAAACGCGGCCTGAGATCCTTCAAAGCCCACAGTTAGTGCCAGATTTTCGGTTGCATCAAATGTCAGCCCTGTGCTGTATGCAAACTGGTTGGATGAAGTGGAACCATTTTTCATCTGAGAGTTGTTGCGATCATCTAAGATTAATGGATTATCTACTTTCGTATGCGAAATCCCCCCTAAGGCAAAGACGCTGAGTTTCTCTGAGATGCGATAGGTCGGGCCGATCAGAGCAGAGTAATATTCTGCCTGTCTGTCTAACCGATGTTTTGCATTATAATCCTCTTTGCATTGTGCATTACTCCTTCTGCACTCAGTATCAGCATCCTGCCAGTTCTTCTTCATCACCGATACAGATCCCATGAAACCCCACGGTGATGATGTCTCATACTGAAACCTGAAGTTTCCGCCCTGAATTTCACCAAAATCTTTAATATGACCACGCTGGTAACCAAAAGACATGGTAGGCCTTACATCCGTATCCTCAGCCATCGCATTGGTACACAAAATTGTGGTGGCCAGCAAAGCCATGGACGCTTTTCTGAATAACATCTGAACTCCTGCTTAAAAGTGGGATGCATGATTCGGCATGCACAACCGTTTAGAGGAGGCCATTTTCAGTCAGGTACAATTCAGAAAAGTGAAAATTACCCATTATATTTCAATGCATTAAAATGAATATTGTGGTGGCAGTGCTGTTATTTTAATGTTTAGTTTAAAGATGCCGGACAATAGCAATCAATCATGAGTGATGAAGACAGCGTGTCAGCTTAACGTCGGTAATCCTGTTTAGGGGCATAACATCCTGACTCTTTATGGAGAAGCCGGGGCCATACAGCTCAGGGAGGTGTGCGCAATATCGTTGTAGTGCTGCATAATTGTTTTAAAGTCAGCTTTTTGAGTTCGATGCAGATAATTGGGTTTTAGGAACAGGCGTGTAAGGCAGCATGCACAATGATGGGTGAGGCTGTCTGGCAACTGGTTTTGGCAGATAAATCGGTAATGCTGAATACCATAACCGGCATGATCATTGAGCTTTCAGCGCGTTGTGATGAACTGGCGGCATGCATTGAACTAAAAATATTGCTGAAGGTTTAAAAATAGACACGACGGGCAGGCGGTGCAATCCTGAAGCTATCAACGTCAGCTTTGTGCCAGAAGCGGACGTTGCTTGCATCATGGTATGTTAGTTTACGGGGAGCAGGTCATAGGTTTGAGCCTCTGCCTGAAAGCTGCTCTCTTTGGCCCTCGGGGCTTATGAAGTTATCAACTCACCGATAAGGACACAATTACCTTCCCCTATCTGACATAATGCTATATTTACAGCGGTTCGTTTAACGGGGATATTCATGAATTCGGACGAGGATAACAATGAAAAAGCACTAGATCTCATTGGTAGTACTGCCCGCAGGCTGCTCAGTCAGAAAGCCACAGTAGATAAAGATGAACTGATAAATGCACTGGAACTGCTCAGCAAAAGCACCGCGGACCCGCGTGTGCGGGTAAACATCATAAAGGCGATTCAGATGCTGAGTCACCGGGTACACTGACCTGGTGAGGCAGAACGTAACAGGAGGAGTAAAATTCCGGATAAATACTAGTACCCAATATTTTGCTGGCAAGAAAATTCGCGCGATAATCGCTTTACTTCAGCACTGCTATTACCGGAATAGAGGGCTGTGGCGAGAAGTCTGCTGGTCTGCCTTATTGCCTCTTTAATGATTTCACGACGGGCAGCCTCTGTCTCCACCTCAAGCATCTGTTTCAACTGTCGGGAAAGGGTGTAAGCGCTGAAGACACCGTCGTCCTCAAGCAGCGCTAATATGGCTTCGCCAATAACGATATTGATCTTTTCTTCTTCACTTCTGAACATATCAAACTTCCTGCTGCCTGGCGATAAGAGTCCGTCGCAGCGGACAAGCAGTATTGCTTTTGAGTGGTTATAGTTTTTGCCTGATTTCAGTAGCAGCACTAACCTGGCTGAAACTATAAAATCATGCCTGCCCTGAGTGTAACAGAGTTGGACTAACCTGCCCGAAGTTTCACCAGCTCGGTCACACCTTTTATACCAGTCCCACCGGGGTGATGATGATTCTACGAGATCAAATAATGTGCGTTTAGGTCTCATTAAGGCTCTATTGTGCTAGAAGCAGACTGACCTGCTCGCCGTTGATTTACTCAGAATGCTATTAGCAACGTCCGCTTTTCGCTCTTAGCGGACATTAGCTGCATTATAAAGCAGCTAAGGCCATCTCGAATCGCACGATCATGGCAAATCCGACAAACATGATGTGCATTAACACGCCTTAAGGATACATTTCAATTAACCGGACGTCCGAGGCTTAGCTTGGCATCTGATAGAGTTCAAGCTCGCCAGCTCGCGAAAAAAATAAATGGCAAGGTGGTTATTTCGGGGATACATCTCATGACGGAAGGACGATCGTAGGGGAAGGGCTAAGGGGAGAATACTGCTAGAGAAGTGATGGTGCTCGTCATGGATGTTTACGAACCGTCGTCACCTACAGTTTGGTTTTAATCAGAAGGCTATTGTGTTGTTTTGTGTACATAGCGGTGTACATACTTAAGTTCAGGCTTAACAATCACGATTCAAAACCCAGTCAAAGCAGGGTTCAACACGGCTTTACTGTCATATTCCTGAGTTATGAATTGGGAGGATGTTTGCCTCCGATGGGAATAATAGTAACTCAGGTTATGATATCAATATTAACTATTAGTGCGGCAATGGTGATCGTGCTAATTGTTTATCTGAGGATCAAAC
>Ga0308164_10001882_pt1 | contig 22447 bp, 7 predicted proteins | sample PhyTR2_FD_201031 | JGI IMG/M metagenome (GOLD analysis project Ga0308164, IMG submission 201031) | Phyllosphere microbial communities from UC Gill Tract Community Farm, Albany, California, United States - DLSLT.R2 | ecosystem: Host-associated > Plants > Phyllosphere > Unclassified | place: USA... | reverse complement strand
CAAAGAATTGCGTCCAGAACCCTGTGCCACAAGCGATTTCCAACACCGAACGCGACGCTAGAAGCTCCGTCAAATGGGCCGCGAGAAGCCGAATGTCATTCTGACGTTCGGGCTTGCGGTAGATCGCGTCGTACTCGTTCGCGCGTTGCGCATAGTAATCTGCAAGATATCGTTCAGCCATTCATTACCTTCAGGCGAAGATTTTCCAAGACTGCATAAAGCCAACTCGCTACTGGACACCTGTGTTTCGCCCAGCGCTCAAGCGCTCCAGTTTCGAACAGCAGGTTTAACTTGCCGTGTGGCCAATCCGCACAAATTCTCGCCATCACGCGCCGTTTTGCTCAATTGCAAACGTCATCGACCATCTCGAAAAGTTAGCGCTGTCGTGCATTTCTGGTTCACTCCATTCTCCCAAAAATCGCGCTTATATGGTGCAGAAATATCCACCTTATACCAATCCCATATCATTGATTCCCGAGCTTGGACGTCAGGCGAGTCCAGCTACTTGTGCACAATGATCGAATGGCGCCGGGGATTTGCGTAAATTTGTTTCAGGCCTCACAGAAGGCGTCGGCGATGTCCTCGTAATTGTCATAGCACCGGTTAGCCAGGCTACGCTCACGCAGATGTTGCCAGACTTGTTCAGCAGGATTTAAGTAATCGAGCAATATTTGCTGTCAAAGCCTGAAGGAGCTTTCGGAGACTGACAGCATGAAACGTCTGGAACTGACCCCAGTGGAAGTTCGCACACTGCGGGACATGGGCATTTTTCATAGCCATCCACGTACCCGTATGCGGGCTCAAGCCATTGTGCGGTTGAGCCAGGGATTAACGCTGGAGCAGGTAGCAAACGAGTTTGCAGTCCACCTGAACAGTGTCGAGCACTGGCGACAGCGCTGGAACAAGGACGGATTGACCGGCTTGTACGAAGGGCATCATTCCGGACGTCCGCCGAAATGGAATGAAGCGCAGCAGCAAGCATTGCGTGACCTGGCCAACCAGCAAGGCGGCACTGCGGGAGCCCTGCTGCGTCGGATTGGGCAAAACGGGCAGCAATCACCCGTGAGCGTCTATACGATTAAGCGGTATTTGAAGAACGCGCAAATGCGCTACAAAAGGTGCCGATACAGTCTCAAAAAAAACGGGATGCAGACGCCTTTGACCGCGCCAGAGCGATAATCAGGTCGCTGCACCAGCGAGCACTGGCGGGGCAATGCGAACTGTTTTACTTCGACGAATCCGGCTTTAGTCCCAATCCACCGATACAGTATGGCTGGTCGCGTATCGGGCAGGTGCGTAGTGTTGAGCCACAAGCACACCGACAACGGGTCAATGTGCTGGGCGCGTTGCGCCAGGACGGCAAACTGGTCTGGTGCACCCAACAGCGGCCGACGGTGCGCAACGACGTCATTGCTTTCTTTGACCGCCTTAGCGAGGCACCTCATTCAAGCCCACGCATCGTGGTTATCGATAATGCTGCCATTCACAAGGGTGAAGCCATGGACAGCAAACGTCGACAATGGGCAGTTCAAGGACTGTACCTCTATTACCTTCCGCCATACAGCCCAGAACTCAACAGGATAGAGATTCTCTGGAAGCAGGCCAAATACTACTGGCGAAGATTCTGCAGTTTAAAAGGCGAAGAACTGCTCAATGAAGTCAACTCCATCTTTAACGCATTTGGAACAGACTTCACAATCAATTTCGCATGATTACTTAGTTTATTAAAGCGTGTTTCTCTCTGAACCTGCGTCTCGGCACGGACGGGAAGCAGTGGCGCGCTTCCCGCTGCTTGCCGGCAAAGCGGTCAGGTCCGCAGGCAGAACGACGAACGTGGCCATACCCGTTACAGGCGCACGTCTGGGATCGTATCAACCGCTGTCCGGAGTTCGCCCTCGGAGACCTTGTAGCGCTTGGCGACCTGCGCGGCATCGTAGACCGCGGCGGTGTATTCGGGCTCGCACTCAGCCAGCATCTCGGCGACGATCCGCGATTTGCCCGGCCAAGGCGCCGCGAGCAGCGCGTCGGCATGGGCGCCCGGATTGACGATCGTGAAAATCGGCCAGCGTGGAAACGTGATCGCGCGCACATCGACGTTGTGAAATCCACAGGCGTCGAGCTTCGCGTCGGAGAAATCGCAATCGACGACGCCGCCCTCGGCCAGGGAGTCGGCCGACCGACCGAATTCGTTGCCATAGAAACTGCCCGAAAAGCGGCACCCGGTGAACGCGATATTTTCCCAACGTACGTTCGCCAGCCGTTTCTTGGCAATGATCCGACAGTTGTTGAACCGCGCGCCCGGGAGAATCAGATCGTTGCCCGAGACCGATATGGTAATCATACAATCATCGAAAACAAGGTCCGGCCCAAACACGTATATCTCTTTCTGATCGACGACGATTGTCTCGCCTGCGATTTTCTGCGACTTCCACGAGATCAAGTCGATCCTTTCAGAAGGTTATCATTCTAAACAGAACATCAGCCATTCTTTTGGCGTGTCGATCCATATTAGATTTCGATCCGGACAGGATATCGTACTTCACACCCGTTGCGGGATCAATTGCGTCGACGCCTTGGCGGCTCCACTTCAGGTTCGGGAACAGGTTCCTGACCTGTTTTTCCACCCATCGGCCCTTGGCCTGCTGCTTGAGCAGCGGCACTCGCCAACCTTCTCCTCCCGCCTCCGCGGCGCGGATCGCTTCGCGTTCGGCCAGGCTGAGTTTCGAAGCGTTCCATTGGCCGGCGGCGGTCTTCGTGGCCGCTTGCAATTCGTCGCCAACCTTATCGACGGCTGGGATCTTCGACGAGTCCGTGCCCTTGGGTAGGTTCCAGCGCTGGCCGTTGACTGTCACCTGCTTGTTGCCGGCCGCGTGGCTGGTGACGGTTTTCACCTCGCGCGGATCGACCTTTGCCTCCTCCGTCTTCTTCGGCTCGTCGTCCTTGCCATCGTCTTTGTTGCCGCCGCTGCCCGAGCCTCCGGTCGAGCCCAGCGTTCCGACCGCCTGAAGCGCGCCCGCGCCGGTGGCGACCCCGCTGGCGGAGGCCGAAAGCTGGACGGCACGGGTCTCGAGGTTGAGGACCTTCATGCCGGTTTCGGCTTCGGTCAGAACTCGAAGACGCGGTGCGTTGACCGTAATCACCACCGCCGCGCCCTTGCCCGCGCCAGTAATCGGCGCGGGACTGACAAAGCCGGCGGCGATATCGACGCCCGTGCCGAGCGCTTCGGCCTTGTCCTTGTCCATACCGGCCTCTTTGGCGGTGCCTGCAACTACCTGTTGGGTCCAGGTCTTCTCCTCCTTTCCGGTGATGATCTGCTTGAAACCGTGGTACATGTCGTCGGCGCCGTGGGCAATGGCAATCCCGCCCACCACCTGCGCGGCGACGGGTACTTCGATCTGGACGAACACCCCTACGCCAAGGAGGGCTTGGCCTGTGCCGCCGATCAGCTTGAGGCCCCCCATGACGCGGTTCCAGTTGCTCGATTCCTCGGCACCGTCAGGGTCCGAGAAGACGACCGGATTGTCGCGCGTGTAGGTGTAGGCATTCGGCCAATCGTCCTGGAATTTCGGATCACAACTGATCCAGCGACCTAGCCACGCCGCGTAATAGCGGGCACCATAATAGTAGAGGCCCGTCTCGCGATCGCGCTCCTTGTTGTTATAGCGATAGCGCTTCGGTGCTTCTGCCCGCGTCGCCGCGAGCCGGTAGGCGCTGCCGCCGAACGGTAAATACTCTTCGTAACTGATCAGACGCGCTCGGTCGTCCAGTTCCAGCACGGTCGATTGGTGGTTCTGATGCTGGTAGCGGACAAGTTCGGCGACCCCCGCGTCCTGCCCGCGCGTGCGACGCTCGATAAGTGCCGCGATTCGATTTCCGTCGGCTACGTGCAGCGTCGTGCGCTCGCGACGGATCGTCTCGCCGTCCACTTCGTAGTCGCGATGCATCTCGAAGCCGTCGAGATAGATCTGCTCGCGCCGCCGCGTGCCGACCCCGTGCTCGCTGGCGCGGGTCGTGACCTTGCGTATGCGGCGGCCGGTGGAATCATAGACATACCAGCTGGTCTCGGCCTCGCCTTGAGTGACACGCCGCCGCACCGAGTGACGAAGCTGGTCGCGATGGTCATAGGCCAGCGCGGCCAGATGTGGCATCGCCTCGCAATTGCCTGCCTCGTCATAGCAGAAGCGATCGACCACCTCGCCGGTGCGCGTTGCGGAAAGGCGATCGCCCGGCTGGTCTGGATCAATCGGGCTGGCTTCCTCATAGACGAAGGCACGGCGAAAGCCGCCGCCCGCCGCGTCGAGGCGGCGATGAAGCAGCTCGAGCATGTTGCCCGCCTCGTCATAGGCGTAGCGCTCGCGATAGGGCGCGAAAGCGTGGGCCTCGCCGGGGCCGGGCGGAGTGCGCATCGGGCGGTCGCAAGCAGCGCGCAACTCAGAGCGGAGCTGCCGCTGGCCGAGATGCTCGCGCCCCGTCGCCTCGATCAGGCGATAGATCGCGTCATAGACGTAGTGGGAATGCGCCTCGACATGACTGCCCCGAAACCAGACGTCCGGCTGCGACGCGTCGCGGATCGAGGTGATGTTGCCGGCAGGGTCGTAGGTATAGCGTAGATCCTGTGCGGGCGGCGCGTCGCGGCCGCGCTCGGTCGCGATACGCGCAAGACGAAAGGTCAGCGGCTCGTAGTCGTAGCGAGTGCGTGCACCATTGCCATGGGCGATGCAGGTGCGCTGGCCCTTAGCGTCATAGTCGATCCCGGTGATCACGTGGTGACTCGCCGTATGCGGATCGAGCAGCTCGTCGGGTGCTTCGCTCCGAGCGGTCCAGACGTCGACGCATTCCAGCAGGCTCGCCGTATTGTAACGGGGTTGGATCACGCTCACCGCTTCCTCCGCGCCGCGCACGTGCGGGGGGATCAGCTGGGTTGGCCGGTTGAGCGCGTCATATGTCGTGCGCTGCTCGAACGTCTCGTCCTCCAGTGCCGGATTTTGATTCCAGTCGGGATCGGTGCGGACCTCGCGTACCAGTTGCCGACTGCTCCGCACGACATTGCCCTTAAAGTCGTAGGCCTCCGCCGTCGCGATCCCGGAAGCGTCGTAGGTACGATAGGTGCGGGCTCGCAGGTTGCGGCGGTCCGCATCGGGCGCGCGCTCGCCATAGTCGATCCGGTTGATGAGCGTTTCCACCGCACCGCCGGCGCGCAGGTGGATATGGCTCGGCCGCCCGAGCGGGTCATAGGTCGTGCGCAGGCGATGCCCGCGACTGTCCCAGCTGAGCACCACCCGGTTCCGCACGTCGATCAATTCGCGGCGCGCCGCACTGTCCTGCCCGATCGAGAAGAGCCGCTGGCCCCCCATGTCGAACTCGACACGCTGCGCGACGCGGCCGCGCGCATCCCAGACGCCGCGGCGATTGCCTTCAAAATCGAGGTCGAGGCGGGTGGCGTAGTAGCCATCGGCTGGCCCGTCCTTGGCCGGTGACCGATTATGTGCGACGGCCAGGATCGCCCTGCCCATCGCATCGAAACATGTCCGTGACGGCGTGTGCGCATGTGCGGCTGCTTTTTCCGCCGCCTCGCGCTCGTCCGGCCCGAGCGCGCCGTCGCGCCGATGCTCATACCAGGTCGGCAGCGCATCGCTGACCGGCAGGCGCCGCACGATGTCGCCAATGTCGGCGTCTTCGGTCGGATTCATCAGCACGGTGTCGTTGACGTCCCAACTCGTCTGGCTCCACGGATCGAGCACGACCTTTTCGAAGCTGTGGTTAGGATGCACGCGGGCGACAACGCGTGAGGCCGGATCGTAGAGCATAATCGAGCTTACCCCGACCCGGCGGCCGAACACGAAGGCCGGCAGGGCGACGAAGAAGGGCTCGTACTGGCGGACCGGGTTCCCCTTGTTGTCGTACACGGTCCAGCCGCTCACAATCCAGGGTGACGCGAGCACCACATCACCGGGCGCTAACGCGCCCGGTTCGGCCTGCGCGATCTTCTGGATATCCCGGTTGAAGCCGTCGCTGTAAGTGAGATCCTGCTGGTGGCTGCTTGCCCCGGCATCGGATCGATGAACCGTACGCGCGATCATGGAACGAACCGCCGGCGACCGCGGGCCGTCGCGCATGACGCCGAACAGATCGTAGACCATGCAGGTGGTAGCGCCGCGCAGGATTGCCTCCGGCGCTGCGAGCGGATCGGCCAGATGCGCGCGAACGACAGCGCCGGGCAGATCGGGCTCGAACCCGTCGAGCGTGTCGCCTAAATCCTCCTCCGGCTTGCCGCGCCGCGCGGTCGCCACGATGATGCCGAGCGCATCGAAAGCCGCTTCCGTGCGGTTGCGGTTGGCATCCGTCACAAGCCACGGCTGAAGCACCCGATAGTCGTTGCCTTGGCGGGTGAGCGCGCCGGCAGGGTCGCGCTCCCCGGCCGTGTTCCGGTTACCGACGGCGTCGCGGGTTTCCTGGATCAGCAGGGTGTAGGGATCGTAGGCGACCGTCGTCACCACTCCGAACGGGTCTTCGAAGCGATGTTGGGCGAAGAAATGCGCGCGGGCGAAAGCCAGCTCGCGCTCCGGCAGATCGTCGGGACCGGGCGAGTAGAACACCTTGCCGGAGGGTTTCCACCAGCCGTCCTCGCCATCGACGGTGCGATAGCCTGCGGCGGACAGCGTCCCGGCCGATACGCGGTCCCCGTATATGGCGTCGACGATTTCGGCGGTCAGCGCCAGTGTCCGGCTGTCGAATTGCAGGCCGAGCGACTCTTGCTTGCCGACCGGTAGCGGTCCCGACAGGTCATCGCGGCGGTAGCGTACGCACTGATGTTCGATGAGCCTGCGCGAAGGCGGGCCATCATTGATCGGCTCCCGGTCGGCATAGGCCCGATCGTGTGCCCCGTCGCAGGCCATGGCGGTTAGCGTCGCCGTCTCGCCAAGCCGCAGCAGCGTGGTGGTACCGGGCAGGCTCGCTTGTGGCCGTATGCCGTAGAGTTCGTAGTTCCGCACGTCCGCCTTGGCCGGCAAGCGATGAGCATCGTCGAGGTCGATCGGATTGGTAAACGTCGTGAGGTCGAGGCCAATGCGCGGCGTCGCCTGCGCGTGCTGTATCGCCGGCGGCAGCGTGCAATCGGGGTGCCGCCGGCCGTAGGTGACTGAGACCGAGCGCAGCAGATTACCGAAAGCATCGACGTCGAGCGCGAGCGAGTGGGAAATGCGGGGATCGGCGCGCAGGCGATCGCCGACCGGATAGAGCGCGCGCTCGTAATTGCAGTCCAGCGTCTCGCGCGTGAACAGGAAATAGCCGGCGAAGCGGTTCGGCCCCTGCGGTTGCAGCCGGCGAACCTCATAGGCAGTTGCCAGCACCGAATAGGGTAGGTCAGCGCGGGTGGAGCCGTCATCGGCATAGACCTCGCGCCGCAGGACGGCGTTCTTCAGCGCACGATGCGCCTCGCGCAGTTCCTCGGGCAGGAGCTCCGGCGGCAACCGGGGCGGCGGCAGCGCAATTGCGCGTGCGGCTTCCGCATTGGCATCGGGCTCGCGCGAATATTCATGCTCATACTGGTGGCCAAGGCGGCGGGCATCCTCATATTCGCCGACATGGTGCCAAGTGCGTGTGCGGATCGGCGGGACGTGGCTCGCGGCGTCGAGATTCTCGATGCCGGCGCGATCCTCTTCGGAGAAAGTCGCGAAATGCATGCTGTCGACCTGCTCGACCATGCCGAAGCCGCGGAATTCCCGCTCGTGCCGGTCGTAGAAACCATGGCGATAACTGTAAGCGACCCGGAAGCGGTTGCCGCCGACGCGATCGAGCGTTTCGACGCGGGTGACGACTTGGACGGGAAAGGGCAGGCGCGTGGCCCACGGGCGCCCTTCGGCCCGGTCAGCCAAATAGAAATGGGTCGATGCCGTGTACTTAATTCGTCTTTCGACTCCCATGTTGTTGTCGATCACCGAAAGCAGGTGCGGCTTAATACCGCCCATCAGATCGATGAAGCGCATCGGCCGTCGCGCTGCCGCGGGTGCAGCTGACGACCAGATTAAACAGGCGGTGCCGGTACCGAGCAGATCGATGGCCTGCACTTCAGAAAGGGGATTGATATCGGGTAGCTCGGACAGGCGCTCCGGCGCGCTCCAGCCGTTGCCTTGCTGGTTGAACCAGATGGTCGCGGTTCCCCCCGCCAAATAAAGGAGGTCGGTAGCCCCGGTGCCGTCAATGTCGACAAGCCGGACGAGGCTTTTCTCGAAGCGGTCCGGCCCGTCAATGCGCGGCGAGCGATCCATCGTGACCTTCGCGCCGAACCGGCCGTGACCCAGGTTCGGCCAGTAACAGACCTCGCCATTGGCGACGCGGACGATGTCGCTAAGCCCGTCGCCGCTCATGTCGGCGAGATAAATGGCGCGTGCGGGATCAGAGAACATCAGCCGGGGGCTAGACCGCTCGTCGCCGGCATAGGTGGTGAAGACCCGCCGCGGCGCAGCGAAGCCCTCCGTTCCCTCGGCGCGGTACCAGATGAAGCCGTCTTCGCGCGGGATCAGGATATCGCTCAGCCCATCGCCGTCGAGATCGATCCAGCGCAGGTTAGGATCGGTCCAGTCGACTTGAGGATTGTCTCGAAACGGCCGGAAGTCGGCCCAGCCGTGATCGGTGCGGGGATGAAAGCCCTGAACGTCCGGCTGCAGCGCGAGCAGGTCCATCCGCCCGTCGCCATCGACGTCCATGAATTGCTGCATCCCGGCACCGAGCGCGCCAAGCGAGGGCTTGCTGGCGACCGGTGCAGCCGGCGCGAAGTGCACGTCGCCGAGGTTGTGCATGTAGTACCAGGTTTGGCCCTGCTCGGTCAGGATTCCCGGTAGCCCCTCGCCATCTAGGTCCAGCCAGCGGTAGTCGCCTCCCACGCCCTGCGGCAGGTTGGCAACGCTTTCCGGATCGACCTCCCGCAAGGAGCCCTGCAGGCGGGCCTCGGTGTAAGTGAAGCTGGTCGGCGGCGTCGCCCGCCTGAGATATCCGCCGCCGCGCCGCCGATACCCACGCTGCGTCGCCGAGGCGAGGAAGGCGCCGCGCGACTCGCCCCGGACCGGGTCACCACGATAGGACAGGTCGAGCGAGCGAACGAGGCAATCGGCGCCAACGCTATCCTCGTCTGGGAAGTGATGGAACACCAGAATGCGCTGGCAGAGCCGGTAGGTGCGCAGCTCGAAGGTCGCACGGTAGCTGGAGAAGGGGTCGGCTCGGCATGACCACGGCCGATCCTCGCGCGGAAGAGGACGGTCGGGATGATGGTCGCCATAGTCGAACACCGTTTCGAACAGCCATTCGTCTGGCGGGCAATGGCCTTGCGCCGGACGGCGATTGCCGTGGCGGATGCGCTTGACGTGCCGCTGCCCCGCGCGCTGCGCCTCGGTGCGCTCCGCCTCGTGCGGCGCGCGAAGGTCGACCCCGGCGGAATCGTCGGCCTTGTATTCGTAAAGGATCGCGTTGCCGGCGTCGTCATAAGTCTCGCAGATTAGCCAACTGAAGCAGCGGGTGGGATCGTCAGGGTCCGCGATGCGGCTCTCGGCGGTGCGGCCGTAGAGCGAGGTGACATTGTGCGGACTGATCGTCCGCCAGTGGGTCTCGCCACTGCGCCGCTCGGTCCATCGCTCTATGCGGGCGAAACCGGCCTCGACGCGCGGGCGAAAGCGCTGGATCAGATAGTCACGTCCATCCACTCGTCGCTCGCGCAGATCGAGCCGCCAGCGGCCGTCTTCCTCGCAGAGCAGGCGGACGAGATCCTCGACGCCTGAGAGGATGAACGTGTCGGATTCAATCGCGTCGTTGTACAGCGGCAGACCCTTGTCTGTCTTGCGGGTGATCGCCGGCAAGGCAACGGACCATCCGAAGCCGAAAAGGCCGGCACCGGACCCGCTGTCGTAGTCGAGCGAGACATGCGGCGTCAGGCCGCCCCGCCCGGCCGGCAATTTCAGCGGCAGAGAACACGAACTCGTTCCGTTGACCGCGTTGACCTGGAACTTCTCGCCGAGGCCGCTGATCGCGCCGCCCGCCTTCGGCGCCGAGATGGATGGCGCACCGCCCTGCGCTTCCGGCTGCCCGCCGCCGGGCGCCGCATCCATTGGTGGAGAGGTCGCCATCGCCGATGGATCTCAGCCGCGCCGCTGAGGACCGTCGTGCACGGGATCGGGCGCCACGAAGGGGTGTGTCACGAACCGTCCGTCGCACGGCGGCGTGACCGCCTCGTAGCGACATAGGAGATAGACGCGCTTTATGAGCAGCGCGCTTTCCGGGAACTTGAAGACAATCTCGCTGCGTCGGTGCTCCTCGATCGGGCCTAGCGCGATGAACATGTCGCCGTGATACAGGTCGGGGTAGTCGGCGCTAAGCACGCAGCGTAGATCGACCTCGTCGCAAGGCCGATCGTCGTCGGAGGTGGACACTTCGACGATCTGACAGGCCTGGATGCAGGCACAGCAGCAGGTGGCCTCGCAGTTGCCGCAGCCGTGGGCCTCGCAATGGCGCTGGTGATCGCCGCCGCAGCGGCAGGGCGCCGCGCCGGCATGATGGTTGCCGCAGCAGGCGTAGGCGCCACGGCAACAGGCTCGCTCGCGCGATGGCCCGGTTTCGAACAGCAATGCGAGGTGATTCACTTCTAGTTCGCGGTGGCAGGGGATGTACGGGAACATCCGCCGCGAGAGGCGAATGCGGAGCTGGCGGTCGCCCTCACAATCAGGCGCGGCTGTGCGCAGCTGCCGCCAGGCATCCGGAAATTCATGAACGACGTCGAACAGCGACCAGCCGCGCACAACCTTGCACTGTGCGACTTCGTTCGCGGCGCGGCGCAGCAGGTCGCCGCCCTCGCGAGCCGTATAGTTGAGGTTGAGAATGACGTCGGAAAGCGCGTCGAAATCGAAGAAGTTGTTTTCGGGCGGCAGCTCGATCCGCCACCGGCTGATCGCGCCATAGTATTCGAACGGCAGATAGCGCTCGTCGCGGAAATTGAGCTCGAACAGGCCGCCGTCGCTCTGCCCACCCGAGGTCGCGATCGCCTCGCGCGCGCCAAAATGCTTGATAAAGCGCGGATCGCAGCTGCAAGGCTCATAATCGTTGTCGCACCCGCAGCGATCGCAACAGGCGTGAGGCGGGCGCGTCAGACGCGCATCAATGCGAATCCGGCTCGAAAGCAGGGTGAGCCGGGCGTGGACGCCGGTGAACGGACCTGCTACGGTCGGGATAGTGAGCGTCACGTTGCGGACCCGGCGCATGTACTGGCCCGGATGATCAAGATCGAACATCCATTCAGGTAGTTCGATTTCGCAGACGCCGCTCGTCTTCAGCTGCATGAACTGAATGGGGAAATGCAATCGCAGCGAGAAGTGCTTAGCAAGCTCATATTCGCGCAGGTTCAGATTGAGATAGGCCTGCTCCATCTGCCGCAGCGCGAGCTGCAGCCTCTCGCCCGCAAGCAAGCCTTCGCGCAGGTTACCCCCGGGCTCCTGCGGGAGGAAACGGCGGGCGGTGTCGCCGCGCTCGAAATTGAACGCGCGCTCGGCTTGGGCGGCGGCGTGGTGCGCAAGTTCCAGGGCGCGCGCGTGCGAGGCAGCCAGTTCTTTCTGGAAATGCAAATAGAGGTCGTGCGAAGTAAATTTATCCCCCAAAAAGTCGCGAACGGCCTTCGTATTCTCGATCTGGCGCTGCTGCACGTTCAGTTCGCGCAGCGCGACGTTCTGGCGGCGTTCGGCCCCGAGGATTTGCCGCTCGATTTGCCGGATGTCGAGATCGAGTACCTCGACTTGGTGGACCCACTCCTGCTCACGCCGCTGCCAGTCGGCCAGCTTGAGGTCGAGCTCGCCGGTCTGGTGGCTGATGTCGCCCACGGCGTGGGTGATCCGCGAGATCGTCTTGAACATACCCGACAACTTGGTGCCGAGCGGCAGCCACGTTTCCGTGCAGGGAAAGCCGACGAACAAATCGGGAATGAGTTCCATGATCTCCGCGACGCCGTCGACGATGTTAGCCGCGGCATGGGTGCTGAGCGCAACGCCCTCAAGATCCTGGAATTGGTGCTCGCCACTGAGGAGCCCGGCTTGGATCAATGTCGCGTAGTAACGGCGGTTCGTTTGCGCGACTTCCTTGGAGGTCTGCAGCGCCAGGCGCTGCCAGTCGGCATCGCGCCACTGGTCCTGGCGAACGGAGCGATCAAGCGTGGCGATGTGCTCCTCGTGATCGGCACGCAAGGCGGCGAGATATTCGGCATCGCCCTTCTCGAACGCGGCCAGCAAGAGCGCGCCGAACTCGCGAACCATTCCCGCTAGTTCCTGAGCCTTGGTGAGAAGGAACAGGAAGCGATAGGGGCTGTGCGGCAGGCACGCATCCTCGTGGCAATCGCAGCTACAGCCTTCGGCACAGTTGCCGGGCTGAGTATGGCAACCGCAGCAGGCATTCTTGCTCCAGAAGGGCAGGTCACGGTTGGGCTTCCCCTCGCGCAGGCGCCGGGCGTTCAGCCGGGATCGGATGAGTGCCAGTCGATCCTCGGCGCGGCCGTATATTTCGATCAGCCGCGGATTGAGCGGCGCCGCAAGCGCGACGAAGCTCGCTACCGTAGCGGTCACGGGCTCGGGTGTCGCCGGGACGGTGGGCGGTGTCCGCCCGAGCAGCATCGTCACTGTATCGAGCAGGACGCGGCTTTGCTCGAAGGCTTCCGGCGAGCCGCGGCCGAGCAGCAGATCGCTCCAGTCGAGCATCGTTTCTAGAACGTGGAGCAGGATCGCCCTCTGCTGCGCCAGGGCTGCGGTGATGTCGGTCGTGTCGCAGCAGGTGCTGCCAGAGCGCTGTGCTGGCGGCTGTACGACTGCTGCGGCGAGCCGCCCAGGCGTCTGTCCGTCGGGGATGCGCGCCTTCTCGCAGCGCATCCAGCGACTGTCGTCGCGCAGCGGATCGAACACGCGGGCATACCACTTGAGCGCAGCCTCGTGATCGCAGCGGTTGCGCAGCGCGCAGGCGATCGCGAGTGCCGAGCTGAACATCGGACCCGGAAACAGCGGCGCACCGGGCTCGTCATAGACAAAATAAGGATAGGCCGGCAGACCGGCGGGGAAGGGATTGGGAATAGGGAGCGGCTCGACTATCAGCGGCAGGATCGTCGCCTCGTCGATCGCTATGTCATAGCGGAACCCCGGCAGATCGGCGCCCTGATAGCCGGTCGGACGAACGCCGCCCGAGACCGAGAAATACAGCGAATCGCCGGCGCGACCGACATAGGCAAGGTCGATCGCCGTGTTCAACATGGTCCCGACGCCTTCCGCCGATTGGCGGGGAGACTGGAAGCGGCCGTCATGGACGCGGCACCAGGCGAGCCGGACCATTGGTGTCGCGCTCCATTCGAGAAGCTTGGGCAGCTCGAGTGGATCGTGCCAGAGTGTCGCGTCCTGCGAGTCGAAATCGTAGTGATCGTCCTGCGCATAGTTAAAAAACGAGGCGGAATCGGTCTCGTCGACGGCCTTGAAGAAGCGGGCGTCGGTCAGCCAGAAATAATATTCATCTACATGACTATCGTGGACCCGGCCACACTCCGCACAGCAGCCGGCGGCGCCGCTATGATGCGGATGGAAGTGTTTCGCGGCCTCGGGCACGCCGCCGGCCGCGATCCGCCAGAAGCGAATGCCGAGCCGGACTGCGGCTTCGATCCACAACGGCAGCGCCTCCGCCGCCGAGGCTGGTCCGTTGCCCGGCACCAGCACCGCAGGCCGTGCGTCGCCGCGACCAGCCGCCCCTCGCGATTGCCGTACGTTGAGCGGGGCAATCCAGGATAAGCGCGCGTCGTAGTCCGGCGTTCCCAGCAGGCCGATGCCCTCGTGCGCCGGCTGGAGCAGGGTCAGCCGCGAGGGCGTGCGATCCTGTAGCAACGTGAGGCCGGAGTGCGCTGGCGTCGTGATCCCCGGCCAATATTCGAGACCGCCAGGCAGAGGCGCCGACAGGCTCGCGTGGCGCAGTTCCGCCTGCAGCAGGCAGAAAGATTCCACTTTCTGCGATGCGGCTTGCGCATCCCACTCGATCCAATTCTCCTTGTAGATCTCGCGGCATTTGCACGCTTCCCAGCGACGGAAATCAGCGAAGCGCCGATCCCACAGGCGCGCGAAATCCTGGCTGACCTTCCACCCGGCCTCGAGCCCGAGGCGTGCGCGGCGGACGAAGGCATGCACGGCGGTAATCGCATTCTCGATCCGGCTGGCGAACTCGCCCCTGCCAGCCTCGACGTCCATGAGCAACAGACTGCTGAGATCTCCGGGCCTCGCGGCATGACCGCCCCATGGCAGCGGCGTCCGATCCTGCGCGCAGAGATAGGCGACCATTGCATCACGACCGTGCTCGCGCAGGCAATCGCTCAGCCGCCTCAGCGCCGCGTATCGACGGGGCGTACCCGTACCGAGATAGCCAGCGATGACGAAGTCCGAGACGTTTTTGCAGCCCGTCGGGTTGGGTTGTCCGTTCGGCCCAATGCCCGGCACGGCCACTGCCGGATCGTCGGAAGCCCACAACGCAGGGCGGGCGTCGCGAATATCATGGACCGCGAAATCGCGGCGCAGGTGGCGCAACCAGTGATCGGCGTGCCAGGCGCGCACCACCCAACGATCGTCCGACATGTCGAGGAAGGTGAGGGTGTAAAGCGGGGCGCCTTTGGCTTGATAATAGTTGGTGTCCGCATACCAGTGGCGCGAATCCGCGCCCATATGACGTAGGAGATAGGCGGCGTGCGCGGGCCGCTTTTCGTCAGCTTCGTCGAACAGATGCCAGAGCCGGCGCCCGGAATCGCGGGCGACGTCGTCGCGTGCCCGTATGTAGTCGAATGTCCGTTCCCACCAGTCGAACAGCGACTGGCGGCGCTTCAGCGCGGGTGCCACCCGCGCATCGGCCGATGCCGGTTCGGGCCGATAGTCATCGAGCAGAGGCAGCAAATTGAAATCAAAGTCGGCCGCGTTCGTCAGATAGGTGCCGCCGCTGGGATAGAATCCGCGACCAGCAAACAGGCTCTTCTGCGCGAGCATGTAGCCTAGCTCCGAGCGCGCGTCCTGCCAGCGTTCGGCGGAAAGCCCGAAGCGGTGAACGAACAGCAGCGCCTTGAATGCGCGCTGATAGGTGCGACGGATGTCGCGGAGCGAACTCGTGTAGCGGGTTGCAAGATAATCGGCGGCGATTTCGCCCAGCCCGTTCAGGCCGGCATCCAAGCGCGCGTCTTTCTGACCAATGAACAGCCGGTGGTACGGTACTGTGATGAGCCGGTGTTCGGTATCGGGGCCGGCATATTTGAGTTCGAAGCCGGTATGCTGCGGCCGGGCATCCTCCTCGCGACGTAGCCGAGCAGCCTCCTGCGTGAACTCGATGCGGATTTCGTAGGCGCCACGTCGCAGCGGCAAGGCGGAAATTGGCTCGCGGTGGTCCGCGTGCCAGCCGTGTTTCAGCAACAGCCAGGTCTGCTGCCCGCGTCGCAGCATCACCCGCCAGTGCTGGTGATCGCATGCATCGACCCGTGGCCGCTCGTCCTGCGGCGTCGGCAGACCGGCGCTGAATTCGTAGGTGCCAGAACGATCGATCAGCAGCGTGCCGGTCCAGCGAACCTCAAAGTCCTCGGCCCCGCCCAGCGCCTCGCCGTCGGCGTCGCGCAGCACCATGCCGTTCAGCACGTGGACAAAGGCGAGGTCTTCCTCCGGCAGCGTGGCGCCCATTGACGGGACGAAGGTGGGCAGGGGCACGTTGCGCCGATTACGTTCCCCGCCGAACCCGCGGATCGGTCCGCTGAGGTCGCGCCACAGGATAGGGCCGCCGGGCCTACGCGTTTCCATCAGCAGCCCGGTGCCGGTGAGCCCGAGCAGGGCCGCGAGTGCGCCGCCGCCTGGCGTTGCCCAGGTGAGTGGCGGAGCGTGACCTGCATCGTTTTCCCAGTCGGTGGTCGCGAAGTTCTCGTCGGCGGCTAGATGCCGCAGGACGAGCATCGCCGCGGACAGGACGTGGGGATGATCCTGGCCGGTGGCGGCGCAGACATGCCCGGCCAGATGCTCGGCGATGAGATGGATGCGCCGTTCGAACAGCACGAAGCACCGCCGGAACCAAGCGAAGGCCTCAGACTCGTCGTCCTCGATCAGATGGTGCTGCGCGGTCGCGAAGTCATCGAACAGCAAGGCGAACGGCGCGAGCGTTCGCCGAGGCGCGGCATAGAGGTTCCTGACGGCAGCCTGCTCTGGCGGCGTCAGGGGGCGCAGATGCATGAACTGATCGATCACTGCCCGATCCGGCAGGGGAAGCTTCGCCCAGAGGAGCTGGGTGGAGGCATCGTAATGAAATGGCGTGCCGGAAGGACGGTTCCACATCAGCGGTGCGGTGTCGCCCGTGGCGAGCGGCGTCGTATAGCGAGGGTCGCCTCCGCCGCCGGCGGTATTCGGAAAGAAATGGGCGGCGAGCGAAAGGATGTCGCTCGTCGCGAAACCCATCCGCTCCAGCGTGTGAGCGATGCGTCCCCAGCCCCAGGCGTCGATCTCGGCCTCGTCCAGTTCGACCGCAAGTAACGTCCGGCGCAGATGCAAAAGCGACCAGACCTCGTCATCGTCCGGTAGATCCAGCGGTCGATCGAGCGCCTCGTTGTCCGGCTGCAGGGGGAACGGATCGTCCCCGTCGAGATGTGGGTCGACCGTAAATAAGAAGAGAATCTCGCCAATGCCGAAATCCGACGCAACGATCTTGGCGAGGACGTCGGCGAACCGGAGTGTGTGGGTCGGCGCACTGTGCCAGGTGTCCGTGGCACTGGCCGGGTTGAAGCCGGCAAGCGCGGACAGAGGATCGAGATTGTCGTGCAGCAGCCGGATCTGCTCGGGCAGCGGAGCGCAGCCGAAACGTCGGCGGGCATGATGCATGATGCCGTGAACCAGCGTGCTTACGGACCAGTCCCACTTCGCAGCGGCAGGTCCTATCCAAAGCGCAAGGAGGTGCGTGCGGTCGCCTGCAGTCGCACCCGATGGCGGCGGATCGTGCGGATCGACAAGGTCAAGCTCGAAATCGTCGCGCAACATTTGGAAGGCGGCGAGTTGGCGAACGAAGTCCGGATTCGGCGTGCTGCCCGTAAACAGCGGGAGCACCGTGCAGATATCGGCCAGCTCGGTAAAGCTGTAGCCCCGTCCGCAACCGTCACGCAGCTTGCGCCACAGGCGGACGAACACAACGAGCCGGTGGATCGCCTCCGGCGACTCCTCGTCACCGGTGACGACGACTGACAGATCAGCCAGACAACAGGGCTCGCACTCCGGAAACACGCCGTTGCTGCGGTCGGCGCCACTGCGGAACGCGACGAAGCCCGACTTCCATAGCTCGATGAAGGAGCAATAGTCGAGGCAGGTCTCCTGGAGGAAACGCGGCAGCGGGATGCTCCTGCCTGCGGGCTCACGCACCGCGCCCGGCTGGGCTTGGCCCATCGCGGTCATGGGGTCGTGCTCGAAAAGACTGGCGGGTCGTTCGTCGAGGACAGGGACGGAGGACCAGTCGCCCTGTCGGTTTGGATCATCTTCCACTGGTCGCCGGTCGCCGCCGGCGTGCCGACCGTCATCGGGCGGTTGGGACTCACCGTCTGTTGGCGGCGAGCCCGTGTTGCCGCAAGCCGGCAGCCACTGCCCGCCAAACACGGCCACGTATTCCTCGGGCGTGATACACAAATATTCGATCGCGATATCGATGCGGACCGGACGGCGCCATAAATAATCCCCGAACTGGTCCGGCTGCTGCCCTGGGGACAGTGCGAATTCGGTAATGCAGCGGCGGAAGGTTCGCATCGTCTCGAAACGGGAGGTGCAAGCGTCACGGAGATAGGTGCGAACCAGGTCCAGCGGCTGCGAGTAGGGCAGGGAGCAGGAGGAAAAATCCGCCTTGAGGACGTCGAACGCCGCTGGCTCGACCGCGGCGTTGGCGGCAGTCGTCAACGCGGGCGTCGAATATTGGGGAAGCGCCGCGAGCAGCGTTGCTGGATCATGGCATCCAGCCGAATCCGCCGCATCTACCTCATGACAGCAAGCCTCGTCCTCGCAAAGCGCGAGGCCCGCAACTTGGTCATCGGCCGTATCGTACATGACCCCCACCGGGGAGCCCGATGCGCACATCGCCTCCAGGCTCTCGTTGACGATGTCGATCAGCGGCAGCGGCACGCCGAGATTGGCATCCGTGGCATGCAGGTCTCCCAGCGGCCCGCGTCGGCCGGCGATCTCGGCGCCTAACGTCTTGTGCCCAGGAAGCGACGGAGTGAACGGCGCATCGCAGCTGGCGGCTTCCGACAAGCGCAGCAGTTCGTGCAGATACTGGACAGGACCAAGCGGCGAGAGGTGGCACGGCGGTACGCAATTGGCGAGCTCGCCCGGATTGACCGGGTGGAACGTCCCGGCCGATTCCGGTGGAGTAGCGCCTGCGGGACCCAGCGTGAGCGCAATCGCATAGATGGCAGCGGCCTGATCATAGGCCACCGTGCCGCGCAGCGCGTTCTGGAAGTCGTCGGCAGTGAGCGCCAGCACGGCGGCGACGCTGATGAAGCCGCGGGCATAAAGCGCTTCAGCCACGGAAAAGGGGAGACTGGGCGATAGGGTCTTCGCGCCGCCCGGCACAGCCGCCAGCGTGCAGACCGCGTTCAGCGCGCCGATCTTCTCGACGAGCCAGGCCTGGGCGGCCGGATCATCGGGAAAGACGTCCGCCGCCGCTTGGACCACGCTTGCCGCCACGAGGGTACCGCCGAAAAGGAAGGGTGCTCCGACGATGGATTCATAGGCAACGACGAAGCTCTCGATCCCGTCGACCAAGGCTGGGAGGGCAAGCGTGGGTGGCTTGCCGGTCGGCGGCTTGATCGATTCCGGATCGGGCGCCTGGAGGGGGAAAACCCTGCGGACCGCGCGAATGAACGCCTGGACCCGCGCGTCGAAGTCTCCGGGCGCGGTGAACGGCGGCAGTAGATCGGGGCGCGCGGCGCCGGGCGGCAGCGTCGCCGTGCCGAACAAATCGACCCAGTCGCGGGCAAGCGCCTGTGCCAGTTGCGCCACGGTGCTGGCCGACGTGAAAAGCACCGCCTTGCTAGGCGCATGGACAACAATATTCTGGCGGATGAAGTCTGCCAGCAACACGGGCGGCACCGCACCGCGGATCGAATAGCCCTGCGTCAGCGCGCAGAGAGTGAGGTTCAAGATGTCCGACTGGACCCCGACCGCCGCACTGACTTGTTCGGTCGGCCAGAAGTTCGTCCAGTCGTCCTCGGGCTTGTAGTCTCGCCACGAGGCGAGCGGCGGAAAGGCCTTGTAATCGCCCCAGACGGTCGCCGCGTCGGCAACCGGCCGGGTCGGCGTCGTGGCGCCAGCGGCTATCGCGAGCGCCTTCAGCAGTCTGGTGGCTTGGGCCGGATTGAGCGGCGGCTGCGGCGCCGTCGGCGGAACTGACAGTACGCCCGTATCGAACGCCGTGGTGATCTGGACGAGGTTCTGCTGCAGATCGGCGCCGGTGGCCATCCGTAGGCGCTGTTTGGGCATGATCTGTGACGGGAGCATCGCGCCGAGGGCGTAGAAATACTGCGCTGGTATTTCGGCGCCCACCGCGCCGGTCAGCACCACGTCGGCATGCTTCATGGTCGAACTGCCGCTGCCACTGCCGGCCGGCCCCATCGGGAGACTGATAAGTGCCGCCGTCGCCACCGCGGTCTGCTGCTCGCACCAGATTGCCGCCGCTAAGCTATAGACGTACCTCGACAACCGCTGCACCTTTGCCGCGCGCGTCGCGTAGAAGCCGGTTATCTGACCTTCGAACTGCTGGCGGTCCTGCTCGTTCGGATTCGTGAGGCTGCCGACATTGGGCGGGTTCGTGTACATTGTCTCAATCGCCTCCGGCGGCGCCGGCAGTGGAGGCTCCGCACCCCAGACGATCTCGTTGGCGATGTTGCGGCACTGGGCATCGGTGAGCGGTGCTGCTGCGACGAGCGTCGCCAGCGTCAGGCCGCCGCCGGGATCGGCGGCGACCACCACCTCGATCGCACTGAGCAGGTCGTCGAAATTGGGCGGCGAACCATCGCTTGGCAAATTGACCCCGGCGAGCGACGGATTGGCTGCCGCCGGCAGCGTGACATAGGCACTGACCGCGCCGACTGCAATCGCTTTATAAGCGTCAGGCGCTGGCGCCGCGCCAGCCGTCAGCAGCGGAATGTCGTAGAAGACATCGGGGACGAGGACGGTCTCACCGCCGCGCGAGAACTGGATGCGTAGGTCCGGCCGCTTGGCCGTGCCCGGATATTCGGCGGCTGGCGCGACATAAGGGATGACGGCCGTCGCGACCGACTGCATATCGATTGCAACGACGTTGCCGAACACGATCTGCGCGCCGAAATGCTGGGCGATCGTCGTGCCCGCGGGGTAGGTGACGAGCGGCGGCGGCACCGTGGCGGGCAGCGGGACGAAGGTTGGCGGGTTGAAGCTCGCGGTGCCGATCGGCGGCGTCGGATCGCCGCGCATTCCTGCGTTGGGATTGCCGAACGAGATATCAAATACGCTGACCGTTAGCCCGACGAGCGAGGCCGCGAAAGTGGCAGGGTCGACCGCCGTTTCGGGGGTCAGGCGTAGGACGATGAAACCGGCCATGCTCTAGCTCCTGCGCTTAGTATGTCGTGTCGAGCCCGGTCGTGGCGCCGAAACCTTGCTAGTGCTACTGGTGCCGTTCTCAGCGTGGCTCACCGGAGCGCCGGGAAGAATGATGGCGGCCCGGGCTAGGACGGGATGATCGAGCGTTTGATCCGCGTGGCGAAGCCCTTCAGCGAGACGCGCATACTGATGCGGATCGAATAGAAAGGTGATCTGCGCGAACGGCAGAAAGATCACGGCGGCCGCGTCGTCGGGAAGCGGTGTTAGCACCTGATGCGGCCCGGGGGCATGCAGTGCGGCGCCGCTGAACCACAGGCCCTGTTCCTCGACATCGACGAGGAACAACTGGCGGGGCACATCGTCGCCGAAATATCCAGGACTTCCGACAATGACCGGCTGGTTCAATGCATGCAGGAGCTTCGGCATCGTCTACCCTCTCCAATACTTACCCCTCAACGGGGAAATATTCCCGCGATCGGTCGCTCTAATCTAGTCCTCACAGCTTCGTACGATTGGGTTTGCAAACCGATCAACCGATACGCAGCAGGAGACACCTTTTCGGCAGCTTACGGAGCTATTTTGTCTAAACGATGATTTCCGCCAAACATTCGCGCTAGGATGAAAGAAACGCCTGTTCGCGGATTCAAAAAAAGCGACAGCGTCCCGCTTCGCTGAGCAGGTCGAAACTGTTCACGCTGGCCGGTTTGGCCAATTTAAAATGGCAGCTGTAAAAAAAGGCCGATATTTTGCTTTATGTAATATAAGGTATATAACATTACTTTACCTAATGTTACATCGTTTGACGTTTTCATGACTGAGTCCCACGTTGCTGGCTAATTCTGGCGGTGGATCGGGGCCACTCCTACGAAAGAAATGACAAGTGCCAGTGCGACGACGGCTGACCCTCTAAAAGCTAATATTTGTTTTATTTGTTTTATTTGTTTTGTTTGCTTCGTTAGCAACCTTGAACTATACTTGGGGAGCTAAGCAAGGAGCCGTCATGCCCAATCTATCTACGCAACAGAATAAAGCGAAACCCACTGCAAGTAAGCACGCCGTTACGGCTCCCCATGGGTCCTCAATTCGCGCCGGCCGGCCAAGTCCTAGAGGCCGCTCTCTAATGCTTGCTGAGGCTCGGGCTTACCTTGCTGAACATGGCTCCCGCGGCAGTCAAGAAGCAAGGCTGATTGCCGAACTGGCGGACGCTTTGGAGCCCAACGAACAGGCCATGCCAACGTCCAAGCCAAGCCGGGTCGAAAAAAGAAATGAAAAGTTCATGGAAGATATGGCTGCTCAGGCCTTGGAACGACGTAAGGAAGAAATCGCATCAGGGAGGCTGCTATCGGCGGCGGCCTTGGCAGATCGCCTGAGCTTAACAACGCAAGCGGTTAGTGCCGCAGTCAGGGCAGACCGCATGTTCGTTTTGAACGGCCCATCCGGAGAAGGGTATTTCCCTTCTTTTTTTGCAGACGAGAAGTATCCTAGACGTGCTCTGGAAAAAGTGAGTAAAGCGCTCGGCAAACTGCCTGGCGCTAGCAAGTGGGAGTTCTTCAGGACCCCGCGCATATCACTCAATGAAAAGACGCCGCTTGAGGCGTTGTCGAAAGGGCAAGTGGACTCAGTTTTGTTGGCGGCAGCTGCTTTTTTGGGTGAGTAAGGATGCCCCCGAACACCAAAGGACTTTCTCGCCCAACATCCTCTTTCGCAACCACTAGCCTGCCGCTTAGAACAGTCGATCCAAGTAGCCTGTTCCGCCTATCAATCCACTTAACGGGTGAGCCATTCTTTAATAATTCTGGTAGGAATCGCTTCGATGCTCCTCACGGACA
>Ga0308164_10001881_pt1 | contig 22458 bp, 13 predicted proteins | sample PhyTR2_FD_201031 | JGI IMG/M metagenome (GOLD analysis project Ga0308164, IMG submission 201031) | Phyllosphere microbial communities from UC Gill Tract Community Farm, Albany, California, United States - DLSLT.R2 | ecosystem: Host-associated > Plants > Phyllosphere > Unclassified | place: USA... | reverse complement strand
CTTTCTCGGTCGCAGGCGGCGACACCGCCTCCGCACTGGCCGCCGGCTGCCCGGTTGTCGTCAAGGGCCACCCCGCCCATCCCGGCACGTCGGTGATGGTCGGCAAGGCGATCCAGGCCGCCGTCGCGAAGTGCGGCCTGCCCGAAGGCGTCTTCTCGCTCGTCCAGGGCCCCGCCAACGAACTCGGTGCCGCGCTCGTCAACGATCCGCGGATCAAGGCGGTCGGCTTCACCGGATCGCGCAGCGGTGGCCTGGCGCTGGTCGCGCTCGCCGCGGCGCGGCCCGAGCCGATCCCGGTCTATGCCGAGATGAGCAGCATCAACCCGGTCATCCTGTTCCCCGCGGCGCTGGCTGCGCGCGGTGAAGCGCTCGGCAAGGCGTATGTCGGATCGCTGACGATGGGATCGGGGCAGTTCTGCACCAACCCCGGCATCGTCGTTGCGGTCGACGGCCCCGACCTCGACACCTTCGTCGAAGCGGCGGCCGCTGCGCTGGGCGAGGCCGCACCGCAGGTTATGCTAACCCCCGGCATCCATGCCAGCTACGAGCAGGGCGTCGCAGCGCTCGCCGGCCATGACTCGGTCGAGACGCTCGCGCGTGGCACCGACGCCGAGGGCGCGAACCGCGGCCGTGCGGCGCTGTTCTCGACCACCGGCAAGGCGTTCGTCGCCGACCCGGCGCTGTCGCACGAAGTCTTCGGCGCGGCGTCGATCATCATCCGCTGCGCCGACCTCGCCGAGGTTCGCCGCGTGCTCGAGACGATCGAGGGCCAGCTGACGATCACGCTGCAGATCGACGAGGGCGACCATGCCGACGCGGCGGCGCTGCTGCCGGTACTCGAGCGCAAGGCGGGCCGCATTCTCGCGAACGGCTGGCCGACGGGCGTCGAGGTCGCACCGGCGATGGTGCATGGCGGCCCCTTCCCCGCCACCTCGGATCCGCGCACGACCTCGGTCGGAACCGCGGCGATCGAGCGGTTCCTGCGCCCGGTCTGCTATCAGGACCTGCCCGACGCGCTGCTGCCCAAGGCGGTCAAGCACGGCAACCCGCTCGGCCTGCCGCGCACCGAGGGGTGATCGCGCGGCGCGCGGTGGCGGGAGCGGTCGAGTGACCGCCTCCCGCCACCGTTCGTATTCCACCGTTCGTATTCCACCGTTCGTATTCATTGACACGCGTGCGCGGCAAACCCACTAGTCGAACATGACAACACCCGCCTCGTCGCGCATCATTTCCCTGCCAGCCGATCTTGGCCGCCAGATCGACGATCTCGCCGCGCAGGGCCATGGCGATGTGACCGCGATCATCCGCACCGCGCTCGACCAGATGCGTGCGCCGCGCACGCCCGTCGAGGCGCTGATCGGCGGCGGCGAATGCGGCATGCTGGTCCGCCAGCGCGACTGGAGCGCGACCTCGCTCGGCGCGATCGAGACATGGCCCGCCGAGCTCCGCGTCACGCTCGCCAACATCATCAATTCGCCGGTGGCCAAGGTCGTGATGTGGGGCCCCGATCACGTCATGCTGTACAATGACAGCTATCGCGCGGTGGCCGGCGACCGTCACCCGGCCGCGCTGGGCAGCCCGGTCGCGATCGCGTTCCCCGAAGTGTGGGACTGGAACCGCGCCGTCCTCGACGCGAGCCAGCGCGGCGAGACCGTGGCCTATCGCGACCAGCCGATCCTGTTCCAGCGGCCCGACGGCCCCGAGACGCTGACGCTCGACCTGTTCTACACCCCCATCTACTGTGCGGGCGGGAGCGTCGGCGGGGTGCTGTGCACGATGGTCGACAATAGCGGCCGGGTCGAGGCCGAGCACCGCCTTGCCGCCAGCTCGGCCGAACTGCGTCGGGTCACCGACGCGGTGCCGATGCTCATCTCGTACATCGATTCCGACCATGTCTACCGGCTCGCCAACGCGCAATATGAGAACTGGCTGGGCGTTGCGGCCGACGCGATGATCGGCAAGCCCGTCCGCGATGTGCTTGGCGAGGCCGTCTACGAGGATCGCCGCGCATCGTTCGATCGGGCTTTGGCGGGCGAGAGCTTCGTCGCGCAGACCGTGTTCCCGCACCGCGACGGCCGCCCGCGGCGCGCCGAGTTCCGCTATGTGCCGCATGTCGCCGCCGATGGATCGATCCCGGGCCTCTACGTGCTCGGCATCGATGTCGAGGACCGGGCCCAGCGCGAGGCCGAGCTCGGCATCAGCAACGGCCGGTTCCGCACCGCGATGGACGCGGTCCACGGCGTGCTCTGGACCAACAGTCCCGACGGCCGGATGATCGGCGAGCAGCCCGGCTGGGCGGCGCTCACGGGGCAGTCGATCGACGCGTATCAGAATTTCGGCTGGGCCGACGCGATCCACCCCGACGACGTCGCGGCGACGATCAAGGCGTGGACCAGCGCGGTGCTCGCCAAGTCGATGTTCGTGTTCGAACACCGCGTCCGCCGCCATTGCGGCACGTGGCGCACGTTCGCGGTGCGCGGGCTGCCGATGCTCGACGCGGCGGGCGAGGTGATCGAGTGGGTCGGCGTCCACACCGACATCACGCACCAGCGCGCCGCCGAAGCCGCGCTGCGCGACCAGGCCGAGGCGCTCGCGCGCCAGGTCCGCCACCGCGAACGCGCCGAGGACCAGCTGCGCCAGCTCAACGAGACGCTCGAGGCGCGGGTCATCCGCGAAATCGACGAGCGTCGCCAGGCGGAGGCCAAGCTCGCCCAGTCGCAGAAGATGGAGACGGTCGGCAAGCTGACCGGCGGCGTGGCGCATGATTTCAACAACCTGCTCCAGGTCGTGTCGGGCAATCTGCAGCTCCTCGGCAAGAACCTCGCGGGTAACGAGCGCGCCGAACGCTGGGTCGCCAACGCGATGGCAGGCGTCACCCGCGGATCGAAGCTCGCCGCCCAGCTGCTCGCCTTCGGGCGCCGCCAGGCGCTCGAGCCGAAGGTCGTCAACGTCACGCGGTTCGTCCGCGGGATGGACGACATGCTGCGTCGCGCGATCGGCGAAGGCGTCGAGATCGAGACGATGGTCGGCGGCGGGCTGTGGAACACCTTCATCGACCCCGCGCAGATCGAGAACGCGCTGCTCAACCTGGCGATCAACGCGCGCGACGCGATGGACGGCCAGGGCAAGCTGACGATCGAGCTCGGCAACGCGCATCTCGACGACACCTATGCACGCACGCATGACGAGGTCGAGCCCGGCCAATATGTGATGCTGGCGGTGTCCGACACCGGCACCGGCATGAGCCCCGAGATCATCGAGAAGGTCTTCGAACCATTCTTCTCGACCAAGAGCGAGGGCAAGGGCTCGGGACTGGGCCTGTCGATGGTCTATGGCTTCGTCAAACAGTCCGGCGGGCATGTGAAGATCTATTCCGAGGTCGGCGAAGGCACCACGATCAAGCTGTACCTGCCGCGCGCGATGGAGACCGAGGACGTCGAGGTCGTCGCGGATGCCAGCCCGATTTCGGGCGGTACCGAGACCGTGCTGGTGGTCGAGGATGATGACGAGGTGCGCAGCACGGTCGTCGAACTGCTCACCGATCTCGGCTATAGCGTGCTCAAGGCGGTCGACGCCGCGAGCGCGCTCAACGTCATCGAAAGCGGCGTGCCGATCGACCTGCTGTTCACCGACGTCGTGATGCCCGGCACGCTGAAAAGCCCCGAACTCGCGCGCAAGGCCAAGGAACGCCTGCCCGACCTCGCGGTGCTATTCACCTCCGGCTATACCGAGAACTCGATCGTACATGGCGGCAAGCTGGATGCCGGGCTCGACCTCTTGTCGAAGCCGTACACGCGCGAGGCATTGGCGCGGAAGTTCCGTCAGGTGCTCGCCAACCGCCAGCGTTCGGGCAATCCCGCCGCCAAGGCAGCGCGCGACGCCCGGATCGACGCCGACCGCCGGCTCGACACCCCTGCCCGCCGCACGGTGTTGCTGGTCGAGGACGACGCGATGATCCGTGCCAACACCGCCGAGATGCTCCAGGGCAGCGGGTTCGTCGTGGTCGACGCGGCGAGTGCCGAGGACGCGATGACCGCGCTGCAGACGGTCCCCATCGACGCGCTGGTGACCGACGTGAACCTGCCGGGCGTGTCCGGTCCGGACTTTGCACGGACGGCGCGCGCGCTTCGCCCGGGGGTCGGCATCGTCTTCGCCACGGGCGATACGGCTTCGGTCGCGGACGAGACCGATGCGATCATGCTCGAAAAGCCTTATGGCCTCGACGCGCTGGCGGCAGCGGTGCTGGCGTCGCTGGGCGAGACCATGCTCGCGGATCCGCTCGTTGCGGACACCGCAAACCGGGTCACCCAAGTAGATTGACGATTGGCGCTGATTGATCGCCTGAGACAGCGCCCCATATCCCGCATCAGGGTTGCGCTTCGCGGCCGATGAAGGATGCGACGTGACCGAAGACCGCGGTGCCAAGGCCAGTGCAGGGCGTGCCATCCCCAGTGGGCGCCTCGCGCGACTGGGCGTCTTCGGGCGGCTTGCGGGCGGGGTTGCGGGCGGTGTCGTCGCCGAGGGCGCGCGGCGGCTGGCCAGCGGCGAACGGCCGAGCATGGGCGACCTGCTGCTGACCCCCGCCAACGCCACCCGCGTCGCCGACCAGCTCTCGCACCTGCGCGGCGCGGCGATGAAGCTGGGCCAGATGATCTCGATGGACGCGGGCGACATGCTCCCGCCCGAGCTCGCGACGATCCTCGCCAAGCTGCGCAACAACGCGCACCACATGCCGCCGCAGCAGCTCGATCGCGTGCTCGCCGCCGAATGGGGCAAGGACTGGCGCCGCCGGTTCGCGCATTTCCAGGCGCATCCGGTTGCCGCCGCCTCGATCGGACAGGTCCACCGTGCACGCCTTCCCGACGGCGCCGAGCTGGCGATCAAGGTCCAGTATCCCGGCGTGAAGGACAGCATCGACGCCGATGTCGACAATGTCGCGACGTTGCTGCGCGTGTCCGGGTTGATGCCCAAGTCGCTCGATATCGCGCCGTTGCTGGGCGAGGCGAAGCGCCAGCTGCACGAGGAGGCGGACTATCTGCGCGAAGCGACGATGCTTGAACGCTATGGCGCATTGCTGGAGGGCGAGAGTGCGTTCGTCGTGCCTTCGTTCGTGTCCGAGCTGACGACACCGCGCGTCCTCGCGATGAGCTTCGTCACCGGCGTTCCCGTCGAATCGCTCGAAACCGCGCCGCAAGAGTCGCGCGACCGCGTCATGCACGATCTCGTGTCGCTGGTTTTGCGCGAGTTGTTTGAATGGCAGCTGATGCAGACCGACCCGAACTTCGCCAATTACCGCTGGCAGCCCGACACGCAACGCCTCGTCCTGCTCGATTTCGGCGCGGCCCGCCCCCTCCCCGCCGAAACCGGCGAAGGCTATCGCCGCCTGCTTGCCGCGGCGCTCGCGGGGGACCGCGATGCGGTGCGCGAGGCTGCGGTCGCCGCCGGCTTCCTCGGCGAGGCGGCGGTCGAGCGGCATCGGGCGCTGGTCGACCGGATGATCGATGTGATCCTGGGGGAACTCGCCAAGCCTGGCCCGTTCGATTTCGGCGATCGTGCGTTCGTCGGCGTGCTGCGCGAACAGGGCACCGAGATCGCGCGCGACCGCGAGACGTGGCACCTTCCGCCGATCGACACGCTGTTCGTCCAGCGCAAGATCAGCGGCACCGCGCTGCTGGCCGCGCGGCTGAAGGCCCGTGTCGACATCCGGTCGATGGTCGCCGCCTATTGCGCGGAGCCGGCCTAGCTGGAAGTCGCGGTTGCGGTGCGGAGCGCGGCGGCGAGTTCGCCCATCGAATAGGGTTTCCGCAACAGGTCGAACCCGTGCGCTCCTTCGCGCGAGATGACCTCGCTATAGCCGCTGGTCAGCAGGATCGCGGTCCCGGGATAGCGCCGGCGGATTTCGCGCCCGAGCTCGATCCCGGTCATGCCCGGCATCATCACGTCCGAAAAGACCACGTCGAAGCCCACCGCGTGCGCCTCGAGCAGATCGAGCGCCTCCTCGGCATCGCGCGCGAACACGATCGCGTGCCCCAGATCAGCGAGCGCGGAGATCGCGAACGCGCCGACATCGGGATTGTCCTCGACCACCAGGATATGCAGCGGCCCCTGGTCGGGACAGGCGGCCAGCACCGGATCGAGCGTCATCGCGCCGGCATCGCGTTCGCGCGGCAGATACAGCGCGAACACCGCGCCCTCGCCGGGGACGCTGTCGACGATCACCTCGCCACCCGATTGCTTGACGAAGCCGAACACCTGCGACAGCCCCAGCCCGGTACCGTGGCCGACCGCCTTCGACGTGAAGAACGGTTCGAAGATATGCTCGATATGCGCAGGATCGATCCCGGTGCCGGTATCGCGGATCGCGATCCTGACGAAATCGCCGGTCCGCGCCGCGTGACCGCGTACCGCCGGGATCCGCTGCGCGGTGTCGACGTCGATCGTCAGGCTTCCCCGCTGGCGCATCGCATCGCGCGCATTGACCGCCAGGTTGACGATCGCGGTCTCGAGCTGGCTGGCGTCGGCGTTGACCAGGCACGCCTCGTCGGGCAGCCGCATCGACACATCGATAAACGCCCCCGACAGCGTCACGATCATGTCGGTCATCCCGCGCACGATCGTCCGCGCATCGAGCACGGTCGGCGTCAGCGACGACCGCCGGGCAAACGCCAGCAACTGGTTCGTCAGCTTCGTCGCGCGGTCTGCGGTATCCGCGATCGCGGTGATGTAGCGCGTTCGCCGATCCTCGCTCAGCCCCGGTCGCTTGAGCAGATCCGTCGAGCCGCGGATCACCGTCAGCAGGTTGTTGAAGTCATGCGCGATGCCGCCGGTGAGCTGGCCCAGCGTCTCCATCTTCTGCGCCTGGCGCAGCGCGTCATGCGCCTCGGTCAGCTCGAGCGTGCGCTCGGCGACGCGCTGTTCGAGCGTGTCGTTGACGTCCTGAACCGCCTTGAACAGCCGCGCATTGTCGATCGCGATCGCCGCCTGCGCCGCGACTCCGACCAGCAACCGCTCATGTCGTTCGGTGAACCGGGCGATGTCCGAATGGCCGAACAGCAACCCACCCAGCACCGTGCCCGACCGCGACGTCACCGGTACCGACAGATAGCTGCGGACCGGGAGATGGCCCTTCGGCATGCCGTAATGCGGCGCGCTCCGCCCGTAGCGCGGGTCGGCGAGGATGTCGTCGGAGCGGATCACCCCCTCGTTGCGGAAGGTCGGGCCGAACACCGCGGTCGCGCGCGGCCGGCCGAGCTTCTCGAACGCCGCGCGCTCTGCACCCGTCAGCGTGAACAGATGGAGCTTCTCGCCTGTCTCATCCATCAAATTGTGGAAATATGCACCGAACTGCGCACCGGTCAGCTTTACGCCCGCGTCGGTCACCATCTGGATCAACGGTTCGAGCTCGAGCTCCGCGGCCAGTGCCGCGCCCGTGAGGTTGAGCGTCTCGAGCGTGTGCGTTTCGCCTCTCAGGCCGCGCTCGGCGAGGACCGCGTCGGTCGTCTCGACGATGACCGCCAGCACGCCGCCCGCGACGCCGCGCTCGTCGAGCACCGGCGAATAGTTCAGGTCGAGAAAGACTGGCTCGTCCCGTTTCGGGAAATACTCCGTCATGTCCTGCCGCGCAAACGACAGCGTCTCGCCTGCAAGACACACCCGCAGGACATGCTCGTTGAACGCGCGGGCCTCGGGCCACGCATCCGCGACCTTCGCGCCGAGCGAGCCGGGATGCCGCGCGCCGATCACCGCCGCGAACGCGTCGTTGTAGAGCATCACGCCATCGGTGCCCCAGAGCAGCGCCATCGGCACCGGCGCGCGCAGGATGATCGCGGTCGCGGTCTTGAGCGGGTGCGGCCACGCCTCGACCGGACCAAGTGCGGTCGAGGACCAGTCGGTTGCGCCGATCAGTGCCGCAAGGCCGCCGCCGCTCCCCAAGAATGCAAACGCCCCCGCCACCGTCCTACCTTTTCCCATATCGTCGCGATAACCAGAAGACCCGACCTCGCCCAAGGCCGAGGCGCGCGACTGGCTGCATCATAGTCGCGAACGAACGCCGCACCAACGCGATACGATCGGCACATTACAAGCCCGTGGCATTTCAACAAGATACGTAGTCGACCCCCAGCTGCTGACGTTTCGGCCATTCTGCGCCTCGCGGGCGGCAGACTGCGATCCGGCGGGCACTGAACTGCGTGCTTTACATCGACAATACACTCGGTACGTTGCAGCTTCGAAACGAACGGGGGTTCCTGCATGCTCGATCTGGTGAATGTCACGCACGTCTATGCCAATGGCACGCGCGCGCTGGACGACGTGACGCTCAGCATCCCTACCGGCATGTTCGGGCTGCTCGGGCCCAATGGCGCGGGCAAGTCGACGCTGATGCGGACGGTGGCGACACTGCAGACCCCGACCTCGGGCACGATCCGGTTCGGCGACATCGACGTGATCGCCAACCCGGAGGCGCTGCGCGAGACGCTCGGCTATCTCCCGCAGGATTTCGGCGTGTATCCGCGCGTCTCCGCCTACGACATGCTCGATCATATGGCGGTGTTGAAGGGCATCGCCTCCGCGCGCGAACGCAAGGAGACGGTCGAGACCTTGCTCAACCAGACCAACCTGTGGACCGTCCGCAAAAAGGCGATCGCCGGCTTTTCAGGCGGCATGCGCCAGCGGTTCGGGATCGCGCAGGCGCTGATCGGCAACCCCGGGCTGATCATTGTCGACGAGCCGACGGCCGGGCTGGATCCCGAGGAGCGCAACCGCTTCCTCAACCTGCTGGCCGAGATCGGCGAAAACGTCGTGGTGATCCTGTCGACGCATATCGTCGAGGACGTCGCCGATCTGTGCCCGCGGATGGCGGTGCTGGCGGCGGGACGGATCCAGCTCGAGGGCGCGCCGCTCGACCTGATCCAGCGGACCCGCGGCCATGTGTGGGCCAAGACGATCGGCCGCGACGAACTCGACGCGGCAAAGCTCCATTATGAGGTGATCTCGACGCGGCTGTTCGCGGGCCGGACGATCATCCACATCCTGTCGCCCGAGGACCCCGGCGACGGCTTCACCGCCGCGCATGGCGGGCTGGAGGACGTGTATTTCTCGACGCTGTCGCGGTCGCGACGCGTACCGGCAGCGACCGCCAGCCAGTTCGCAGCCGCCTGATGTTCGGTCAGATCGCTCGCTTCGAGCTGCGCTATCAGTTGCGCAACCCGGTCTTCTGGACCGTCGCGATCCTGTTCTTCCTGCTCAGCTTCGGATCGATGACGATCGAGCAGATCCAGATCGGCAGCGGCGCGAACATCCACAAGAACGCGCCGGTCGCGATCGCGCAGGTCCATCTGATCATGTCGCTGTTCTTCATGTTCGTGACGACCGCGTTCGTCGCCAACGTGATCGTCCGCGACGACGAGAGCGGGTTCGGGCCGATGGTACGCTCGACCCGGGTCAGCAAGTTCGACTATCTGACCGCGCGGTTCCTCGGCGCGTTCGGGGCGGCGGCGCTCGCCTTCGCCGCCATCCCGCTGGCGATCTGGCTGGGATCGCTGATGCCGTGGGTCGATGCCGAGAAGCTCGGGCCGAACCGGCTTGGCGACTATGCCTATGCCTATTTCCTGCTGGCGATGCCGAGCGTGTTCATGACCTCGGCGATCTTCTTCGCGGTGGCTACGATGACGCGGTCGATGATGTACAGCTATCTCGGCGTCATCGTCTTCCTCGTGCTTTACCTAGCGATGAACGTGGCGCTGCGGGCGAAGCCCGAATGGCGCACGGTCGGCAGCTATTTCGAGCCGTTCGGGCTCGGCGCGTTCGGCACCACGACCCGCTACTTCACCGCGAGCGAGGCCAATGCCGGACTGCCGCGCTTCGCAGGCGTCCTCGTCTGGAACCGGCTGTTCGCGATCGCGATCGGTTTCGTCGCGATCGGCATCGCCTATGCGCGCTTCTCGTTCGCGGAGCGCCGGGTCTCGAAACGCGCGCTGCGCAAGCAACGGCGCACCACCGAGAAGCTCGCGGCCACCGCGCCGGTGCTGGTCGACCGCCTGCCCGCCGCCCGCCCCGCCGCGGCCGCCTGGACACGGCTTCGCGAACGTTGCCGGTTCGAGATGACGCTGGTGTTCCGTAGCCCGGCGTTCCTCGTGCTGATGCTGATCGGCGTCTTCAACACGCTCGCCGGCCTGCTCGCCACCAACGAGATGTACGGCACTGCGATCCGCCCGCTGACCTTCGCGCTGATCGGCACGCTGGAGGGCGCGTTCGGGATCATTCCGGTGATCATCGCGATCTATTATGCGGGCGAACTCGTCTGGCGCGATCGCGAGCGCGGGATGCACGAGATCGTCGATGCGACCCCGCTGCCCAACTGGGCGTATCTCGCGCCGAAGGTCCTCGCGATCACCGGGGTGCTGTTCGCGACCTCGGTGGTGGCGGTGGCAACGGCCTGCGCGGTGCAGCTCGCGCGCGGCCAGACCGATCTTGCGCTCGGCCATTATGCACTGTGGTGGGTGCTGCCGATGACCGTCGATGCGGTGATCCTCGCGGTGCTGGCGGTCTTCGTCCAGGCGCTGAGCCCGAACAAATATGTCGGTTGGGCGATCATGGTCGTCTACCTCGTCAGCACGATCACGCTGACCTCTATCGGCTTCGAACACCCGCTCTACCAATATGGCAGCGCCGGGACGGTGACGCTGTCTGACATGAACGGCGCGCAGATCGGTGGCGCGCGGGGCTGGTGGTTGCGGCTCTATTGGGGTGCGATCGCGCTGGGGCTGTGCGTGCTGGCGCATCTGCTCTGGCGGCGCGGCACCGAGACGCGGCTGCGCGTACGCGTTGCGCAGGTGCCCGGCCGCCTTCTCGGTGCGCCCGGCCTGGTGTTCGCGGCAGCGCTGCTGGTGGCCGTCGCGACCGGCGGTTTCCTGTATCACCAGATGGACATCCTCAACGTCTATCGCACCAAGCAGGACGGTGAGGCCCGCCTGGCCGCCTATGAGAAGAAGTATCTGCGGTATGTCGGCGTGAAGCAGCCTTCGGTCACCAACATCCGGCTCGCCGTCGCGCTCTATCCCGATCAGCGTCGGCTCGAGGCGGACGGCGTGTATGCGTTCGTCAACGATACCGGCGCGCCGGTGCGCGATCTCCACGTGCGCCTGCCCGACGACAAGACCCGGCTGGGCGCGGTCGACATTCCCGGTGCGACGCTGGTGATGGACGACGCCGACCTGCAATACCGCATCTACCGGTTCGCGACCCCGCTGGCGCCTGGCGCACGCGGCACGCTGACGTTCCACGCCACCCGCTGGCAGCGCGGCCTCGTCGCCAATGGCGACGACACGCGCGTCGTCGGCAACGGCACCTTTCTGGAGAACCGCGAATTCTCGCCGCAGATCGGGATGAGCAAGGACGGCCTGCTGCAGGACCGTTCCAAGCGGCGTAAATACGGTCTGGTGCCTGAGCTCCGCCCCGCCAAGCTCGAAGACCGCACCGCGCAGGACCGCAACCTGCTGTTCAATACGCCATGGGTCCGCTCGGACATCACGGTCTCCACGGTTGCGGGCCAGGTCCCGGTCGCGCCCGGCCGGCTGGTGTCGGACAGCGTCGCGGGTGGTCGCCGTACCGCCCGGTACGTCTCGACCGCACCGATCCTCGCCTTCTTCTCGGTGCAGTCCGCGGCCTATGCGCAGAAAGGCCGGCGCGTCGACGGCACCGCGCTACGCGTGTTCTACGACCCGCAGCACGCGTTCAACGTCGATCGGATGCTCGACGCCATGCAGCGGTCGCTGCGCTATTACCGCGCCAATTTCGGGCCCTATCAATTCGATTATGCCCGGATCCTCGAATATCCCGGCTATGCGAGCTACGCGCAGGCGTTCGCGGGCACGATCCCCTATTCCGAACGCATCGGGTTCATCGCCGACAACCGCGACACCGCCAAGATCGACTATCTCAGCTACGTCACCGCGCACGAACTGGGCCATCAATATTGGGGGCATCAGCTCGTCTCTGCCGACATGCAGGGCGGATCGATGCTGATCGAGACGATGGCGCAATATTCGGCGCTGATGGTGATGAAGCACCAATATGGCGACGACAAGATCCGCCGTTTCCTGAAGTACGAACTCGACAGCTATTTGCGATCGCGCGGCGGCGAGGTCGTCGAGGAAGTCCCGCTCGATCGTGTCGAGAGCCAGGGCTATATCCATTATCGCAAGGGGTCGCTGGTGATGTACCTGCTCCAGGATCGGCTGGGCGAGGCGCGCGTCAACGCGATGCTGCGCGGGCTGCTCGCGCGCTATCGGTTCAAGGGCAAACCCTATCCGCGCTCGCTCGATCTGGTCGACGGCTTCCTGTCGCTGGCACGCACGCCAGCGGAACGGCAGCTGGTCGTCGACCTGCTCGACCGGATCACCGTCTATGATCTCAAGGCGATCGCCGCCGTGACGGACAGGCGCCCGGATGGCAGCTACGAGACCGTGGTGACGATCCAGGCCGCGAAGGCCTATGCTAACGGCGCGGGGGCCGAGACGAAGGCCGCGCTCGCCGATACGATCGACGTCGGCCTGTTCGACCAGCGGCCAGGGCTCGGCAGCTTTGCCGCGAAGGACGTCATTTCGAAGGATCGGCGGGCGATCCGGTCGGGCGAACAGACGATCCGGATCGTCTCTCGCCGGAAGCCCGCCTTTGCCGGCATCGATCCGTATAACCTGTATGTCGACAGGAACGGCGACGACAATGTCGTTGCGGTCAGCGGCCAATGACGCCGGCGATCGGCGGCGGTGTGTGGCGGGTTGTGGGCGTACGGGGCGAAGGCGTTGCGCTTGACAGTCCCCGCGCGGTCGCGATGCTGGGCGGATGAAAGCCGTCCTGCCACTTGCCGCCCGCCCGCTCCTTGAACCGCATCTGCCCGATACGCTCGAAACCGCGTGGTTCGCGACGCCCGCCGACGCGAAGGCGATGATCGCCGATGCGGACATCGCCTGGGTCGACATGCAGCCAACCGAGCTCGTCGCCGAGGCGCTCCGCGCGGCGGGCCCGCGACTGGCCTGGGTCTCGACGATCTATGCAGGGCTCGACGCTTTCCCGCTCGACTTGCTGAGCGCCAAGGGCGTCACGCTGACCAATGGCGCGGGGATCAACGCGGTCACGGTGGCGGAATATGCGGTGATGGGCGTGCTGGTCGCCGCCAAGCGGTTCGATACGGTGCTGCGCGCCTATGACCGGCAGGCGTGGCTGAAGGATGCCCCCGGCAAGATCGAACTCGACGGGACGAAGGCGCTGGTCATCGGCTATGGCACGATCGGCCGGATGATCGGGGATCGGCTCGCGGCGTTCGGCGTCGACGTCACGGGAGTCACGCGGACCGGTCGCGACGGCACGATCACCGCGGACGCGTGGCGCGACCGGCTCGGCACGTTCGACTGGGTGATCCTTGCCGCGCCGTCGACCGGCGCGACGGCGGCGATGATCGGATCCGACGAACTCGCGCGGATGAAGCCATCGGCCTGGCTGATCAATATCGCGCGCGGGGACATGATCGACGACGACGCGTTATGCGCGGCGCTGGCGGACCGATCGATCGCCGGCGCGTTCCTCGACCCCACGCATCCCGAACCCCTGCCCGCCAGTCACCCGCTGTGGACCGCGCCCAATGCGATCGTGACGATGCACATGTCGGGCCGAAGCCAAACGACGATGTTCGAACGCGGCGCTGCGCTGTTCCTCGAGAATCTCGACGCGTTCCTCGCGGGTGCGCCGATGAAGAACGTGGCGGACCTGCGTGAAGGCTATTGACGGTTCGACGGCGCGGCGGCCGGCGCGGTACCGGCCGTGCGGTTGTAGCTCTTGACGCCACGGCGCCGCAGCCGGTCGGCCCGGCGGCGCCGCGTGAACACGATCAGAACGGGTATGGCGATTACGACACCGGCAGCGATAATTGAAAATGCAATGATCAGACGCAAGGGAATATCCATCGTCGGCTCATGGCAAAGAGGCAGTCTGTATGCCATAACAATCGTTACCGGACGGGACAGAAATCGGCGGTCGGTTCGGTTTCTTCGGTTAGATGCGCTGGCCGAGCACCCCCCACGCCATCAATGACTTGCACCCTGCAAGCTTTACTTCATTGCGCGAAAACGCATTTCCGAGCATGGATAGCCGCACAATTCACCAATCGGACGACATGATATGGCCGCGAACTGGGCCCCTGACAGCTGGACACGACACGAAGCACGACAGCTCCCCACCTATACCGACGCCGCCTCGCTGACCGCAGCGACCGACCAGCTTGCCAGCTTTCCACCGCTCGTCTTTGCCGGCGAAGCGCGCAACCTGACCGCGAGCCTCGCCGAGGTCGCGGCCGGCAAGGCATTCCTGCTCCAGGGCGGCGACTGCGCCGAGAGCTTTGCCGAGCATAGCGCGAACAACATCCGCGACACGTTCCGCGTCATCCTGCAGATGGCGGTCGTGCTCACCTATGCGTCGAAGCTGCCGGTCGTGAAGCTCGGTCGCATGGCGGGCCAGTTCGCCAAGCCGCGCTCGACCGATACCGAGACGATCGGCGGCGTCGAGCTGCCGTCGTACCGTGGCGACAACGTCAACGACATCGCGTTCACCGCCGCCTCGCGTGCGCCAGATCCGCAGCGCATGATCCGCGCCTACTCGCAGTCGGCCGCCACGCTCAACCTGCTGCGCGCGTTCGCGCAGGGTGGCTATGCGAACCTGCACCAGGTTCATCGCTGGACTCACGACTTCATGGGCCGCAGCCCCTGGTCGAAGAAATATGCCGAGACCGCGGACCGGATCGGCGAGGCACTCGAGTTCATGGCCGCGTGCGGTATCGATCCCGAGACCGTGCCGCAGCTCGCGCAGACGCATTTCTACACCAGCCACGAGGCGTTGCTGCTCCAGTATGAGCAGGCGCTGACCCGGCAGGATTCGCTGACCGGCGACTGGTACGACACCAGCGCGCATTTCCTGTGGATCGGCGATCGCACGCGCTTCGAAGGCTCGGCGCATGTCGAGTATTTACGCGGCATCGGCAACCCGATCGGCATCAAGTGCGGCCCGAGCCTCGAGCCCGACGCGTTGCTGCGGATGCTCGACACGCTCAACCCTGCGCGCATCCCCGGCCGCATGACGCTGATCACGCGCTATGGCTATGACAAGATCGAGGCGAATTTGCCCCGCCTGGTCCGCGCCGTGACGCGCGAGGGCCATCCGGTGGTCTGGAGCTGCGATCCGATGCACGGCAACGTCGTCAAGGCCGCCAACGGCTACAAGACGCGGCCCTTCGACCGGATCCTCGCCGAGGTGCGCGGCTTCTTCGCGGTTCACCGCGCGGAAGGCACGCACGCCGGCGGCATCCATGCCGAAATGACCGGGCAGAACGTGACGGAGTGCACCGGCGGCGCGGTCGACGTGACCGAGCAGAGCTTGGCCGATCGTTACCACACGCACTGCGACCCGCGCCTCAACGCCAGCCAGAGCCTCGAGCTCGCCTTCCTGCTGGCCGAGATGCTCAACGAGGAAATGGCCGAGCGCAAGAAGGTCGCCGCCTGAGAAAAATGACGGGCGTCGAAGGAATATGCGGCAACCGGGTTGACGACCGCCGCCACGTTCCGTAGACGCCCGCATCTGCTAACGGCCCCTTCGTCTAGCGGTTAGGACGACGCCCTCTCACGGCGTAAGCACGAGTTCGATTCTCGTAGGGGTCACCATTTCCGACTAACCCTCGGAAATGCGCGGATTTACGCTTCTTTTGCCCGTCATCGGGACAGATGGATCGAAGCGGACCCGCATGGCGTCCCCTGTCTGCGATCACCGAGCAGGCCAAGTCTACTTGAAACGAGCGCTCCGGGCGGCCCTCGAGGGCAAGGCTGTGGCGAAGGTTTCGTTGCGGACCAGGGACACCGTCTAGGCCAAGATCGGCTTCGCGCGCGAGAATGCCAAATTCGAGATGAACTCGCCGATCGCACGCCACCGGATCGCGGAAAAGACATTGGTCCCAACGCCCAGCGCCTTGGAGCGCCGCTGGTGCGGGGCCCCGGCGGCCGGCACCGGCCTCTCCGCTCCGCAGTGGCTGACCATATTCTTCATGGAATTCGATGCTGCAGCGGGCTCGCGCACGTCGATCGGCGTGGATGACCCGTTCCCGCCCGCGATCATGGGTCCGCCGTCCAACACCGACCGGCATCGGCTTTGCGGGGACAAGGCGCGTTTCGAGAGGTTGATGGCCGACTCCTACGGGGGGCGACGTCAAGCGGACCGGCACGAACTGGATGAGACTAAGGTAGCATCCCGACGAACCGCTGTGGCGTCCCCGCCTCACCGGTCATGCCGCTAGGCTACGGACATTCGAACTGGGTACAACGCACTCCTCTGACAACGAGGTCGTCAAGGCGCTTCTGGACATCGTGGACGAAACGCGTAGCGCCGACGAGGAGGTGAAGCTTTCCCGATAGCATGGACCAGGCCTTGAAAGCCGGTTTGGGTTTCGCCGGAAACCGCTCGAGCCTATAGTCGCGGCATGACAAAATCATCTCGCGAAGCCAGCAAGTCCAAGAAGCCCCCTCTCAATGGCTGGCTCGGGATAGGCATCCTGCTTGTCACTATGACGATCTCGTTCTTCGTGGCTTACGCCTACCTGCTACCTTAGTTTCCGTTGGACCATCCAGCCGCGAACGTCGGTAATCGGGCGTTGATGGCCCGGTCGGTTGGGCCCAGCGGGACCCATAGTCCGACACTGGGGGTCGGCCTGTAGTTCCCAACTTCGCCCGCTTAAACCGTTGACGACGGAGCCGCGTTGACGGGGAGAATTGGGCCGACCTTCGAAAGCCTGGCGATGTGTACACTCGCTATATTCAGCGCGATTGCACACCGTCAGGTAAACGACGACGCGGCGCGCGACGGCGATCGACTTTAGGCCGGCGACAGCACGCCGAACGGCAGATTTCTGCAACGACCGACCGTCGTCCTGGTCCACATTGCCGACTGGCTCGTTAGACCGGCATGCGCTTGAAGACATTGTACCAATCCACGGTCCCGCTCCTGATCCTGCTGACCCACGGAGCGGCGCACGCTCAGGTCTTTCCGATCGATGCCGTAGCCCGTCCGGACCCCATCGCGATGGCGATCGACAAGGGCGACGTGACGGACCCCAAGCTTCGGACGTTGTACGCCAAGTCGAAATGGCGGGCTTTGTGGTCCAAGCAGAGCATCGCTGCATTCGAGTCCGCGCTCGCCGACCGCGGCCGGCACGGTCTCGACCATCTGGCCTTCGCCGGCGCGGACGCAACGGATGCAAGCCCCGCCGTCGCCGACGTAGCGCGGTCGCGCGCCGCCGTCTCCTATGCCGAAGCTTTGGCAGGAGGACGCATCGATCCTGCCTCGTTGCACGAAGTCTATACCCTGCCCCGCCCGAAAACCGACGTTACAGACGGTCTCGGCGTTGCCCTTGCGACCGGTAAACTCACCGAGTGGCTGGAGTCGCTGGCACCGCAGGACGCCGAGTACCGGTCTTTGTCCGACGCTTATCTCCGCTTTAGCCAGGCCGCAGCTGCAGCCGGGCCGACCCAGCCGATCGCCGGTGGCGTGATCCGTGTCGGCACTCGAGACCCGCGGGTGGCGGCCATTGCCGATCAGCTGACGCAAAGCGGCTATCTGGCGCCTTCCGGTTCAGCGGCAGAGCCGTTGCTGCTCGCGCCTTCCCCCACGTCGGCGCTCTACACGCAGGCACTGGCGGACGCGCTGAAGCGATTGCAAACCGATTACGGGATTGCCGCCGACGGCGTCGTCGGCCCCGAGACGCTGAGGGTGCTCAACCTAGGCGCCGGCGATCGCGCCCGGGGGTTGGGCGTTGCGCTCGAACGCCGGCGCTGGCTCGAACGCACGCCACCTGCCACGCGGATCGACGTCAACACCGCAGCGTCACAGTTGCGGTACTACCGCGACGGCACGGTGGTGGACGAGCGAAAGGTCGTCGTCGGAGAACCCGGGCACGAGACCCCGGCGCTCGCATCGCCGATCTTCAGGCTGGTCGCCAACCCGACCTGGACCGTTCCGAAATCGATCCAGAACGGCGAAATGGCGAACGTCGACGACGCATATCTGCAGGCGCACAACATGGTGCTGCGTGACGGCTGGATCGTCCAGCAACCGGGGCCCGACAATGCGCTCGGCCTCGTCAAGTTCGACATGGCCAACAACCAAGCGATCTACCTGCACGACACCTCGGCGCCGGCGCTGTTCGAGCGCAGCCAGCGCCATCTCAGCCATGGCTGCGTCCGCGTCGAGGACGCGCTCGGTTTCGCGCAGATGCTCGCCGAGGACGAGGGCGTCGCGGACGCGTGGCAGGCTGCGCAGGCGACGGGCGAGATGACCTTCGTGCCGTTGCCGCGTCGTATTCCGGTCCGGCTGCTCTATCACAATGTCTATGTCGGTGCCGACGGAGCGATCGCCTTCCGCACCGACCCATACGGATGGAACGATCCGATCGCCGAGCAACTCGGTTTTGCCAAGTCGTCGGCGCGCCGGGCGGAAGCGCAGGCGATCGACATCGGCCCTTAGTCACAACCCCATCCCTTCCCCACGAACGAACCCATCGTGGGACAGTCGACCGACCGGCCACGATGAACCGATGGCGATCGATAATTTCGCGCAACGCGACGCCGATGCAGGTGGCCCCGGCGTGTCTGCTGCGGCGGTCGCCTGACATCCTGCCGATCCCCGGCACGCCGTCCGTGGCGCACCTTCGCGAAAATCTCGCCGTGGCGGCGCTGGCGCTTCCCGACCGGGAGATGGCCGCGCTCGACGGCATTGGCTGACGAACGCTTGGCTCCGCGTGGCTGGCCTGTGTAGACCGGGAGCGGGATCGACCTGCCGACCCGCTAGAAAAGCGAAGCTTCATGACGCTCTCAGATTTTGTCGTCCCCACCTACGTCCAGATGCTGGGAGCGTTGTCGCAGTGGCTCTCCAAGGCAGAGACGCAGCGGCCAGACGGGAGCGTGGACACGCTGCTGGCGGCGCGGCTCGCGCCGGACATGTTCCCCTTGGCGACACAAGTCCGGTTTGCGTGCCGACAGGCGCAGGAAGGCGTGTTCCGGTTGCTCGATCAGGCGTTTCCGCCCGCGCTGGAGACCCTGCTCGACGAGGGTCGAAACGCTGGCGAGCGGCCCGGTACGCTCGCGGATGCCCAAGCCCGGATCGTCGAGACGATCGCAGTGGTCGAGGCCGCCGCAGCCGCGGGGATCACGAGCGACCCTGCCGCACCGATCGCCCACGCGCTGCCAAACGGAATGATCCTCGACCTAACGGCGGAGCAATATGCGCGCGACTGGGCGCTGCCGCAGTTCTATTTCCACGTGGTGACCGCATACTCGATCATCCGAGCACAGGGGATCGAGCTGGGAAAGGCAGACTATGCGTCGCACATGTTCGCCTACCTTCGGCAGAACGCACTGTCCTGACGCGCGCATCAGGGGGCCACAATCGCCCCGGCGCGCGATGGGTCGGGCATCAGGAAGATCCACTTCCGGACGTTCGAACCGCCGTACGCGCGTCCCAAAAGCAGCCGTTCGTTCATCTCGCTTCGAAGCCCCTTTCGGCGACCTTCGCGCGTTCGACGTTATGAGTTCAATCGGGGACGTAAGATCTAGTCCCTTCGGCAGGATGTACACATGGCAGAACCCTTCCTCATCGCGATACCCGAAGACCGACTTGCCGTCATCCATGCCAAGGTTGAGGCGTTCGACTGGAGCATTATGCCGGACGCGGAGGACTGGCGGTCAGGCGTCGGCCTCGCCGATCTCAAGCTGCTCGTCGACTATTGGCTGACGCGCTACGACTGGCGCGCGCAGGAGCGTCGGTTGAACCTACTGCCGCAATTCGCGGCCGAAGTGCAGGGACAGCGCCTCCATTTCATCCATGTGCGCGGCGATGGATCACGCCCCCCGCTGCTGCTGCTGCACGGCTGGCCGGGGTCGTTCCTCGAGTTCGAGGCGCTGATCGCGCCGCTCGTCGCCGACGGTCACGACGTCGTCGTTCCGTCGTTGCCCGGCTACGCGTTTTCGGGCCGCCCCGTGTCCCCGATCGGACCGAAGCAGACCGCAGAGCTCATGCACGGCCTGATGGTCGAGCTGTTCGGCACGCGACGCTATCTCGTGCAGGGCGGTGACTGGGGTGCAGCGATCGGCGGCTGGATGGCGCACGCGCATCCCGATGCGATCGCCGGACTCCATCTGAACATGGTGCTGCTCCAGGCCAAGGATGTGGCGCCGAAAAAGCCCGACGAGGTCGCCTGGGCTGCGAAGCGCGCCGAGCTCGCCAAGGAAGAAACCGGCTATTCGCAGGAACAGGGCACGCGCCCGCAGACGCTCGGCGTCGCGATGTCGGACAGCCCGGTCGGCGTCGCGGCGTGGATTCTGGAGAAGTTCGGCGCATGGGCCGACGTGCCTCGCGATGCGCAAGGCCGCCCCGACCTGTGGCAAGCGTTCGACGAGGATCTGCTCCTGACCAACATCATGCTGTATCTGGTCGAGGGTTCGTTCGTGACGTCGACCTGGATGTACCGTGGCCGCGTGCTGGAGGGATCGGGCAACTTTCCCGCGGGAACGCGTATCGCCGTACCGACCGGGATCGCGGCATTCCCCGACCCGGTCTTCCCGCCGCCGCCGCGCTCGCAGGCGGAGAAGACCTATGACATCGTCCAGTGGACCGAGATGCCCGCAGGCGGCCATTTCGCCGCGCTGGAGCAGCCCGATCTGCTGCTCGCCGACATGCGTCGCTTTTTCGCTTCCAGATCGGTTTCCGATGACGCCCCGAAACGCTCGATCGTACTTCGCTCGGCCGGGATCATCGCTGCGACGCTGGCAGCAGCTGCGGTTTACACGCGTGCGACGACCAGGCGGACCGAGCAGGACGTGCCCGCGGACGGCCGTTTCATCGACGTCGCGGGCGCGCGGATCCACTATGTCGATCGCGGTGCCGGGCCGCCCATCGTCCTGATCCACGGGCTGGGCGCGCAACTGCGCAACTTCTCCTACGGCGTCGCCGATGCGCTGGCCGACACGTATCGCGTCATCCTGGTCGACCGGCCCGGCTCGGGCTATTCGGTACCTACCGGCGAACAGTCCGGTATCCTTGGCCAGTCGGCGATTATTGCAAGCCTTATCGACAAGCTCGCGCTCGATCGTCCGCCGCTGCTCGTCGGTCATTCATTGGGCGGTGCGGTCGCCCTCGGCGTGGCGACGCACCACCCCGGTGCAGTCGCCGGCCTGGCGCTGCTGGCGCCGATGACGCAGCCGCCTGGATCGATACCTGCCTCGGTGGCAAACGCGATCGAAAGCAACCCCGGCGCACGCGCGATCTTCGCCAATCTGCTGGGCACACCGATCAGCCGTGCGGCGTATGGCATGCGCTGGGGCAAGATCTTCGCGCCCGATGCAGTCCCGGCCGATTTCGCTACGCGCGGCGGCGGTGGGCTCGGCGGTCGTCCGGTTTCGGTCAACGCCGCACTGGTCGAACTGGCCAGCGCCGAGATCGACCTGAACGCAATCGTCAGACGCTATGCCGAGCTGTCGATTCCGGTCGCACTGCTATACGGCCGCGACGACCGAGTGTTAGCTCCTGCGATCGACGGCGAGCGGGCAGTCGCCGCAATTCCAGGCGCGACGCTGGAGATGACCGACGGAGGCCATATGCTCCCGGTCGGGCATCCGCAGGCGAGCGCCGCGTTCGTCCGCAACTGCGCCGAACGTATCTTGCAGTAGCACCAAGGGCGGTCAGGGACGGCGGCAACGGTCAGCGCTTCGGCACCGAGCGCATGCCGTCCCAAGCCCATCGGAGAGGAAAAGCGGGTGCGTACCTCACCCCTTCAGTGTCCGGCCACCTGCCCACCGTCGACATGAAGTATTTCGCCGGTCACGAACGTGGCGTCCTCGAGATACAGCACCCCGCCGACGACATCCGCGACCGTGCCCATCCGTCCGAGCGGGTGAAACCGTCCGAGGCCGGCGCGCGTCTCGGGGGGATGCATCGGCGTTTCGGTGATGCCCGGCGACACCGCATTGGCGCGCACGCCGCGGGCGGCATATTCGATTGCCAGGCTGCGTGTCGCCGCGGCGAGCCCACCCTTCGTCATGGAAGCCAGCACCGAGGGGAATTCGGCATTGGCATGCTCGGCGAGCGTGGTGACGATCTGTACGATATGACCACTGCCCTGTGCGACCATCAGCGGCAGTGCTGCCTGCGTCATGTGAAAGAAGCCATCGAGATTGGTCTGCGTGATCTGGCGGTACTGCTAGGCCGTGTAATCGGTGAAGTGCTCGCCAATGAATAGGCCGGCATTGTTCACGAGCGTATCGACACGCCCGAACCGGTCGCGCGCGGCCATGACCGCGCGCTTCGCGGTTTCGGGATCGGCGACGTCGCCAGCGACGGTGATCCAGTCGTCCGATTGCGACGCTGCAATCG
>Ga0308164_10001880_pt1 | contig 22459 bp, 14 predicted proteins | sample PhyTR2_FD_201031 | JGI IMG/M metagenome (GOLD analysis project Ga0308164, IMG submission 201031) | Phyllosphere microbial communities from UC Gill Tract Community Farm, Albany, California, United States - DLSLT.R2 | ecosystem: Host-associated > Plants > Phyllosphere > Unclassified | place: USA... | reverse complement strand
TTGCAATGCATCGATTGCAGTACAAAGCATGGATGCAGGTGTGGTTTCAGTCCTGCGGGAACGGCGAGTGCTTCGCAACCCGTTCGGCTTGGCTGCGATGGTTCGACGCAACCTGATTTTGGGCCCGGCATGCAGCCGGGGAGCCGATTATAGAGCAAAAATTGCCACACCCTTTAGCTTGCCATTAGTGCAACTTCACGCGCGGCGACGTTTTACGCTGCAGCCATTGCCCGATCGAGTCCGCCGTCGTTCGTAGCCAGCCATGCAGCGCGACAAGATGCATGCGGTAGAGCGAGATATACAGCAGCCGCGCCAGAATGCCTTCGACGAACAGCGTGCTGCCGACTAGCGGCCCCATCAGGTTGCCGACTGCATCGAAGCGACCGAGCGACACCAGCGAGCCGAGATCCTTGTAGGTGTACTGCTGCAAGGGTTCGCCGTTCAAACGACGCTTGATGGCATCGAACAGAAAATCCGCCTGCTGGTGAGCAGCCTGCGCACGCGGCGGCACGGTGCTGTCTTTCTCTGGCCACGGACAAGAGGCGCAATCGCCAAAGGCAAAGATGTCTGGATCGACTTCGGTCTGCAAGGTCTGTTTCACCAAGATCTGTCCAAGTCGATTTACCGGCAGGCCGAGTTCACCGAGAACCGCAGGTGCCTTGATACCAGCCGCCCATACAGTCAGATCCGCCGGTACGCTGTCGCCGCTTTCAAAGACCACGCTGTCGGCACGCACTTCCGCCACTTTGGCATTGGTCAGTACATCGATATCGAGCTTGCGCAGCAACGCCGTGGTCTTGGCTGAAACGGGTTCGGGCAGGGCCGACAGAATGCGCGGTGCAGCTTCGATGACCGAGATGCGGATGTCCTTGTGCGGATCGAGGTGATGCAGACCGTAAGCGCCCAGCACTTCTGCGGTATTACGTAGTTCTGCCGACAGTTCGACACCGGTCGCACCGCCACCAATGATGGCGATATGCATTTTCGGATTTGCCTGGTCGGAATTGCTGGTCATGCCACGATCGGCGCGCATGCACAGGCTGATCATGCGACGCCGGAAGTGCTCGGCCTGATGCAGGGCGTCGAGCGCGATGGCGTGCTGTGCCGCGCCCGGCACGTTGAAGAAATTGGTGATGCTACCGACCGAGAGAACGAGGGTGTCGTAGGGAATCTCGCGCTCGGGAATCAGTTCCTCGCCGTTTTCATCGAGTAACGCGCTCACTGTGATGCTTTTGCGGCTGCGATCCAGCGCACGCAACGCGCCTTGCTGAAAAACGAAGCGATGCCAGCGTGCCTGCGCGGCGTATTCAAGCTGATGCGCGTTGGCATCCATGCTGCCGGCAGCGACTTCGTGCAGCAGCGGTTTCCAGATGTGGATGGAATTGCGGTCGACCAGTACGACCTTGACGCCATCGGCGCGTCCGCCCAGCTTGTTGCCGAGTGTGGTGGCAAGTTCCAAACCGCCGGCACCGCCGCCGACAATCACGATGCGATGCGGTGTTTTTGTAGAAGTTGTATTGGTACGAAACGACGCATTCTGATCAGGTGTGTCTGACATTGTTGTTCTCCCTTGATCCATGAGCCGGACGGCAGGTAGCCGTCACGGCGATGATCAATTTAGAGAGAAGAAGTCATCACTTCGTTCCTTGCCGGAACGCTCGTTTTAATCGAACGCAAAGTTGTAGAACAGCGACAGGGCGCTGCTGGTCCCGGCTTCGCCCTCGATCGAGATCTTTGGCGTCAGGGTATAGCGCAACAGCAGTACGCTGCTGGCACTCTCCAGTCCCTGCTTGTAGCTCACATACAGGCGGGCAGAAATCCGCTTGCCCAGTGTGACGATGCGTTCCTGCAAACCGGTATCGCTGGTGCCGATACTGAAGTCGTCGAGTCCGAAAGCGGTGGCGATCTGCGAAGAAAGTCCGGCTGCTGCGCCTTGTGTCAGCAAGGAGCTTGCGGCACTCTGCAAGGCACTCATGTCGCCATCACCGGCGCTGGACAGACTGCGTCCCAACACCAGCCATGCCAGTTTTTCTGCATCCGCAACGACCGGATCGGAAACCAGTGTAATGCGTGGCGTCAGCACATTGCCGCGTACCGAAACCCCGGCTTCTACTTCCAGATCGCGGCCGCGACGCATGGCTAGGATGTCCAGGCTTGGATTGGCAAGCGGACCGTTGAAGCGCAACAGTCCCTGTTCGATTGCCAGTTCACGTCCGTAGGCCTTAAAGGTGCCGGAGGCAACCCGCAAAGTGCCTTCCGCACGCAGTGGTCCGCCGGCATCGGCCAGCAAACGGATGTCGCCCACCACGATGCCATCCAGCCCGCGACCGGTCAGTTTGATGCCCTTGCCGAGATCGATCGTCACGTCGAGCGCGATGACGGTCTTGGTGCCTTGCTTGTCGGTTTGTCCGACGATGATGACGTCATCCGACAATTGCGGCACTTCCGACGAGCCGATATCGACCATGCCGGAATCCACCGTGAATTTGCCGTTGGCCTTGGCCTGACCCTCGCGCCAGCCCACCACGCTGCTGCCGCTGATGACGAGTTTGCGATCGGAGCGATCGATCAGCATGTATTTCGACGCATTGACGGACAGTTCGAGCGCCAGTTGTTCGCGCACCATGCTCAATGGTCCGGCAATCGACAGCGTGCCGCCGCCATTCTGGAAGTTCAAACCTTCAATCACGAGTTGATCGCCCTGGAAGCGGCTGCGCAAGGTGCCATTGCGCAAGTCCACACCGGTATCGGTCATCAGCACGCGCAGCTTGTCGGCATTGATGCCGCCAGTGAATTGTGGGCGGCCAAAGGTCCCATTGATCGCGACATCTGCATTCAGGCTGCCATCGGTCACCAGTGTTTGTGACAGCAGCGGACCCAGCCAGGACAGTGTCGGTGTATTGATGCGGGCATTGCCGTTGAAAGGCGCACTTGGTGCGATCGAGAAGCGGCTGTCGCCGCCGCCGATGACCGTATCCAGACTCACGTCAATGCGACCGGGTTTGCTGCCTTCCGCGAGAAAGCGCAGGGCGATGCGGCCGTTGTCGGCATTGCCGGTCAGATTCAGATTCGTCAGCCCGAGCGTGGCGGATGTATTGTTGAGCACGGCGATGTCACCGCTTTCACGACGCAGGTTGAAACGACCATCGAGACGATTGCCCATTTTCAGATCCCAGTCGCCGGCGAGCATGATGTTGGTACTCATCGGTGCTTCCGGTGCGGCATAGCGCAGCAGTTCACCGGCAGGCAAACGCGTGATGTTGCCGCGCGTGGTGATGCCGCGTTCGTTACGCAAAAACTGTTCGATCGCAATCACACCATCGCCAAACGCCAGACGAAACTGATCGAGTTGCACCTGACGTTGCGATGCCTGAAAACTGGCCGGACCAGCCAACTTGATGTTGAGTCGGCCGTTGGCATCGAAGGAGGCAATCGTGCCTTGCCAGCCTGGATTGCGCGCCAGATTCTGCAGGCCACCGTTGGCAACCATTTTCCAGTTCTGATTGTGTTCGACCAGGCTCGCGGTCAGTGTGTGTTGTGCTGTTGTGCCGTTACCCGTGATCTCGAAATTCTCTGCATCGAGTTGCTGACCGCTGATGCCATCGCCACGGATCTGGATCCCCAACGGCGCATTGGGCTGCGCGCCGTGCTGTATCGATGCGCTCACTTGGCGTACCTGCTGTGTATCGTTGCGCACGCCTTGTGCATCGGTGATCAGATTGAGCGAAGCGATCAGGGCGGTGTTGGGATTGCGGTTGAGTGCCAGATCGAGTTTGCCTTGCGTGCCATCGATCTGCATTTGCGCCGGCAAGCGTAGTTGCGTGCCTGTCCAGCTGGCAGCGATGCGGGGCTGCTGCACGCTGCCTCGTACTTCGCCATCGAGTTTGAGCGCGCCACCGAACTGACTGCCAAGCTGTTTAAGTGCCGGTGCATCGAATGCAAAGGTGATGCGGGCATCCTGCTCGGCAAGGCGACCTTGTGCGGTCAGGCGATTGGTGCCGGCGCTGAGAAGCAGTTTAGGAATGTTCAGGGTTTCCTTGCGCAGCGAAACCTGTCCTTCGCCCGATAGCGGATGGTCTTCGAGCCGGCTGTCGGCGATGCGGAAAGAGGCATCGGCTTCCAGAGCCGGATGACGCTGACCTTTGGCTGACAGCTCGCCATTCAATGTGAGTTTCGGCGCATTGGCAAAATTGCCGAAGTTGCGCGGATCGAGTCTGCGAATGACCGCCTTGGCTTCAAATGCCTGTGCATCGGCCAGTCCAATGTGTGCGGTCAGATCGACCGCGCTGCTGCCGGCTCGCAGTTCTGCCTTGTCGATCACCGCCGCATCGTCGGCAATGACAGCGTGCGCGTTCAGTGTTAGCGGATTGTTCTTCAACGGTTCGCTCAAGGCCAGCGTAAAGTCCTGGCGGCCTTCCACATGGCGGATATTCAGGTTGCCGCCGAGTTTGGTGGCACGGATTCGTCCATCGACACGCTGCAGATTGAGCGCCGCTGTTTTGAGCGTCATATCGAGCGCGCCATCTTTTAAATGACCACTGCCTTCGATTGTGCCGGCCGGATTCTGTGCGCTGCCGAGCGAGGCGAGTATCCGCTTGAAATCGAAGCGGTTGTCATCCTGCGAAAAATCGACCAGCAGGCGCGATAGTGGGGCGCGGCCATTACTGTACAGACCGGCGGCCGGATTATTGATGGTCAGATTGCCGTTGCCGTTTTCATCTGCCTTGAGGTCGATGTTCAATACCGTGGTCGGCAAGCCATCGCCTAGCAGCGCCAGATCGAGGTTACGCGTGGTCAGGTCGGCCTTGCCAAGCAGTTGTTCATCAAAAGGACGAATGCTTGTATTGCCATTGATGCGTGCCTGGTCGATGCGCATGTCAATGCTGGTCAAGACTTCTTCCAGCGAACCTTTGGCGGTGACATCACCGGCAATGACGATAGTGCGCTCACCAATGACGTTTTCGCTATCGGCTTTGAGCAGGGCATCGATTGCAAAGGGTTTGGCGGTAGCCAATTCAAGCCGGCCGGTCAGATCGCCAGCGAAGGCATTGCCGCCCGATGCCGACCTTGCGCTGAAGCGATCCAGGTTGAGCAGGTAGCGTTGTTTGTCAAAATCCAGATTGAAGGCGAAGGGACCGAGGGTGACGACATTGAGCGGTCCCCATGAGAGTTCACCACCGTTGACTTGCACGCTATCAATCTTGACGCGCAAGGGCAGGCCGATGCTGTCCGGCAGTTTGGCAGGCTCGCTGCTTTGCGCGATCTTGCTGGTGACGCCGAGTTTATCGATCGTGAGCGCGGTGACATGCAGACGACCTTGCAACAATTCTGCCGGACGCAAGGACAAGGTAAGATTGTCGAGAACAATCGTTTGATTTTCCAGTTTGATCTGCAGGCGTGCGACGCGCAGCGTGTCGTTGAAGCGGCCTTCCACGCCATCAGCTTTGAGGATGCCAATGGAGAAACGCTCTGCCAGTGACAACGCCGTTTGCGCACCGCGTTCGCTTTGCAGCATCCAGCTGCCTGCGCCAAGTATTGCAACGATCAGCAGGATTGGCAGCGCAATCACGAACGGCAGCCAGCGCCGCCGTTTGCGTGGCGCGTCTACTTGCTGTGACTGTGGCGGCTGTTGGTCTGGTGAAGTCATGTCAGAAGCCATAGCCGATGGAGAAGTGGAGACGTGGTTCTTTTGTTTCATGCCCGTAGGCCAGATCCAGATTCACCGGACCGATCGGACTGCGCCAGCGCGCGCCCACACCACTACCATGCATGAACTTGAAGTCGCCCCAGGAGTCAGCGGCGTTACCGGCATCGGTAAAGACAGCGGCACCCCATGCCGGCGTGATGCGATAGACGAGCTCGGCACTGGCTACGGCAGTAACCGTGCCGCCGACAATCGCGCCATTTTGTTCCACGCCAAGACGGTTGTAGCCGTAACCACGTACGGTCTGATCACCACCCGTGCGGAACAGCAGGTCACCGGGAACGGTATCGCGGCCGGCACCAAATACCTGACCGACATAGCCACGCACGACTGCCTGCCAGCGGCGGTTCCAGGTTGGCGACAGATAGGTCGCACGTGCCACGACACGGGCAATGTTTTCTTCGTTGATGACGCCGGCGGGACCGGCACCGAGTTCAATCGCGGCGACATAACCACGCGAGGGCGAAATCAGGTTGTCGACACGACGACGTGTGTAGCTGTAGGACGCCAGCAGCGCTTCGCGATTGGTTTCAAAGCTGTCGCCTATGCGCTGACGATCGGCGTAGGCGGTCAGTGCCCAGACCTGCTCATTGTTTTTGTCCGGACTGGTCAGACGTCCGCCGGTTTGAATCTTGTCGAGTCTTTCGCCAAGGAGGTTGGTGTACGAATACTGCGCACCAAAGCTTGGCCGCCAGCCATTGCTGATCGGCGGCAGGTAGACATCGGAACCGATGCGACGGTTGTCACGATCCAGTCGCAGATTGGATTCCAGACGCCAGTCACGACCGAGAAAATTGCGGTTGAGCCATTTGAGTTGCAGTCGTGCGCCGGAATCGGTGGAAAAACCGACACCCAGCGACAGCCGCTTGCGTTCGTTCTCGTTCAGATCCAGTCGTACCGGCACATTGGTCGGTTTGGCCGGATCGATGTCGACTGTGGCAAAGGCGGAGCGGAAGTAGCCCGTATCCTGTACCCGCGCTTGCAGTTCGTTGAGCTTTTCCTGCGAATAACGATCGCCCGGTTTGATCGGATTGAGATCGGTCACCATTCTGCTTTCATAGCGCTGCAGACCTTCGATCTGCAGTTCACCAAAGGTGAAGGCGGGACCGGAATCGACGTCGATCACCAGCGTTGCACTGGCCGTCAGCGGTTCGATCTTTGCCTCGCTGTTGGTGATCGCTGCCGCCGGATAATCGCGCACCAGCAATGCCTTCAACAGTTCGCTCTTGGCATCGTCCCATGCTTTCTGTTGGAAGATGCCACCGGCCTTCAGGCCCCATTGGCGACGAAGGCGTTCGACGCGCTGCGGGTCGGCATCGACGATATTGCCCTTGAAGTTGAGATCGACGGCCTTGACCAGTGTGCGTTCATTCAGGGTGACTGTGTAGCGAGCCAGCCAGGGCGTGCTGTCGCGGTTGATTTCGTGCGTGACGGCAGCGGAGAAATACCCTTCGGTGGCCAGCAGTGAGCGAATCTGGTTGGGCGCAATACCGATCAGGCGCGACACTTCATCTTCGTTCAGCGATTGCGACTGACGTTTTGCCAATTCCAGATTGTCGGTGATGAAGGGGGTGAGGCCGCCGGCACCATTGATTTCGATGCGGTAGGGAACGATGCGCTCTTCATTCTGATTGTCTTCAACCGGATTGGCGCTCGCGGCTGCTTCGTCCTGTGCCATCGTTTGCAAAGGCAATACCAACAGACAACAGGCCAGCAGCATCAGACATGCAGGCAATTGCTGAAGCAGAAAGCGAAGAGGAAAGGAAAAATGGATTCTGTTCAGCACTGTGTTCGTGAATGGAGCTGCTGCGATAAGCGGATTGCCAAACTGATATCGATTTGGCGATAGGCACAAACAATTTTTACGCCATCTATGGAAGGCAATAAAAAAGGCAATAAAAGAGCGTGTTGCAAGCCTTGCAAGCTTACAGTATTTGCCAGGGCTTGTTTGTTAGGAAGGACACCTTGCAGCAGTCCGACTACGCGGCAAACAAGCTAGTTCCCGCCGCTTGTTGAAAGCCGCGAAGGTTGCCGCTGATGCGCAAAGTGCCTATAGTGGCGGCTCGCCCGCCTTTCAGAGTACCCGCAACATGAGCCGCAAAAGCAACGACGCGCAAAAAGTGCAAGCAGCACCCGCCGCAAAGCAAGTGACGCCGCAAGCACACGACATTCGGCCCGGTCAGTCGATCGAACTGCTGAAGGAGCTGCACATCCTCACGCGTGACGGCAAGTTGAATCAGGATAGTCGTCGCAAGCTCAAGCAGGTCTATCACCTTTATCAGTTCATCGAGCCCTTGCTTGAGCAGATTTCTGCCGATCATCCGGACATCACACTGGTCGATCACGGCGCGGGCAAATCCTATCTTGGCTTTATTCTGTATGACCTGTTCTTCAAGCAGCGTCAGGATCAGTCGCGTATCTACGGTATCGAAACGCGTGACGAGCTGGTGCAGAAATCCACGGAACTGGCACAGCGACTGGAATTTCCGGGCATGTCCTTTCTCAATCTGTCGGTGGCAGATTCCATCACTTCCGACCAGTTGCCGGAAAAGATCGACGTCGTCACAGCCTTGCATGCCTGCAATACGGCGACCGATGATGCGATTCACTTTGCATTGAAAAAGCAGGCGCAGTTCATCGTCATTGTGCCGTGCTGTCAGGCAGAAGTGGCATCTGTACTGAAAAAGAACAAAGGACAGGCGCTGGCTAATCCGTTGACGGAAATCTGGCGCCATCCGCTGCATACGCGTGAATTCGGCAGTCAGGTCACCAATGTGCTGCGCTGCCTGCAACTGGAGGCGCATGGCTACCAGGTCAACGTGACCGAGCTGGTCGGTTGGGAGCATTCGATGAAGAATGAGCTGATCATTGCCAGCTACAAGGATCTGCCTCGCCGCCGTCCGACCGAGCGCCTGCAGGAAGTGTTGCAGACCCTGGGACTGGAAGAAATGTCCTCACGCTTCTTTACGCCAGCCTGAACGATCGGACCTCATTCGGCTTGCTCGCGCACTAGATATCTACCAACAATAAGGACCAGACCTTGAGCTGGTTTCTCTATCTTCTCGAATGTCGTGATGGCAGCATCTACACCGGCATTGCCGTCGATGTTCAGGCGCGCTATGCCCGTCACCTGAACGGCAAGGGCGCACGCTATACCCGCTCACGCCCGCCGCGTCGATTGCTGGCCGTGGTTGCCTATCCGGATCGTGCCTCTGCATCGCGTGCGGAGTATGCGATGAAGCAGTTGAGCGCGGCCGACAAGCGGCGTTTCTGCCTGCAGAAGGATCAACTGTGGCGCGTCAGTCGCGAAGCCCTGTCGTAGTATCGCAGCGTCGTGTCCTGACGTTGCTGCTGCATCGTGTACTGTTAACCCTTGAGCTGAATCAGAGGACACGATGAACAAGCAATTTTCCAGCGCGTGCGAGCGCAATGCCGATCCCATCCTCCATGTGCTGCGTCAAGAGTTTGCCAACGTGCGACACGTTCTGGAGATCGGCAGTGGCACCGGACAACACGCCGTCCACATGGCCGCTAACCTGCCGCATCTGATCTGGCAAACCAGCGATCTACCTGCTTACCATCCGAGTATTCACGCATGGATCGATGAGGTGTCTCTCGATACTCTGCGCAAGCCGCTGATACTCGACATGACAGACCCGGATTGGCCGCAAACCGATTTCGATGCCATCTTTACTGCCAATACCTGCCATATCATGTCGTGGGACAAGGTCGAACGCATGTTCGCCGGCGCAGCAGATGTATTGCCTGCAGGTGGTGTGCTCAGTGTCTATGGACCGTTCAATGTCGATGGCCAGTACACGAGCGAGGGCAATGCGCGTTTTGACGAAGCCTTGCGCGCGCAGGGCGGGCAAATGGGTTTGCGTAATCTGGAAGATGTTCAGAAGCTGGCGGCATCATGCAGGTTTAGTCCGCATGCCGATCATGCAATGCCGGCGAATAATCGCTTGCTGGTGTGGCTTCGTAGTTGAATTGGGGAGGGCGGCTTTCGATCAAAGCGGACCTCGCCTAAAAAGAAAGCCCGGTGAGTGCCGGGATTCTGCTTTAGTCGTTAGGGAGCAATTGTGGATTAAATACTATCTCCCACAGGTGCTCGTCTAGGTCCTGGAAATATCCGGCGTAGCCACCATAAAACGTATCGGTAGCAGGTTTAACTATCCTGGCGCCTGCGCGTTCTGCTTTCAGCATCGCAGCATCAACTTCCTCTTTCGAAAGGACGTTGTGGCCCAGCGTAAATTCGAGGGCAGCGTTACCTTGGATTGATAAACCAGTATCTGCGGCAATACTCGTTCTCGGCCACAATGCGAGTTTCAAGCCATTCTGCATATCGAAGAATGCCACCGCCCCATTATCGAACTCGGTTCCGATGATGCCTTCGGTGCTAAAACCCAGTCCTTCCTGATAGAAGGTAACTGCTTTGGCCAAATCCGATACGCCTAGCGTGATGACGGAAATTCGATTCCTCATAAATCCTCCATAAGTGTGATTGATAGACTGCATCACCTTTAGAGATACGCGGTGCGAACGCGAGACCCCACTCATGAATCGTATCGACTCAAGGTGATGGTCGCGGGTCTGACAAAAGCCAGCGCAGAATTCCAGTAGGAATGACCGGACTAACCAATACCGGCCTGTCTTTTTCGACGTTTAAATAATAACCGTTTTGCAATTCTTTCTCACCAAAGGTGAACAGCACACTATCGACCAATAGATGCGGTCTGCTTTCGATGCAAAGCGGGCATTCAATCTTTTGGCGCCATAGCCTTGCAGCTCATTGCAAGTTGGTATCGATCTATCACGTAGCTACATTGTTAAAACAGCTACGTAATCGCATCTGACTGCTACAATAAAATTCATTCTTGCAACTTTAGAGGCTCGCTTGAACAAACGGCTTTCCATATTGGTTGTCGACGACCATGAAACCATGCGCAAGGTCACATCCGGGCAATTGGCCTCTATCGGCCACAACAAAGTCGACATGGCCAGTAACGGCTCAGAAGCTTTGGGGCTGCTCGACCGTAATCGATATGACATCGTCATTTCTGACTGGAATATGCCGAATATGACGGGCATCCAACTATTGCGCGCAATGCGCGCTAGTACTAAGGATGCAAATACGCCCTTCATCATGATTACTGCTGAAACTGAGCGTAGTCGAATCGAAGAAGCGATTGCCTGTGGTGTCAGCGATTTACTGGTCAAGCCCTACACAGCCGGTCGCTTGGCAACCAGCATCGACAAGGCATTAACGCGACGACGTGTGCCAATTGTCGAAACCACGATTCGGCTTGCAGCAACTCAAACAGTCGCAAATTCCAGCACTCCGGACGCAAGCCTGAAATCCGAAAAAGCCACGTTGCTACTGGTCGATGACACTGCCGACAATCTACATCTCCTGGCAAACATATTCGGCGAAATATATCGCATTCGTGCGGCCCACAATGGCGCCAAAGCACTCGACATCTGTTGCTCTGACACGCCGCCGGATTTGGTACTGCTCGACGTTATGATGCCAGGCATGGATGGCTTCGAAGTTGCTCGTCAAATGCGCGAACATCCTAACGCTGAAAACGTACCGATCATTTTCGTGACAGCCTTGAACGACGAGGCTTCGCGCTTAAAAGGTATGGAGCTAGGTGCAGTCGATTTCATTACCAAGCCGATAGACCCAACCCAACTTAAGCTTCAAGTCGATAATTTTATGCGCCATGTCGAGTTGCGCCGCAAGTTGCAAGCCGACTACGACAATATGCTAGCGATGGCGCGTCTGCGCGACGATGTAGAGGCGATGACGCGCCATGATCTTAAAGGACCACTGGCTGGTGCAATAGGCATTGTGCAATCGCTGATGGAATCCCGCGACATCGAACGTCGTCAAGCAGATCAGTTGCTTATTGTGGAGCAGGCACTGATGCAAGTGATCAACATGGTCAATCTATCGATTGAGCTATACAAAATTGAAACTGACCGCTTTGTCTTGAAGCCGGAGCCATTGGCGATTGACGACATGTTGCGCCGTGTCGTGGCAACAGCGCGTGGGGCTTACACCGGTAAGCAATTAACGATCGCAGTGGAAGCAGACGTTGAGGTTGGCGCAGATCCGGCCTGTGCGCTGGGCGATGCCATGCTGACGTATTCACTACTCAATAACTTGATCAAGAATGCTTGCGAGGCCGCGCCGGAGCGCTCACGTGTGGATGCAGTTCTGATAGATAGCGATCCATTGCGTATCGAGTTCACTAACCGAGGTGCAATTCCACCTGCCATACGTGATAACTTTTTTAATAAGTTTGTCAGTCACGGAAAAGAAGGCGGGACAGGATTGGGAAATTATTCAGCCAAGCTATTGGCCAACGCACAACAAGGCGATGTTAGCTTTGTCGTATCCGACGATGAAGATACCACCACTCTGATCGTTACTCTTCCAACGAATAAAACACGTTAAGTTTCCAAATCTATTGCGTCCAAAGTAGCGAGCGCTTCATCAAAGTCAAATCGATCTATTTGCTGACTTAACAGTCGCAATTTTATTGCTGATGGATGATCAGAAAGGGCTGTATCGAGTTCCTCAACGACTGCCAGCGCACTTGTGTCACTGTCGATCAAGAGTTTGCGTAAGCGCGCTATTAGAGCGCCGAGCTCGATCACATTTAGCGGACTTACTACTGGCGCCGCTTTTGTCATTTCTTCATTCTTTAATTGCGCTAATCCTGTCATTACTTTCGTCAATTCTTGTCCGAGCACACTGCGAAGGCGAGTCAACTCGTCGATGCCAGCCCCAGCCTTGCAAGCTTGTTCCAGCACTGCGGCTGTCGCTGCCAACTCTTTTGCACCGATGTTGCCCGCTGAGCCGCGCAAAGTATGGGCTGTTCGCATCGGTCCTTGTGAATCATTGCTTTGGCAAGCTGCATCAAAATCATCCATGAATTGCTCATGTGTTTCACGGAACTTGTGCAACATACGCAGATAAAACTCTTCCCGATTCATGCAAGTCGCGAGTCCCGCCGTGATGTCGATACCAGGTAACTGCACAGGAAATGATATCGGCGCTGTCGATTCTAAAAAATCTGTTGTGTGTGAATGCGAGAGAACAGGCTTGATCCATTTCGCCATTGTCGCAAACATCATTTCCACGTTCAGCGGTTTTGAAATGTGGTCATTCATACCAGCGCCAAGTGCTTGCTCGCGGTCGATGGCCATGGCATTTGCAGTCATCGCGATAATAGGCAGATGGGAAACTGTAGGCATGCGGCGAATCTCGCGTGTCGCAGTGTAGCCATCCATTACAGGCATCTGGCAGTCCATCAAAATACCATCGAAGCCCGTATCTGTAGCAAGTACATCGAGCGCTAATTGACCATTGTCAGCAACAACAACGTCAATCCCAGCTTGAGCCAATAGCTCAACTGCCAGTTCCTGATTCATTTCATTATCTTCGACCAACAAAACGCGCGCGCCATTCAATCTCAAAATAGCTTCACTATAAGACTCTGCCCTTTCATTAGCACGCGTCTCGGTAATCAGGCCTTTACCTAACGCTTCGCCAATAGCTTCCAACAATGTCGACGGAGTTACAGGTTTGGTCAAAACGCTTTTTAGCACCACACCACGTTCTATAGCAGAACCGATTGCATCTTCACGCCCATAAGCTGTGACCATGATGACTGCAGGTGCATTGCTTACATGCCCGTCTTGAAGACGTTGGACCGTTTCGACACCATTCATGACGGGCATCTTCCAGTCCATCAATACCAAGTCATAAGGTAACGTTTGCTTTTCACTGGTCGCGATCATATCCAGTGCCTGCTGGCCATCGTGCGCAACGTCGACCTCGAGCCCGAAATTTCTAGCCATGGTCGACAGGATTTCACGCGCCGCAGCATTATCGTCCACTACTAGCACGCGCAGCCCCAGCAACTCATCGGCACGGAACATTCTTCGAGGCATCGCCTCTTTCTGCAGCCCGAAACGGGCCTTGAAGTGGAAGGTCGAACCTTTGCCATATTCGGATTCAACCCAGATATCGCCATTCATCATTTCAACCAGATTCTTCGAGATTGCCAGACCTAACCCAGTGCCTCCATATTTGCGTGTAGTCGATGCATCGGCTTGACTGAAAGACTGGAACATCTTTCCGCATTGCTCCGGTGTCATACCGATGCCTGTATCGCGCACATAGAAATGCAGTTCTACGCCATCTGCATCTTCAGCAACCTTGTCTATCCCGACCACGATTTCACCCTGTTCGGTGAACTTCACTGCGTTATTGCCCAAATTGATCAATACCTGACCAAGACGCAGAGGATCGCCGACCAGGGCGGTTGGAACACTTGGTTCAGTATTAAACAGAAGCTCGAGTCCTTTATCTTCAGTTTTAAGTCCGACCAGGTTGGCTAGCTGATCCATTACGTCTTCCAGACGGAAGTCGATAGTCTCCATCGACATCTTGCCCGCCTCAATCTTGGAGAAATCGAGAATGTCGTTGATGATGCCGAGCAGATTCTCGCCAGCCCTGTGTACTTTCTCGACATAGTTACGCTGCCGTTTGTCGAGATCGGTTTGCAAGGCAAGATGCGACATACCAATAATTGCGTTCATTGGTGTACGAATTTCGTGGCTCATGTTGGCTAGGAAATCGCTCTTGGCTTGAGTCGCATCCAGTGCCTCTTCTCGGGCCCGTCGTAACTCGTCTTCCGCTGTTTTTTGTTGGGTAATGTCTTGATAAGCCCCGTACATATAAAGCAACTTGTTGCTATGTTCATCGCGTACCAGTTTTCCAGCGGCATGGATCCAGACGATCTTGCCGTCGAGAGGACGCTTATAGGCGTATACGGTGTCGTATATCTCGTACCTGCCATCGATGGCACCTTGATAGCGCTCCGCCGTGATAGCAGCAGCTTCTGCATCTGCCTCTTGCAACCGAGTAAACCATTCGTTCATCAGATGATAACGACCATCTGGCTTAGGGATTTCTCCTAAGATTTGGGCTGCACGTTCGGACTGGAAGTAGTAGTCTGGATCGCTGTAGTCGACTACCCAGTAACCACTGTCCGTCAGTTCTAGAGCGACGTCGGAAAGGAAGTTTGCGCGTTCAATCTCCGCTTCCAGTTGCTTGCGCTCGGTAATGTCACGTACTGAGGCACAGACACTGACCCCACGCCCTCCAACATCCGGCAAGCGCGATAGGCCCACCTCGATGGAAAATTCTGATCTATCCTTGCGCATGCCACGCAGCTTGCGATTGGTGCCACCCATTTCCCGTGTACCACCCTCGGCGATATAGCCATTGCGCAGAGCGGGATGCCCAGGCCGTACTGCATCCGGAACCAGAGTTTCGATCGGGTGCCCGATCAATTCACCTGGCGCATAACCGAACATTGCTTCGAGCTGCCGATTGGCAAGGACAATCTGACCGTGCTTATTGGCTACTAACATGCCATCTGGTGCGGATTCGATGATGCCGCGGAACCAGGCTTCAGTAACTTTGATTTCTTGCAATAGTCCTTTAGTCTTGTCGTTGCGTTCCAAAATTTCCAGACTCATGGCGAGAATAGGCATCAGCCCATCGATAAGCGCCTGTTCTTTGGTTCCGAAGCCAGTAAATGTGGCCAGCTCCAGCACTGCCAGCAGCCGCTCGTTACGCACAACGGGCAGTACTACGATTGCATGAGGAATGGATTGACCAAGGCTGGAACCAATACTTAGATAATCAGCGGGGGGCTGACTCAAAAAAATCGGGGTACGCTGCGAGGCACATTGGCCAACCAGGCCTTGCCCTAAATTAATTTCCGTATCAGGGGCTTTGGTGCAGGCAAAAGTGCCGACCAAGCGCAGTCTCAGTTTTTCCGTCTCATGCACGTAGAAGGCACCATGACCGACCCTGATCAACGGCGCTACTTTGCCCAGGAAGATATTCGCCAGCTCGCCTATGTTTTCTGCTGATTGAAGTTCATTCGAAATCTCCGCTTGGTGTGTTTTCAGCCAACGTTGCGTCTCCATTTTTTGAGCCTCGCCCTGAAGTACAGCGACGGCTCGCGCAAGATCACCAATCTCGTTTTTGTAATCGCGATGCGGTATGACGTGATCAAACTTTCCTTCGGCCAGTTCTGCCACGGCGGAACGTAACCGCTTAAGTGGAACAGCAACCGAACGAGTGACGAGTAACCACAACAGCATACCGAGCAGCAAGCTAGCCCCCAGCAAGATCATGGAATGGCGAGAGCTATATTCAGACCGCAAAAGCGCACGATCAAAGCGCTCGTAGGCTCCTTGCACTTTTAGGTCTGCCAGACGCCTTAGCGCATTATTCGCAGCAATACCTGGTCTCTGATACTCAGCTGATGCAACCAAGGCTTGTGCGTCGTCTATTCTTCCTTCACGAAGCAAAGCGATAGCTGTATCCACTCCACGCCCATACGTCGCGTAGTTTTCCTCAAAGCGACTGAGATATTGTTGATTTTCTATTTGATAAAGACTTAACCGTACTTTTTCGATTTCCGTTAGCAACTGGGCACGGGCTTCAATCAATTGATCCAACGCCAGATTACGAGCATCGCTATCGTTGGTGATGATTGCTTGGCGTACAGTGCGACCAACGGTGGCAAATAAAACCTGTGCGTCTTTAGTATGAAAAACGCCAACTAGATCTTTCTTGTAAAGTCCGTCTATATCGTCTGTCAGCTCTTGCCGGCTTTGGAGGCCCGAAACCCCAATTCCTAATGCGATGAGCAACATCAAACCAAAACCGGCAGCCAATTTGCTGAATAAGGTGTACTTCTCCAGCGCCGCGAGAAAAGATCTCATAATGTTTTGTTATCCCGTATGCGAAGAAACGGCTTCACCAAAGAGCCGCAAAAACGGTTTCCTTAAGTAACCTAGGTAACCGCAAATTTCGCGATCATATTTATGTGTTGCTGTTGTTAGGGTAAGCCTTGGACTCAAGGCTTTATGCACTGGTGGTTGGAATAATACTTTCAAGCTGTTTAGCTTTCTCTGCCATGTCTGCATCGGAGTCAGCAAAGCGTTGAGCGATCGCACGAAAGTCTTCAGTAATCTCTTTAAAGGCGTCCACGATGTCTGGATCAAAGTGATTGCCACGTCCCTCAAAGATGATTGCGAGAGCTTTTTCATGTGGCATACCCTCTTTGTAGACGCGACGGCTGATGAGCGCATCGTATACATCCGCTACAGCCATTAACCGGGCCGAAATCGGAATGTCATCACCTTTGAGAGCTTCCGGGTAACCCGACCCGTCCCATTTTTCTTGATGACCATAGGCGATCTCCTTCGCGTACTTTAGAAAATCGACGTCCATGCCCAATTGGTTTTCAGCGTGGAGAATGGCATCACGACCCAGTGTGGTGTGAGTCTTCATTATTTCGAATTCTTCCGGCGTGAAGCGCCCTGGCTTCAACAAAATATTATCCGGAATACCGATTTTTCCTATGTCATGCAGGGGTGCTGACTTGAACAGCATCTCAATCACATGATCCGTGAGAAAGGCCGAGAAGCGAGGATGATGCTTGAGCTTTTCAGCCAATGCTTTAACGTAATACTGCGTCCGGCGGATATGATTACCGGTCTCGTTATCTCTTGTTTCCGCAAGTGAAGCCATGGCGTGGATGGTCACGTCTTGGATAGCTGCCACCTCGCGTGTACGTCGCGCGACTTCCTGCTCAAGGAAATCATTCTTGTCTCGCAAAAAATCAGCCGCCGCCTTCACCTTGAGCTGGGTTTCCACTCGCGCTAGTACGACAGGTGGGCTTATCGGCTTGGTAATGTAATCAGCTGCACCCATTGATAAACCTCGCATCTCATCCTCGCTCGATGCCATGGCTGTCAGAAAGATAATCGGAATATCGCGCGTATGGGGATTGAGTTTGAGTTGTGCAGCGACTTCATGCCCCGACATGTTGGGCATCATGATGTCGAGAAGAATCAGATCGGGTGGTGACTCAGCACGAGCGATGCGTAGCGCTTTCTCTCCGCTATTTGCTGCCTTCACGGTGTAGATATCCTTGAGCAGGTTATCCATCAGAGTGAGATTGTCGAGTGCGTCATCGACAATCAGAACGACGGCCTTTTTAGGGAAATTCGAGGAGAGGTTCATGATTCCGCCGTCATTAAAGTTATGTGTTCTTGGCAACTTTATCACGCAAAATAACTAGAACCAAGGGAATAAATAATGTCCGCTTTTGACCGTGAGAGGACGTCTTTTCAGACCAAATTGGGCACTCATTACATTTTCTCTACCGAGGACTTCCCACCGGTTCTCGTTCTCTGAAAACTTTTCTTGAACGCGCAATCACCACATTATGTTCGCCTGATCACTTCAGGCACATTTCTTTTGAGCATTGACGTGTTTGCTTTGCTTTAAAAGTACATTTGCCTCACTCTGTCCAATTCCCTTTGAATTGGTGCTTAAACTTAATGAAGCTCTCTACATTCATTATCAGTAACATGGCTGGCATTCTTACTGAGTGGGATCGATTTGCGAGAAGTCTTGAGCCAAATGGTTCGTTATCGAATAAAGAAATCAGAGATCACGCAGAGCAGATCCTTCGCGCTATCGCACTGGATATAGACACCGAGCAAAGTGATAAGCAGCAATTTGAAAAGTCACAGGGACTTGCTGCAATGCCCTCCATATCCAGCGGTGCATCGATCCACGGCACTGCAAGGCAATCGGATGGTTTTAGCCTGTTGCAGCTAACGGCAGAATTTAGAGCACTGAGGGCAACAGTGCAGCGCTTATGGTTTGCTCAGGGCAATCAAGTGACGGCCGAGCATAGTGTTGATCTGATTCGGTTCAACGAAGCGATTGATCAGGCGTTGGCGGAATCCGTTGTGACTTACGCAGCGCAGGCTACACGCGCCAAGGATACGTTTCTCGCCATTCTTGGACATGACCTTAGAAGTCCCCTCGCAACCATCGCAATGTCAGGCAGTCTGTTGAGTCAGCCCGGTATAACCCTTGACGCAGTGGCGTTGGTAGCGCCGCGGATCAAAAGAAGTGCATCCGTCATGAACTCTATGGTTAATGACTTGCTGGAATATGCGCGCGCTGAGCTTGGTGGGGAAATGCCCATGTCATTTTCCGATTGTGAGATGGAAGAGATTTGTCAGGCAGCCGTTGCGGATGCATCCGCTGTGCATCCCGACTGTGCCATCGTTTTCGAGACGAGCGCATCGGCATCTGGTTGCTTTGACCATGTAAGGCTTCAACAGGTCTTCACAAATCTTCTGAACAATGCGGCACAGTACCGTGGAGACAAGAGACCGGTGACAATGAAGTTGTCCGCTAACGAACGCGAAGCGACAATTTCAATTCAGAATTCCGGGGCGTTGATACCGAAAGAGTCAATTGACGCCATTTTTGATCCGATGGTGCAGTTGGCGATAGCGCCGGATCAGACAGAGAGAGCGTCGACCAGTTTGGGGCTAGGTTTGTACATCGCCAAGAAAATCACTGCAGCGCATACTGGTTCGATCAGCGTAGAGTCGAGTGATCCTATCGGAACCGTCTTCACGGTCGTTATCCCTCGAAATCGATAATCCGCACGTTGTCCTACCTCAGTGAAGGCACTACACCTATGCTTAAAACAATAAATAACGGTCACTATCCTTTATGGAGGATACATGCACAAAGTTATTTTGATTGTTGATGACGAGTCAGACTTATTAGACGTGATTGAAGAAGCGCTGCGCTTCAGCGGTTATCCGGTTTTACGTGCAAAAGATGGTCAGCAGGCATGGGAGCTATTGGCAACCAAATCCCCCGGCATTATTTTGTCTGATTACCAGATGCCGAGAATGAACGGTGATCAGCTATTTGATTTGGTGAGAAGGTCTGAAAAAGACGCAACAACACCGTTTATATTCATGAGTTCGACGCCGGAGCAAATCAAATCGACTGGGACCTACTCGGTACTCCGCAAACCATTTCAATTTGATACGTTAATGAGTAGGGTCAACGCTCTATAACGATGGTGCACGTTCGCATAATTTACTTGTCGTGACGCTGATTTAGAAACCAACAGTCATTCAGACTTTGTTTCTCTAGACTTCTAAAAAAATGATTTTGGTTTTCAGCTTCATTTCAACGTCGGAGCTAAGGCCGGGTTAAGACGAGTGGTTTTTAGCTTACCGTCCTCACACACGCTACCGAACGCCCATACAGGTGCTTTGCGCGAGTCAAAATTCTAAGCTAGGAACAAGCCTATTTACGTTTTCATCAATCCGTCAAAGAAAGCGGACTGTATGTCGATGATGCGTTTGGTATCGGGCGACACGCCTTCAACTTGAACTATATTGCCCTGCTGGCAAGATGCTTTTTCAGCAAGACGCGCGCGATAGCGCTGCTTGTTGATATGCCGAGGATGCCAAATATTTAATTCAAAACCAAGGCGATGTATCAGACCAGACGATCCGCTTTAATCACTTGTATGCCTGGTGGAGGATTGATCGCTGCCTCTATCAGCGCGCTCGCAATATGTGATGCCGGATTGATGCGCCAGCCTCGTGGCAAGACAGGGCTCAATCCTCCCAGAATCGCCACCAATATTGATTCGCCAAAACGGAACTCCGATCGCTGTCCGCCAATGACACCAGGACGCACCGCTGTCAGGGATTGAAACCCCAAGGCAGCCAGATCTTGTTCCAGCTTTCCCTTGACCTGGTTGTAAAAGAATCGGGATGAGGCATCTGCGCCTGTCGCTGAATTCAACACATAGGTCGTGGTGCCGTGCTTCTGTGCGATTTCCGCGAATGCCAGTGGATAGTCGTGGTCCACGCGATAAAACATTGCCTTGGAACCTGCCACTTTCATTGTCGTGCCCAGCGTGCAAAGGACGGCATCTATGTCCTGCCACCAGGAAGCGTCTTCAGGCAGATTGTCAAAATCCACAATCGGGTTAAGCAGTTTTGAATGCGGTGATAGCGCGCGTCGTGATGGCGCCACCACTTCGCTTATCCTCGGATCGTCCAATGCCAGTGTGAGCACATGGCTTCCCACCAGTCCACTTGCGCCAACAAGAAGTAGTTTCAACTTGCTCTCCGACTCAGCTCGCCATTATTAAATTCAGTTATTAGATTCAGTTAGCGTTGAGACTGTCATCTCATCAAAGATGCTTCACCCAAGCGGCTTTGATTCATTTTCAACTCATGGATGTCCATGTTTGCGCCCACCCATTCGCGAATGCTGCCGTCGTCATCCAGGACCGGCACAGCACGCACGGTGCTCCAGCGGTACTCACCGTCCTGACGAAGAAGCCGATATACCGCTTCGTACATTCGGCGGTTGGTGATGCTGTCTGCCCACAGCCGGAATGTGGCCTCCTGGTCGGCTGGATGAATCACGTTCAACCACCCGTAACTTCGCCACTCCTCGTATGTTTGGCCGGTGAACTCGCGCCAAGTCAGTGAATCCTCTTCAACAGTCCCTTCCGCGGAAGTGGTCCAAACAATCTGTGCCGTGGCCTTCACCAGTGAACGGTATCGTTGTTCGCTCAAGCGGGCGCTACTTTCAGCACGGATGCGCTCACTTACATCTTCGTAGATCAGTATGACTTCATGAACGTGACCCGCGTCGTCAAGAACAGGATGCGCATGGCCACTAACCCAACGCGCGCGTCCAAAAGGGCCCAGTTGCGCGGCGTCATAAAAGAAAGGGGGAATTTGGACAGATTCGCCAGCAAGCGCGCGGCGTACGGCAGAGGTAACGCCGTTGGCTTCAAGCTGTACGTCAGTAAAAATATTCGATTCAGAACTAAGCGTGTAGTCCTTAAGATCGGCACCATCTGCTGTTTGCCACAGGGCGATCCAGGCCTGGTTGACAAGCACGGTCCGACCTTCTTTGTTCAGCAATTGAATGCCAAGAAGCGTCTGGTCGAACAGACTTTTGAAACGCGTTTGGGCATGAGTCAGCACGGCATTACTCCACTTGGTTTTTCGTTTTATAAGGAACCGATATGAAATGTAAATGCTGAGATTGATTGCTATCTGTCGATGTCTCAAGTCGATTTCTAGCGATTTATCTTGCTGCAATCAGCTTACCAGAAGGCAGTTATAAAAGGGCGGGGCAGGAAAGCCCCGGTGACGGCATATGTCCTTATTTCTGAAAAGAAAACCTGTATCAACGCAAGACCGTGCACATCATTCGATGCGCACGGTCGCCAGCTTTATTTGATCCCGACATCTGGTTTGGCCGGTGCTGGTTGACGATCAACTCGGCAACCTGTGTACGCCTTGCCATTCATTTCAAACTGCGCCGTATCACCCTTGTTCCAGAACAGTGTCTGGCCATCGGTATAACGTGCGCCGGAGGCGGAGACGACTTGCGGCAACGAGATGGTGCGGCCGGGCAGGGCAATCTCTACCACGCCGTCCGAGAAGCGCGCGATCATGCTGATGTCATCGCATTTGAATGGCATCGCGCTCTTTGGAGCGGGTACCGGTGCAGCGACCGGGCTCAGCATGCGATTGACGGTGATGGCGATCGGTTTGTTCTGTTCGGCAAAATTGACAGGTACTGATTCATCCGTGGACCACAGAAGCTGGTCAGCGCCATCGATGATGGCGGCATTAATCGCATAACGACGTTTTAGGTCGATTGCCGATGGGATGTAACGCAGATCGAATGCAACCGGCACTTGGCCCTTTGGCTGCAGTACCTGTTGGGCGACAAACTCGCTGCTACGATCCTTGCGGGTGGTGTCTTCCAGACTGACGATTATCTTG
>Ga0308164_10001879_pt1 | contig 22464 bp, 18 predicted proteins | sample PhyTR2_FD_201031 | JGI IMG/M metagenome (GOLD analysis project Ga0308164, IMG submission 201031) | Phyllosphere microbial communities from UC Gill Tract Community Farm, Albany, California, United States - DLSLT.R2 | ecosystem: Host-associated > Plants > Phyllosphere > Unclassified | place: USA... | reverse complement strand
CGCAGCCATCACGTTTCTTTTTTTACTGTTGTTATGGTTCGTTATTCCGTTTCGACACCGGAATGCAAGGCGCAGCGGAGCAAGCATCTCGACATCAGGATGACATTTTCCGTTCCAACAGCCTGCTTGCGACGCGTTCGACCATTTCGATCTCGACCGGTTTATTTACATGGCTGTTGAACCCGGCCGCCAGCGCCCGCTCAATGTCATCCTTGCGGCCGAAGCCCGTCACGGCAATGGCGGGCAGCGCGCTGCCTTGTTCCTTTTCACGGACCGCTTTTATAAAGGTAAGTCCGTCCATTTCGGGCATGCCAATATCCGAGATTAATAAATCGAAGCAATCGGCATCGAGCAACTTCAACGCTTCATGCGGAGAAGTCGTTGCCTGAACAGACGCGCCCGTAAACTGCAGCAATTGACTGAATGCGTCCATCACATCCTCACTGTCATCGACCAACAGCACACGAACGTTGTTCAAACTACCGGGTGTCTCGAAGGTGACTGCCGACGCTCGCTCCTGCAGCCGGCTGTCGAGCGGTAACCACACGGTGAAACAGGTTCCCTGGCCGCTGCCCCCAGAGGCTGCTATCACGCGACCATTATGCAACTGGACAATTTGCTGTACCATCGCCAAGCCGATGCCCAAGCCCTTGGTGCCACGCACAACACTCGGCGTTCCCTGACCGAACATATCGAATATCGTCGGCAGAAATTCGGCGGCGATTCCCTGTCCGTTGTCACGCACCTCCAAACGAGCCTGTTGTCCATCCACAGACAGTGAGATATCAATAGTGCCTCCGGATGGCGTAAATTTGATCGCGTTGTTCAGCAGGTTCCAAATCACCTGTTCGATGCGTATCTGGTCGGCGTACAGCCACAAAGGCTGCTCTGCCTCACGATGCTCGATCCGTAGATTAGCGGCGGCCGGGTCCGCACGAACCACTTCCACGATGTTACGTGTCATAACATTCAAGTCGATACGATGCCGGTTGATATCCATTTTTCCAGTTTTTAGCCTGGAGAGATCGAGCAGGTCATTGATGATTTTCGCCTGTCCCAGCGTCGAGGCTCGAATCGACTCCGCCGCCTTGCTCAACAAAGGATCCTTGCGCGCATCGGTCAGCCTGCAGATCAGGTCCGCGTTCAGGTGAATCAGGTTTAACGGATGTTTGAGCTCATGCGACATGATTGCTAGGAACTCATCCTTCAGCGCGTTGGCCGACTGCGCTTCGGCGCGCTGGTTGCGCTCCATCACCAGCTGTTCCGCACGCTGATTTTCATGCTCTACCCGTCCAGTCAGGTCGCGGCCGATCTTGGCGTAGCCGAAGAATTCACCATCAGTCAGCGGCGTCGTCACCCCACTACAGAAAAATCGACTGCCGTCCTTGCGCAGGTGCCAGCGTTCATCCTCGGCGCGCCCATCGGTGCGGGCGCGGCGCTTCTCCGATTCCGGCTCACCGGCGGCGCGGTCCTCGGGCGTAAAGATTACGGTGTCCGGCTGGCCGATAATCTCTGCTTCACTATACCCGAAAATCCGCTGGGCCCCGCTGTTGAAACTGGTGATGATGCCATCGCAGTCCATAGTCATGATGGCATAGTCCTTGGTGCTTGCCGCAACCAAGCGCATGCGCTCTTCATTGCTGCGCATTTGCTCTTCCGCCTTGCGCCGACCGGTGATATCGATGAAGGTCAGCACGGCGCCATCGATGCGGTCCTGGACCGTGCGGTAGGGCAGGATGCGCGATATAAACCAGCGGCCGTCGGCACTGTTCACTTCACGCTCGACGGCACGTAGTGTCTCGAAGGATGCCGTAGCGTCAGCAGCCAGCTCCGGATAATTGAGGCGGTGAGTGATATCATGCAACGGACGCCCGACGTCGCCAGGAATCAGGTTAAATAACTCGGCGGCATGCGGTGTATAGCGCTTGATGCGCCTGCTACGATCGACAAAGATGGTGGCGATGTCGGTTGAGGTGATCAAATTCTGCAAGTCATCATTTACCTTGCCAGCCTCTTCCACTTTATTCTTTAGCTCATAATTGACGGTGACCAGTTCCTCATTCACCGACTGCAGTTCTTCTTTGCTGGTCTCCAGTTCTTCCGTCGCCGAGCGCAGCTCTTCATTGATGGCCTGCAATTCCTCGTTGGATGCCTTCAATTCTTCGGTCGAGGTTTCCGAATGCTCGATGGTATCTTGCAATTGCGCTTTGATGCGGCGCAGTTCCTCCTCCAAGCCCGACAGCACGGCATCCTGCTCGACCCCATCGGCATTGACGACTTGTTCCTCAGTTGTGAGCTCAACTTTTTGGAACAGTACCAGCACAAAATCTGAGCCGGTATTGACGTCGAACACCGGGCGCGCGGTGATGTTGACATAAAAATTCCGGTCGGCGCGCTGCATTGTGATGCGCCGAGTCTCGACGCTTTTCCCGGTCTGCACCGCCTGGAACAGGGCGGTCCGCACTTCCAGTCGCAACTCAGGTTCGATTAGCGTAATCAGATTGCGCGACGGCTCCCCGGCCGCGTGGCGCAGGAACTGATAGGTGCCTTCCGACAGGTGAACAATATTGGATTCGTGATCGACGAGGGCACTGGGGGGCGCGTACTCGGCCAACAGGCGTTGGTGCACCGAGGCATAGGACAAGCCGCCCTTTTGTGGCTGAGTAGCGCTAGTAGAAACCATGCGCTGCAATGGGGCGACTACCATGGGGATCGCCGAGCGCGCAAAGCGCGGGACAGGCTTGGCGCGATATAGCCGATTTTTCTTGTCCACTGGAACAAAGAATTCTGACAGCGTATCGGCCGACTCTGAACTGCCCAGGAACAGAAGACCATTCGGCTTTAACGCGAAGTGAAACATCTCCAGTACCTGCGCGTGCGTTTCCCTGTTCAGGTAAATCAGCAGGTTGCGGCAGCTGATCAAATCCAGCTTGGAAAACGGAGGATCACGCAATATATTCTGGCTGGCAAACAAGATGGTATCGCGCAGCGTTTTACGGATGCGATAGCGGCCTTCTTCTTTGACGAAATGCTGACTCAGCCGGACATCTCCTACATCCTCGGCGATACTCGGCGGGTACAGTCCGGCACGCGCCTGCGTGATAGCGCGCTCATCAATGTCGGAGCCGAAGAGCTGAAAATTGTATTCCTCATTCACCCGTTCGGCATGCTCGGCCAACAGCATCGCCAGCGAATACGTTTCTTGTCCGGTCGAACAGGCAGCGCTCCATACTCTTACTAGCTCACCGTCCCGCCGCCCGCTGAATAGCTCCGGAACGATGTCGCGCTCAAGCAATTCGAACGCCTCCCGATCACGGAAGAATTGGGTCACGCCTATCAACATATCGTCCAGCAATGCCGGGATCTCGCCCGCATCCTGGCGCAGCAGATTGCGGTATTCCTCTAGTTCATGTAGCTCTCGTACCTGCAAGCGCCGTTCGATCCGGCGCATCACTGTGGCACGCTTGTATTTGGAAAAATCGTGGCCGGTTTTGGTGCGGAGAATGGACAAGATCTCGCGCAGCGCGTCTTCTTGTTGTAGCTTGCTCGATACTCCTTGCTCTTCAACCTCCTCATCGCCCGCAGGCAAATGAATTTGCTCCGCGTTGCGCCACAGACTATGCAGTTTGTTCGGCATTTCCGCCACCGGCAGTACGAAGTCGGCCAACCCGGTATTGATCGCCGCACGGGGCAAGCCAGCATGTCCCGCCTCCTCAGGCAGTTGGACTAGCACCAGGCCGCCCTGATCTTTGATCAGTGTAAGGCTGTCCACGCCGTCTACGCCCGAGCCACTTAATATCAACGCCACCGCATGCTGTCGATGCGCAAGGGCCATAGTTTTCATGAATTGGTCAATCGCGACTGGCGCGCCACCAGGTTCACGATCGCGCACTCGCAAATAGCCATCGTTCATTTCAAGAATTTGATTCGGTGAAATGACGTAGATTGTGTTGCGCTCTACGTGCACCGGCTTAACCACCTCCACCACCGGCATGCGCGTCGCGCGTTGCAGGACCTCGCCAGCATGGCTCTCGTGCACCGGCGACAAATGCATCACTACTACATAGGCGGCACCGCCGCCCGGCTCGGTATTTGCGAAAAACTCCGTCAAGGCTTCTAAGCCGCCTGCGGACGCACCAATGCCGACGATTGGGAACTGCTGCGAGCTACGCATAATGCTGTTCTGGACAAGTTTAATAGGTCCAGCAGTAGAATTGGAAGAAGGCATTTCAGCAGTTCCGACAAAAAGAAGATCAATTTTACACCGTTGATTTTTTTCTACCCCAGTAAGTTTTTTACTCCTGCGTCCACGTACGCTATCGCACCGAAAAAATGCTTACTCTGATCGAGCATAAAGCGTATGGAGGGACGATAAGCGATGCAAAAATTGATAGTGATAGGGGCTTCGGCAGGAGGTGTCAGCGCACTCACCAGCGTGACAGCGGCGCTGCCCGCCGACTTGTCAGCGACCGTCCTGATCGTGATGCATATCGGCGCCAGGCGCAGTCTGCTGCCAGAAATTTTACAAAAGCTTTGCCCATTGCCAGTGAAGCACGCTGAAGATGGCGCCACCCTGGAAGGTGGCGAGGTGTTGATCGCGCCGCCGGATCGCCATTTGACCGTGGAAAATCACCAAGGAAAGATGCGTGCCCGGTTGTGGCATGGCCCCAAAGAAAACTATACCCGCCCTGCGATAGACCCGTTGTTTCGCTCTGCCGCCGCCTTTGACGGCCATGTGATAGGCGTCGTGTTGACAGGTTATCTGGACGATGGCACCGCAGGTTTGCAATCGATAAAAGCTTGCGGCGGGTACGCCATTGTGCAGGATCCGGCCGATGCGCAAGTACCTGATATGCCGGCGAGTGCGCTCAGTTATGTCGCTGTCGACCAGGTGCTGCCGCTGCGTGAAATCTCGCCGCTCCTGGCGTCGCTGGCAAAGGCGCCAGTCCAGGTGAGCGATGAGAAACCTCAGATATCCGAATTAATCCAAATGGAAAATCGCTATATCGAAGGCACGGCGGGTATCGACGACATCGAACGTATCGGCAGCCGCTCCGCTTATACCTGCCCGGAATGTAGCGGCGCTTTATGGAAGATTAACGGATCCACGCCGCCCCGCTTCCGGTGCCATACTGGCCACGGTTTTTCGTTCCGTACATTGATCGAACTCCAAGAGCAAGCTGTGGAAGAGGCGCTATGGTCCTCGTTGCGGGCATTGCAGGAGAAACTGCGAATGGAACACGAGTCGTTCCAGTATGCGATCGACCGGCGCGACGCGGAATCGGAAGAAATTCATCTCCTCTATATGCAGAAGTTACAGTCTGATATAGACACATTGAAGAAGTTGCTGTGAGGCGCAACGAAAAGATGGTGCAGGGCTGACGCTTATCAAGAGTACAGGTTTCTTGGCTGACTATCGAAAAGTAAATATTGTCACTATGTTACCTTGCGTAAATTTTCAGCAACTAATGATGTGCGCGTTGGCATAACGATTGTCCTGGGATTGATTCGTTTTGCCGAAGTGCGCTGCGCTTGGCACCTCCAGACTGTGCAGGTAAAATTGGGGACGATTAAATACGGGTCCAGCGAAGATGCACAATTTTGATGAGCTACACATGCTTGACGCAGCGCGGCTAAACGCCTTGGAACTCGGGAAAATCATCAAGGATTTTTTGCCGGACGAGTGTCAGGCCCGCCTGATAGATGCCTTGGTAACGCATATGGAAAAGAAGAATCAAAACGCTGCGGAACGGGTTTTCCGCACGTTTGAATCCGGGTTGATGGAGGGCTTGGTTGACATGCCTCCTGCGCGTTCCCACTTCAACATCGAACTGTAGAGAGCGAAAGCTAATCCATCATTACTGAGAGGGGGGATTACTCTTCGACCGTAGAGTGCCAGCCCGGCTGTAAAATCGGGATTATTTCAGCAGCTATGTGAGCGCGGCAAGCAGGGCCTCCAAGTCCTCTAGCTTCAATGGCTTAACTAGGTGTGTAACGAATCCCGCAGCCGCGCTGCGCTCCTTATCTGCTTCTTGCCCAAACCCGGTTAGCGCGGCATATCGCACTCCAGGGTTCCGACCATTTCCCCGCATCGCTGTGGCGAGCTCATGTCCTGTTATCTCTGGCAATCCAATGTCGAGAATTGCGAGGTTCACGTCTTGCGACGCAAATATCTCCATTGCGCTACTAGGGGTATATGCCACCGAGACGATATGCCCATAGGAGCGTAATGCCTCAGCCAGCGTATCAGCCGCGTCCTGGTTATCGTCGACCACCAGAATGCGCTGGTGTGCTGGCTGCGGTGAGGACGGCAAAGTAGCCGCAGATGGTACGTAAGTCCGGGGCGCCGGTACTAAAGGCAAATTGACCGTAAAGACACTTCCTTGGCCAGGCCCTGCGCTGTCTGCCGCTGCCTGCCCACCGTGGAGTTCAGATAAGTTTTTCACCAAAGCTAACCCGATGCCAAGTCCGCCGACAGCACCGCGCACCTGTCTTTCACCCTGGATAAATGGCTCAAAAATGCGTGGCAACAATTCCTTGGAAAGCCCCATGCCGTTATCTGTCACCGCAATTCTCAGTTCGGAATCAGTCGCTTGCGCGCGGAGATTAATTTGAGCGGCCGTTTGACTGTAACGCGACGCATTAGTCAATAAATTGGAGACGATTTGCGCCAGTCGGGCAGGGTCTCCGTACCACTTCACCGAAGCGACATCGACGGTCAAATTCTGTTGTCTTTGGGCGACCAGTGGCATCACCATCTCGACCGCGCTATTAATGACGTCGCGCGCATCGACTACCTCGTATCGGAGTTCGACCTTTCCCCGGGTGATACGAGATACATCCAGCAAATCGTCAACCAGACGTGTCAGGTGATTGACCTGGCGACGAATGATAACTTGCTCGCGCTCAGTGGTTTTGTCCCTCATCCTCATCAAGTCAAGTGCTGTGACAATCGGTGACAGGGGGTTGCGCAGCTCATGACCAAGTAACGCCAGAAATTCATCTTTTGCCCGCGCAGCTGCTTGAAGCTCAGTATTCAGCTGCTCAACTTGCGAGCGCGACTCGACCTCTACGGTGATATCCACGGCAATCACCATGAGGCCATAAACCTCGCCTTCTAGGGTGCGCAGGGGAGATAAATTGTAAGTGAAATACCGGTCATCTAACGCTCCGCCATGCCGATGAATTTGGACCAAAGTTGGCTGCGATATGAACGGTTGGCCCGCTCGGTAAACGGCCTTAAATTGTTCATGCACCGGCGAGCCATTAAGCTCAGGAAACACCTCTACAAACGGTCGTCCAACCATCGACTCGACAGGCCGCCCGCTTACTGCGGAATATATACCGTTCACCAAGTGGTACACCAGCTCTTCTCCAATCATCACCGCTGCGCCGACAGGTGCATCAAGGAGAAGTCGGTCACGCTCCGCTTCGACAACTAGGCGCCGCAGCTCGCTGTCCATGCGATGACGGGCGCTAGCAACCAGCAGCGTGAACTCCGCGAGGAAGCGTTCATAGGACGCATTCAAAGCAACTCTTGGGGGCAGTTGAAACTCAATGCCCAGGTCGACGTCGACGCCTATGTCAGGTGCTTTGATGAACACCATTGGAGGGGAACCCTCCTGCGTGGATTGCGCCTGTCTTAGGGATACGATAAGGGCTCTTGCGACATCCCGGGGATTGAACGTTACGGCCTGGTCGACGGCTCTACGGAGTTCGTCAGCGCCGTTCGCGTTCGACAATTCGCCGCGCAATAAATCTAGCGTCTGGTGCCGACGGAGAGCTAAGTTACGCTGGGTGGTGTCCTCTGATAACAATAGCACTCCGCCGACATGCCCGTCATCGTCTCTGACCGGAGTCAAGGAATACGTCCAGAAAGTATCTTCAACACTTCCGTCGTGCTCAATAGGGTAAAGAAAATCGCGATATATAGTTGAATGACCGCCATCAAGCAGTAGGCGGACCAAGGGTCTGACCGACTCCCATCCAAGCTTCCAGCTAACGGCGGCAGGCATTCCCAGTGCAGACGCGCCCTCTTCGGTTTCAAGCCGGGGTGCATACGCGTCGTTGTAAATTTGCAGTGACTCATCTCCCCACCAGATGACCATTGGCTCGACAGAGTCCATGATTAGCCTGACAGTGGCCTTCAGGCTTGAGGGCCAATCTTCGTAGCTACCCAACGAAGTAAGGGCCCAATCAAATTCTGCGACCAAGGCACGCATGTCTCGCTTGTTTGTGCTAGCAGCCCCCTCAGATGTGGGGAATTGACTTGGGGCGGCTTCCTGTGGATGAGGCATCTGCTTAACTCAGTGTTGTGGTTAAGTGAATTGTACCTACAGCGAAGGCAGGGCGGAGTACACTTAGCGTGTTTGGGAACTCGATTCAATGAGGTGAAGATATGGCGCGTTGGCAGTTCGACCTGTACCTCGTGGAATATGACGCTCAAGCACTCCGCGAAACCCGCGAAGGATGGCGGCCCCCACTTTTGCCTATTTCCCTTGCCTACATGGTGCAGGAAGAGCTGGCACACTATCTCGGGCCGCCGTGGCAGATGTTGAAGGACTGGCTCGTTTTTGGCCCCGAGAACGGAAACCGTATCGACTTCTTGTTCGACGCCGATTTAGGCGTCGAGGTGTATGTCCGATGCGATGTCAGACAGGAAGCCCCGCAATTTCTCACCCTAGTATCGGACCTTACGCGGTTCCATGGATGCCGATTTTTCTCTCCCTTGACTAACACGTTCATCGAGCCCGACCTGGAGCAGGTTACAGACGCAATTCGGACAAGCCAGGCAACACGAGGTGCAGCCGGGTCCATTTAGGGGAGAGTTGCTATAGTCCCAAACGCATCAGCGAAACCTCTGAGTTCCCCGGCGGCGCCCACGCAGAATCGGCGGCCACCCTGGCGATGAGCGACTCAGCACCCCGGATTGAGTAACCAGGCTGCGGCGTTTTCGACACCGAGCATTTCTTTGAATGCTTCCGTTTATTGAGCACTACTGTTGCTTTGAAATTCGGCAGCAGGATTATTAGCGAATATTTTGTTGCGACCTGCCTTTTTAGCCCTGTAGAGACCTTTGTCAGCGCATTCGATGAGAGCTTCAACGGAAACGAGCTCCCCTGCGTTCGGATGCCATGATGCTACGCCGAGACTTACTGTAACCACGCCAATTGAAGAAAACGTATGCGGAATCGATAGCGCTTGAATACTTCCGCGAATTCGTTCTGCCACATCGACCGCTCCTAAAATATCGGTTCCCGGCAGAATTGCGGCGAATTCTTCACCTCCGTACCTAGCCGATACGTCACCCGGCCGGGCAAGCGATGCGGACAATGCTTGCGCAACGCGTCTCAGGCAATCATCGCCAGCAACATGCCCGTACTCGTCGTTAAATTTTTTGAATTGGTCGACATCCAGCAAAATCAAAGATAACGGTTGCAGGGTTCTTCGTGCTCGCTGCGACTCCATAAGAAGTACTTCATCAAACCTTCGCCGGTTTGCAATGCCAGTCAACCTATCCGTCGCGGCCAGCACCTCCAGCCCTGCATTGTGCTGCTGGAGCTCTACCGATACCGCACGTAATTTCGCGTCTAATTTTTCACGGATAAAAATTTGTGTAACGAGCTTACGGACGAAAATAATCAGAATGATGCAGGCGACAGATGTCGCCATTCCAGCGCCAACACTAGCCGCCCGCCAGCTTTGCAGCAACTCGTCTTTGCCCATACCTACTGCTACGACAAACGGAAAGGTTTGCAACTTTCGGAAGGCATAGAGTCGTTCGATTCCGTCCACCTTTGCAACAAGCATCGCCGAGCCTACTGGCTTCGTTCGCAACTCAGCCCAAATCGAACCATCGGAAAGATTTGAACCAATCACGTCCTCACGGAATGGTTTCCTGTAGACGACGGTGCCATCTTCCAAAGCGAGCAACACCGTGCCCGATTTGCCAATATCCAAGCGGTCGTACAGCGCTTCGAAAAAATTAACTCTGAACGTGACGAGGGCGACGCCTGCGAAGCCCCCGTCCGGACGGTTTAAGCGCATCGAAACAGGAATAATCCATGCACCCGTTGACCTGCTTTTTACCGGGCCACCTATATACATGCCACTACTTGCATTCGAACGGTGGTGTTTGAAGTAGGCTCTGTCAGAGTTATTGCCCGTTACAGTGACCGGGGAAGACGTCGCAAGCCAAGTGCCGTCAGCGGCGTACACGAAGACACCGTGCAGCTCCGGCATGGATTGAGCAACCTCCACTAGATGATTCCTTAGGCGTTGACTAGACCCGCTACCTACTTCGCCTTGCTCAACCCGTTCTTTTACATTCACCAGAATCACTTGCGCTGTCTTCATCGCTGATTCGACCTGAGCACCCACCAGACGTGCCACATTTGAGGTGGCCGACTCCGCTCTTTCAAGCTGCTCCGCGCGGAGGATGTGAATGAACCACCCGGTCAATCCGACGAGCAGCAAAACAGTGACTGCGGTAGCAATCAAAATGAGTGGGACGACCGGCCGCTTCTTTCGACTCAGTCGCGTAACGCTATCGAACCCGTTCATCGGTCTATCCATATCAGACATTCCCGCACCTTAGCGAACCTTCTCGCCATGCACGGCGCAACAGTGTGAGTAGTAGTTACCGCGATTGTAACCACCACCCGTGTAGCGCGGCGGACGCCAGTCCGCGTGTACACCGATTTGCAAGGCGCAACGCCAGCACGCTGACACTCGGTAGTCATACCCACAATGGAAATGAAAACCACGATTTGGCCAGAATTAACACTCTAAAATTCCCGTTGCAATTATAAAACGTACGCAACACATAGCGGGAACTCGGCAAGTTAATCCGTTCATGAAAGCCTTTATTATTGCCGCTTGGAAATTGACTGCGCAGTATAATGTCTGACCACAGCGGCCCAGCTCGTCCCCTGTGTTTGGTCGGCCCCGTCTTCGCCGTTCACGAAAAGTCGCAATCGAACCGGCACGCACAATGGCATCGAAATTTTTACAAAAACGAATTCTTGTTGTTGACGACAACACCATCGCAGCAGACCTTACTGCCGAGCTTTTAGAAATGCATGGGTATGCGGTCGCTGTAGCTTACGGGGGGTACGAAGCCCTCGCAAAAGCAGTGGAATTAATTCCAAATGTTGTGCTGCTGGACCTTGGAATGCCCGTGCTGGACGGGTACGGCGTTATGTCCGCATTGCGAAACGTGACAACGTTGAAGGGCACCTTGTTCATAGCCTACACTGCGTTTAGCGACCTAGAGACACGCGCTCGGGTACGAGCCAGTGGCTTTCATGCACACCTCGCAAAGCCCGCAAGATTGGAAATGCTTATAGACTGCATCGAGGGTCGTCTGCAAGAGTCTGGATGCGTGCAGCACCGCGATTTCGCGCAAACTCCCAACCGCAGCTCATCAGTATTCACCGGACTTTTTGCCGGAATTGCGAAAGACATTAGGCACCTCGTAGCTCGCGACGGCTGAGGTGCAATTTGGCGGTTCAATGCGTATAATTCGCGCCGCGCCGTGAGCGCGGAACGTCCGCAACTCTACCCTCGATTAAAATGTCTAAACCAATTCTTCTTGTAGAGGACAATCCTCATGACCAAGAGCTGGCACTCATCGCTTTAGAGCGCGCCAATCTGGCAACCGAGACTGTCGTGGTCAACGATGGTGTCGAAGCGCTTGACTACCTTTTGTACCGGGGCGCGTACGCGTCCCGCTTGCCCGGCAATCCAGCTGTTATTCTGCTTGATTTGAAAATGCCTCGAATGGACGGTATAGAGGTACTGCAAGCCGTACGAGCTGACGAACAGATTTCCCAAATACCCATCGTTATGCTGACCTCGTCAAATCAGGAAACGGACCTAGCAAAAAGCTACGAGCTCGGCGTCAATGCGTTCGTTGTTAAGCCGATGGATTTCCAAGAACTGGTTAAGGCTGTGAGCGATATCGGGGCGTTCTGGGCAGTGCTGAACGTGCCTCCTGGTGGTTCCCTGAAATTCCCCTCAGGCTTGCAATAAGGGTCCGTTGCGCAGTGATGTATGCCAGCGAATTCATTCGCTGACCATCACTGCACAGAGCCAATTATTTATTCAGGTAAGTTCGAACAGCTGCCGCCATGACACCGACAGCAAGTACCGCGCGTTCCAACTCCTCACGTGATACTCCCAGTTCCTGCGTCCAATATCGAACTTCGTGCTCTTCATGAACGTTGATTCGGAGGCGGTCCTGCGGACCGCGATTTTTCAAGTCGTCTGACATTATGAACTCCTAGTGAATTAAGAGGTCACAATAAGACACCAGGTCGGCACCTACCGTACGGTGTACCACGGTGAGTGTCACTCGTCTAGATGTCTAACCAGCCACCACTCTGTGTGCTGCTAGTCCAGGCTATCTATCGAAAAACTGCTTTAGTAATAGGATTTCACCATGATTTCACCGCGGGCATCGCATACTGCAGGCCTGTCACTTTTTCGAGGCCGCGTTGAGAACCTTATTCTGCTTCCTGATACTGCTTTTTGTCGCGGATCCGATTCACGCCGCACCTAACCTGCCAGCACAAATAGCCGGCCTCCTGGAAGCGCAGCGTCTCGAAGGCGCAGTTTGGACGACTCTCGACTCTCACGGTGCCGCTGGAGTAAGTAACCGGCAGAGCCAAGAGCCAATGCGGCCAGACCATAAGGTTCAGGTCGGCTCCATTGCAAAGCCAGTATTGGCGACAGGCATTCTGCGCCTCATCACCGAACGTCGCCTTTCATTGGACACACCGGTCTCTGAACTTTTGCCCAGCTTGAGCTTCGATAACACGTGGAATGCTAGCGACCCCGTGCGCATTCGCCACCTGCTCGACCATACCTCGGGACTGGACGATATTCATTTTTGGCATGTCTTTTCCACATCGGCGCGAGCGGACACGCCGCTTACCGCTGCTTTCCCACCGGATGGCGGACTGCTACGGGTGCGGCATCGACCTGGCAAGCGCCATTCGTACTCCAATATGGGCTACACATTGCTGGGCATGGTCATCGAGGTAGTCACGGGGCAGCGCTACGAGTCTTATTTAGATTCCGCTCTCCTAGCACCGCTTGGAATGTACAACAGCACTTTTGGCTTCGTCACCCAGTCGCCCGATACAAAGCTGGCAATGGGGCACTTTGAAAACGGCATAGCTCAGCGGGCGATGCCTTCCTATGTTCGCCCGGCAGGCCAGCTTACGACGACGGCAGTGGACATGGCGCACTTTGCCCGCTTCTTGATGAGCGACGGCAGCGTCGATGGAAAGCGGTTTATCGACCAGGCTTTACTACGCCAGATGAGTGCGCCTGCACATACCGAAGCGGCACGAGCGGGTTTGCAAGTGGGGTATGGCTTGGGACTGCGCAGGCTTGACCGCGACAGCGCTGTGGCCAACTGCCACGGAGGCAGCACAATCGGCTTCAAGGCAATGCTTTGCATGTTCCCGGAAGTTCAAAAAGCATTCTTCATCGCATTCAACACTGACAGTGAAATGGCCGATTATCAGGCATTTAACTTGCTGCTGGCCCGCGCAGTTTCGCCAGCCCAGCCAAAGACTGCTCTCGCCTCGCCGACAGCAGCTGGCATCGATTCACGGCCATGGCAGGGATGCTATATTCCGGCGCCCAATCGTTTCGACACCATGCGCCTCATCGATACTGTGTTCGGCGCACTACTAGTGCGCGCTGAGGGAGCGAACCTGTCACTTCACCCGCTGCAAGGGGCGGCGGTTTCGCTGACACCGATAGGAACGGCTTTGTATCGGGCTCCAGGAAAAATTCTTCCATCGCATGCGCTGCTCGTCTCGGCCGAGGGTAGACACGTCATCACGACCGGGACCCAAAGCTATGAAAAAGTACCAGCGATGTACCTGGTCTTTCTTAGCATCAGCATCGCAGCGGGCATTTGTGGTCTCGCGTGGATTACCATCAAGGGCTTGGTACAAGTCTCACGTCGAAGGATGTCCTGGCGTGACCCGTTGGCTCCGGCGCTAACGGGCGCTCTCGTACTTTTGCTGCCGTTGCCGTTATTCTTTGCGCAATCGTACCTCCAATTAGGTGAGATGACGTCAGCCAGTGTATCGCTGGCAATCGCAACGGCCGCGCTACCGTTAGCGATGGTATCGGGTCTGGTAATGGCTATTCGGTTAAAAAAGGTCCAGCTCACTGATACCGCTGCCATGGCGGCAGTGCTGCAATTTGCGGTAGTGTTGGCAGCATGGGGTCTGCTGCCGCTAAAATTGTGGGCTTAAAATCGGTGCGGTAATTTGTAACACGTATCCCCTCTAATCAGCAATTGGCGAAGGAACCGACCGCAGCCAGAGAGTTCTCCTTCCCGAGCGTCTGGAAGACTATGTTGCACAATACAATATCGTTCGGATCGTAGAGGCGTTGCATTACGCCCTGCTGTATCGGCTACAGCGGTATGGCAATTAAGGTGTTGCGTCCAACATGCCGCATCCGGTTCAGGTTGTGGAATTTAATCCCGCTGAGAAAAAGATCGGTCGCCCAAGCACCGAAGAAACGCCAAAGCTTGGGCCTTAAATTCATCAAGCGTATGTCGCTCGTTCCACAAGGCAAGGAAATGCAGGTGGAAGTTGTCGGTAGGATCTAAAGAGGCATCGATGACTCGCGCATACGCATCGAACGCTTGCATCCGCAGGCGCTGCGCGAGGTCGGTCAACTCCTTCGTTCCAACGGCACCGGGCATCGTTGCTCCTTGTGGTTTGGCGCAGCATAGCATTGATTGGTATGCGCATTGGCATTGCTCAAGTCTGCCTTGCGGCGCTGGCCCGGCTCGACGCGGTACAGTCTATCTCGCAGTGATGGACGTGAAGGCAGCCCACTGCGACTCCGTTTCGCTGTCGCTCTCTTGGACCAAGCAGGGCGCGCTCCATCGCTTCAGGGGAATAGGGGACTGATTTTTCATGGTGGCTCCATTTTCCCAAATGTTAGAGCATCCTTCACACTCGGGGCGATTTACCATTCCACGCCAAGCTGCTTTATTTCCATTGGTCTTGCCAGCTTTTCTGAAATGTCGATCTGTCCTCTAAGCGGAGTTAGTAGCAAAGTACCATTGTCGAGAAGGCGGCAACCAATCTCATCGCCGACCCGCAGGCCAGCTGCTTCCAAAATGGCCTTTGGCAAACGTAGTCCCCCGTCAGAATTACCCCAGCGCGTCAGGCGTGCCATAGTCGTCTCTGAGTGAAAGTATATACAAACCGTACACTGCGAAATTGGTTCGACCTGACGGCGGCTGGCTTGCTTGAATCAGCTCTAAGCGCGGTAACGTTCGTTCAAGCGCATGTTGAGGTAGCAAGCGTCAGTGTTGGGCCAGACAGCCGACCTGGCGCAGATGCCGATGGCCATATCGAATCACTACCGCGCCGTTCTTGACGCTTCGTGACGATGGCGGCGGACAAGCTATCGTCGAGCGGTGAGGCGTCCTGCCTCACCGGTTGAGTTCGGCTGTTTTTAGGCAGCGCAGGCGCGATCTTTAAATTTCATGGATCACAACAGCCACCAGAATGTGAACAGATCGCGGTGGGTGCGCAGTTCGTCAGGCAGTTCAGCAGCCAGTGGTGACTGCAATATTGAGTCCAGGCCGTGCACCAAGTGGCTGTGGCGGGAAAATGCGACATCCGTGCAGTACCCCTTGGCAGCCATGAACTGCTTAAAACGATTGGATGTGCCATTACGGCTATCGATTTTCTTCCCCTTGACACCGTCCGTGAAAAAGTGACGCGCTGCCTCAACATAAGCAGGGTTGGTCGACTGAAAGTCAGCGGGTAACAATCCATTGTCGCTGGCGTTGAATCGAACTGACAGGCAGTAATCCTCATAACGCTTCTTGATCAGTTGTTCGATCTTGTCGGCAGAGTCCCAAGCTGCAACGGCATCAAGACCGACAGACTTCAGCTCACGTTTACCGAAAATCAGCTCGACGCGTAAATGGTTTTCGCATTGGGCTCGCAGCGCATCCCACGCACTGTCTGGGATATGCTCAGGCTTCTCTTTGAACTTGGAGGAAGGGTCATACACCCGGCAAACACGGCTGCTTTTACTCATACCGAGGCCGGTCGTGCCCGGTTCATCGTGAGTAGCGCCGTTGCGGAAATGGCGATTGGCGAACATCGTCACGAACATCGTGCTGAGACTGTTAATGGCTTCGGCCTTCGTTACAGGACTGGGCAGCTCGTGATGGCGGGTTACTTCCACGCGTTCAATGGTGATGAAGGTTTTGGCCGTAGGCAGAGTTATACCATCGATTTTCACCAAATCAGCCGCGACGATGTCAGTGATGGCGGCGAGCTGGAGCGCTTCCTTCTTAAACACCCACACATTATGAGCGAAAAAGGTCTTGGTCACGCCGCCCGAGCAATTAATGGTGCGGTCCTTTACGTTGCAACGAAACATCCAACGGCAGCGATACTGACCGATTGGCAGTGAAAACGTAATGAGTTCATTATTTTTTTTGGGGCTGGTTTTACGGGAAACGGGGATGCCTGCGTCCGTGAGGTAGGCAACGAGTGTGGGTACGTCAATGTCAGTGTGAGTAATTCGGTATGAGAGGTTATCCATGAGAATCCTAATAATAATAAGTAGTAGTAGTTGTAGTAGCTTGATGTCTACCTTACGCTTGTGAATTTGCCGCTGACCTGTTACCGGATTCAGCTAGCAAGGTTCATTTACAGTGTCGGACGCTCTATCATTGGCGGCCGTGGAATGTGCAGTTACGACCTGACCTTGATTCGGATGTGCAAGTACCCGCTTGCAACTAGACTATCAACGGGCGGATGCTTGATTAATATCCAGGGCGATGAACATGGTGCTTGGCTACCTTGGTGGCGTTTTGCTGACGTAAGCAATACATCGCGCCAATGCCAACTTGCTGCTGTGTTTGTCCTGTGTTGCGTCGTTGCGCTTGCTTAGCGTATGCAACGACGCAACTCGATTACCCGATGTAAGTTCTTTACGCGTTGACGTCATCAATCGCCGCATCGCGCAACTTCTTGAGCCGACGACTGATTGTCGATTTATTGACGCCAAATTTATGTCCGATTTGGTCGTATGACATACCGCCTTCGTGTAAGCCTATCAATTCGGCATCATGCGCAGAGATTTGAAAACCAGCAGGTGCCACGTCAAAATGCAGCACGTCGTTTTCAACCCAGATTGAGTACTCAGAGACCTTGCGTAGCTCCGGCAGGTTATCGCGCAGCTTTGTGTGTTGGACTGAAAAGCGAGTGTCCTCACGATCAGCGCTGCTTGGCAAAGGGGTCAGAAGTATCGAGTAATCGAGCAGATCCTCATGTGCGCTACTTCCTCGCTGTTGTCCGTTCTTCCCCGCGTGATGAATCAAGAGAACCGCGACGCCAGCGAGGCGTTTCGCGATCAGCCAATTTTTGATCAGAGACCAAGAATTGCTATCCTCGCGACCGCCACTGGTCCAAGCCGAAAGGTTATCGACGACGATGAATAGGACACCCGCAGGAATGAGTGCATCAATTTGCTTCTGGCCTTGGATCGTGTCGATTGAGCCAATCTCGACGCTCATGCAGTCGCGGCTGATAATGTGAAGATTTTTCTCTGCGGTCGTCCTTGATTCCTGGTCAGTGTTGAACCCATGAATCAGTGCTAGTCGCTCCTTCAGACTGGCGATGCGCATTTCACCATCAAGGATGACAACAGGAACACCTGCTCCAACACCCCAAGGCTGCAATGATTTTCCTCCGGCGATGGCATACGCAATGAGCATCGCCAACCAGGACTTACCGCCCCCGCGCAGGCCGGCGATCATGCCGATTGATTTGACGAGGATCATGGCACCGAGCAGCGCAATGTCGACCGGGAAGTTGATTTCGAGCATTTGACCCAGTCGAATTGCTCCGCGACGGATCGCATACATATCGTTCGTTTCCATAAAATTCCTAGAGTAAGTTTGGCGTATGGGCGATGGTCCATGGCCCCCGCGCCATTTTTTGTTTTGTGTGCAATGAACAGCTAGTCACCTCAGTCAGTAACTAGCTAGCGAAGCAGGCGCTTATTGGGCGGTAAGCACTTCGATGAAGTGCTTCATATCAATGCTTTGCTTGGTGCGAGACGCATAGGTATTCGCTTCGATCCATGCTTGCAGCTCGGACTCTCGCCAGGCAACACTATGCGGGCCGAGCGATACGGAACCAGGCAGGGTGCCCTCTTTGACGCGCTTCCAGAACGTCGAAGTTGCAAGACCGGTTTTCTCTTTAGCCTGTGGGAGGCGCAGCATGCGATCATTGATGATTTCGTGGACGCGTTGCACGATTTCTTTCAATGGAGGGGCAAGCGTATCTTCTGGGTTTTTCATATTCAACTCCTAATAATGGGGTTTCAAGGAAGATTCAGGCCCGAATCGAGCTCAGATTGTCCCGCGATACCTACTGCCGAGCATCTGCCACCGAGTCGGTTTGAAAAGCGACTACAAAACAAAAACCGCTCCTTGGTGTTTGCCAAGGAGCGGTTTTTGTGGTAATAAAAATTCCTACTAGTTGCTGGGATCTTGCCCGTGGATCAGCAGGCGATAGCCGCCATTGATCATTTGCTGCGCGTCTTTGATGTGTTGGTCAAGGTTTTCTTCAAAATGGAGTGCCCACCTCTCAATGTAGAGGCCGCTTTTCGTGCGAATCCCTGTGATTTGGGCAACTTCCGCCGGATCGGTATACCCCTGATGACTTAGTTGAGCCAGTACGAGAAGGGCTTTCAGATAATTTCCACCGCTGCTGAGCTGCCGCTTTCCGTGGTGGTCAAGGTAGCTAGCCGATATTGCTTTCTTAAAGCGCAGGGAACGTGGCTCCTGAACAAGTCTTTTCGCGATTAGTTCCCGATGGATTCCACGGAGATCAGAGAGAAGCTTTTTCTTTTGAATTCCTATGGGCGCAAGCGAATCAATCATGACTGCACGCCACACAGTCTTATAATCGGACACGTTGTCGGTTGTTCTCGCGGCGTACATGAAATTCATGTGTCCAAAGGCATCACTATTTTCTACCTGCTGTATATCGACATTCCTGTCGCTCCTTCTAGTTTTCCATCCTTCGCCCATTAGTGCCCCTCGCATGGTTAGCGCCAAATCAGCGAGCGCTGATATCTGCCCATCTGGGGGGATGCTGCAATCAATCGCTACCCAAACCAGCCCTAATGTGGACTCCTTGGGGCGCCTTCCAGCGGCGGGAACTGCTGGGGGCTTTCGATATCCAAATAACCCCTCATTGGCTAGGATATGAGCATATTTATCAAGATGGGCGGAGTAAGGCGTCCAAATTCGGTGGTAGTGCACGTCAAGAACACTCGTGCGCCGATAGTCTTCCGCAATAGGGCGTTTAAGCGGGAAAAACCAGGAGTCGCTTACGTCCTTTAATCTAGGGAGCTCTTCGGCCGAAGGTGGAATCCAGGCGGGCAAACCAAAATTAGTAGCGCACGTGCCGTCCAAGTCAGGTTTTAGGCCTGGAATTTGGTGGCAATCCAAGGCATGGGATAGGTCGACATCATCATCGCTGGCATGAGCCTTATAAGCGTTCTTGTAGGTATTACTCAGGCGTAGGAATGCCCAAGCCCAATCGTCGGGGCGGTAGTTTGTTTCATGTTCGCTCAGCTCAAAGACGAGCGCGCCCGATGTGAGCCGCAGCGCGTTACGAGCTACGTTACAATGACCTTCAGATAATTTTTCTTCAGCCATCGGTTGATTGCCATGAATTCCTGCGGGGCACTTCGTTCACTGTGCCACAGGATGTGTAGCTAAGTGTGTAGCTAGCGAAATATATTTTTTGGATTCTATTGCTAAGTATTTGATATTAAAGAAAAAAATACTTACATCAAAATGATGTCGTACTGCTCCTGGTGATACGCCGTCTCCACCTGCAGCGAAATCTTCTTGCCGATGAAGTCCCCCAGCATGGCCAGGTGTTGCGATTCCTCTTCCAGGAACATGTCCACCACTTCCTGCGACGCCAGGATGCGGAATTCGCGCGGGTTGAACTGCTTCGCTTCGCGCAGCAGCTCGCGCAGGATTTCGTAGCAGATGGTGCGCGAGGTTTTCACTTGTCCCTTGCCGCTGCATGCGGGGCACGGTTCGCACAGGATGTGCGCCAGCGATTCGCGGGTGCGCTTGCGCGTCATTTCCACCAGCCCCAGCGCCGAGAAGTTGGACACCGACACCTTGGTGCGGTCGCGCGCCAGCGCCTTTTTTAACTCCGACAGCACGGCTGCGCGGTGCTCGGTGTTGTCCATGTCGATGAAGTCGAGGATGATGATGCCGCCCAGGTTGCGCAGCCGTAGCTGGCGCGCAATCGCGTGCGCCGCTTCCAGGTTGGTCTTGAAGATGGTGTCGGCAAAATTGCGGCCACCGACAAAACCGCCGGTATTGACGTCGATGGTGGTCATGGCCTCGGTCTGATCGACGATCAGGTAGCCGCCGGACTTGAGGTCCACACGGCGCCCCAGCGCGCGCAGGATTTCCTCTTCCACGCCATACAGGTCGAACAGCGGCCGCTCGCCGGTGTAGTGCTGCAAACGCGGCAGCACGCCGGGCGTGTAGGCCTGGCCGAACTCCTGCAGCATCAGATGGTTTTCGCGCGAGTCGACCTGGATGGTGGCCGTGTGTTCGTGGACGAAGTCGCGCAGCACGCGCTGGGCCAGGCTCAAGTCCTGGTGCAGCAGCGTGGTGGCGGGCAGGGTGCGGGCGCCGTGCGTGATCGCTCCCCAGGTCTTGCGCAGGTACTCCACGTCGGCGGCAATGTCGGCGTCGGACGCATCCTCGGCCTGCGTGCGCACGATGTAGCCGCCTTTTTCGTCGGCCGGCAGCAGCGCCTGCAGGCGCGTGCGCAGCGCTTCGCGCTCCGATTCCTTTTCGATCTTTTGCGAGATGCCGATATGGTTATCCTGCGGCAGATACACGAGCATGCGGCCGGCGATGGAAATTTGCGTGGACAGGCGCGCACCCTTGGTGCCGATGGGGTCCTTGATCACCTGCACCGTCAGCACCTGGCCGTCGAACAGGATTTTTTCGATGGGGGTAGGCACGGCGCCGGGAGCATTGCTGTTGGCGGCATCGTGCGGCCGCGCTTCCCAGATGTCGGCCACGTGCAGGAACGCGGCGCGCTCCAGGCCGATGTCGATGAACGCCGACTGCATGCCCGGCAGCACCCGCACCACCTTGCCGGAATAAACATTGCCTGCCAGGCCCCGCGTGAGCGTGCGTTCGATGTGCAGTTCCTGCACTGCACCCTGCAAAATCAGGGCGACGCGCGTTTCTTGCGGGGTGATGTTGATCAGGATGTCTTCGTTCATGTGTCTCCGCGGGGTGCGCTGTAGGTTTGAACGACGATCATACACGCCCGTCAGGGCAGCGGCAAACCCGCCTGGCGCAGCAGTTGCGCGGTCTCGTACAGGGGCAGACCCATGATGCCGGAGTGGCTGCCGGCGATGTGTTCGATGAACTGCGCGGCCGGGCCCTGGATGCCGTAGCCGCCGGCCTTGTCGTACGGCTCCTGGCTGGCGCAGTAGGCGGTAATCGCCTCCGGCGTCAGCACGCCGAAGCGCACTTCGGACACCTGCGTGACCTGGCCCTCGAAGGTGGCACTGCATACCGCGATCGAGGTGAGCACCTGGTGCGTGCGGCCCGACAGCTGGTTGAGCATGGCCGTGGCTTCCGCCGCGTTGGCGGGCTTGCCGAGGATATGGCCGTCGATGGTGACGGTGGTGTCGGCAGTGAGCACGGGGCGCGGCGTGAGGTGGCGGCGGCGCAGCAGGTCATGCGCAAACCTGGCTTTTTCCAGCGCCACGCGCGCCACGTACGCCAGCGGCGCTTCGCCGGGCAGCACTTCTTCGGTGACGTCGGCGCCGCGCGGACCGTCCGCGCGCAGCAGCAGCAGTTCGAAATCGATGCCCACCTGGCGCAGCAGTTCGCGCCGGCGCGGGCTCTTGGAAGCGAGGTAGATTTTTTTATCGACCAGCCTGGAGTTCATGGTCATACCCGGTGGTAGGGATGGTTTTGCGTGATGGTCCACGCGCGGTACAGCTGTTCGGCCAGCAGCACGCGCACCATGCCGTGCGGCAGCGTCATGCTGGAGATGCGGATCAGGCCTTCGGCCCGCGCCTTGAGCGCCGGATCGAGGCCGTCCGCGCCGCCGATCAGGAAGGCCGTGTCGCGGCCGTCCTGCTGCCAGGCTTCCAGCTGCTGCGACAGGCCCACCGAGGTGAGATCCTTGCCGCGTTCGTCGAGGGCGATGATGCGTACCGACTTGGGCAGCGCGGCCTCGATGCGCTCGCGTTCGAGCGCCATCGCGGTGGCCGCCGTCTTGCTGCCCGAACGTTCGACCGGCTTGATTTCCTTGAGCACGATTTTCAGTTCGGGCGGCATACGCTTGACGTACTCCGCGTAGCCGCTTTCGATCCAGGCCG
>Ga0308164_10001878_pt1 | contig 22467 bp, 20 predicted proteins | sample PhyTR2_FD_201031 | JGI IMG/M metagenome (GOLD analysis project Ga0308164, IMG submission 201031) | Phyllosphere microbial communities from UC Gill Tract Community Farm, Albany, California, United States - DLSLT.R2 | ecosystem: Host-associated > Plants > Phyllosphere > Unclassified | place: USA... | reverse complement strand
TGGTGAAGTTTTCGCCTGGATCATCGGCTGGGCGCTGATTATGGAGTATTCAATCGGTAATATTTATATCGCATTTTCGTGGAGCGGTTATTTCACAAATCTGCTGGAAACCTTCCATATTCACCTACCCGAATGGCTCACCATCAACTATCTATCTGCTAAGGAAGCATTCTCTACCAACAATGGCGGAGAAGGTATTGCAGCGTGGAAAAATGCGCCTGTTCTGGGCAATTTAAAAATTATCTTCGATCTGCCGGCGGTAGTCATCAACGTTTTGATTACCTATCTCGTTTATCGGGGCGCAAAAGAATCCAGAAATTTCAGCAACGTCATGGTTTACATCAAGTTGGCTATCATTGCTTTAATAATAGTTGTAGGTGCTTTCTATATTGATATTGAAAACTGGACGCCTTTTATGCCCAACGGTTTTGGTGGTGTAATGGGCGGCGTATCTGCAGTATTCTTTGCATACATCGGTTTTGATGCCGTTTCTACTCTGGCAGAAGAAAGCAAAAATCCGCAGCGCGATCTACCGAAAGGAATGATTTATTCCCTGGTAATCTGCACCGTTGTTTATATCATTTTAGCGCTGGTTTTGACCGGAATGGTTTCTTATCAATTGCTTGGCGTGAGCGATCCATTGGCTGAAATCTTTGCGCTGAAAGGTGTAAAATGGATGCTTTTCATCGTATCAATTGCAGCTGTGGTGGCTATGACCAGTGTAATGCTGGTCTTCCAACTGGGACAGCCGAGAATCTGGATGACAATGTCACGTGACGGACTGATGCCTAAGAAATTCGCAGAAATCCATCCCAAATTTAAAACACCTGGTTTTGCTACCATAGTTACCGGGCTTGTAGTCGGACTTCCTATATTTTTCACTAACGAAAATCTGGTTTTAGATTTTACAAGTATCGGGACATTATTTGCATTTGTCCTTGTATGCGGCGGCGTTCTGATGCTCTCGCCACAGAGTGAATCCGAGTTGGCGGAACGTGCAACCAAAGGAAAGTTCAGAATTCCTTACATCAATTCTAAGTTTATTTTTCCTGCAATGCTGATTTTGTCAGCATCGCTTATCCAGTTTTTGTTCCCGACCTTCTTTACAGACAGTTTCAGGTTTTCGGAGGAGCATTTTGCAACCAACATTTCTATGGTCGTATTTTTTGTGCTTTGTATCGTAATGGCCGTTCTGGCATTTATCAAGAATCTTTCATTAATTCCTTTATTAGGACTTGTTTCCTGCTGTTATCTCCTGACAGGAATGGCCGTTTCCAACTGGAAATGGTTTGGAATATGGCTTGTTATCGGATTGGTATTTTATTTCTGTTATGGTTATCGAAACAGTAAATTAAATACTGACAGATAGACATTCGTTTAAAGTTAAAATTGGTCATTAATTATAATCGGTTATCTTTCCATGAAAAATTTTCTTAAAAGTAATATCTCGCAGGAATCCCTGGCTATATTGCTTACGCAGGCTCCTGTAGCACTGAGTATGCTGATGGGAAATGATTTTGTAATTCAGGTTGCAAATCCTCAGATTCTTGAACTTTGGGGAAAACCAGCTGAGATCATAGGCCTCAAACTTATTGAAGCCTTGCCTGAACTTGAAGGTCAGAAGTTTATCGAAATTCTTACTGAAGTCAAAACAACCGGAAACCCTTACAAAGGTTATAAGGAACTGGCCTACATCGTCAGAAACGGTAAGACTGAGGAAGTATATTTTGACTTTATTTATACCGCAATTTACAATGACGAAAAGACAGAAATCCTCGGTGTAAGCGTTGTTGCGACGGAAGTGACTGAGCAGGTTTTATCCGAGAAAAGACTGGCAGATACAGAATATAAATTTGAAAATCTGATCAAAGAGGCAGATTACTCAATAGCTCTGTACAAGGGTGAAGACCTTATTATAGATATTGCCAACTACAAAATGCTGGACACCTGGGGTAAAACCAAAGCCGTCATCGGAAAGAAAATCAATGAAGCCATTCCTGAGCTGGAAGGCCAGCCATTTCTTCAGATTCTGAAAGACGTTTACCAGACAGGCAAAACCTACTACGCCACGGAAGACAAAGTGGTATTGGAAAGCAACGGAAAACTGGAAACTTTCTTTTATAATTTCTCTTACAAACCGATCAGAAACAGCAATGGCGAAGTTTACGCTATTCTGAATTTCGCGGTGAACGTAACAGACCTCGTTCTTGCAAAGAAGAAAATAGAGGAAAATGAGCAAAAGTACAGGCAGCTGGCAGACACGCTTCCTACCATCATCTGGACGGCCGATGCAGAAGGCAAGATCAATTATTACAACAAAAAATGGTACGAATACACAGGATTTGAAGGTGTGGACAGCCGTGAAAATGCGGCTTCAAAAATCCTGCATCCTGACGATCTGCCGAGAGCCACCGAAATATGGTCTGAAAGTAAAAAAAACAGGAGCAGCTACGAGATAGAATACCAGTTCAAAGACCGTACAAGGGAAGGATTTTATAAATGGTTCCTCGGCCGTGCTATTCCTATAAAAGATAGTGACGGGAATGTGACCCAATGGATCGGAACCTGTACTGATATTGATGAATTCAAACAGTTTCAGCAGCAGAAAGACAGTTTTCTGGGCATTGCAAGCCACGAGCTGAAAACACCGCTTACGAGCCTGAAACTCTACTCCCAGTTTCTTGAGAAAAATCTCAGAAGGCAGAACGACGACAAAAATGCAGATGTGGCCCAGAAGATGGACGATCAGATCAATAAGCTGACCAGCCTTGTGAACGATCTTCTGGATGTAACCAAAATTCAGAATGGGAAAATTCTGCTCAATACCTCAGAATTTAATTTTGATGAGCTGGTCACGGAAATTGTTGATGAGCAGCAGATGAGTACCACGCAGAAGATACATCTTGAAGCTGAAACAATTGGCACCGTATCCGGCGACCGCAATCGGATTTCGCAGGTGATGAGCAATCTGATTAATAATGCAATTAAATATTCTCCGGATTCCGACAAGGTTCTCATTACCACCAAATTAAATGATAATAATAATGTAGTCTTCTGTGTGAAAGATTACGGAATCGGCATACCGGAAAATAAAAAAGATAAGGTTTTTGAGCAGTATTACAGAGTCAGCGGCAGCAAGGAACATACCTTCCCCGGGCTCGGCCTCGGACTTTATATCTCCTCTGAAATCATAAAGCGAAGCGGTGGCAAGATTTTTGTAAACTCTGTCGAAGGACACGGTTCAGAATTCTGTTTTGAGATTCCAAAGACTAAAAATCCTATTTAATATTTTATATAATCATACAAATGTCAAAAAAAATAATAGTTGTAGATGATAGTCCTGCTATTTTAGATTCAGTCAAACTAATGCTAAATATGGAAGGCTATGAAGTTTCTAATTATGAAAAAGGTTCAGAAATGTTCAATTCCCTTACAGTTTCTTCAAAACCAGATGTGATATTGATGGATATGTGGCTTTCTGGTGAAGATGGCCGCGATATATGCAAAATGATCAAGGCGCATCAGGATTTCAAAAACATTCCTGTTGTGATCATGTCAGCCAGCCGTGGTTTAGGAGATACAGCTTTGGAAAGCGGAGCCATTGACTTTATTCCGAAACCTTTTGATCTTGGAGAGATCGTTGAAAAGATCAGATATTATTCAGAAAAAGCTGGATAATCAACATATAAAAAAGCAGTTTAATTCTCAATTAAACTGCTTTATTTTTGTGACTTGTATAATTAACTATTTAGAACCTAAAAATCGACATTTTCGGGATTTAATCCGGAGAAGCCACTTTCTTCCAGATTTTTAAGTTTTTTCAAATCTTCTTCGTTAATTTTAAACCTTTCGAAGTGTAAATTAGATTTGATGTTTTCAGGATTTTCTGACTTTGGAAGTACCACCACACCACATTGAAGACAGAACTGAATGCAGAGAATTGCAGGCGATACACCATATTTTTCTGCCATCGCATTTAGGGTTTCATCTTTCAACAATCTTCCGGAGCCAATTGGGCTCCAGGCCTCTATCACAATCCCTTCCTCTTTACAGTAATCCACAGTCTCCTGTTGCGTGTATCCCGGATGAAATTCGATCTGGTTGACCGCCGGAATCACCTCCGCACTTTCCAGAAGTGCCTCCAGATGCGGAATCATAAAATTACTGACACCTATCGTTTTTACAACTCCAGATCTGTAAACCTCTTCCATAGCCTTCCAGGTTTCACCGTTTATTTCTCGCCAGTTAGCAAACTGTTTTTCATTTGCAGGCCAGTGGATCAGCAAAAGATCTATATAGCTTGTTTTTAATTTCGCCAGAGAATTCTCGACAGACTGCTTCACGCCGAGAGAACTTCTGTTGCTATTCCATATTTTGGTTGTAATATAAAGTTCGCTTCTCGGAATTCCTGATTCTTCTAATGCCTGCCCGATCTCTGCTTCGTTACCATAGATATCTGCGGTGTCGATATGTCTGTATCCAGCATCCAAAGCCGTTTTTACTGTATTGACAACACTTTCTGTCGTCTGCCAGGTTCCGAAACCTATTTCCGGAATCTCAGTTCCGTTACTCAAAATTACCTGTTTCATAACTTCTTTTTTTCAATAGATGAAGCCAATATTGCGCCATGCAAAAGTTTTTTTCCTGAGAATTTATCTGGAATTTTGCTTAAAACAGACTGATATTTTTATAAATTTGAAGTATGGAAAAGCAGGCATTCGGATTATTGGGCAAAAATATTTCTTACTCATTCTCAAAAAAATACTTTGAAGAAAAATTCAGAAAATTGTTTCTGAAAAATCACAGCTATGACTTTTTTGACATTCCTGATATTGAAGGCCTGAAAACCATCGTAGAACACCAGAATCTAGCCGGTATGAATGTAACGATTCCTTACAAACAGACGGTAATTCCATTTCTTGATGAGCTGAGTGACGAGGCGAGACAGATTGGCGCTGTCAACTGTATCAGCTTTGAAAATGGTAAAATGAAAGGGCATAATACAGATGCGTTCGGCTTTGAAAAAACCTTACTGATCAACAAAAAAGATTACCACAAAAAAGCATTGATTCTTGGTGATGGTGGCGCTGCAAAAGCTGTAAGATACATTCTGGAAAAACACAATATCCAGCATCAAACCGTGGCAAGGAAACTTGAGATTAATTTTGAAAATCTTTCAGAAGATCTCGTGCAGGAATCTCTGCTGATTATCCAGACCACGCCTGTAGGCACTTTCCCGAACGTGGATGAGTCTCTGCCATTTCCGTTTGATGCCATCACAAATCAGCATTACGTGATAGATTTGGTTTACAATCCTGCAGAAACTGCATTCCTTAGAAAATCTGCTGAGAAAGGAGCAACAACGCTCAACGGTTTTTATATGCTGGAACAACAGGCGGAAAAGGCTTGGCAGATATGGAAAAGCTAATTACAGGTAATGGCGGATAACCTGCCAGCTTTCCAGTTTCTCCTCAAACCTCACGGTGTGCAGAGGACTTGTGGAAGGCAGGACAATTATCGGAATAGGGAATTCCTTACCTAGAATTTTCACGAGGTTTTTATAAGCCTTTTGTCCGTTGCAGAAGATCGCCTGAATGCCTGGATGATTTTTAATTAAATCGGGGATGTTATTATCAATTTCTGCTTTGATTTCTGTGTCGGTACTACCCTTTCTTTCACAGCTTTCTATGACGTCCCAGAGCGCAACTCGATTTTGTTTTAATAAATTAATTCTGACTTCATAATCGTCTGAAAATCCTTCATCAAATAGTGAAAACATAATCCGCCAGAACTGATTCTGCGGAAATGCATAATATTGCTGCATCTGCAAAGATTTGGCGCCGGGCATAGATCCCAGAATTAGGATTTTAGAATTTTTATCAACAACCGGCGGAAAAGAAGTTATACGTTCCATTTATTTTAACTGATCCAAAACTTTAAACAAGGCATTACTGATGCTGCCGCCCTGATAATTATTGAGAATAATAGAAAAAACGTAAGTTTTACCACTTTTGGAAGTCTGATAGCCGGCGAAGGACTTGCTGTCCTTAATGGTTCCGCTTTTCATTTTGATGCCATTCTGCGTAGGAAATCCTTCGTAAAAAACATCAAAATAATTCTGCTTTTTCACGTAGAGCAGGGCCTGAACCTGCGCCTTTGCCGAAACATAATTCTGTGGCGACAGTCCACTGCCATCTGCGAAATTGATCATATTTACATTGATGCCTTTAGCTTTCCAGAAGTCTTTGAGAAAGTCGACACCTGTGGCAAAGCTTGGATCGTTGCGTTTTTCTTTAGCCATTGTTTTGATCAACGTTTCTGCATACAGATTGATGCTTTTCCGCATCAGCCAGTAAATTATTTTGTCTAATGTGGGCGATCTGTACTCAAAAATCTTGTTTTGAACCGGTGCTTTTGAAACCGATTTCCCAGCCAGTTTTTCATTGTAAAAAGTCGTCACTTTACCCGAAACCGGGATGCCATTTTCCCCCAACAGCTTTTGGATTTCAACAGCTAATTGCATCGGCGGATTGGGTGTTGCTCCGGAAACCGTACTCATTTTTCCTGCCGGCAAAGTGCCGTTGATCATTGCTGTTTCAGAATGCGGCGCGGTGAATATGAGACTTTGGTCAGAACTTCCACCGGTTTTCAGTTCATTGATCCAACTTATGTTTTCCAGATCGTAAGAATAATTTTTGACTTGATTTCCGTTGATGCTGATATCAAAATGATTCTCCTTCCAGTTGACCCCGAAAGTTCCTGCGCCGTAATAATTTCCCAGGTCATTCCACGGCCAGCCGCCTGGCGTACTTTGAAAATCAAAATAAGAATCATCTACAATTAAATTTCCGGAAATCTTTTTGATTCCTGATTTTTTGACGGCTTCAATTAATTTCTGCTTGAATTTTTCAGGTTTATACTCTTCATACCGCCAACTTCCCAAAGTAGGATCACCATTGGAAGTGATGTATAGATCGCCATCGAGAATGCCATTTGAGATTTTCCCGGAATATGAGGCGGTTGTTTTCCATTGATAATCTTTCCCCAAAGTTTCCAAAGCAGCAGCAGCGGTAAAAATTTTCTGCGTACTGGCTGTTGACAAACCTTTGTTACCATTATACTCATAAACCAGATTTCCATTTTCATCTGCGACATAAAATGAAAGATTCGCCGAAACAGCATTTGAAGTAGACATCATTTCTTTCACAGATTTGTCCAGATCAGCGGAAACTGACTGTGCAAAATAGGTTTGAGAAATAAGCAAAGGAATAATGAAAAGGTGTTTCATCCTGATTTTTTACCAAAAATAATGATTTTTAAACAGTATAGCGGCTTTCAATGTTCAAAAGCTTTATGAGTAGGATAATTAAATTCCTGTTAAAAACGAAACGGATTGCCGATCAGAAAAACATTAATAATTAACTTTGATAAAAATTGAGAGATGCCAAAGAAGAACCGCAAAAAAGAAGAATTTTACAACGTAATCACTCACGGACTGGGCATCGTGCTGTCTTTCATAGCGTTGATTCTGATGATTTATTACTCCGTGGTGAGCGGAAACGGAATTGCGGTGGCCTCATCTATGGTCTTTGGCATCAGCCTGATTCTACTCTATTCTGCATCAACGGTTTATCACGCTGTTTATAAACTACGGTGGAAAAAAATCTGTCAGAAAATAGACCATCTCAGCATCTATGTTTTAATTGCGGGGACTTACACGCCTATTGCCTTATTAGGACTGAAAGGTGTTTGGGGCTGGAGTATGTTTGGCGTAATTTGGGGAATGGCGCTGATTGGGTTTATCTTCAAATTCTCGCCACTCAGAAACAATGAAAAGATTTCACTTTCTCTTTATGCGTTGATGGGTTGGGCGTCTATTATTGCCATAAAACCGATGATTGAAAATCTCTCCACTGGTGCATTATCACTGATTATTCTTGGCGGACTGTGCTACACTTTCGGGATTTATTTTTATGCCAAAGACAGGAAGCCATTTTATCATCCTATCTGGCATTTGTTCGTTTTGGGAGGGAGTATTATGCATTTCTGTGCTATTTTCTTTTTTATTTTACCTTAGATCTTCATCACAAAAAAAAACCTTTCAAATGAATGAAAGGTTTTATAATAAATATTCCCCAGCCTTATCAAGAGGATAATAAGTTTACTCACAATTTCCATTGCAGGAAATAGCAGCACTCAGGTCCTGAGAAGTGAAGGTGTATTTTTTTTCTGAATAATTTTTTCCAGGAAATGTAGTTACAAGATTCTTATCGTCCAGAAAATTATATTTTGAATTGAAAGCTCGATTAAATGTGTTATACTTTTCATTCCCGAAAATTACTTTTACAGAATCCGAGATGTAAATTGTACTGTCGGCAGGCACTTCAATTGTCGACACCTTTTGATTCAAAGATTTAGAAGCCAGGATGATTCTGTCAAATCTTTTACCGCCTTTATAATTAATCAATTTTATTGGTACAGACGTATTATTTTGATAAATCATTGTTGCGTGAGAGATCTCGCCTACGTCCGTCGGTTCGCCACAACTGTAGAGCAAAGCGGCAATGACGATAAAATACAGTCTGCTTATGCTATGATTCCACTGTTTACCGATGTTGAAATTCGACATATTGAAATATTTTGATTTTGTAAAGAAAGTGATTTTAATAATTAAAATATTAAAAAAAGCCTTCCAGATAACTGAAAGGCTATAAAAAATATATTTGAAGAAATATTATTTTTTGATGAATTTGTGAGAAGTAGAACCAGCTTCGGTATTTACTTTCAACACATAAGTTCCGTTCTGTAGATCTTTAACGTTCACTTTGTTATCAGCAACAGCCGCGCTTCTTACCAATTTACCTGCAAGATCATAGATATCAGCAGAGTTTATTTTGGAATCAACGTTTAGGTTAAGTACTTCAGTTGCAGGGTTTGGATAGATAGAAACTGCTTTTTTGTTGACATCAGAAACAGCTAATAAGCTTGTTGCTCTTACTGTCACGTCATCAACAGAGATAAAATCTTGATCTGTAGAATCATAATGTCTAAATGCTACATAAATCTGTGGCTGCCCGATAAAGGCTGTAAGATCCAAAGTATGATTTACAGGAGTTCCTGCATTGGTACCTTGTCCAAGAGTTTCCGTAACTTTCACCGGTGAAGCAAGCAATGCTGGCATATCGGGAGAGGTAGACACGTATACAGAGTATTTTTCCTCATCCCAAGCAGCAGCAGCAACCTGAGTAATCCACGAAAGAGTTAAAGCACCTTGAGCCTTAGAGATATCGATAGCTGGAGAAATAGCCCAGTTATCCGGCGTCAAAGGAGACACTTGCCAAGATCTTGAAATCAAAGAAACTGGAGTTACAGGCGCCCCACCAGTAGCAGTAACCTGGAAAATATCACCCCACATATTGCCATCATCGTCCTCGTCATACAGAGTCCAATCTGAGATATCCTGATCATTGAAATCATCCTTCCAAACTTGAACCTGAGCATTCATTGAATTAAAAGCCAATGCTAATGCACCAGCAAAAAGTAATTTTTTAATCATAATAATTTATTTTTATTGCCTCAAAAGTATGATATTTACTGGGAATTCCCAAAATTTTAACACTTTTCTCAAAACAAAAAAATAGGAACTCATTTAATTTTAGTATTAAGGTTTTAGATCGTAAATTTGTGAAAATTAAAATTTAAAAATATGTCTAAAGCCATTTCTCAAGTGCCTTTTGCACAAAACGAACCCGTAAACGCTTATGTCCCAGGTTCTGACGAGGTAAAAAGCCTTCTTGCCACCTACAAAAAAATGTGGAAAGAAAAAACCGAAATCCCAATGGTAATCGGTGGAAAAGATATCAAAACAGACAAAAAAATACAACTGAGCTCACCTCAGGATCATCAGCACGATTTCGGTTTCTATTACGAAGGCGATATGTCTCACGTAGATCAGGCAATCGAAACGGCATTGGCAGCAAAAAGCAAATGGAACGCATTAGGCTGGGAACACAGAGCGGCGATTTTCCTGAAAGCAGCTGATCTTTTGGCAGGACCATACAGAGACGTGATCAACGCTGCTACGATGATTGGGCAATCCAAAAACGTGCATCAGGCAGAGATCGACGCAGCTTGCGAATTCATAGATTTCCTCCGTTTCAACGTAGAGTTTATGACAGATCTTTATTCAGAGCAGCCCGTATCCGACGCAGGCATCTGGAACCGCGTAGAGTACAGACCATTGGAAGGATTCTGTTTCGCAGTAACGCCATTCAACTTTACAGCAATTTCCGGAAACTTACCGGCCTGTATGGCGATGATGGGAAATGTGGTGGTTTGGAAACCATCCGACAAACAGATCTATTCTGCAAAAGTAATTATGGACGTTTTGAAAGAAGCAGGCCTTCCCGATGGCGTCATCAATATGATCTTTACAGACGGAAAAGAAACTGCTGAGAAAGTTTTGGCTCACCCGGAATTTGCAGGCCTGCATTTCACAGGTTCTACCAAAGTATTCCAGGGAATGTGGAAGATGATTGGCGACAATATTCACAACTACAAATCTTACCCAAGAATCGTTGGTGAAACTGGCGGAAAAGACTTCGTAATGGTGCATCCATCTGCGAATATCGAGGCGGTTGCAACAGGTTTGGTAAGAGGCTCTTTCGAATATCAAGGTCAGAAATGTTCCGCAGCATCCAGAGCTTACGTTCCAAAATCCCTTTGGAATGAAGTAAAAGCCGTGATGGAAGCACAAATGAAAACCATCAAAATCGGTTCTCCGGAAGATCCTTCCAACTTTGTAAATGCCGTGATCGACAAGAATTCTTTCGAAAAATGCAAAGGCTACATCGACAGAGCAAATCTTGCAAGCGATGCCGAAGTAATCATTGGCGGAACTTGCGACGACAAAAAAGGCTGGTTTGTACATCCAACTGTTATTGAGACGATCAATCCATATTACGAAAGCATCGTTGAGGAAATCTTTGGACCAATTCTTACCGTTTTTGTTTACGAAGACGAAAACTGGGCAGACACTTTGAAACTGGTAGATACTTCTACGCAATATTCTTTGACAGGTTCGATCTTCGCACAGGACAGATATGCGATCGACGAGGCTTACAAAGCTCTGGAAAACGCTTCCGGGAATTTCTATATCAACGACAAACCTACGGGCGCAGTGGTTGGTCAGCAGCCTTTCGGCGGCTCTAGAGCTTCCGGAACCAATGACAAAGCGGGTTCCAAAATGAACCTCACGCGTTGGGTATCTGTGAGAAGCATTAAGGAAACTTTTGTCTCTCCAAAGGATTATAAATATCCATATTTAGGATAAAAAAGCAATCAATTTCAGGAGCTATTTCCCGCTTTCCGTTGCAATCTTTTTTTAGCAAAAAAGGATTTCCACTACAATCGGGGCTATGGGTTTCGGCTTCTTTTCAGTTTCTGATTATCATTTAATAGATTTTCAAAATTTGAATTAATCATCAATTTAACCCTTTCAAAGTTTCAATTTTGAAAGGGTTTTATCTTAAAAACCAAAATTACAGCTGAAACATTTACCTTTACTCTGACCTTAAAAAATAGTTATCAATCATGAAAAAAGCACTTATAATAGTTGATGTTCAGAACGATTTTTGCGAAGGCGGCGCCTTGGCAGTTCCGGATGCCAACAGCATTATTCCATACATCAACCTTCTGCTGGAAGAAAACCAGTACGACGAGATTATCCTCACGCAAGACTGGCATCCGGCCAACCATAAAAGCTTCGCATCAAACAACGGAAAAAAGGTTGGCGAAACCATCACACTGAACGGCGGAGCACAGTTTATGTGGCCAGATCACTGCATTCAGGACACTTTCGGGGCAGAATTTCATCCAGATCTGAACCGTGAAAAAGTAACGCACGTCATCCAGAAAGGAAAAAATGTGGAGATCGACAGCTACAGCGGCTTTCAGGACAACAATCATTTTATGAAAACCGGACTGGAAGATTACCTGAAATACCACGATATCCAGCTCGTAGAAATTGTAGGTCTAGCCTTGGATTATTGCGTAAAATTTACCGCAATTGACGCTTTCAACGCAGGTTTTATCACCTGTCTGCATTTCAACGGAACAAAAGCGGTAAACGTAAAACCGGACAGCGCCAAGAATACAATTTATGATCTTGTAGAGAAAGGAATTACTATTTTAGCTTAAAATATAAAACTATTATAAAGTCTTCGACTCCGCTCAGACTGACACTATTTAAATTTGTCACACTGAGCGGAGTCGAAGTGTTTTTACATATTAATTAAACGAAAGTACTAGATTTTCTAAGGATTGAATTTCCTTTTAATTCTCGTCTTGTGTCTGGAATAATGCGTCTGATGGCTGTCTTTGTCAATGGAGATCACACTGATGTTGCCATCAACTTCCAGAATCGCCAATTTTACTTCAGCAACTGTTTCTATGCCGTGTTCGTGGATCGATTCTTCCAGCTCATCCTCTGAGATCTGAACTTTTTTGAGGACATCCGTAAACACTTTTCCATCCTTTACCAGAATATGCGGCTGATCTTCTATCAGTTCCTTCACAAATTTACTTCGGAATATGTAACGTTTCACGATAAAATTGGCTACAAACAGGACCAAAGCGGCTACAATACCGCCCAGCAAAGTATTATTCGGGCCTACCATTGCATTCTGCACAGCATTACTGATCAGTAAAAGGAGAATAACATCACCGGCATTCAGCTGAGACAATTGATTTTTTCCGAAAATCCTGACGGCAACCACCATAAAAACATAAACGGCAAGCGAACGGATAACGATGTCAAGAATTGGATTCAAGGTTGAAACATTTATCTAATAAAGATAGACAGTTTTCTGCTAAGGATGGAAATATATTTTTGTTTTTAATTGTGATGCAAAAGTGATTTTTGCTTAATTTAGAAATGAATAATGATCAATTAGAATGAAGCCTTTTTTTTAAACTTAACCAATGAAAAGAATATTGTTTCTCTTGCTCCTATTTCCTCTGCTGATGTTCGGAAATATGGCAAAACCCTGGGTGGAAGGTTCTGAGCATTCTGTACTATTCGGAGCAGAAAATGCCTCTGTGAAGAATGAAACTATCAGTGTTCAACTAAAATATGATCCCGTAAACCGCTATTATCTTGCTACTTATACGATCAGATATCTTATTGATTCGAAAAAAAAACAGACGCTCCCTCTCTTATTCATCGCCATCGGTCTTTCTGATAAAAAGAATATTAAAGTTAATAAAAAACTAACTGCAAACCAACCGTTAGATTATGAGAAAAATGATTATTCGTTCATTAAAAAAACTGTGGTGGGGACATTTGTGAAGTTTGATGTAGCGAATGAAATACCTGTGAATCAGAATGATCTCATCTATTTCTCTGCCGATCTGGAGGAAGGTGACAATGTAATCGAAGTCCAGTATGATGCACACCTTACCTACAACACTTCCGGATTTATCCGGAACTACGAACTGGAATATTCTTTAGCACCTTCCAAATTTTGGAAATCTTTTGGACCAATTGAAGTGAGTATGGTACTGGATGACCACTTGGAATTCAAATCATCAAATCTTGGTGATGAAAAAGTGGAAAACAATACGATTAAGTGGACTATCACATCACAGAATCGTGAGGATATCAAAATTACAATTTCAGAAAAAGCATCTTTTATATCGAAAGTTCTATTGTTCCTGGATCCTTTTGGCATTTCGTTGATCGGTCTTATCGCGATGTTTCTCACTAATCTGAAACTGATGAGGAAGTTTGATAAAAAATACATTATGGTAGTTGGGATTATTCTGGTTCCCATATTATATTACGCCATCTATTTTTTGTCTTACAATTTGATCGATTTTAGTCTTGGGAAAGAATACACCAAGCACGGCTACGTTTTTCTATATGTATTTACGTATCCGTTTTTGCTGGTAATATACGGCGTTTTGATGTGGATGATCTATAAACGCAGGAAGGCAAATGACAAAAACTTAAGCAATACTTAAACGAACTTCATTATCTTTGAAATTCAATTAATATGACAATTATGATTAAGAAATTATTAATAGCACTAAGTTTTATAACCGTATCGCTTACGTTTGCCCAGAAAAAAAATGACCAGCAAGCTGTTTCCGAGGCCTCGGAGAAATTAAGATCGGCCATGATAAGTGGTGACAAAGCCACTTTGGAATCCTTAATTCTCCCCGAACTCACTTACGGACATTCCAGCGGTCACATTGATAATGCGAAAGAATTTGTCGAAAAGCTGGTCAGCAAACAATCCGATTTCCTGACTATCGAAAACACAACTCAATCCATCCAAATCGTTGATAAAACCGCGATTGTCCGCAATCATCTGTACGGAAAAACGGCAGACCTTGGAAAAGAACCAGGCGAAGTGAATCTTGATATTTTATATGTTTGGTCTAAGACTAAAAATGGATGGAAATTGTTGGCTAGACAGGCTGTGAAGGCGGAGAAGAAATAATAAAATTATTAATATGAAAAAAATAATGATACTTTTTCTCATTTCAGTATCATTTCTAACTGTTTATGGACAGAAGTATAAATATCCTGGACAATTAGAAATTAGAGGTTATAGAATTGGGCAAAAAGTTGATACTACTAATTTTAAAAAGTATGGTAATCTTTATTTTCCGAATTATCTGGACGGATGGACAATGAATAATGTAAATAAACTTCCTAAAAAATATGCCAATTTACCTATTTCGATATGGCAACTAAAAAGTGACTCCAGTGTTGCTTTGACCTTATTGGATAATGTTGTTATGAATATTATTATCTCAAACATTAAAAAAGAAGAACAGGAAAAATTATCTAAGATGCTTTCGGAAAAATTTGGAGCAGATGGACAACAAAAAGCCTATGAACAAAGCCATCCTTTACAATCTTGGATTACTTATTGGGATTTAACAACCTGGGAAACAAAAGATTTAATATTCCAAATTGGTAATAGTGATATGAGAATGCCAAATGACGCACTTCCAAAAGACATTCGCTGGAACTTGGTGTATTCTGACTTTCTCTTAGAAAAGAAAATTATTAGTGATTACGGAAAAAGATGATTTTCCTAGAAATTTTGTTGAAAGTACGTCAACAAAAAATCCGCTTCACAGCGGATTTTCCTATTTCGATTTTCTTCTTTTCAATTCTTTATCAATCAATCCCAATTCCCGTCCGGTTTGTCCGGCAACAGAAGTATTTTCCTGCGCTCGTCTTGTAAGATAAGGAACAACGTCTTTCACAGGTCCGTAAGGCAGATATTTTGCAACATTGTAGTGTTTGTCGGCAAGATAATAAGTAATGTTGTCACTCATACCGTAAAGCTGTCCAAAATAGATATGCGGATTGTTGTGCTCCAGATTGTTGGCCTGCATTTTATCCATCACCAATTCGGTGGATTTCTCGTTGTGTGTTCCGAAAAACGCTGAAACTTTATCAAGATTCGCCATCACAAAGTCAATTCCAGCGTTGTAATTATCGTCGGACGCCTGTTTGTTTGGCTGAATTGGGTCCGGGTAATTTTGCTCCTCAGCACGCTTTCTTTCCTTCTCCATATACGCGCCGCGAACAATCTTGTAACCAATGAAATAACCTTTTTCTTTAGCTCTTGCCAGATGTGCGTTCATATATTCCAAACGGCCGGTTCTGTACATTTGGATGGTGTTCCAAACGATGGGTTTTTCCTGATTGTACTTTTCCATCATTTCTTCACAAAGCTGGTCGGCAGCATCCTGCATCCAGGATTCTTCTGCGTCCACCATTACTTTTTTGTTGTTCTCGAAACAAAGTTTACAGACTTCGTCAAAACGCGTCACTACTCTATTCCACTCTTCTTTTTGGCTGGTTGTGAGTTCTTTGCCTTTCCCCACTTCTTCATAAATATCGATTCTGCCAAACGCCGTCGGTTTGAAAACGATGAACGGAATCGCCGGATTTCCTACAGAAAACCTGATGATATCTTTGATTTCCCTGCAAACTGCATCAAAAACTTCCTCCTCTTCTTTCCCTTCAATCGAGTAATCGAAAATACTTCCGACGCCGCGTTTGAACATCTGTTTTACAACAGACATACTTTCTTCACGGGTTTCGCCGCCGCAAAACTGCTCGAACAAAGTTTGCTTCACGATGCCGTCCACAAACGGAAAATTGTTCTTGACGGTGAAATTAAGCAGTGAAACGCCGATATTCGTCAATGCAGGCTGTTCGATGGCCTTGAACATCCAATACGCTTTTCTCAGCTGAGCATCCGTTTTATCGGCAAATGCGAGCTTTGTATCATTGAAAATACTCATTCTTAGAATTTGTCCCAAAAGTAAATATTATTTCGGCTTCAGGATGAATATTAAAGCTAAATTTTGTCATCATTTTTCATTTTAATTTTACATATAAATTATAACATCAAATCCTCATAAAAAAGCACCATTCAGTATTGAAAAATTTCGCATTTTAAATGACGGAAATAATCTTTCTGACCTTATATTTGTAAAGCATATCTTTGCAGTAATGAACTTGATAAATGCCTTTTCGGGACGCAAACTTCTCTTTACAAACAGGTTAATCATCCTGTTGATGCTGATTTCTGTCCAACTTTTATTTTCCCAGGATAAAGCGGAAAACGAAGATATTTATAAAACGGCATTAGGAAATCTGTATTCGCATCCTGAAAAAACGATTACAATTTCCGAGTATCTTACGATCAACACAACCGCGGATGAAGAGCAAAGCCGATCTTTGAACCTGAAAGCTGAAGCCGAAATAATACAAGGCCACTACATTTCAGCACTCAATGCATTGCTGGAATCGCTCCACATCAATTCTGAAAATCCTCAGTCGCTTGTGTTTTTGCGCACCAATCTTATCCTCAGCGAACTTTACAGAAAGTTGGGCATCATCCCGAAAGCGGAGGAAAGACTTAAACTGGTTGAAAAAGAAATTGACGGCAATCCTACAGATTTTCCCGATAAGATCAGCTTTTATATTGATTTTCTCACTGCAAAATCGGTTTTACTTGTTGAACAGAAAAAGTATGCTGATGCCTTAAAAACTCTCGACGAATCTTTTCTAAACAAGTTTGCCGGTCAGTTTCCCTATCAGGTTTCTAAAGCCTACATTCAGCTGTCAAAGGTTTTTGCAGTTACTCAGCAGACTGACAAATCTTTAGGCTTTGCTGAAAAAGTGCTTCGACTGTCTCAAAAATCCGGGTTGGAAGAAAACTTTGCTGCCTATGCTGAGTTGGATGTTGCAAAATTGCAATTTATTAAAAAAAATAAGCAGCAATATCTAAGTCAGATTCCTAAACTTGAAGTCCTATCTGAAAAGGTAAATGATGTCGTTTTAAAGAAAAATATCCATCAGTTTTTGGCAGATGTATACTTATCCGAAGGCGATAACAACCGCTATCAGTCTCATAATATCAAATATCTTGCGCTAAATGAATCAATAAATGCGGCGCAGCAAAAAGCGAGTGATCTGATCCTTTCACTCACAGAAAATGATCTTCTGACAGAAAATCAGGAAAGATCAAAAACGAATTATCTGCTGATTTGTGTGATTGGAATTGCTGTAATTGTTCTTATGATTGTATTCCTGTTCAGATTCCGGACAAGACAGAATTATAATTATTACAAAGACTATATCAGCAAGCTGAAAAAGGCGAATAAACAAGTGGAAGCAGTCATTCAAGATAAAGAACCAGTTGAGGAAACCTCGAAAGTTTCACAATTCATCTCTGAAAAAACGGAGCAGATTATCCTCGAAAAGCTCATCACCTTTGAGAGAGGAACCGATTTTACAAAAAAAAGTCTCACGCTGCAATCGATGGCGAAGGAACTGGATACGAATACGAGATATCTTTCTGAAATCGTTAATAAACATAAACAGAAAAATTTCAATTCGTATATTAATGAGCTGAGAGTCAATTACATCATCGAAAAACTGCGTACCGAGCCTGCTTTTCTCAACTACAAAATAAGTTATCTTGCGGAGGAAAGCGGATTTTCTTCGCATACATCGTTCTCGACGGTTTTTAAAACCGTAACCGGAATTTCGCCGAAAGAATTCATCAGCTTTATCAAAAAAGAACGTTCAACATCCAGCGCCACATGAAAACTATTATTCACCAAATCAATGCTTTACGGATAGTATTGTTTCTTATACTTGCAGTCAGTTCACCAACTTTATCTGCACAAAAGGAGGATACACCAAATCTGGATTCGTTGTTTCTGATGATGAATTCAAATCCTGACAAAGTAATCAGGCTTGGAAATGAATTGTACAAAAAATACAAAGGAAATCCACGGATGGAAATTTCCGTTCTCACAATCATAGGCAGCAGCTATTCTGTCAAAAAGGATTATGAAAAAGCGATAGAATATGCTTTTAAAACACGAGAGATTTCTCAGAAAATCAATGATTACCCTACGCAAATCCAGGTGGCCGGTTTTATTGGTGAAAAATACCACAATCTCAACATCTACAGCAAGGCAAAATATTATGCAGACGAAGCTTACGAGCTGATTGAGAAACATCCACTACCGGAATCGCTGAAGTTTTACAAAGGCAACATTCTCTATTTAAAAGCATTGATTTACCGTGATGAACTCGGCTGCGACTTTGCACAAACGTATTATCAAAAGGCACTTGATGTTTATATTCCGGCAATAAAGGGAAGGGAAATGCTCCGTTTTTCTGTAGCAGACATCTATAATGAAATTGGCGGCTGTTATCTGGAAGAAAGCAAACTCGAAGATGCGGAAATCTCGTTTAAGAGTTCGCTTCAATATGCTGTAAACGGAGATTATGCGCTTCTGAACGCCGAGAGTCTGGCAGGATTGGGACGGATTCTTTATCTGAAGAAAGATTATTCCGAAGCAAAAAAGGAATTTGATAAGGCGATCCTGATTTTAAAATCCAATAAAGTGGAAAATGCCAATCCGGAAGTCTATCAATATATTTCAGACAATTATTACGCCCTCAATGATATTGAATATCATACTTACTACTTGAATCTCTACAAGCAGAAAACAAGTAACGATATCAGTGCCAAAAAAAAATCTGTCAATGGGATTATCGTAAAACAGAAAGCCGGCGAAAATTCTGAAAACGGGAATAATGGTAAATATTGGATCATTGCCATTCTCTGTGTTTTGATAGCACTGGTTCTCTATCAAATATTCCAGACCAGACTTAAAATTAAAAAAATGAAACAGCAGATTTCTGAAGATAAAAACAAGGTCAGCTGATCACAAAACAGCAAAGTTCTTTCAAAAACAGTGAATATTTCTTCATTTTTGAAGTATATAAATAGGAATAACAGGGGCTTCGTTCTATGTTTGTTGCAAAATGAATTATATGAACAAAGCACTTACTTTTTTCTCTTTGCTGAGCTTTCTATTCAGCTTTGGCCAGACGGAACCTGTTTCGCTTCCGTACGCCAATGGTTTTGAAACTGAAGCCGACCGAAATTACTGGTACAGCATCAACACAGGTGCAGGCACGCCCTGGGGTTTTACAGATGAGACCAGCACCGTCTATGCGCCTTCGCAGGGACAGTACTATGCCCGCGCGCAGAGCGATTTTGAAAACGGAGGTTCAGCGTGGCTGATCTCGAAAGGTGTCAAAATCGAAGCTGGCCACAATATCGCGCTTGATTTTGATTACAGATCCAGTTTGAGCACTTTATTTCCGGTAAAACTCAAAGTTGTTTTGAAGCAGCAGCCCATTCCTACTTTGGAAAATGCTACCGAATTGTGGGTGGATGAAGAAATTATGATCAACACGTATCAAAACGTACACAAAACATTTGAAGTACCTCAGACCGGTACTTATTATTTAGCGTTCTATTTCTACCCGGATCCAAATCTGGGTTATTTAAGTTTAGACAACATCAATCTTTACGAGGAATTGTGTCCAAAACCAACGGGTGTAAAAGCAGTTCCGGGACAGACAAGCGCAGAAATCTCATGGTTATCTGCATCGGTCCCTGCTGGCGGTTATGAATATGCGATCAAGAGCGCAGGGACAGGTCTTCCCACAGAAGCGGGAACGCCGGTACAAGGCACTTCAATTAATGCAGAGGGTCTTCAGCCACAGACAGAATATCAGCTGTACGTGAGATCTGTCTGCACGCCGGGATCACTTTACAGCAACTGGTCAAATCCTCTTACATTTAAAACTTATCCGGTAAACACTGCAATTCCTGCAAATTTACCTTATAACGAAAGCTTTGAGAATGACAGCCGTTGGGCACTTTTGGAACCGACGGTCGGAAATCCTTGGGTAAGAACCGATTCTGATTCTGGTGGTCTTTATGGGCCATCCGACGGCAATTATTATCTGAGACATGATGACAGCGATAACAATTCAAATTCGTGGGCTTTCTCCAGAGGGATCAATCTTCCGGCTGGTAAAGAAATTACTTTGCAGTTTGATTATAAATCCAGTCAGGACGAGGCGTATCCTCAAAAATTAAAGGTGGTTGTAAGCAAGGATGGATTTCCTTCAGCAAAATCAGTGCAGATCTGGAACAATGATTTTATTCAGAACGCATCGTATACTACCACCAGTATTACATTTACCGTCCCGGAAAGCGGCGTTTATTATTTAGGCTACCAGACTACATCCGAGGCCAATTACGGTTACCTGATGTTTGACAATGTGAAGGTTTCGGATAAGGAATCTTCTCCTTGCGAATACATTCTCCGCCTAAAAGATTCTGAAGGTGACGGATGGAACAACAACACAATGAATCTGTACGTGAACGGTGATGCTGTTTTTACAGATCTTACAATGCCAATTGGTGATGTGTTGGATTTTACCTTCAAAATCAATTCAGGCGATGCTATTACAACGGTTTGGAACGGCGGAAATCATAGCGGAAGCGAGACCAGCTATGAAATTATAGATTCAAACGGTGCTGTTGTAGGAAGTGCCAGCGAGCAGAACATCAGTACGCCGATCATCGCATCCTGCCCGAACTGTGCAAAACCTATCAATCTGACAGCAAATTACGGACAGACTACGGTAGATCTAACCTGGAAATTCCTGACGCAGCCTGCAAATGGTTACGAATATGTGGTACAGCCAGCTGGTTCCGGCGTTCCTACTTCAGGAACAGCTGCCAACAGTACTCAGGCTCACGTGGAAGGTTTATCTACAGAGACAGCTTATGAAGTTTTTGTAAGATCCAACTGTGGTGATACCTTCAGTTCCTGGGCCGGCCCGGTGAATTTTACGACGCTGCCAAATCCAGGCTCAGCGGTCAACCTGCCTTACAACTACGGATTCGAAACTGAAGACCAGTGGATTACACAATCTATAACGCGGAACAACGAGTGGATTGTCGATTCATCATTCCCTGCAACCGGCGGATTTGCTGCGGTGCAAGATTATAATTATTATTTTGATGCCAACTCGTGGCTGTTCTCCAGAGGACTGAATCTGAAAGCCGGAAAAGAGATCCTTATCAAATTTAAATACAGATCGTTAGGAACGAATGTACCATTAAGCCTGAGCATTGCAGATCAAGCCTACGCTTTCGTTCAAAAAGGCAATGTGATCTGGAGCAAAACTGTAAACAACGACAGGTACGAAGAGGCAATTCTGTCATTTACACCACAAACCACAGGCGTTTATTACCTGGGATTCAATTCGTTGGCCGCAAAGGGAAGCACTGTCCTTGTAGACGATATCCAAGTTTACACCGTTGGTCTGCCGGATGCACCAACTTGCGAGTATACTTGCCCTTCAGATAAAACAGTTAATACAAATCCCGGTAATATTGGAGCGGTAGTCAACTACAGTTTGACTTTTGCCTGCGATGCTTCGTCAACCGGTGTATTTTCAGTACTGTCAGAAGGTTTACCGTCAGGTGCCATTTTTCCTGTGGGAGAAACGACTGTTAAACATAATCTTATTTTTAATGGTGAAATTATCGACACTTGCAGTTTTGTTGTAAAGGTTGAAGAAAAATTAGGTACTGCAGACAATACTAAGGATAACGGCCTTCAATACTACCCAAATCCTGTTGTTGATAATCTGACAGTCAAAATGAATGGTGATACAATTGAAGATGTCACAGTTTACAACTTTGCAGGAAGCGTGGTAAAATCTGAAAGGAGCAAAACCAAAACAGCCATTATTGATATGAGTAATTTATCTTCCGGCGTCTATATTGTGAATGTAAAAACAGCATCCAATGTAAAATCTTTCAAAGTGATCAAACAGTAAAAGGACTTTAATCATACAATAAGCAAACCCGCAATTGAAATCAATTGCGGGTTTTTTTTTATGTAAATTAAATTTTTATAATTGATGTTGATCAATGCAGGAAATGTCTCATTCCTGTAAACAGCATTGGGATTTGATGCTCATTAGCCGCTTCGATAGAATCATTATCTCGCATACTTCCGCCAGGCTGAATAATCGCT
>Ga0308164_10001874_pt1 | contig 22503 bp, 19 predicted proteins | sample PhyTR2_FD_201031 | JGI IMG/M metagenome (GOLD analysis project Ga0308164, IMG submission 201031) | Phyllosphere microbial communities from UC Gill Tract Community Farm, Albany, California, United States - DLSLT.R2 | ecosystem: Host-associated > Plants > Phyllosphere > Unclassified | place: USA... | reverse complement strand
CGGCGAAATCGTCGCTGCGGTATTTCATTATCTGCACCAGGGCGTCGAAATTGCCGGCGCTGTCCTTGATGCCCTTGATCATCGGGTGCTGATGCAGGGCGGCCACGGCGCCGATGCTGATCGACATGCCGGTCTTGGCGGGAATGTTGTACATCATCAGCGGCAGCTGGCTGGCGTCGGCGATGGTTTCATAATGCTTGATCAGCTCAGCCTGGCTGACGGCGTTGAAGTAGGGCGTGATGACCGAAAGCGCGTCGGCGCCCAGGTCGGTCACTTTTTTGTTCATTTCAATCACTTCACGGGTGGCGAAGGCGCCGGTCCCGATCACCACCGGCACGCGGCCGCGGGCGGCTTGCACCGTGGTTTCGGCGATCTGCAGTTTTTCCGCTTCCGAAAGGGTGAAGAACTCACCGTTGGTGCCCAGCACGAACAGGCCATGGACGCCGGCTTCAATGAGGTTTTCGATGAGGTTGCGCAGGCCGGGGAGATCAACTTGCTGGTCGGCCGTGAACGGGGTGACGAGGGCTGGAATTATCCCGCGGAATCGCATGATGGGCATCTCGTTTTTTATTGTGTGGTGCTCATAGTGATCAAAACGATCAAAAAAAGCAACGACATTGAACGAGATTTTTTATTTTATGATTGGTCTGGTCATTGTGCGGGCTGGAAACCCGGAACGCAGCGTTGAAACGCTCAAACACACTGCGTTAGCCGGGCTGGGGTTCACAGTCAATAAGCCCCCCCTCCATCGCTGGGTTGCGCCGTACTGGTTTCCTGATCATACAAATAGCCGGTCGGCGGCAGTTTGTCGGTGACCACGGTAGGCTTCAATGCCGTGGCCGACAGCGGATTGCTGGCGGCAATTGGCAGCGCCTGGCGGAACGGGCTGACCAACTGCGCCGTCAGCTTGATGTCCTGGGAAGAACTGCCCACCGACACGGTGAACACATCGTCATCCACGATCCACGCCCGGTCGGCAGGCTCGTAGTAGGCCAAGGCGCGGCCATTCAGCTCCACGGTAACGCGCCGAGTTTGCCCGGGCTGAATCATGACCTTGCTGTAACCCTTGAGCTCCTTGATGGGCCGGCTGACCGGCGCGCTTTTCGGCCCTACATACACCTGCGAAACTTCCGCGCCGGGGCGTTGCCCGGTATTGGTCACGTCGAATGACACCTTGATCGGCGCCGAGCCCGCCACCACGGCCGGGGTGACGCTGATATTGGAATAAGCGAAGGTCGTGTAGGACAGCCCGAAGCCGAACGGGTAGAGGGCCTTCGTCGCCTGGCGATCGTAACCGCGGTAACCGAGGAACAGGTCGTTGGCATAGCTGGTTTCAGTGATGTTGCCGAGGTTATCGAACTGCGGGAAGGTGCTGTACACCGGATTGTCGGCCAGCGCGCGTTCCAAACTGATGGGCAGTTTCGCGGAAGGGTTGGCCCGCCCGTAGAGAATTTCCGCCAGCGCCTGGCCACCGTTCTGGCCGGGATAGAAGGCATAGAGAATGCCGCTGACCTGGTCCACCCAGTCACTCATTTTCAAACCCGTACCGCCGTGCATCACGACGATGGTCTTCGGGTTGATCTGGCTGACGCTCTGGATCAGTTGGCCTTGGAACTCTGGCAGTTCCCACATGTGGTCCCACCCTTCGCCTTCATACTCGTTGCTGTTGCCGGCCGCCACGACCACGGCGTCATAATCGGCAAGGTTGGCGGGGGCGACCAGTGAGGCCCAACTCAGTTGCACACCGGTGTAGCCGCCCAATGCGGCGATATAGCCTGGGCGCCGTGTGTATTCAAGCTTCACGTCGTAGGATTGCCCGGCCTGCAGGGTGATTTTTGCAAACACCGGGATAGTCGGCGGAATCGAGTTGTTGGGCAGCGGGTCGCCCGCGCCGTTGTTGAGCAACTCGGTGCCATTGACCGTCAGGCGTACGGCCCCGTCAGCGCGTACCTTGAACACGTGCTCGCCCGATACGGTGGGGGTTACCTGCCCGGTCCAGCGCACGGAGGTGCTGGCGGTATCGCCGTTGGTGGGTGGGTTGGGGTCGGCATCCCAGTCCAGATCAACGCGGTTCTCGGTGCGGGTCACGGCGGCCGTACCGTTGAACGTTGCATTGGTGAAGTATTCGGCGGTCATGCCCGCCGTCGCTGTGCCGGAGGCGTTAGCGTGCTGCCATACCGAGGCCGCCGGGTCGAGCGACAGCCCGTCGAGAAAGTCGACCGTGGCAGCCTGGTTGACTTGCCGCAGCCCGCTCAACACGCTGACATAGTGCGCCGGTGAAACATAAGCGCTACCAAAGCCGGTGGGCGGCGCGTACTTGCCCAGCACGCCGATGACCGCAATCTTTCTGGCGGTCCCGCGATCGAGGGGCAATAGTTGATCCTTGTTCTTGAGCAACACAATGCCTTCGCGGGCAACGCTGAGCGAGGCGACATTGCTAGCGACGCTGTTAGTATCGTGGGTAGTGGGCGGAATATAGGTGTCAAAACCGAAGCGGTAGATTTGCCGCAATATACGTACAACCTTGTCATCTATTGTCGCCACTTTAAGATCGCCACTTTCAATGGCTGGCGTTAAATTGGCGGCATTCATCTGGCTGCCAGCGAGCATGTCCAGGTCAGTGCCGGCTTGCGCAGCCTTCAAACCATTCACAATTGCATTGTAATCGGTCTGCAAGATGCCGCGGTAATTCCACTCGCTTTTAAGAATTTGCTTGATTAAATGGCTATTTTCACAAGCATATTCACCGTTGACCTTCTGAAACGAACACATCATCAGGGCCACCATGCCATTTTTGACCGACGACTCGAAAGGCGGCAGGGTGATTTCGCGCAGGACGCGCTCACGGATGGTTTCGTTGAGGGTAAAGCGGTTGGTTTCCTGGTCGTTGGCGGCGTAATGCTTGGCATCCGCCCAGATCCCGCGTGACTGGATGCCGTTGATCACGGCAGGTGCCAGGCTCGCACCCAGATAGGGGTCTTCCCCCGATATGTATTCGAAATTGCGGCCACCAAAGGGCATGCGGTACATGTTCATGCCCGGGCCGGTGATGTAGTGGTAGCCGCCGCTGGCGGTGTCGTAGCCCAGGGCCCGGCCAAAGTCCATCGCCCGGTAAGGGTTGAAGGTGGCGGCCAGGTTCTGGCCGCTGGGGTAGCCTACCCCCTGGTCGTTGCCCTGGCTGGTGTAGCGCAAGCCCAGGCCGCCGTCGCTGCCGTGGATTTGCGGCAGGCCAAAACGGGGCAAAGGCTTGATGTCCCAATCCGGCGTGCCGCCGATATAGTCGAGTTTCTCGAGCAGGGTCATCTGGTTGAGCGTTTGCCTTGCCAATTGATCGGCTTCGGCATCGGTGCGCATGGCGGCGCCGGCCGTGGGCAGGAAAGCCTGGGCGACGGCCAGTGCCAACAAGGACACCAGCCGTTGGGATATCCGTGTGCTTCGAGTTTTCATTGTCAGTGTCCCGCTATTTACTGCGCCTGTACCAAGCGCTGGCCTACATCGGCACGCAGCGGGAAGAGCTAGCTTCAGCTATTGAAAGGGCGCTCGCGAGACAGTGCTCAGTTTCCGGTCGAGGCACGGAAAGTGTGGGGCGCATTCAGTGTTATTCGGCTGCGCGTCATGTCCTGTTGATATTGCATCCTCTGCGTGGAGTCAGTCCAAATGGGACATCTGTGATGGGAATTAGTCAAGTATTCCGCTTATTGTTTATTCGGATAAACAAACCGGTTTTATGTCGGTTAACGTCTGAGCTTTGCACGAGTTGCTATTTGCGCACGGCGGTACTAAGTTTAAATCCTGCAATTTGCCAATATGGCGGCTGCACTAAATAAATAAGTGTCTTACTAACGAAGTGGAGTAACTATCATGCACTTGTCCGCCCTGCATTGGATCGCTTTCGCCGTGGTGCTCACACCCACCTTGGCCTGGGCCGCTGACACGGCAACGGCCACCAATACCGCTGCCGCCCCCGACGTCACCATCATGACCCAGGCCGTCAATCCCAAGGCTGCGTTGCAGAACAAACGGGTCGCTGCGGAAAAAGCCAAGCGCCCGGCCACCCTGACGCCCGCCAAAGCGGCGCCCTGAGTGAACAGTGGCGCGCCGGCCAGCCCGGTGCCTGCAGCGGCAGAGGTGTGCCATTGGCTGATGGCCAATGCCGGCCTCAAGGCCGAGGAACTGCAGCGCGCCCAACGCCTGGCCGACGCTGATACCGAGCAGCCGCTTCCCGCGTTGCTGGCCCGGCTGGGGATTGTCTCGGAGCGCGAGTTGGCGCGTGCATGGAGTGCGTTGCTCTCGGTACCCCTGGTGGGCCCGGAGCTATTGGCCGGGCAACTGGAGCCGGTACCCGCCTTGAGTGAACGTTTCCTGCGTCACTACCACGTGGCGCCCGCCGGTTGGCAGCGCGATACCTTGCTGCTAGCCCAGGCCAATCCCGACGACCCGTACCCGGCCGTCGCCGTGGCTTATGCCTGCGATGTGAATGTACAACCCATGGTGGCGACGGCTGAAGAGGTCGATGCGCTGGTCGAACGCTTCTACGGCAAAGGCCGCTCGGCCATGGGCACCTTGATCGAAAACCTGGAAAACCCCGGCGAGGGCCGCGACGACGACATCGAGCACCTCAAAGACCTGGCCTCCGAAGCGCCGGTCATTCGCCTGGTCAGCCTGTTGCTGCAGCGGGCCGTGGAGCTGCATGCCTCGGACATTCATGTCGAGCCCTTCGAACATACGTTCAAGGTGCGCTACCGCGTTGACGGCGTGTTACAGGAAGCGGAGGCGCCACCCATCACTTCGGCGGCGGCGGTGGTCTCGCGGATCAAGATCATGGCCCACCTGGACATTGCCGAGCGCCGCCTGCCGCAAGATGGCCGCATCATGCTGCGCGCTCACGGCCGCGAGCTGGACCTGCGCGTCTCCACGGTGCCCACGCGGTTCGGCGAGTCGGTGGTATTGCGGCTGCTGGATCGGGAAACGGTCGCCTTCGACCTCCCCAGCCTGGGCTTCGACAGCGAACGCTTGCAGCGCTTGCTCGACGTGCTGAGCCTGCCCCATGGCATCGTGCTGGTCACGGGCCCTACCGGCTCTGGCAAAACCACCACGCTGTACACGGCGCTAGTGCACCTCAACACCCCGGAGCGCAAGATCATCACCGTTGAAGACCCGGTTGAATATCAAATCGAGGGCATCAACCAGATCCAGGTCAAACCGGCCATCGGCCTGGACTTCGCCTCCACCCTGCGCTCGATCGTGCGCCAAGACCCGGACATCATCATGATCGGCGAAATGCGTGATCTGGAAACCTGCCGCATTGCGATTCAATCCTCGCTCACCGGCCACCTTGTGCTTTCCACGTTGCACACCAACAGCGCCGCGGCGAGCATCACCCGGCTGCTGGACATGGGCGTGGAAAGCTACCTGATTGCCTCCACAGTGACCGCAATTCTCGCCCAAAGGCTGGTACGGCGCCTTGCGCCCGAGCATTGCGAAGCGTTCACCGCGCCGCCAACGCTGGTGGCGGAGCACGGCCTGGAACGCTTCACCGAGCAGCGGCCGGTGTTGCTGTATCGCCCGCGGGCCGATGCCCCCAACGGCGGCTATCGCGGCCGCAGCGCGATCACCGAACTGCTGGTCATGAATGACGAGCTGCGGTCGCTGCTGATGGCCAGGGAAGATGCCGGCACCTTGGAACGGGCGGCCCGCAAGGCCGGTTTACGGACCTTGTACGAAGAGGGGCTGCGCCAGGCTGTCGCCGGTATCACCAGCCTCGAAGAGGTGCTGCGGGTAACCCGCGGCGACTGAACGGGAGGCGCCGATGCCACGTTTTCGATACCGCGCCCTGGAAGCCGACGGCAGCGTGCTGCACGGCGACCTGGAAGCGCCTGACAGCGAGGCGGCAGCGGAGTACCTGCACCAGCGCGGGTTGCTGGTGATGCACGTCAAGGTGGGAATCGCGCGCCCTTGGCAGCGGCCGCGCAGGCGCATTTTCAACGACGAAGGCTTGTTCAATTTCACCCAGCAACTGGCGACATTGCTGGGGGCTGGGCAGTCGCTGGAGCAGGCGCTGGGCTTACTGGTTAGCCAGCCGGGTAGCGAGGGCCTGCGTGCCCGGCCGCTGATCCAGCGAGTGCGTGAGCGGGTCAAGGGCGGGCAGGGGTTGTCCGGTGCGATGGCTGAGGAAGCGGGCCAGTTCTCGCCGTTATACCTGAGCCTGGTACGTGCAGGCGAAGCGAGTGGAGCGCTGCAGGAAACCCTGCACCAGCTGGCCGACTATTTGGAGCGGCGTCAGGTATTGCGCGGTGAGGTCATCAATGCGCTGATCTATCCGCTGTTTCTGATCATCGGTGTGCTCGGCGCGTTGCTGCTGCTGATGGGCTATGTCGTGCCCCAGTTCGTACCGATCTTCCAGGACCTCGGCGTGCCGCTGCCGATAGTGACCGAGGCGATCCTCGGCGTCGGGGTGTTCGTCGCCAGTACCTGGCCCTGGTGGCTGGGAGTGGTCGCCCTGGTGGTGCTGGCCTGGCCTGCCTATTGGCGCCAGCCAGCGCGGCGCCTGCGCCGGGACCGGCACTTGCTGGGCATGCCGGTCATCGGCGTGTTGTGGCAACGCCTGGAGGCGGCCCGGCTGGCACGTACCCTGGGCACCCTGTTGCGCAACGGCGTACCCATACTCAACGCCTTGGCGATGGCCGCGCAAGTGTGCGCGAACCAGGCCGTGGTGCAACGGGTGGAGCAGGCGATGGCGCAGGTGGGCAATGGCAGCTCGCTCGCCCGCGCACTCGACGGCGATGGGCTATTGCCACCGCTGGCCTTGCAGATGATCGCAGTGGGCGAGCAGGCCGGGCAGCTGGACGGGATGCTGCTCAAGGTCGCCGACGTGTTCGACCTGCAGGCCAGGCGCAGCATCGCCGCCTTGCTCGCGGCATTAGTACCCACCCTGACGCTGGTCATGGCGGTGCTGGTCGGCATCATCATGTTGGCCATCATGCTGCCGCTGATGAGCCTCACCAGCAACATATGAGGTAAAAGCCATGGGCCGTCGTTATCAGTCCGCGTTCACCCTCCTGGAAATGCTGGCGGTGATAGTACTGCTGGGCATCGTGGCGACCATTGTGGTGCGGCAGGTCGGCGGTAACGTCGACAAAGGCAAATACGGTGCGGGCAAGGCACAGTTGGCCAGCCTCGGGATGAAGATCGAGAGCTACGGCCTGGACGTTGGCGCGCCGCCCAAGAACCTCACGCAGTTGCTCAGCAAGCCGGCCGATGCCCCGAGCTGGAATGGCCCGTATGCCAAACCATCGGACCTCAAGGACCCCTTCGGCCATGAGTTCGGCTACCGCTATCCAGGCCAGCATGGCAGCTTCGATCTGATCTTCTACGGCCAGGATGGCCAGCCCGGCGGCGACGGCTACAACACTGACCTCGGCAACTGGGAGTAAGCATGAACGCGCGCTCCTCAGGCTTCACTCTGCTCGAACTGCTGGTGGTCATCGCCCTCATGGCTGTGGCCATGGGCGTGCTGGGCATCGGCATCCATCAAGGCCTGCAGGCCACACACGAGCGCCAGGCCCTGCGCGATATGGTCTACGCCATGCGCCAGACGCGCACCCACGCCGTGCTCACGGGGGCGCCGGCGCTGCTACGGTTCGATATGGCCGGCCGCTGGTACCAGGTACCCGGACAGGCGCGGCAGGCCTGGGCGCCGAACATTGGCGTGCAGTTGAGCACTGCCGCCGAGTGGGGCAGCGCGTTCGCTTTCTTCCCTGACGGCGGCTCCAGCGGTGGGCATGTGGTGCTGACGCGCGGCGGGCAACGCTGGCGCGTGGATGTGGCCTGGCTGACCGGCGGAGTGCGTTGGCAGGTGCTGCGATGAAGGCGCGGGAAACGGGGTTCACCCTGCTGGAAATGGTCGCCGCGCTGGCCCTGCTGGCACTGCTGGTGACGGTCATGCTGGTGGCGTTCGGGCAAGCCAGCCGCAGCCTGGTGCAAGTGCGCGACAGTGACCGGCTCAGCGAAGTGGCGCGAAACCTGCTGGATGAACTCGGCGATCGGCGTTTGCAACCTGGGCAGAGCAGTGGCGCGGTCGAAGGCGGCATCCGCTGGGTGCAGCGCGTCAGCCCGTTGCCGGGCGGGCCCGGGCAGGTGCCGGTCATGCGGGTCGATTTGCAGTTGCATGGCCCTTCGGGGGCGCTTTGGAGCCTGAGTACGCTGGTGGCGCGAACCCCGCGCGCGGCGCCATGAACCGCTCGGCCCGTGGTTTTACCTTGCTGGAGGTGCTGTTCGCGCTGGTGTTGATGGGCGTGTTGCTGACCCTGGTCGCTACCACGGTGCTGCTTGGCCAGCGCGCCTTGGCCAATGCCGACCGCTATGCGCAGCGCCTGGATGAAGTGCGCGCCGCCCAGGCTTTTTTGCGCCAGGCCGTGCAGCAGACGCTGCCGCTGCAATACGGCGGCAGCGGCCCGATGTCGGTATTCGAGGGGCAGGCACATAGGTTCCGTTTCGCCGCCCCGGTGCCGACCGCGCTCAGTGGGGGTATTCTCTGGCATACCGTGGAATGGGCCGATGCGCCTTCTGGGCCGGGCTTGCGCGTGCGCTTTGAAAGCGCGCCTGGGCGCACCTGGGGCGAGCCGCAGTGGCTGTTGCATGGCGTGCGCGCCGTGCACTTGAGTTACCGCGGCACCGATGCCGCCGGCCGGCAGACCGATTGGCTCGCGCGCTGGCCGTGGCCACGGCGGCTGCCGGGGCAGGTGCGTATCGCGCTGGAGGTCACCGGCCCGGTGGCGTGGACCGCGCAGACCATCGCCTTGCGCCTGGATTTGAGCGGTGCGGCGGTGGCGCCATGAACCATCGTTCACGCGGTGTGGCCTTGCTGCTGGTGATCTGGCTGTTAGCGGTACTCAGCCTGACGCTGGGCAGCCTGGTCACGGTGGTACGGCAGGAGTTGCAGCTCAGCCGTTGGCAGCGTGAGCACACCCGTGCGGTGTGGGCAGCGCAAGCAGGCTTGGCGCTGGCCGTGCGCGCACTGCGCGAGCCGCAACCCGAGCGGCGCTGGATCGCCGATGGGCGGCTGCAGGTCCTGAGTTTCGAGGGCACGACCTTGCAGCTGAGGGTACGCAGCGAGCGCGGCAAACTGGACCTGAACCTGGCCGCTAGCAACGACCTGGCCCGCCTGGCGCTGCAGGAGGGGGCGACAGCGGAACAGGCGCAGGCGCTGGCCGCCGCGCTCACTGCCAGGCGCCTCGAGAGCGCCCCACCGTTACGTACGCTGGAGGAGCTGCGGCCCTGGGCTGGCATGAGCGAAGTGCTCTACCAGCGCATGGCGCCGCAGTTGACGCTATGGAGCGGTGTGGCGCTGCCGGAACCGGCGTTCGCCAGCCCGGCGCTGCGCGAAGCCTTGGGGCTGGCGGCGGTCAACGCGCAAGGCGTGGATCCTGGCCCAGTGTTCAGCGTCGAGGCCATCGCGGTTCGCCCCGATGGGTTTTCCGCCGTGGTTTCCAGCACGGTGCTACTGTCTATTGAGCAAAGCACAAGGCCCTTTCGGGTTTTGCGTTACAGCGAATGAGGCGTCGGCCCACCATGCGTGCACAGTTGCCTTGGACCTGGCATCGGCAAGTCATCCCGAGCTGGCGAGGCAGCCGGGTGCACCGCGCCTGGCAATGGTGGCTGGGGCAGCTGCGTGGGTGCCTTCCCGAGCGCTGGTCCCGCCAGGCTCCCGAGCAACTCTACCGCTGGCCATTGCCAGTGGCGCTGCCGGCAGCCGCAGCCAGCCGCCCGGTATTGCTGCTCGAGCCGGGCCAGGCATTGCAGCAAAGCCTGGTGCTGCCCGCCGCCGCCGCTCGTGACCTGAACAGCGTGCTCGCGTACGAACTCGATCGCTTCACCCCGTTGCGGGCCGAGCAGGCTTACTATGCGGCACGTCGCGATGGCATCAGCCACGGGCGCCTGCGCCTCACCCTGGTGTGCGCGCGCCGTGAGCACGTCCACGCCTGGGTCGCCGCTTACAGGCTGCGGGACATCCAGCTGACGACCATCGATGCGCTGGACGCGCAGGGACAACGCATAGGGATCAACCTGCTGCCCAGTGCCACCCCCAAGCCACACCTCGGCCAGCGCCGCGCCTTCAGCCTCGGCCTGGCGGTGCTGTGCCTGCTGCTGACGTTCACGGCCATGCTGCTGGCGCTACATAACCGTGAGGCTGCGGTCGCCGCGCGCGCGGCCGAAGTCCAGCAGCTACGCCAGCAGACCGCCGAGCTGCAAGGCTTGCGCGGCGAACTGGCGCGGACCAGCGGCGCGGCGCGGGCACTGATGGACCTGAAGCTGGCGCAACCCACGCGGGCCTTGCTGTTGGCCGAGCTCAGCGCCTGCCTGCCCGCCGACAGCTGGCTGCAAAGCCTGCAGGTAACCGTCGATGGCCAGGTCGATCTGGCCGGCTTGAGCGGCAACGCCAGCGGCCTGATCCTGCACATGAAAAGCTGCCCGCACTTGGTCGACCTGCAATACCAGGGCATCATCCAGCCCGACGCCAGCAGCGGCAAGGACCGCTTCTACCTGCGCGCGCACCTGAGCAGGGGAGGTGAGCATGTGGCCGAGCCCCTCACCCCGTGAGCAGCGCATCGCCGCCCTCGGCCTGCTGGCGCTACTACTGGCCGCGGCCTACGGGTTGCTGGTGCACAGCTGGTTCACCGGGCCCATGCTGGAACTGGGCGAACGCCTGGCTACCCTTGGCGAACAACAGCAACGCTACACCGCCTTGCTGGGGCAACGCGACGGTCTGCGCCAGCGCTTGCAACAGGAACGCGTGGCCACTAGTGATGCCGGCAGCTTGCTGCCAGGCCAGGACAGCAGTGCGGCCGCAGCGGAGTTGATGCAACGGGTCAGTGCGCAGGTCAAGCGCCTGGAGAAGGTCGGCCCGGGCTGCGTGGTGGTACAGCGCATGCCCATCATTGCCGAGCCCCTTGCCGACGCGGCCTACCGCCCAGTGAAACTCAGCCTCGACCTGGAGTGCGCGATCGAACCGCTGACCCAACTGCTGCATGGCCTGGAATACGCACGCCCGTTATTGCTGGTCGATCAGCTGGACATCGCCCGCGCTCGGCAGGCAGAGGGCAAGCCAGCGGGCGGCCGGCTGACCGTGCATCTGTTGATCACCGGTTACATGGCGGCGGGGCCGACACCGGGCGCCGCAGTGCCGTCTGCATCGCCGCCCGCCAACGAGGGCGGTCCGCCACCCGAGCCGAGCACCGATGAAGGTAGCGAACCATGACGCGCCTGGGTGGCCTCAATCCTTTTCTGCTGGTGGCGGCTTTACTGCTGGGGGCACTGGTCACCAGCCGCCTGCGCTATCGCCTGTGCCGCCTTTGCCTTGGGCACAGGCGGCCCCGCCGCAGGCGCTTTCGCCGGTGCCGCTGCAGAGCCTGGCCCAGGCGTGGCAACGGCCGCTGTTCAGCACCGACCGCTCACCCGACCTTGCACCTGCGTTAGTGCAGCCGGGCGCCGACGTGAGCGGCTTGCTGCTGACCGGCGTGATGGTCAATGGCAAACAACGAATCGCGCTGTTCAAGCAAGCCGATGGCCGTACCCTGGCCGTGCGCGAAGGCGCCACGCTGGGCGGTGATTGGCGGGTCACGCGCATTGCGCCGCGCGAGGTCGAGCTGTCCCGCCCCGGTTCCCAGCAGACCTTGCAGCTGGTCACCCCGCGCTTGCCTGCCGCGGCGCCTGCCCCGCCACCCCGGAGGCCCTCAGGCGATGGCCATTGATGCCCCCACAAGCCTTCACCCCCGGCACGCTAGCACACCGTGCGGGCTATGGCTGGCGCTGGTGCTGGCATTCGCAGGCTGCACCACGCCGCGGGTGCCGGAAAGCGACGCCGGCCTGTTGAATGAAGCCCTGCGCGGTACCGGCAGCGACCGCCGCCCGGCAATCACGCCGCCGCCGCCCACGCCCTCGAGCCCGCCCACCGTTGCATCCGGCCGCCAGCAGCTCATTCGCGGCACCCAGCGTTTCGTCGAGGGCAGCCCGCCAGCCGCCAACCCCGCCGGCAAACCGGCGGCCGGCAGCGATGGTGTGATGCTGAATTTCACCAACCAACCGATCGTGGCGATCGTCAACACCATCATGGGCGACCTGCTGCAGGAGAATTACACTATCGCCCAGGGGGTCACGGGGGAGGTGTCGTTTTCCACCTCGCAGCCGATTGCCAAGGCCCAGGCGATGGGCGTGCTGGAGAACCTGCTCGGCTGGACCAATAACGCGATGATCCGCCAGGGCGACCGCTATTTGATCCTGCCCGCCAGCCAGGCGGTGGCTGGGCAACTGGTGCCTTCCATCGGTATGGGCGCGCCGCCGCGCGGCATGTCGGTGCGGCTGTTTCCACTGCGTTTCATCGCCGCCGACGAGATGCAGAAACTGCTCAAGCCGTTTGCTCGCGACAACGCCTTCGTGCTCGTGGATCCCGCGCGCAACGTACTGGGCATGGCCGGCACCGGCGAAGAGCTGGCCAACTACCAGAGCACTATCCAGACCTTCGATGTCGACTGGCTGAGAGGTATGTCGGTGGCGGTATTCGGGCTGCAGCGTGCCAATGTGGCGCAATTGATGCCGGAATTACAGCGCACCTTCGGCGCCGACAGCAAGACGCCCTTGGCGGGCATGTTGCGGTTTCTGCCCATCGAGCGCACCAATTCGGTGGTCGTGATCTCTTCCCAACCGCAATATCTGCAGGAGGTCGGCGTGTGGATCCGCACCATCGATGAAGGTGGCGGCAACGAGCCCCAGCTCTACGTCTATGACGTGCGCAACATGAAGGCGACCGACCTGGCGCGCTACCTGCGGCAGATCTACGGTAACGGTGCCATCCGCGAGGAGGCCGGTGGCGAAGTGGCGCCTGGCATGAACACGGCCGTGCTGTCGTCACCCCTGGGCGGCGGCAGCAACCTGGGCGGCAGCAATGGGCTGGATAGCCTGGGGCGTTCGGGCATGGGCGGTGGAGTCACCATGACCGGGCCGCAGTCGCGAAATCAGGGCCAGGCCTTTGCCACGCCCACTCAGGGAGAGGAGCCTGACCAGGCCACGGGGGAGGAGGCTGATGCCGGCGCCGGTGCCAGCGCGAACGGCAAGCAGCCTGATGACGGCACCCGCATCACCGCGCAGAAAAGCAGTAACCAACTGCTGATTCGCACCCGGCCGGCCCAGTGGGCCGAGATCGAGTCGGCCATTCGCCGGCTGGACAACCCGCCGATGCAGGTGCAGATCGAAACCCGCATTCTGGAAGTCTCCCTCACCGACGAACTTGACCTGGGCGTGCAGTGGTACCTGGGCCGGCTGGCCGGCAATTCCGGCACGGCTGGCATCGCCGATGCTCCCGGTAGCCAAGGTGCGCTGGGCAGCGGCGGCGCGGGCCTGGGGGCGGGTGACGCGTTGTTCTACTCGTTCGTCGGCAACAACCTGCAGATCGCCTTGCGCGCGCTCGAGGCGACGGGCAAGACCCAGGTGCTCTCGGCCCCGTCCCTGGTGGTGATGAACAACCAGCAGGCGCAGATTCAGGTCGGCGACAATATTCCCATCAGCCAGACCACGGTCAACACGCTCAACAGTGACACCACACTCAGCAGCGTGGAGTATCTGCAAACCGGGGTGATCCTCGATGTGGTGCCGCGGATCAACCCCGGAGGCCTGGTCTATCTGGACATCAAACAGCAGGTCAGCGATGCCGGTGCAACCACCAGCGCGCAGGTCAACCCGCGCATTTCGACGCGCTCCATCGCCACCCAGGTGGCCGTGCAAAGTGGTGAGACGGTACTGCTCGGGGGCCTGATTCGCCAGGACGACGTCGACAGCGCCAGCCGTGTGCCCTATCTCGGCAGAATTCCCGGGCTCGGCTGGCTGTTCCGCGCAACATCGCGCTCCAAGGGGCGCACGGAGCTGATCGTGCTGATCACGCCGCGCGTGGTGTCCAGCACCAGCCAGGCGCGACAGATGACGGACCAGTACCGTGAGCAGATGAAGTTGATGGTGCCATTGCGCCCCAACGTATCGCCTTGAGGCGCTGCACAGATTCCGGCGTGCCGTCGTCGCCGGCGTGCTGACGTTACGTCGGAACCGGCGTCGGCAACGCCGCTGCGTCCTGCCAAGCCCGCAGATTGGCCATCACCAGGTCCGACATTGCCTTGCGCGTGTCCAGCGTGGCGCTGGCCATATGCGGGGTCAGCAGTACGTTGTCGAAGGCGAACAATTCCTCCAGCGGCCGCGGCTCGTTCTCGTAAACATCCAGCGCCGCACCCGCCACGCGCCCCTCGGCCAGTGCCTGCACCAGCGCCTTCTCGTCAACCACACTGCCGCGCCCGACGTTGATCAAATACCCCTGCGGCCCCAGCGCTTCCAGCACCTTCGCATCGACCAAATGCTGGGTGCCGGCACCGCCGCCCACCGCAATCACCAGAAAATCCACCGCCGCCGCCAGTTCCTCGGCCGAGGCGAAGTAGGCATGTTCCACATCCTGTGGATGGCGTCCGGTATAGGCAATCGACATATCGAACGCCTGCGCTCTCCGCGCAATTGCCTTGCCAATACGACCCAGACCGATAATCCCCAGCCGCGCACCAGTGACCTTGCGGCTGAACGAGAATGCACCCTTCGCCCAGGCCCCGGAGCGGGTGAACTGGTCGGCGACCCGAGTATTGCGGGCGATGCCCAGCAGCAGCGCCATGGCGAAATCGGCGACATCGTCGGTCAGCACGTCAGGCGTGTGGGTAACCTGGATGCCCCGTTCCCGCGCCGCCGCCACATCGATGCCGTCGTAGCCCACGCCCAGCACGGCGATGATTTCCAGCGCCGGCAGTTGCGCCATCAATTCACGGGTCACGGTGGACTCGCCATTGGCGACCATCGCGCGGATATCAGCGGTGGCGGCGCCGATGCCGGTGCCGTCATCGCTGGCTTCCACCACCTCGTAGGTAGCGTGCAGGGCCTCGTCGAGCATGGCGGGCAAACGGGCGATCTTAACGACTCTTGGCTTCATCGAAACCTCGTGCAGGGGTGGCAGTTGAAGTGGGCGCCGGCCGTGGGGCGCGGGCCAGGTACAGCCCCAGCACGCCGCCAGCCAGCAGGGCGACCGAGACCAGCAGCAGAGCATAGTCGTAACTCTGGGTGACGTCCTTGATCAGGCCCATCACCGGTGGCAGGCCGAGGCCGGCAACGTTGGCGATGGAGTTGATCAAGGCAATCGAGGCCGCCGCCGCAGCACCCGACAAGTATTCGGTGGTGGTGGCCCAGAACACCGGCGTCGCCGCCCAGTTCAAACCGACCGCCACCACCAGCAGGGCATAGGCCAGCCACGAGTTAGTGGTCGCCACTGCCAGGGCCAACAGCACGCCGGCCAGCACCATCGGCACGCACAAGTGCCAGCCGCGCTCGCGCTTGCGGTCGGAATGGCTGCCGTTGAAATACATGAACACGCAAGCAAACAGGAACGGCAAAGCCGAGAGCACGCTGACCGTGAAAGACTCCTGCCCGGACACCGACTTGACGATCAACGGCAAGAACAGCGTGATGCCGATGGTGCCGAACGCCTGCAGCAGCCAGAACAGGCTGAGCAACCACACCTGGCGGCTGCGAAAGGCCATTTGCCAACCGGCGTGATGGGAGATCGGCGACTTCGACTGCTCGGCGGCGATGGTGCGGCCCAGCCATTCCTTCTGCTCTGGCTGCAGCCAGTGAGTGCTCTGTGGGCTATCCGGCAGATAGCGCAGCACCACGACGCCCAGCACCACTGCCGGTATGCCTTCGAGCAAGAACAGCCAGCGCCAGCCGCTCACGCCAAAATGCCCGTCCAGGTGCAGGAAGGCCCCCGACAGCGGCAGGCCGATCACCGAGGCCAGCGCCGCGCCGATATAGAAGAACGACATCGCCTTGGCCCGGTCGCTGCGCGGGTACCACTGGGCCAGGTAGAAGATGATCCCGGGGGTGAAACCGGCTTCGGCGGCGCCCAGCAGCAGGCGCATGGCATAGAGCTGATGAGCGCTCTGCACCAGGCTCATGCCTGCGGCGACGATACCCCAGGTGATCATGATCCGCGCGATCCAGCGCCGCGCACCGACCCGTGTGAGGATCACGCTGCTAGGCACTTCCAGCAGGATATAGGTGAGAAAGAACAGCCCCACGCCTATCCCGTACATCTGCGCGGTCAGGCCCAGCTCCGCGTTCATCTGCAGCGCGGCGACGGAGATGTTCGATTTGTCGATGTAGGCGACCATGTACAGGAGCATCAAGAAGGGGATCAACTTTAGGTTGAGGCGCTTCATGGTGCTGCTGTGCAGGCCCGAATCCAGGGATGGCGGGTTCATGTGGCCTCTCTATTGTTTTTATGAGAGCGAGCAACGGGGTTGAGGCCTACCATAGACGAGATCGTCAAACAGCTCAATATATGATTTATCATCCCACATATCGGGATATATTTTGTCTGTGAGTGAAGGGCTGAAAGAATGCACGGTGGGCACGCACCCGGCGATGCATGCGCCGTTAGCCGCCATTGGCCGCCACCGTCCGAAAGAAGGACGGTTAAAGAGATGGTTATTTACAGCGAGTTACAAAGTCCCTGATATTTGTACTGGAATCGAAAGCCATTCCAGATTTAAATCTGCCGCAGATAAAACGGCATCAGGTGGAGGCCTGATTTCAATACAAATATTTGACAAGGATTTCACCGACGTCGCATCCAGTTACTTCTATTGTCCGCCACGCTGTCCCAATGTAATGGAGGAAGGTGTGCGTCTCGAATATACAAAAAAATCCTTTTTAAAACATCAGCTTGCGAATTAAATCGCGGCTTCTCGCTGCCCGTCATTTGCACTCGTTAAACATTAATTTATTATTCAAGGACTGCCATGCCTTTAACGCACTTATTGTTGCCGACCTGTTTATTCCAAGGCAGGGCCGCACCATGCCGGGCCTGAAGAAAAACTGGGCATTGCCATTGCTGCTCTTGGCATTTGCGCTGTTCTACCTCGCGCCGCTGGCCTTTCACGGCTTGTGGATACCCGACGAAACCCGCTACGCACAGATCAGCCAGGAGATGCTCACCAGCGGCCACTGGGCGACCCCGCACTTCATGGGCCTGCGCTATTTCGAGAAGCCGGCGGGCGGCTACTGGATGATCGCCATCGGCCAGGCCATCTTTGGCCAGAACCTGTTCGGGGTGCGGATCGCCTCGGCACTCAGTCTTGGGCTCAGCGTGCTGCTGGCCTATCGCGTGGCCGAACGCATGTGGGGCGACTGGCGCACCAGCTTCGCCTGCGCGGTGGTGTTCATGAGCCTGGCGCTGATTGCCGCGGGCGCTGGTTACGCCAACCTCGACCCGCAATTCACCCTGTGGATGAACCTCGCGGGCGTGGCGCTGTGGTACGCCACCGACAGCCGTGGCGGCCGCGCCAGGCTCGCCGCTTGGGTGCTGCTGGGCGTTGCCTGTGGCATGGGCTTCCTGACCAAGGGCTTCCTGGCCTTGCTGCTGCCGGTGTTAATCGCCATGCCCTACCTGTTGTGGCAGCGTCGCTTTCTCGAACTGGTGCGCTTCGGGCCTGTCGCGGTGGTCGTGGCGGTGGCCATTGCGCTGCCCTGGGCGCTGACGATCAACGCCCAGGAAGCCGATTTCTGGCGCTACTTCTTCTGGGACGAGCACATCCGCCGCTTTGCCGGCAACGATGCGCAGCATGCCGAAGCCTGGTGGTACTACCTGCCGCTGCTGGTGGTCTGCAGCCTGCCGTGGATCGCCTTGCTGCCCAACGCCGTGCGCCAGGGCTGGCGCCTGAAGGTGGCCCCGGCCCATGGCTTCATCGCCGTGTGGTTCCTGCTGCCACTGGTGTTCTTCAGCATCGCCAAAGGCAAGCTGCCGTCGTACATCATGCCGTGCATGCTGCCGCTGGCGCTGTTGATCGGGCATTCGCTGGCCGCTGTCGTGAGTACAGGCAGGGTGCGCCTTCTGCGTTGCAACGCCGGACTCAACGTCGCCTTCGGTGTGGCCGGCCTGGTGGCGGTAGTGGTCATGCAGGTGAAGCGGCCGATCTATGTCGACGAGCCATGGCACCTGGCGCTGACGTTGATCGCCATCGGTGGCTGGATCCTGCTCAATGCCTTGGCCTTGTGGCGGCCAGTCCGGCTGTGGGCGGCACCGGCCGCGGCGATGGGCCTGGTATTGGCGCTGTTGCCGGCGGCGCTGCCGAGCCGCGTGGTGCACAACAAGACGCCGGACGTGTTCATCGCTTCCCATGCATCGGACATTGCCGGTGCCAGGCACCCTGCTGAGCAACGAGCTGGGTACCGCCTCGGCACTGGCCTGGCACACCGGCAACCCGGACGTCACCCTCTACAACACCGCCGGCGAGACTAAATACGGGTTGAGCTATCCCGACGCCGAGGGGCGCGCGGTGAGCATGGACAACGTCCAGGCCTGGATGGCCAACGCACGCAAGGATGGGCGGGTCGTGGTCGCCCTGCGCATCAAGGACAGCGGTGCACAGCAGGAGCTCGACCTGCTGCCCAGCGATGGCGAGCGCTACCAGAAGGGCTCGGTGGTGATCTTGCTCTATGAACAGGTGCGGTGAGCGGCGCTTTTTTTAGCGGAGCCGCCTAGCCCTCGGTGGTCGCGGTCGAAGCCTGCTCGGCTTCGGCCGCCAGCTTCGCCCGGTCAGCCTTGCTGATGTACTTGTCCTTGCTCTTCGGCGCCAACTTGGCGCTGGCTTTTTTCGCTTTGGCCTTGAACAACTGCTGCAGTTTCTTCTGGCGATTCATCGGTTCTCTACTAGGTTTTCCAGCGGTTATCGTCCGGCTGCGGCCATGATAATCCGCCGCGAGCCTGGCCGCCATTGACGGTTGCGGCAACGCGGCCGCTATCCACGCAAAAAAAAGAGCCGGGCATCAGCCCGGCTCCCTTTCCAGCAAGCCTGCGTCAGGCCATGGCCGCCGCAACTGTCTTCACTTCACGGCGCGCCAGCAACCAGTAGAAGCCCCCGCCCAGGAAGCAGCCGGTGAACCAGGCGAAGTTGGCGATGGGTTTGAACCAGGGCACAAAGGCAAACAGAATGCCGATCACGGTCGCCGCCAGCAGCGCTTCGATCGCCGTCGGGTTGAAGCCGTGGTTGTACCAGTAGCGCCCGCTGGGCGAGTCGTCGAACAGCGCGGCGACGTCGATCTGTTGCTTCTTCACCAGGTAGTAATCCACCAGCAGGATGCCGAACAGCGGGCCGATGAAGGCAGCCAGCACGTCCAGGGTGTAGTGGATCACGTCAGGGTTATTGAACAGGTTCCAGGGGGTGATGAAGATCGACGCCACGGCGGCGATCATGCCGCCGGCGCGCCAGCTGATCTTGCTGGGGGCGCAGTTGGCGAAGTCGAACGCCGGGGAGACGAAGTTGGCGACGATGTTGATGCCGATGGTGGCGGTCACGAAGGCGAAGGCGCCGAGCAGCACGGCCACGCTGTTATCGATGCGCGCGACGGTGGCGATGGGGTCGTGGAGCATTTCGCCAAACACCGGCAAGGTCCCGGAAACGATCACCACAGTCACCAGCGAGAAGGCCAGGAAGTTGACCGGCAAGCCCCAGAAGTTGCCACGCCGGACCTCGGCCATGCTGCTGCAATAGCGGCTGAAGTCGCCAAAGTTCAGGGTCGGCCCGGAGAAGTAGGAGACCACCAGCGCGGTGGCCATGATCACCTGGCCGAAGGCCTCCCAGCCGCTCAAGGATTTTTCCGAGAGGGTGAAGCTGATATTGCTCCAGCCGGCCTTCCAGACGATCCAACCGGCCAGTATGAACATCACGGCGTAGACCACCGGCCCCGCCCAGTCGATGAAGCGCCGGATCGAGTTCATGCCGGTCCAGAACACCGCTGCCTGCACCACCCACAGGGCCAGGAAGCCCATCCAGCCCAGGTACGAGAGCCCGGCGAACTGCACCTCGGCGTAGCTCTGCATCGAGGGGAAGAAGCGCAGCACCACGATGATCAAGGCGCTGGAGGCCAGGTAGGTCTGCACGCCATACCAGGCCACGGCGATCAGCCCGCGAATCACTGCGGGGATGTTCGCGCCGAACACGCCAAACGCCAGCCGGCACACCACCGGGTAGGGCACCGCGGCCTGCTGGCTGGGTTTGGCCAGCAGGTTGGCGATGACCTGGATGATGCAGATGCCCACCAGCAGGGCGATCAGCACCTGCCAGCTGGCCAGGCCCAGGGCGAACAGGCTGGCGGCGAAGACGTAGCCGCCGACGCTGTGCACGTCGCTCATCCAGAAGGCGAAGATGTTGTACCAGTTCCAGTTCTGTTTGGTGGGGCCGAGGTCTTCGTTGTACAGGCGCGGGCTGTAGCCCTTGGGGATGGGGGTGGTCATGGCATGCGCTCTCCCTGATAGGTGGTGCCCCGCCTATTGCATACTGGCTGTAGGCTATGTTGTATACGACTTGTCGCATTAAACATGCCAATCCATCGCAAGGGCTCTGCTACGGGCGCTCGGTGATATCAGTCAGGGTCCGGATTGGGCGTGCATAAGGGGGAGTTGCCCCGCGGCGGGGCAGAAATGCCCGCCGCTGGTGCAGGTTGCAGCTTCAATAGCCCGCTGCGGCACCATTGCCCCGGGGGTCGAATGCGCCTTCATAGGTGCCGTTGGCCATGCGCACCGCCGCGCCGGCATGGCCCATGGTTTCGGTGAAGGCTTCCAATACCTCGACATCGTGGCCCAGCGCTCGCAGTTGCTCGAGCACCGCCGCTGGAATCCGCGATTCCACCTTGAGGCTGTCGGTGCTCTCGCCCCAGGTGCGGCCCAGCAGCCAGCGCGGCGCCGTCACCGCTTGCTGCAGCGGCTGGCCAAACACGGCATAGCGGCTGAACACCGCGGCCTGGGTCTGCGGCTGGCCATCGCCGCCCATGGTCCCGTACACCAGGGCGCGGCCATCGTGCAGGCGGGCGGCGGCCGGGTTGAGGGTGTGGAAGGGCTTCTTGCCCGGCACCAGCGTCAGCAAGTGCTGCGGGTCGAGGCTGAACGAAGCGCCGCGGTTCTGCCAGTTGAGGCCGGACTCGGGCAGCACCACGCCGCTGCCGAACTCATGGTAGATGCTCTGAATGAACGACACGGCCATGCCGCTGTTGTCGATCACGCCCATCCAGATGGTATCGCCGGGGCCTTTGCCCTGGCCCCAAGGCATGGCCTTGTGCAGATCGATGCGGGCTGCCAGGGCCTTGAGGTGGTCGGTGGCCAGGCAGCTTTGCGGGTCGATGGTCATGTGCGCGGGGTCGGTGATATGGGCATCGCGCAGGGCGAAGGCGAGCTTGGTGGCTTCCACCAGAATGTGAATGTGCTCGGCCGAATCAGCCGCATGCCGGCCCAGCCCGGCGTGGTCGGCGATGCCCAGGATCAGCTGCGACACCAGCCCCTGGCTCGGCGGCGTGAGGTTGTACACGGTGCCCGTGCTGTGCTCCAGCTGCAGCGGGCGAACCTCGGTGGCGCGGTAGTTGGCCAGGTCGGCACGGGTGACCGGGGAGCCGAGGGCGGCGAGGTCGCGGGCGATCGAGTCGCCCAGGCGGCCGCGGTAGAAACTGTCCAGGCCTTCCTCGGCAAGGGCGCGCAAGGTCGCGGCCAGGCGCGGCTGCTGGAACAGGCTGCCGGCTTGGGGCGGCTGGCCGGCGTGCAGGAAGGTCTCGGCGAAGCCGGGAATGGCGTGCAGTTCGGCGAGTTTGCTGGTGGTTGCCGCGTGTTGCGAAGGCGTGGTCGGAATGCCCGCGCTGGCGTAGTGAATGGCGTCTTCCAGCAAGCGCGGCAGCGGCATTTTCCCACCCCATTGGGCGGAAATTTCCAGCGCCTTCTGCCAGCCACCCACGGTACCCGCCACGGTCAGCGCCGCATCGACGCCGCGCGTGGGAATGCGCGCCATGCCCGCGTAGCGTTCCAGGGTCGCCAGGCTGCCGGCCGGCCCGCTGGCGTCGATGGCCACTGGCGCGCCCTCGGCCGGCATGATCAACCAGAAGCCATCACCCCCCAGGCTGTTCATGTGCGGGTAAACCACCGCGATGGTGGAGGCCGCCGCGACCATGGCCTCGATGGCGTTGCCGCCCTCGCGCAATACCGCCAGCGCCGCCTGCGCCGCCAGGCTGTGGGGGGCGACGGCGATGCCGCGGGCGGCGAGTGTGGTGTTCAGCATCGGTCAAATCCTTGTGGGGCGGTTAAAGGGCGTGCTTGGCCAGATAGCGAGCGCGCAAGTGTTTGAGCACGAAGAATGCCAAGGCCGCGGTGATCAGGTCGAAGCAGATGGCGACTGCGAACACCGGGTACCAGCTCTCGGTTTGCTGGTGCAGCAGCGCGGCGACCGGGCCTCCGAAGATCGAGCCGATGCCCTGGGCCATGTACAGGAAACCGTAGTTGGTGGTGGCATGCTGGGTGCCGAAGGTGTCGGTGAGGGTAGAAGGGAACAGCGAGAAAATTTCCCCCCAACCAAGGAACACCACCCCGGAGAGCAGCACGAACAGCACTGG
>Ga0308164_10001871_pt1 | contig 22514 bp, 23 predicted proteins | sample PhyTR2_FD_201031 | JGI IMG/M metagenome (GOLD analysis project Ga0308164, IMG submission 201031) | Phyllosphere microbial communities from UC Gill Tract Community Farm, Albany, California, United States - DLSLT.R2 | ecosystem: Host-associated > Plants > Phyllosphere > Unclassified | place: USA... | reverse complement strand
TCCATGTTATTGAAATAAATCGTCGGAAACTCATCAAAAATCAAAGAGGATTTTAATTGGCCTTTTCTGTTCACCAGTTTAATCATCCTTGAAATGTACAGCGAAAGCACCGCCCCGTAAACCTGCAGTTTCTGCGGATTGTTCCCGACGCACACGATCTTAGGTTCATTCACATTATTTACATCAAGCGTAAAATCATTCCCGCTCAAAACGTAATACAACTGCGGGGAGGAAAGCCTTGCAAGGCCAATTTTGGCCGATGCAATCTGCCCCTCCAGCTGCGCCATCGCATTGTTCCGCCAAGCCGAAACAAAGGGATTAATCAGCACCTTGATCTCCTCGCAGGTGCCCAGCACCGCAAAAAGCCGGTCATAACCCGATTGCATCAGCTCAATCACATGCGGCAAAGTACAAAACCTGCCATCCTCGTATCTTCTCAGATACCAGATGCAGGCCGTCAGAAAATTAATCGGAGATTCCACAAAGAAATCCCCCTGCTTTTTAATCCAGTCGCGGTTAAGCCCCATCATGATTGTCCTTGATGCTTCCGTTGCATCGGTGATGTCATCCATCGCCTGCGGATCCAGCGGATTGCACCTGTGCGTGCGGTTTAAATCATCAAAATTGATCACATAAAACCTCGGCTTTACCTTATAAGCAGAAACGTACTGCAACAATTTGTTATAAGCCAGTTTCGAGAGGTCATCGAACTTGAAATCGTAAATGAACATCGAAAAGCCCTTTGCAATGTGCTGATCGATGATGTGCCTGATCACAAAATAACTCTTACCGGCGCCCGGCGTACCCGCAACCAAAAGCCCGCGGAAAGGATTGATGATGTTAACGTGACTCTCCCGAAGCACCTTCCCCAACTTGTATTTGGCAGGTAGGTTAACCGAATATTCATTTTCCAGCAGCCGCTCCTCCTGCGGAAAAGTCTCGTTTTCCTCATTGAAGATATCCTTGGTAAGCGCATCCCTGATAATTCTGGAAAGACGGGTGCCACCTGTCAAAATCAGCAGATAACCGCAGGCCGTCAAAAAGATATATAAAAAAGCAATCAAGGATTTCGTTCCCGGCATAGAAAAGCTCAGGTAAGCAGCTAAATATAGAACAAAGCCACAGCTAAGCATCAATATCAAAGGCCTTAACGTTTCCTTCTCATTCTTCTTCCCCTTTACCCCCACCAACGAAATCACGAGCAACAGCAGCGCAGCCAGCTTCGCCCGCCAGGGCCCTGCAAAAAGCCCGGTTTTAGAAATATTCACAATAATCCTGTCGGTAATCCCCGCCGTCCAACCCCAATCCGCAAAAGCCCGGTAACAGGCCAGATAGAAGTGTATTGCCAAAACAAAAATGCTCAGCAGCCTGGTAAAATCAATAATCTTCCGCAAGCCCTGAATGTCCTCACCGGTATTCATGGAAGCAAATATTAATACTTTAAGGTGGCAACCTTGACAATCCCCCAAGCAATTCCCATTTTTTACCGAATGTTGATACCACCAAACTTCCCGGATGAAATCATATTGAAAATAACTGATTGTTAAACTCCCCTTGATTGGTCCGTTCCCTTTTTTTTCTCTTTCCTTCTACCGATTACGCTCGGGTCTTCATAGTCTGCCTTTGCCAGCATAACATCCAGTAAGTTATCTTCATAACCCGGGCTGTGCCCGGTATCTTGATGAGAAGCCCTGAAAATACCCGCTTCCTTTCTCAGGTAAACTTTTGCTACATCCTTCAGCGCAAACCTGTCCGTTATCGCCTTGGCCCCGTATCCCCTGCCCAAATCACTTCCGTTAAATACGGTACGGTTACGATGATCGATAAAGGTCAATCCGTATATGAATCCGTTTTCATTCTGCCTGAATACTACCGCCACCTGACCGGCCGCCAACTCTTTTTGAAAAGTCAGGCTGGTAAGGCTTGCATACCCGGCAAACACCCGCTCAATGGACCGAACTAAATATTCTTTTTTATCCTTTCGCCTTTCCTTATTTCTTTCAAAGCGCTTTTCCAGGTTTTTCATCGTTGCGCCCTGATAAAACGAGCTTGCCTTGAAAGGAACTCCAACGATATTTCCCGAGCCATCGGTAATCGAATAAAGCAAGCCTTTCTTCTCAAACATCACGCTATCCTGTGCCCCCCTTTCCGCGTGCACATTGAAGCGAGAAAGCACCGCCTTATATTCGGCAAAAGAAGTATAGGCATAATCCCGCATCACCGCGCGCGTAATATCTGCCAGCATTTTTTTAGTAGGCTTTACCCCATACTCAGCCATCCTCAGGTAAGGCTTGTTCCTTAATCTGCGTCCCTCCGCCCTGATCAGCCCGTTCTCGATTTCCAGCTGCTTTCTGATAGGTTCGGAAATCCGCTTTCCAAGATCATGGATATTCATGCGCTGACCGGTCCTGTCTATAATAACTGTTGCAATATGAACGTGAGGATGCGCGGCATCAAAATGCTCATAGGCAATATAAGGCTGGTCGCCGAAGCCGATCCCGTCCATGTACTGCGAGGTGACCTGTTGCAGTTTTATTGCATCAATCCTGTCATCCGCATGGAAGTTCAGGCTGATGTGCAGGGCATTGGTTTTCGTCCTTGCATTAAGCTGAGTGAGGGCTTCAAAACGGTAAAGCTTCTGGTGAAAGTTCAGGCGGTCAATATCTGTGGCAAAACCACCGGCCAGAATGACTTTTGCGCTGCCTTGCTTTACCTTGTCCTCATTGTAAGTCAATATTCCGCGAACGGATTTTCCGCTTACGATCTTGGCAACCATTTATCGGCAAGCTTAGAAATGATCGAAAAGAGCCGCTCCATCCTGGCATCAATTTTCAGGTAAAGCTCCACGGTCCTATCGGAGTGGAACCGCTTTTCCGGATCGGATTTCACCGCGTTGAAATACCTGGTCTGCTGGTTAATGTTAATGCCGATACTTTTAAGTTCCTTTCTGATCAGCGCGAGTTCCTCCATCGGCCCGCTCAGAGAAACATCACGGTAAAAAACATTGATCCGTTCCCTGTTCAAAATCGTTCTGGCCACCTCGCCGATGCTCCTGCAACTGCTATCGGCTAAGAGTTTTTCCAACCTTTTCAGCGTAGCATCGGACAGCCTGACCGTAACCAAATTCACTAACAATTCTTCTTTATTCTTAAGTGGTTTTCTTGCCATGGTGAAAAGTTTACAACGATTCATTTCCAGGATTTGCGAGTTCCGAGCCAAAGCCCCCCGATATATCGGGGCAAGATATTTTTGTGTACAAAAATACATCTTGCTGCAAACAGGGGTTTGCCGAAAATCCTTCCCCCGGATTTCCTCCGGAACCGGTTTTAAGGGTTAATGATTGACATAATTTTTTGGCTTGCCGAGCTGCGGAACAGGAAGGAATGATCTAAGCAGCCGCCTGATTTTAAGGCGCATATCAATCGGATGTCGACGCCGTTTCAGACCTGCGCCATAAGAAACATCGGTAAAGGATTTTGATAAAGGGATTTTCATGACCTAAAGATTTATAAGCCAATTTGAGGATTTGAGAATTTTGCAATTGACAATCCCCATAGCGGTAACTATTGAAAAAGTCACATCAAAATGTACATGCTATCCGTAGATACTGAGCAGGATCAACCAGCTGCAGAAACACACGGGGGCCATGATGCCTCCCGCGATCAGAAATGATTTTGCGATTTCCCGTTTACCGATCACCAGCAGAATAAGTCCTGCAAAAACGTTAAGCCCAACTTGCAGCGCCATGCATATACCGCCGATTATGGCCATGCTGAAACCCCTGTCTGCAACCTTCGCACCGCTAATAATAAGCGCACAATAAACAGCAAGCAGTATAATATTTATCAGAATGGCTTTCAGTATCATGGCACCGGATTAATCTTTCTATAAACCTTAACATCCCTTAGGTAAATTAGTTTGCAGAGGGGAATGCCTATTCACAACTTAATAAGAGGTTTGGTTCAAGGTATCAGATATTTAAGCTTCATTTTAAATTTTTCTTCAGCAGCGCTATATTTGAAATGAAATATTGGTAACCGGTCCGTGTTAGGAACGGAACTATATTTTAAGGCTTTGGAAGAACCGATAATTTCCACTTCGTAATACTTTCCGGCAAAAGCTACAGTGGCAGACGACTGAGAGCCTGTGTTAAGGAAACTGAAACGCGAGGTCTCTTTGGCTTTCAACAAAGCGTATATATATAGATCCGCAACATTTTTGAGGCTAAAAAGTAAGATATGATACGGCGGAACATCAAAGAGGATACTAATCTGCCTTGAATTTGTAATAACTTATTATTTTTACGTTTTTCATAGCATATACCAGGCCCAGCCCGCTGAGGCATTCCGTTAATGATTAAACCTTAGCTCGTGGGAAACAATGTTTAGCTTATCCATATCAGATGCTTCATTTTAGTCCTTCAAAGGTCTGAAGTTGAAAAGCTTCCGGAAACTTTCTCATCCAGATATGGTAGAAAGATATCGAAGGTTTTAAACGGGAAATGCACCTCTACAAACAAGTAATGAAATGTTATCACATAACCCGAAATTTGACTTTATGCTTAAAATAGCTACATCAGACATGCAATCATAAGACGTTTCCTCAGGGAGTGTATCGCTGTCAATTGCCAGGTTGGCCCAATTCAAAGCTTCTATGTTTAATCACAAAGCATATGACTTATAGCCTATACAGTTTAAAAGATGTAACGGCAAATGAAGTATTTAGATTGAGACCCAGAACAAAATAAATTAGGGGTGAGCACCTTGGGTATCCTCAAACATTTTAAATATAAGTCATTATTTTTGAAGTAATTAAGAATTAACAACAAAGTAATGGAAAATGTGAACTTTAAAAATCTGCCGGCGGTTGTAACGAAGATTTTAAGAACAGTTGAACGCCTTGAAGTGATGGTAATGGATTTTCAAAAGACAGAAAAAGATGAGACGGAATTACTGACCGTTCAAGAAGCATCAGTATTTCTGAAAATCTCCGTTCCCGCTATATATACCAAAGTCAGTCGTAGGGAAATTCCTGTTAGTAAACCCGGCCGAAGATTATATTTTTCAAAAGTGAAACTAATGGAATGGGTAAGTGCTTCGAAGCTTAAAACACAAACCGAGATGCTCGAAGAGGCGCAAGTAAAAATGAAAGGATATAGAAAACATTTTGGTAAATAAAACAGCTGAATGCACATATATCGGTGCTGGCTAGAGATTAATTATTCCGGTAGCTTCAATTTACTCCAGTCGACAGCCCTCGAATAAATTTGACTGGTTTTAATAACTTTATGCCCGAACATTTGAACAAGTCCGAAAAAAATTGATGTTCTAAAAAATAGGTTTAGGGTTGCCAGAATAACCTTTCTAACTTGGTCAGAGGTCAGTTCGGGGACGGGTTCACTGACTAATAGTTCATAGATATCAGGAAAGACGGTATTGATCTCAGAGGCATAATCGAACCATCAACTAAAAGCTTCTAAGTCTTCTAGCCTAACCAGTAGCAGAAATATCATATATAAAATAACATTACGACGGATTTAGCATATCAGACGTCAATGCATCAGTTTATCCTTTCATTAAGCCTCGAAATCAAGCAAAATAATCTTACTGCCCAACCTTGGATGATATGATGGAAAATATTGAATCATATTCCATCCAATTAATTCGCTTATACATTTGTGGTAGGTTGCATTCGATTTTATACAAGAAAGAGCCATCAGTTCCCGCCTTTTGACATTGATGCTATTCGAACACTGTTGCTGCTGGGCGCATGTGAGAATTGCGGCATAAAGGCTAATATGATTCGGCATGGCATCAATTGACCGTTGCGAAAACAACAGCATACTTCTTAAATTAAATACGATATCAACCATTCCTCCCTCCTTTTTCTAACATTTTTTGAATGTCTGAATATGCGTAATAAAATATGCTGCCAACTTTGGTATAAGCTAAGTGCCCGTTAATCCTTAGGTTTTGGAGTGTTCCTGGTGAGATTTTTAATATTTTCCTGACTTCCATGCTTCGTAGCCACTCTTTCTGTGCACTTACCTCAGGCTTTAGCTAATTTTATTTCTGTAAGAATTACCTTTTTAAATTCTTCCAAATCTTCTTTTGTAAGGATATCTATTTTCATTTCTAATATTTTAATGTTTTTGGTAAATAGGGTGCTAATACTTTTGTTCGCAGCCCACGCATTGCATTAACGTTTATTTTTTATTTCAAAACTGCTACCGCACTGGTTGAATGCATGGCCGGAATATGATCCAAACTCTAAATAAGAAAATGGCCGGCATCCACCGGCCTTATTTCTTCTCATAACTAAACTATTTAACTTCAAAAATTAATTCTTTATGGATTCAAATCCAGTCGCCGTTACTGTCCTGGTTTCGCCGCCGCTCCTGCCGCCTGATGACAATTTTATTTAAAATGAAGGCCAGGATAAAAAGTGCGGATAACATATAGGCCAGGTATTCACGGGCGCTCATCAGTACTGTAATTCTATCGCACATCATTCACGGTCTTTGAAGACTTAAGTTCGAACTGCTGCATAATTTCAACCAGTCGTAAAATTTCCTCATACGAAGAACTCAGAGTTGAAACTAAAAAATCTCCATGCTCAGTCCATTCGACGATCTGGGAATTTTGTTGGTCCAGCGTGAGCACAAACTTGTAGCGATCAGCAGATTGTGTTACATAAAACCTTAGCGAAAGAGCAGATCTGTCTTTAGGATTCACCACGGCGTAAAACCGGGTATTACGTTCAATTTCCCGGTAGAGAATCTGTGAACGTTGTTCGATTACAGCTGCCTGCCCAAGTATTCCTCCATTCTTTGACAAAGCCGACAGATGATGATGGAAAACGAACAAAGACATAAAACTCACACCTGCATAATGATTTTTGTGATGCACCAGGCTTTTCTTGTTTAACAAATCCAGTCCCCCTTTATTCAGATATGTTTTCTTTACAATGAGCAGCATCGAATCTTCAGGAAGGATGTCATTTCCGCCGTTTGCGTAGGTGATGGCAAATTCGCTTAAAGGAAGAAGTGCAGAGAATAAATCAGCGGAAGCATCGCAGAACAAGGGAAGGACTACTTTTGGAAATTTTGTAAGCCTGTTTCCCTCCGTCTCATTTGTAGAGGTGAGGTGGATAAACGAGACGTTATATGGAATCCATTCACAACTTGGAACATAGGAATAGGCGGCTTCTCTGGAAGAGGCTATCACTTCCACCTCCAAAAATTTTCTTGCAGATAAAATCGCCGCATTGGATCTGCTCCCTGAATCCAGAAAAGCTGCGCGGCTGTCGCCTGGAACACTGAACAGGGAAAAGATATTGCACTGCATATCCTGAGTTTTGTTGTATAACAAGATTTGATAATGCTCATCCAGGGCTAGCAGTTCCAATAAAAGAATTTCGATGGCTTGCAGCTTACTTTGTATCTGATGAGCCTGATTACTATAATGATCATTTCCAAGGTAATGCCTGGATAGCGGCCCGATGCTTATCTGATATTGCTTTGATTTTTCTTTTTCCATAACGGAGTGAAATATTTGACACAAAAATCCGAAGGAATATTTTAGCAAAAAAAAATCAATGTGGAAGAGGTCATAAATACTTTTTTCAGCACCTGTTACCCAATAAGATTCTGAGATAAAAGAACAATCGAAGTCAGAAAGAAATTAAATTTCAGATCTAAAGCTAATCAATAGATGGTTATTGTAATAAATACACTATCAGATAGTTGCAGATAAAATATTTAGTTAAAAATATGTTTGACCCTATAATTTCAATACCTTCGCTCCCGAAAAATTTAAGAACAAAATGATTGCAGTCGATCTTGATCAAACAGATATCCGCCTTTTAAACCTTTTGCAGGCCGATGGAGAATTGACTTATAAAGAACTTGCCGGAAAATTAAAAAGAAGCAAATCAAATATAGTTGAACGGCTAAAAAAGATGAGGGCCCGTGGCGTGATTGAAAAGCAGGTTGTGCTGATTGATGTCCAAAAGATCAGGACTATCTTCATAGCCTTTCCTCACATTCAGCTTAAGGTACATGGGGAAGATGCCCTGGCTGAATTTAAGGATCTGATGGCGGGTTTTTCTGAAGTGATGGAATGTTACCACGTAACCGGTGAATTTGATTTCATGCTCAAGATCGTTACCAGGGATATGTTATCTTATAATCAATTTTTAAGCGCGCATATTTCATCCAATCATCTGGTCGGAAAAATTCAGAGTTTTCTTGTACTTTCCCAGAGTAAAAGGGAAACCGCATACCAGCTTTGATAGACTCTATCACTGTAACAGCGGAACGTGTGGGGCGATATTCAAAGACCTGTATCCTGCTTTAAGGGACAAATTTAACTGTTTGCAAGAATTTCTGATCGCCGTTCACCTCTGCATTTATATTCACAACGCAAACAGATATCTTCATCATAAAACATTGCTTTCTATTAATTTACACTCACGTTACTAAAAAGAAAATCTAGGTTTGGCGAACATGGAAGCTTCAGACATGAATTTAAATATCTTCATCACTATTTAACGGGAATAACAAATCCGGATCATTATTAGGTTTTTTTAACGTTGAGACTGCATTTACCCCTTTGCCTACTTTTGTTCGTTTCATCAGTTCGGCCGGGAATGCATCCAGTATGGACATTTTTGTATCAAGGGGTAAAGTTTTACTCAACCAGATTTCTTCCTCTTCTTTCGAAAGTATTACTGGCATTCTTTTTTTTGAATGGATTTCCGCTACCAGGGGATTGGCTTCGGTGGTCAGTATTCCGTATGTACGGAATTTCTCGTGAGTTTCAGGATCCTCCCATTGCGACCAGAGTCCTGCGAAGCAAAATAGTTTCCTGTCCTTAACAGTAAAGCGGTAAGGTTGCTTGTCACCTTTACCAAGTTCCTTCCATTCATAAAAGCCATCGGCTATCACCAGACAGGTTTTATGGAATTTTAGCAGTGGTCTCCACAGTGCACTCTCCATTGCTGTTTCACTTTTAATGTTCCAGGTATCTCGGGTAAGCTTAAGGCTGTCAGCAAAGTGAGGCACAATGCCAAAGCCCATCTGCTGGATCAACTCCGGCTCGTCGGCTGTAATCACCAGTCCTTTTTGGGTAATGGCAAGGTTATAATTTGGATTCCATTCCCCCTGGATCTGATGGGGATGTGACTTCAATATTTCTTTTTCTTCAGCTGTTAAGGTATATCTGGCACACATATGAACTTTAAGAGAAATAACACGCTGTAAACCATTATGTTTTTTTAGTCTTTTTTACTGTAGATTGTGGCTTGTCAGTGATCTGGTTCAAGTTACCAGCTTCTTTAAGCAGATATTTTTTTATCCATTCTAAAAGTTCTTTCATATCATTTGACTTTAATAATGTCTTTCCAGCTAGTGGTGTAGGATGGACGTAGGAACTGCCGTTTCATAGCCCATTTCTGGGTCAGGCCTTCTCCCGCCATTTTTAGTGTTCCGGCACCGTAGTGCATATTCAGTTTATCCAATACTTTGGATACCTGATCATGTTTTTCGCCTTTAAAGTCGCTGAATATATTTAGCTGAACTTCATTTTCAGGAACCAGTCCGGTTGCGGTAACCTCCACTTTTTGAAACAGGTAGCCACGCATGTAAATTTTTTTCAAACCGAATAAGGCAGTATTCACCAGATCAATGGTATTATTTACCGGATGTTCAAGTGGTATGGTTATGGAAGGATACGCCTGCGCAGCTTGGGAAACAAATTTATTGGTTAGCAGCCTCACCGAAAGTACAGTGGCACAAAGACCTTCCCTGCGGAGTTTGGTACCGAGCCTGGCCGCATAAGCAGCTGTGGCTTCTTTGAGCTCATTATAATCTGTTGTCAGTTTTCCAAACGCCCGGGAAGTGCACATTCCTTTTTTAGGATCGAGCGAAGTTTTCAGCGGCATGCAGCTTTCTCCCCACAGCTCCCGCCATAGCCTTACCCCCACGATTGTCATCTGTGCCTGTACCCAGTCTATGGGCAACTGCCTGAACTGGGCTGCTGTTTCTATTCCAGCCTTGATTAGTTTATGGCTAAATTGCCTGCCTACACCCCAAAGATCTTCTACAGGATAATGCTCGAGTGCTACGGTGATTTCTTCATCTGTTTGCAGCACCATCACCCCTTCGTGCTTTTTGGAAGTTTTATTGGCTACTTTAGCCAGCACTTTTGTTGGTGCAATGCCCACACTGATGGGAATTCCAGTATTGTTAATAACAGTATCCCGAATCAGTTTCCCATACGTTTTTAATTCTGCAAAACCAGAAAGCTCCAAAAAACACTCATCAACGCTGTATACTTCAACATTTGGCGTAAAGCGGGCCAGATTGGTCATTACCCTTGCACTGATATCTCCATAAAGGGTGTAGTGAGAACTGAAAACAGCAACCTGATTTTTAGTGATTTCTGCTTTTATCTTATAGTATGGAGCCCCCATAGGGATGCCCAGCGCCTTCGCTTCATTGCTTCTGGCAATTACGCATCCGTCATTATTGCTCAGTACCACCAAGGGCATGCCCTTATACTGCGGCTCAAACAGACGGTGACAGCTGGCGTAAAAGTTATTGCAGTCGGCCAGCGCGAACATTGATTTTTTGCTTTGAATGAGGTAGACAGGTCCAGGTCACTGCGCCAAAGACATCCAGGTTTTTCCCGGTAATGTTCAGACATGCTTCCATGCCATCATTGATGCAGAGAAAAGTCTGATCTGCTTTAATCAAGAGTTTTCGGGTCAGCCACTCCCCGTCTACGCAACAAACGATTAACATTCCTGAAGACACCGGAATTGATTTATCAACGATGATTATCGTACCTTTCCTGATCCCAAAATAGCGCATCTGATCATCATCAGATTCGAAATAAAAAGTATTTGTCGGGTCATTTACAATTTTTTGCGCGATATGCAACCTGCGCTGTTTATAATCTTCAGCGGGTGAAATGAATCCCGATACCCGGCCCGGGTTATCCAGGGTTTCCAATAAATCATTCTTTGGCAGTTCAAGTTCTCTAATCATAACGTAGAAATATTTTAACAAAAATACTAAAAATATTAGCAATACATTAACGAGTTATCAACACCTGAAATACCCACATTCACTGATTTCAGCATATAATTTGCAAGGCCGTTTTTTAATTAGCGGATTTGAAATTGTTCGCAAAGATTTGAAATGTGGTATGATAGGTGAATTGATTCATCTACCGGCTGCTCCTCTTCAAGAGTTTATTATAAGAAACTCACTGCAAAATAAATAGTATCTTATATTGATAATGGATATCATTTGGGAAGCAATTTTGAAATCTCAGTCACCGGGAAATAATAAGTTCAATTTAGCAGAAAATTAACGAATGGCATCCCTAAAGGGAGGACGATAAGACAATTATTTAATGAATTATTCTTGTGGAATGAATTATAAACCGGACAATGATGGCAGATATTAGTTTTGAAAACATGCCTGTACTTTTGCAGGAGATTTACCAAAAAATTGAACGTATAGAAAGTTTACTGGACGAACTTACTCCTGGCGAAAGCGAAGACTTAGAATTGATGAATGTACAGGAAGCTGCCCAGTATTTAAAACTGACTGTTCCCGCGATTTACACGAAAGTAAGCAGAAGAGAAATACCAGCGAACAAACCCGGAAGAAGACTATACTTTGTAAAATCTGAACTTAGGGACTGGGCACAGGGTGCTAAATTAAAGACGCAGCATGAATTGGCCAATGAGGCTGAAATAAAGATGAAAAAATACAGAAAACATCTAAAATTCTAACACAGTAAAAAAAGTTAGTTTACTTGTCCCTCTCCTACAATTTTTAAGATACAGACGAGAGGACATTACCCCGACCTCATTTCTGTTGAGACGGGGTCAGTCGAAACCCATTTATCTGAGTTATTGAAAAAGAGATGTAAAATTGATTAAAATATTGCATCCAATTAAAATTAAACATATCACAAATAGCAAAGAGTAAACCTAAAGCTTACATTCCTAAAAGGGCTACACAAACCAATGAATTATTTTCACACTGATTTGCAGATGCTTATAAAAAGAACAATCTCATAGATGAAGTAAAGGTGCAACATCATCAATAAAACTGCGTCTGGATTAAAACTATCAAAGTTATCAGAATCGACTTGCGAGGTGAGGAAATCAAATTTACCAAACCAAGCAGCAACTTTTAAAGAAAATAAGAATTTTAACAAAAGCAATAAATATGAATACAACTATCAAATTAATTCTGTTTTGTGGATTTACGACTATCTTGCCCATTACTTCCTTTGCATTACCGATCAAGCCCAAATTGACGCAAGTTTCCAGAATGGAAAAAAAAGATCCTGGAGCACCCTTAGCTGATCCAGACAGCACGATCAACAAACCAGCACCAGATTTCACCTTGAAGGACATTTCAGGTAAGTCAGTATCACTAACAGATTTTAGGGGTAAAGTCGTGATACTTGATTTTTGGGCTAGCTGGTGCATCCCGTGCAGGCAATCATTTCCTGCCGTCAAACTGGCAATGGAAAAATATAAAGATAGTAAAGAGGTCAAATTTCTCTTTATAGATACCAGGGAAACCAGCGCTGACTACAAAAATCTGGCGGAAAAATTCCTTAAAGAGAATGGGTATAACTTTGAAGTGTTATTTGATGAATTCGCAGAAGATGGTAAAATGAATAAATATTATCTCAAAAGTGGTTTAATAGGCATACCTACTAAAATATTCATTGATAAAAAAGGTATTATCCGCGCTAAATCAGTTGGCTTCAGACCGGGACAAACGGACCAGGAAGCGGCGAATGAATTTTGTAAAGAAATTGAGAATCTAATAAAATAGCACAGCTGTCATTGCATTGAAATAAGCACATCTGCATACCGCCGAGACCCTTACAGTTTCCGCGGTATGCATAAAATATCCTACTGATGCTCAACGCGTTTATTTTCAGGGGAAAACGTTGTTATGGGTGTAGTTCGTCCAACTTAAAAAGCTAATGTCCCCACCCGGTAAGCCATCTGCATCGGGGTTGTATTTGGTATGGAGGAAATTGGTTTCGGTTGTATTGTACCGTCTGTTGGCAATTTCAATTCCCGGCCAGATTTTACTGCCCACTGAACAAGTTACACATGAGGGAGGATTAGGTAATGTACTGTTATAGAATTTGTACTGGTAGTTGTAACCCGTCGATAAGCGGCTTGAAGATGCGGTATATATAGAAATGTCTCCCTGTATGGCCGCGAGATTTGCGGCATAACTAAATCCGGTGAGCGCGTATTGAAAATGCACACAGTCTTTGTGACCCCCACCGCAAATTTCCCTCGGCATCGCTCCGTCAGCCTCAATAAGTATAGGCAATACATTTTTAATAATATTCATACCTTCGAGATATACGGACTGATCATCGATAAAAATTCCAATCGCCATTTTGGCATAACCGGCGGAAACGGTCCAGTTATTATTGATATTGTATCCCGGAATATTATTTATGTATTGATTTTTTAAACGATTCAAAAACGTGACAAACTGCGTGTTTTCAGAGGCACTCCAGGATACAGGTTGTCCATTGACGGGCGTATAATATTTTAAAATCTCCGCGGCGGCTGCAAAGCTCGGCGCTGCCCAGGCTGCCTCCAGTGCTGGCTGACGACTCTCGGTTCCACTTTGCACATAAATTGTTCTGAATGCGCTGGCCCAGCCATTGAGGATCTGTTTGGCGGTATTTGCGTAAGACGGGGTTCCTGTTTTTGCCCATCGAAGCGCAAGGGTATAGGCAAGTAAGGCATCGCCTTTAAAACTTGTTTCATCTGCGGTAATCACTCCTCCTGCTACCCCGACGTTCGCTTTGTAATTGTTACTTGGTGTATGCTGGTTGCAATAATTAAGTACGTTCTGGTATGCGGAAAGTCTGGCCTGATCATTTGCATTAGCCTGGGAGGCAATGATATCCAAGCTCTGTTTTGTGTTGAGAATTCCCGGATGTACGAAGGATGCGGCGAATCCAACTGCCGGAGCTGCGGCTTTGGGTAGAATTTCTATCTTTTGCGCTACGGTTTCCTTTTTTAGCTGATCCTTACTGCAACCCGCGTAAATGAAGTTCAGCATCAACAGCATCAGTATGGAAGCTGATTTGATTTTTTGTTTTCTCATTGTATAAGATTTTTGGTTAGAAATTACCTGGGCTCCATAAGCTTTAAGAAAATGTGGAATATTTATGTTTTCAAAAAACAAAGCAGTCCGTTAATTACCTAAAAAAGATGTAAACCAGCACTCAAATAAATGCTAATTAATTGACTTTTAATAATATGAAAAAAGACCAATACGCTTTAAAAGCAATTATATTGCCTGGATTTTGAAACCAGGTCCATTCAGATCAAGGTAATTTTTTTTTAAAAAAAAAGCAGATGATACGCTTGGCAAACACCGCATTTCACAAAGCAAAAGCATCCTTATGAAGGATTTTGTCAGCAATAGCCTGAATTGGCTTTCACAGTTTCAGTCAGAATTTAAACATTAAGGCTCTTACTCCCCCGGTATTTTTGAATTTTCCTAGAAAAAGCTAAGCTAATTTATGGGAAATACCGCTAAGCCATTGACTTTAGGTTTCAGTTTGCAACAATCTAAATCTGTAATTAAAAGAGCATGACGGTATGCGCACTGCTTACATCATATTTTTAATAACTGCTAAAATTTAAATGATTTTGCCACGCTTGAAAAACCGCCAACTTTGTAATGAATATATCGGCAAGTAGTCCGTTTGAAAATAACAATTAACCAAAGCAAATTATAAAACCATTAAATATGAAAACAAAATTATCAATTCAAAAACCGGCCAGAGTAAGAACTTTGGCTATGTTATTACTAGCGGTCATCATAACCCCGGAGAAAGTAACCGCGCAGGCTCCGAAAGTCAAAAACATTGTTCTGGTGCATGGCGCCTTTGCAGACGGCTCGGGATGGAGTGCTGTCTATTCCATCCTGACAAAGAAGGGATATAAAGTAACAGTTGTACAGAATCCAATGACTTCCCTCGAGGATGATGCTGCTACTACTAAACTTGCACTGGACAGGCAGGATGGACCAACAATTCTGGTAGGACATTCCTATGGAGGTGCGGTCATCAGTCAGGCAGGCGATCATCCGAATGTCGCAGCCTTGGTGTATGTAGCTGCCTTTCAGCCAGACAAAGGCGAAACGGTCTTGCAATGGGTGATGACAGCCCCACCGGCGCCAGAGAGCGGGATACTTAACCCTGATGACAAAGGAATGGTTTACTATGACCTTGCAAAGTTCCATGCTGGTTTTGGTGCGGATATTCCCAAAGCTCAGGCTGAATTTATGGCGGCCTCACAAGGCGCTTTCAATGTAAAGGGTTTTGTAACTCCGCTGACAAGCGCAGCCTGGAAAACCAAACCAAGTTATGCGGTAGTTTCCACGGAAGATAAAACACTTGTTCCATCGATTCAAAAAGCAATGTACAAACGCTCGAACACTAAAATTACAGAGGTAAAAGGAAGTCATGCGGTATTCATCTCTCAGCCTGACCAAGTTGCCAAAGTGATCATTGAGGCGGCAAACGCAGTTAAGTAAGTTGAAATATTGGTGGTTAACCAGGTGAAACACCAGATTAACCCTAAATTGAGCATGCCCTGTGAAACAGCATCTTTGCTGGGCATACTTAACTTTTTATCCATATTATTCAGTCAGTTTTCACAGGCTTTCGATTATAACATCGTATCGAAACTGAAAATTATCCGTCATGCAAGATATTGAAAAAAAATCCCCGTTAAAAAAAGATAAAGCGCTGTCAAAAAAAACCAGAAAATTCCTTGAAGGGTATAATGCGCGGCCGTTAGTCAAGGACGAAAATTTATCCGTTACGGATGCAAGACAGGCTTTTAGCGACCTTCAGGCTTCGATTCAGGTTGACTGCTCCGGAATCGAGGAATCTGAACTGGATCTTGAATTAGAAGGGAACACCATAAAACTAATTATCCTTAGGCCTGAAAACAATACGGATTCATTACCTTTTTTTGTTTTTATCCACGGTGGTGGCTGGGTTCTGGGCGACTATCCGAGCCATAAGCGTATGGTTAGAGATTTGGTGGTTCAGTCAGGGACAGCAGGTATTTTTGTGAATTACAGCCTGTCCCCGGAAGCGAAATATCCACAGGCACTCAATGAAATATCAGCTACCCTTGACTGGTTATCAAAAAATGGCCATAAACATAACCTTGACGGTACGCGCATCGCCTTGGTTGGCAACAGTTCCGGGGCGAACTTGGCAGTAGCCAGTACATTCCGTGCTCATGAGCAAAATGGGCCTGAGATCAGATTGCAGATATTAATATGCCCGCTGACAAGCCATACCACAACCTGGAAGTCCTATGAGAAATTCGGCGATGAACGGTTTTTGACAGCAGCGAAAATGAAGTGGATGTTCGATAATTATACTTCAGATGAGCAGGCGCTCAATAGCATCTATATATCTCCTGTTCTTGCAGACCGTGACCAACTTAGAAAGTTGCCTCCAACTTTAATTCAGGTAGCCGAGGCTGATATCCTGAGAGATCAGGGAGAAAAATTCGGTCGAAGGCTGGATCAGGCCGGTGTCAAGGTAAGCACTGTGCGGTATAATGGAATGATACATGACTTCGCTCTGCTTAATGCGTTAGCCAAGCTGCCGCAGGCAAAGTCTCTGTTGAGACACGCATCGGCAGAATTAAAAAAATATCTCAATGCTTAATTGAGCTTATACTTATTAATATAGATTAACCGCTCATGGTAACGATCCTTCAAAAGCTGATGAATTTTGAAAGCCTATCAACTGTTCCCCGCGAACAGTTGGATTGGCTGATCAAAAACAGCAAGATCAGGAAGTTCAAAAGCGGTGATTTTGTAGGTGTACAGGGAAAAAAAATCGATGGCCCGCATTTTTTACTGAAAGGGAATATTCAAATGTTTATCTATCGCGGAGTTGAAAAGCAGGATCTTTTATTGTTAGAGAAAGGTGACATCTTCGGGTACCTTCCCTATTCAAGAAGCGATATCGCACCTTTAAATGCGGTTGCGATCAATCCGGTAGAGGTTTTATCTTTCGAGACCCCGATGGTAAGAGAAATGATCAGTTTACATTTTGAACTAACCCAATCCCTGGTGCATATCATGAATAACAGGGTTAAAAACTACACCACCCTCCACCAGCAAAATGATAAGATGGCGGCGCTTGGAAAATTAGCAGCCGGATTAGCTCATGAATTAAACAACCCGGTTTCCGCATTAGTCAGTAATGCCACCTCACTGAAATCTCATCTGAGTGCAGATATGTTAAAGAACAGTTTTTATGCGGAATGTTTGGAAGAGGTCACCCGAAATGTAATAGCCGACCGAATTGCTGAAATATCTTCGAGTTATAAGGATGCCAGGCTACCCTTTAAAGAACGGTATAAAACAGAGGAAAAAATCACAGACTGGATGGATGGAAATTCAATCAGCTATACTGAAGAAATGATTGAGGTCTTTGCGGATTTTAATATTGAAAATCAGTTGCTTGACTTTTTCAAACAGCAGCTTCCCGAAATAGGACTGAAAGCATTCCTTGATCATCTATCATACACTTTGATAATCGAAAAAATCGTTTTCGATATACAGATAGCTGCTTTAAGAATTGCGGAATTGATTGGGTCAGTTAAAGTCTATACCCATTTGGATCGGGGTCAGGACAAAGTTTCTTCGGATATTCATGAAGGTTTGAGAAATACCATCCGTATGCTGGGACACAAAATACGGGCGGGCAACGTCCATATTACCGAGCGCTTTGGCAAAACGGTTCCGCTCATTAATGCCTATCCGGGAGACCTTAACCAGGTCTGGACCAATCTTATTGATAATGCACTGGACAGCATGCTTGAGCATAACCATGGATCCCTGACGATTGTGACAGGAATTGAGGGTGATCACATTAAGATCACCCTAAGCGATGACGGGCCTGGTATTCCTGCAGAAATCATCAATAACATCTTCGATCCTTTTTTTACGACTAAAGCTATTGGCAAAGGCACGGGCATGGGATTGGAAACCGTTAGAAGAATTGTAATGAAGCACGGCGGGTCAGTTAAAGTGAGTTCAATTCCCGGAAATACTGTTTTTACAGTGTGCATACCCAAGGGAGTTCAATAAGAAAGGTAGGATTCACAAATTAAAATAAAATGGAAAAACCGGTAATTTTTTTGGTAGATGATGATCATCAGGTACTCAACGCGATTACGCGTGATTTGAAATCCCAGTATGGAAAAGAGTATAAAATCATCGGCACGAGCTCTGCCTACCAGGGATTGGAAAGGATTCTTGAATTAAAAAACCAGTCGAAAGCTATTGCTATGATTGTCAGCGACCAGCGTATGCCGGAAATGGCCGGCGTAGCGTTTTTGAAAGAAGCAATAGCAATTTTTCCTGAGGCTAAACGCGTATTGCTTACAGCATACAGCGACACCCAGGCTGCGATAGATGCGATTAATCAAATACAGTTGGATTACTACCTTATGAAGCCCTGGTATCCGGCGGCGGAACGCTTATATCCGGTTCTTGATGAACTACTTTCAGACTGGCAGGCGAATTATAGCCCGGAATTTCAGGGCATACAATTAATAGGATTTCAGTACTCACCTCATTCGCATAAACTGAAGGATTTTTTGGCGGGCAATTTGATTCCTTACCGGTGGCTGGATATTGAGAAAGATCCGCATGCGAGCACCCTGCTTCAACTTAACCGCTTAAGCCTGGAAGAGCTACCTGTAGTGATTTCGGAGGAAGGAAAGGTTTTTATCCAGCCCGAGGTGTCCTCACTGGCTTACGGAATCGGAGCAGATGTACGCCTGAAAGCAGACATGTATGACGTCGTAATTATTGGCGCAGGTCCTGCCGGTCTTGCTGCAGCGGTGTATGGGGCTTCTGAAGGTCTGAAAACTCTGCTAATAGAGCGCAAAGCCCCGGGCGGACAGGCAGGAACGAGTTCAAGGATAGAAAATTATCTCGGCTTTCCTTCCGGTCTGACGGGCGCTGACCTTTCCAGAAGAGCAATCAGTCAGGCCATAAGACTTGGCGCGGAGATACTTGCTCCTAAAGAAGTATTATCCATCAGTGAGATGGACGGCTATAAAACTATAACCCTCAACGATGAGCGTTTAATAAGATGCCGGGCGATTATTATAACGACTGGCGTCGACTACAGAAAACTCGAAACCAAAGGCATTAATGACTTTACGGGTGCCGGAATATATTATGGTGCGGCTGTAAGTGAAGCTGCCTCATGCAAAGGTCAAGATGTATTCATCGTCGGAGGTGGTAATTCAGCGGGTCAGTCTGCAGTCTACCTTTCTAAATTCGCTAAAAAGGTGCATATCATTCTCAGAAGAGAGAGTCTGTCAGCTACGATGTCCGCATACTTGATAAAACAGATTGAAAGCCTGCCAAACATTGAGGTGATGTTTACCTGTAAGATTAAGGAAGCCCTGGGTGAAAACCATCTTGAGGATTTATTGATTGAGAATATAAAGAATAAAAGCCTGAACAAACACAAAGCAGCTGCATTGTACATTTTTATAGGCGCAAAACCTTTCACGGACTGGCTTGGAAATGCTGTGAGCAGGGATGTCAACGGCTTTATCAGAACAGGCCAGAATTTACGTCTGGACAGCAGTTTTATAGAATTCTGGAAACTTAAAAGAGAGCCTTACTTACTGGAAACCAGCATTCCCGGTGTGTTTGCCGCAGGAGACGTCCGCTCGGGCGCAATGAGCCGGATTGCATCTGCAGTTGGCGAAGGCTCAATGGCTATCTCTTTTGTCCATAAATATCTGGGGGAAAATTAGTTATAAATTATCTAAAGCAGAGCACCATACAGATTATTAATACATCAGTGAAATGAGGTTAATTAAAATTAGCTTAAAAGAAAATCAATTGACAATAAAACAGATAAGATATGATTAACGAAAACAAAAAATTTAACACTTTTCATATGCAATGGGAAGAAGACTACGGTTACGTTCAAGCCATAAAAAACGGAAACATGGTGTACATTTCAGGTCAGCTGGGCCATGACCAGGAGGGTGTTTTAGCACAGGGTATGGACAAGCAAATGGAATTCGCCTATGCAAATATCCTCAGACTTTTGAAGGGCTTCGATTATATTGAAGATGATGTAATTGAGGAAGTTATTTATGTAACTGATATGCAGGCTGGTTTCCAGGCCAGAAAGGCTATTGGCGCTAAGTTCTATCCGGATCCTAAAAGAATTGCCAGTACAATCCTGGGCGTGAAAGAACTGGCTTTACCTGGGCAATATGTTGAGATAAAAATAGTGGCAATGAAATAGCAAAAATGTATAGATATTTCCTTTAAAATCTGCCATCACTGGCTTGCGAGAACGACAATTATATTTGGATTTGCTTCATACTTTCCAGAATTAACTTATCATTTGTAAAAATGAAAACGATAATAATTATTGATCAGAACCTTGGCCTGCTGGAAATCCTTTGTCATGCATTAAAGATAAAAGACTACGAAGCTGTCGGATACTCGGGACATGAGCTTGACCTTTATGGTTTGATTCAACAATTGAGCCCTTCACTGATTATCATTGACCTGTCTTTTCCGTTGGATGCGGCCATCAGGTGGTGCTCGAGAATAAAGTCTTTATACCCACAGCTCGCTATTGCCGCCATGAGTTGTAATCAAAAGGTTTTCACAAAAAATAAACATACCATTTTTGACGACACTATTGACAAACCATTTGACCTTGATACCCTGTTGAAACTGGTTGAAAAGCATACTCAGACAACCTTTTGAAAACCAGGGAACTGCACACATATTGAGCATAAAATTAATTTACATGCCAGTGTTAGTGAATTTCATTTCGGGTTACCTTCCTGAATAAGGATCCGGGCAATTCAATGAAATTTCAGTGACAGAAATTATACTATCAGGCTATCAAAATAATGATAACAGGTATAACCTCAATTATTTTCCATTTCCTGATTTTCACCTGAAATTTATGAAAAATATCGATTACCACCTTTTCCAGTAATTGAATATTTAATTAGTCAAGCAGTTATCGATTATTCTTCAGTAAACAACATGAAAAGTGATGAGCATGGTTGCTTTAGATCAACAATCAGGTATATACAGGTTAAATGATATTATAAGAAATGGCGATAAATAAATCCACTGTATTAAATGAACATACTTTAGGGTCGGATAATCCGGTTTTGCATATTATCGGATATGGGGATTTTCAGTGTAGATTATCTCGTTCCGGGAGCAGACTAATCAGGCTACTACCAAAAAAATATGATCACTGGTGCGCTTTTACCTTCCGCAATTATCCATGTACCAAAAAAAACAGATATGCCTTTGATGCCGCATGTGCGGTAGAAGCTGCGGGAAAGCAAGGCAGGTATTGGGAAATGCACGATGCGGTATTTACTGATCAGGCTTTGGCTGGGGATGACCTATTTTTGGACCTGGCAAAATCCTTAGGTCTTGATCAACGCCAGTTTGTTCAGGACAGCATTAGCAACAAAGTGCATGAGAAAATACATCTGGATCTACGATCGGGGCATTTGGACGGTGTAAGCAGAACCCCTTCTTTTTTGATAAACGGGAAGTTTTTTCACGGAAGCCCAAGAGCTTTGTTTGGGATCGCCGTGCAGATCCTGGATGAACTTGCTGAACAAAAACAAACGGCAAAAACAGTGATGTCGAACTAGATTGAATTATTTAACGATAAAACATATGGAAAAAACAATTAAAGGCATTCATCATATTACCGCTATCGCGGGTAATGCCAAAAGAAACTATGACTTCTACACCCGGATATTAGGTCTTCGTCTCATTAAAAAAACAGTAAATTTCGATGATCCGGAAACCTATCACCTGTACTATGGAGACCAGGCGGGAACACCGGGCAGCATTTTAACATTTTTCCCAAATGAGGGAATCCCGAATGGAAGACCCGGAACTCGTCAGGCCACTGCTATCGGATATTCCGTGAACAGGTCAGCTTTTGATTTCTGGAAAGAACGTTTTAAACAAAATGCCGTTAGATACATCGAGATTTCCGAAAAGTTCAACGAATCCTATTTAACTGTTTTTGATCCTGACGGGCTTCGTCTGGAACTAATTGCATCTACCGGTGAAGATAATCGCTTGCCTTGGACTACTGAAGATATTCCCGATGCTTGCGCCTTAAAAGGTTTTCACAATATAACACTGTCAATCAACGAATTGGAACCAACTGCAGATATTCTAACTAAAATATTCGGATACCACCTATTAGAACAAAAAGATGATCTTTACCGTTTTAGAACCAATTCAGTTGAAACTGCAGCAATCGTTGATGTTTTGGTTTCAAAGGCTGAACTTCCCGGACATGTTTCTATGGGCTCGGTACACCATGTGGCTTTCAGGGTAGAAAATGAAGACGTTTTGA
>Ga0308164_10001870_pt1 | contig 22530 bp, 20 predicted proteins | sample PhyTR2_FD_201031 | JGI IMG/M metagenome (GOLD analysis project Ga0308164, IMG submission 201031) | Phyllosphere microbial communities from UC Gill Tract Community Farm, Albany, California, United States - DLSLT.R2 | ecosystem: Host-associated > Plants > Phyllosphere > Unclassified | place: USA... | reverse complement strand
TGTTCCCGCACCTGAGCGTGGGCGAAAACGTGATGCTCGCGCCGCAGGTCGTACAGAAAGTACCCAAGGCCGAGGCTGCGAAGCTGGCCAGGCAGATGCTGGAGCGGGTCGGGTTGAGCGAGAAGTTCGATGCGTTCCCGGACCGCCTTTCGGGTGGGCAACAGCAACGCGTAGCCATTGCCCGGGCGCTGGCCATGTCGCCGAAGGTGCTGCTGTGCGACGAGATCACCTCGGCGCTGGACCCGGAACTGGTCAACGAAGTGCTCAGCGTTGTGCGCCAGCTGGCTGCCGATGGCATGACCCTGATCATGGTCACCCACGAAATGCGCTTCGCCCGGGAAGTGGGCGACAAACTGGTGTTCATGCACGAGGGCAAGGTGCATGAAGTGGGCGACCCGAAAGAACTGTTCGCCAACCCGAAGACGCCAGAACTGGCCAATTTTATCGGGACCGTGGAACAGGCGTGATACACATCATCCGTATCGTGCTGATCGCGCCTGTCGCTGCGCTTTCAACAGCGGACGCGGAGCACTCGCCGTTATACACAAGTCTGTCTCGACACTGATCGTGCCCATCGCTCCGCGTGGGCATGCCTCCCGTGACGCTCCGCGTCACAAATGGCACAGACTGGGGATTCAGTAAGCCGAGCGCATGACTTGGATAACGCTGGAGCTTGGGCACACATCTGCGCCACATTCGAGAGCGGACGCGGAGCGTCCTGGGAGGCATTCCCACGCAGAGCGTAGGAACGATCATCATCGTATTCCTCCAAGAGGACTTGTGTATAACGATGAGCGCGGGGGAACGATCGGTATCAGCGCGCCGAATTTGATCGTTGCGATGCAAAGCATGGGAATGATCAGGCAATCAGCTGACGAAGTAATACCGGGTATTTCCGCCGCCCGGACAGCTTCGCGTTGGCGGCAGAGGTGGATCGTGGCACGATGGCGCGGTTATCGAACGGGATTGCCAGACCATGCCGCACTCTAAACCCAAGAATCTTTCACTGATCGCCGCTATCGACCTGGGCTCCAACAGCTTCCATATGGTTGTGGCAAAAGCCAATCAGGGCGAAATTCGCATTCTTGAGCGCCTGGGCGAGAAGGTGCAGTTGGCAGCCGGAATTACCGAAGAGCGCCAGCTCACTGAAGAATCGATGCAGCGGGGCCTCGACTGCCTCAAGCGCTTCGCTCAACTGATCAACGGCCTGCCGCTCGGCGCCGTGCGCATCGTGGGCACCAATGCCCTGCGCGAAGCCCGCAACCGCAACGACTTCATCCATCGCGCCGAAGAAATCCTCGGCCACCCGGTGGAAGTCATCTCCGGCCGCGAAGAAGCACGCCTCATTTATCTGGGCGTCTCCCACACGCTTGCAGACACCCCCGGCAAACGCCTCGTGGCCGACATCGGCGGCGGCAGTACCGAGTTCATCATCGGTCAACGTTTCGAGCCGCTGCTGCGCGAAAGCCTGCAGATGGGCTGCGTGAGTTTCACTCAGCGCTACTTCCGCGACGGCAAGGTGACACCGGCCCGCTACGCGCAGGCCTACACCGCCGCGCGCCTGGAAATCATGAGCATCGAGCACGCGCTGCATCGCCTGAAGTGGGATGAAGCCATTGGTTCGTCCGGCACCATTCGCGCGATTGGCGTGGCGCTCAAGGCCAATGGCTATGGCGCAGGCGAGGTCAACGCGGAAGGGCTGGCCTGGCTCAAGCGCAAACTGTTCAAGCTGGGCGACGTCGAGAAGATCGACTTTGATGGCATCAAGCCTGACCGCCGCGCGATTTTCCCGGCGGGTCTGGCGATTCTGGAAGCCATTTTCGACGCCCTCGAACTCAAGCGCATGGATCACTGCGAAGGTGCGCTGCGTGAAGGCGTGCTGTATGACCTGATGGGTCGCCATCATCACGAAGACGTGCGCGAACGTACGCTGACGTCGCTGATGGAGCGCTACCACGTCGACATGGAGCAGGCCGCTCGCGTCGAAGCCAAGGCATTGCATGCCCTGGAACAGGTCGCCGACAGCTGGGACCTGCAACACGAGAGTTATGCCGAGCTGTTGAGCTGGGCCGCTAAGGTGCATGAAGTGGGGCTGGACATCGCCCACTATCATTACCACAAGCATGGCGCCTACCTAATCGAGCATTCCGACCTGGCCGGTTTCTCACGCGAAGACCAGCAAATGCTCGCGCTGCTGGTGCGCGGTCATCGCCGTAACATTCCCAAGGACAAGTTCGCCGAGTTCGGCGATGAAGGCATCAAGCTGATTCGCCTGTGCGTGCTGTTGCGCTTCGCGATTCTGTTCCACCACATCCGCGGCACCCAGGAGATGCCACGTGTGGTGCTGCGCGCCGACGGTCCGAATCTGGACGCAGAGTTCCCGGACGGCTGGCTGGAAAACAACCAGCTGACTCAGGCCGACTTCGCGCTGGAAGCGGAGTGGCTGACCCGAGTCGGCATCGTCTTCAGCGTACGCTGAGAACCGGGTTGCTCAGGCGCTCCAGCAGGGTCGCCTGGGCGCTTCGAGCGTTCTGGTTGCCGGTCGGTGTGCTGCGCACGTAACGGCCGTCAGACTGCAGCAGCCAGCTGTGGGTGTTGTCGGTCAGGTAGCTTTCCAGCTCCTTCTTCACCCGCAGGATCAATTTCTTGCCTTCCACCGGGAAGCAGGTCTCGACACGCTTGTCGAGGTTGCGCTCCATCCAGTCGGCACTCGACAGGAACATCTGCTCGTCGCCACCGTTGAGGAAGTAGAAAACCCGGGTGTGCTCCAGGAAGCGACCGATGATCGAGCGCACATGGATGTTGTGCGAGACCCCGGCGATGCCCGGACGCAGGCAGCACATGCCGCGCACTACCAGATCGATACGCACCCCTGACTGACTGGCCTTGTATAGCGCGCGGATGATCTTCGGATCGGTCAGCGAGTTGAACTTGGCGATGATGTGCGCAGGCTTGCCATCGACCGCGAACTGCGTCTCGCGGGCAATCATGTCGAGCATGCCCTTCTTGAGCGTGAACGGCGCGTGCAGCAGCTTTTTCATGCGCAGCGTCTTGCCCATGCCGATCAGCTGGCTGAACAGCTTGCCGACGTCTTCGCACAATGCATCATCGGAAGTGAGCAGGCTGTAGTCGGTGTACAGGCGGGCGTTGCCAGCGTGATAGTTACCGGTACCCAAGTGCGCGTAACGCACGATCTCGCCCGCCTCGCGACGCAGGATCAGCATCATCTTGGCGTGGGTCTTGAAGCCGACTACACCGTAGATCACCACCGCACCGGCGGCCTGCAGACGGCTGGCCAGTTGCAGGTTGGATTCTTCGTCGAAGCGGGCACGCAATTCGATCACCGCAGTGACTTCCTTGCCGTTACGCGCCGCATCGACCAGCGCATCGACGATTTCCGAGTTCGCGCCGCTGCGATACAGCGTCTGACGCACGGCGAGCACATGCGGGTCTTTCGCGGCCTGCCGTAGCAAATCGACCACCGGCGTGAAGGACTCGAAAGGGTGCAGCAAGAGGATGTCCTGCTTGCTGATCACGCTGAAAATGTTTTCGCTGTTCTGCAGAAGCTTGGGAATCGCCGGGGTGAACGGCAGGTATTGCAGCTCGGGATGGCTGTCCAGACCGGTGATGCTGAACAGACGCGTCAGGTTGACCGGGCCATTGACCTGATACAGCTCGGACTCGTTCAGGTTGAACTGCTTGAGCAGGTAGTCCGACAGATGCTTGGGACAGGTGTCCGCCACTTCCAGACGCACCGCGTCGCCATAACGGCGCGAGAACAGCTCGCCGCGCAAGGCGCGCGCAAGGTCTTCCACGTCTTCCGAGTCCAGCGCCAGGTCGGCGTTACGGGTCAGTCGGAACTGATAGCAGCCCTTGACCTTCATGCCCTGGAACAGGTCATCGGCGTGAGCGTGAATCATTGACGACAGGAACACGAAATTGTCGCCCGGTCCGCAAACGTCTTCAGGCACCTTGATGATGCGCGGCAACAGACGCGGCGCCGGAATGATAGCCAGACCCGAGTCGCGGCCGAAGGCATCGATACCTTCGAGCTCGACGATGAAGTTCAGGCTCTTGTTGACCAGCAACGGAAACGGGTGCGTCGGGTCGAGACCGATCGGGGTGATGATCGGCGCAATTTCATCGCGAAAATAACGACGGACCCAGGCCTTGAGCTTGGCGGTCCAGTGACGGCGACGAATGAAGCGGACCTGGTGTTTCTCCAGCTCCGGCAGAAGAATATCGTTGAGGATCGCGTACTGGCGGTCGACGTGGCCGTGAACCAGTTCGCTGATGCGGGCCAGCGCCTGGTGCGGCTGTAAACCGTCCGCACCGGCCTGCTCGCGAGCAAAGGTAATCTGTTTCTTGAGGCCCGCGACACGAATCTCGAAGAACTCATCGAGGTTGCTGGAGAAGATCAGCAGAAACTTCAGCCGCTCCAGCAACGGGTAGGACTCATCGAGCGCCTGTTCCAGAACCCGTATGTTGAACTGCAACTGGGACAGTTCGCGATGGATGTACAGGCTGCTGTCGTCCAGGTTCGGCGCGACAACGGCAGGCACAGTGGCAGCGGGTGGCTCGATGGCCGGTACTACCTCGATGTCAGGGTCAACCATGGGTGCAGTCTCCTGAATATCGACTTCAACAGCGGCTTCGATGAGTCCTTCGGTATTCATGAATGTTCCTGTGAGGCTATTGCCCTTTCAGCAGTTGAGCAGCGCGTACGGCAAAATACGTGAGAATGCCGTCAGCTCCTGCGCGTTTGAAGGCGGTGAGGGATTCCAGAATCACCCCTTCACTCAGCCAGCCGTTCTGGATTGCAGCCATATGCATGGCGTATTCGCCACTGACCTGATACACAAAGGTCGGCACCTTGAACTCATCCTTGACCCGATGAAGGATGTCCAGGTACGGCATACCCGGCTTGACCATCACCATGTCCGCGCCCTCAGACAAATCGGCAGCCACTTCATGCAGCGCTTCATTGCTGTTGGCCGGGTCCATCTGATAGGACGCCTTGTTGGCCTTGCCCAGATTCAGTGAAGAACCTACCGCATCGCGGAACGGACCGTAATAGGCGCTGGCGTATTTCGCCGAGTAGGCCATGATCCGCACGTTGACGTGTCCGGCCAGTTCCAGCGCTTCACGAATCGCCTGAATACGACCGTCCATCATGTCGGACGGGGCAACCACCTGCGCGCCGGCATCGGCATGGGACAGGGCCTGTTTGACCAGCGCATCGACCGTAATGTCGTTCTGCACGTAGCCTTCTTCGTCGAGAATGCCGTCCTGACCGTGAGTGGTGAACGGGTCCAGCGCCACGTCAGTGATGACGCCCAGCTCGGGGAAGCGGTCACGCAGGGCACGTGTCGCACGCTGCGCGATGCCTTCCGGATTCCAGGCTTCGGCGCCATCCAGGGATTTCTTTTCAGGTGGAGTGACCGGAAACAGTGCGAGCGCGGGAATGCCCAGCGCGACCCAGCTTTCGGCTTCCTTGAGCAGCAGATCGACACTCAGGCGCTCGACGCCCGGCATCGAAGCCACGGTTTCACGACGGTTTTCACCATCGAGCACAAATACGGGAAGAATCAGGTCGTCGACGGTAACAACGTTTTCGCGGACCAGCCGACGGGAAAAGTCGTCGCGGCGATTACGGCGCAGACGAGTGAGAGGAAACAGGCGGTTAGCGGGGGTAAAGCTCACGGCGAGACTCCTGAGCCCGCATACGCGGGCAAGCGCGACAGTTATAAGCCGCCATTATGACCAATGTGTGACAGTCATGGTTCGACCTGCGACTGCAGGCCGCAGCGGCGCAACTGGAGAGAAAGGACCATTGTCACTGCAAGAATCTTTAACGTCGAGACACATATGGACACTTTCATCCTTGCGTTGGGCGCGTTAGGCTGCGCGTTCATTTCGCCAGCATCCAGACAATGCTCCAGAATTTCTTGAATGAGTTTGGCTACTTCGCCCTCTTCCTCGGCACCTTCTTTGAAGGCGAGACCATTCTGGTTCTTGCCGGATTTCTGGCGTTCCGTGGATACATGGATCTCAACATCGTCATACTCGTAGCCTTCTGCGGAAGCTACGCGGGCGATCAGTTGTGGTACTTCATGGGGCGCAAGCACGGCCGCAAACTGCTTGCCCGAAAACCTCGCTGGCAGCTGATGGGCGACAAGGCGCTGAGGCTCGTGCGCAAACACCCGGACATCTGGGTGCTGAGCTTCCGCTTCGTCTACGGACTGCGAACGGTCATGCCGGTGGCCATCGGCCTGTCCGGGTATCCGCCAGCACGCTATCTGCTGCTCAACGGCATCGGTGCGGCAGTCTGGGCCGCAGCGCTGGGTTCGGCGGCGTATCATTTCGGCGCCGTGCTGGAAGGCTTGCTCGGTAACGTCAAGAAATACGAACTCTGGGTGCTAGGCGCTCTGATTCTTCTGGGCCTGGGCCTGTGGCTGCGTCGCCGCATCAAGAATGCCCGAATCGCCCGCGAGGCCCGCGAAGAGAGACAATGCTGCGCATCTTCAGCAGCCTCGGATCTGGACATGCCGGTCGAAGCCCCTCTCGATCTGAAGAAAAAGTCCGACGACTGAATCCCCTCCTGATTTTTCCGGGCGCAGGTCAAAACACCTCGCCCGGATGCAGCGCCCCTCCCCGCCTGATCCCGCCTCGACAAGACCCGACACTGAACAGATGACGCTCAATGTGTTCCATTGGTAGATGCGTCATGACCAAGGAGTCGAAATCATGCAAAAGAAAGTGGCTGTGATCCTGTCCGGCTGCGGCGTCTATGACGGTGCCGAAATCCACGAAAGCGTCCTGACCCTGCTGCGTCTCGACCAGCGTGGTGCGCAGGTGCAGTGTTTCGCGCCGAACATCGCGCAGCACCATGTCGTCAATCACCTGACCGGCGAGGACATGCCTGAGACCCGCAACGTGCTGGTCGAATCGGCACGTATCGCGCGCGGCGACGTGAAGGACCTGCGTGAGGCCGACGTCAACGATTTCGATGCGCTGATCGTTCCGGGCGGCTTTGGCTCGGCGAAGAATCTGTCGGACTTCGCACAGCAGGGCCAGGCCTGTCAGGTCAACGCAGAATTACTGGCCCTGGCCGAGGCCTTTGCGCTGGCAGGCAAGCCGGTGGGGCTGATCTGCATCACCCCGGCCCTCGCTGCCAAGATTTATGGCCCGGGCGTGATTTGCACCATCGGCAATGACCCGGAGACGGCAGCAGCCATCACTAAAATGGGCGGTGCGCATCAGGACTGTGACGTGTCGGAAATTGTGGAAGACGAAGCGCGTAAGCTGGTCAGCACCCCGGCCTACATGGTCGCCAAAAGCATCAGCGAAGCCGCGTCAGGCATCAACAAACTGGTTGATCGCGTGCTGGAGCTGTCTCAGGAGCAGGACGCGTGAGAATGCGAAGCTAAGGGCCTTGCTTTCCGCATCCCAAGCAAGTCTGCCTCAACACTGATCTTGCCCATCGCTCCGGTGGGCATGCATCCCGTGACGCTCTGCGTCACACGGCCGGACGCGGAGCGTCCTGAGAGGCATTACCACGCAGAGCGATGGGAACGATCAGCGTGATCTCAGGCACGCCGATCATGCCCATGCTTGCGCTCACCAGGTCTTGCTGCAACCACAGATACGTGTTTTACCCTGCGGTCTCAAGCCTGCGTTTCTCCGCCAGACGACTGCGGCCATACAGCACTGCAATCGCTGTCAGTGCGATGGCCTGTGCGCCGAGCGAATACGCATCGGCGTGAATGCCCAGCCAGTCGAATTCGAAGAATGGCACCGGCCGGGTGCCGAACACGCCGGCTTCCTGCAAGGCCTTGACGCCGTGTCCGGCAAACACCACCGAGAGCGCGCACAACAGGGCTGCGTTGATGCCGAAGAACAGCGTCAATGGCAGCTTCGCCGAGCCGCGCAGGATGATCCACGCCAGACCGACCAGCAGCACCAGCGCTGTCGCGCCGCCTGCCAGCACTGCGTTATGGCCTGCCGGACCTGCCTGGAGCCACAGGGTCTCGTAGAAAAGAATGACTTCGAACAGTTCGCGGTACACCGAGAAGAACGCCAGTACGGCGAAGCCGAAACGCCCACCGCCGCCGACCAGACTGCTCTTCACGTAATCCTGCCAGGCTGCGGCATGACGTCGGTCGTGCATCCACACGCCCAGCCACAGCACCATCACGCTGGCGAACAATGCGGTCGCACCTTCCAGCAGCTCACGCTGCGCGCCACTCACGTCGATGACATAGGCGGCCAGCGCCCAGGTTGCCAGGCCTGCCAGCAGCGCCAGGCCCCAGCCGACGTTGACGCTGCGCACCGCCGATTGCTGTCCAGTGTTGCGCAGAAACGCCAGAATCGCCGCCAGCACCAGAATCGCTTCCAGCCCTTCGCGTAGCAGAATCGCCAAGCCCGAGATGTAGCTCAACGACAGGCTCAGGCCGTCGCTGCCCAGCAAGTCAGCCGACTGTTTCAGTTTGGCCTTGGCGGCTTCCAGCTTCTGCGCCGCCTGTGGAACCGGCAGGCCGTCCTGCAGAGACTGACGATAAGCCATCAGACTTTTTTCAGTGTCCTTGCGAACGTCGGCGTCGACGTTGTCCAAGGAACTCTCTACCAGTTCGAAACCTTCCAAGTAGGCCGCAACCGACAGGTCATACGCCTGCTCACGATCACCTGATCGGTAGGCGGCCAGACTCTTGTCCAGGGTCGCGCTGGTGTAATCGAGCAACTGCGCAGGCCCACGTTGGACCTGCGGGGGCTGTGAGCGTTGAGCGCGGAATGTGGCGGCAGCTTCAGGGCCTTCGGCAGCCTGGATCTCCGCAGGCGTCTGGCGCGCCAGGTCCGCAAGATTGAATGTCTTGGTCGGAGTCGCGACAGGTTGCGCACTGAAACTGGCAATGTAGGTGGCGATGTCCCAACGCTGGCGATCATCCAGTTGATCGGCGAACGCCGGCATGTCAGTGCCCGCAATGCCCAGGCCTGTAGCGCTGTAAAGGCTGTAGAGACTCAAGCGATCCAGTCGCGCGGCATCGCGCAGGTCGCCCGGCGTTGGCTCGAGGCCAATACCGGCGGGACCGTCACCCGCTCCCGTGTCGCCATGGCAGACCGAGCAATGCTGCGCGTACAGCGGCGCGCCGCGTGCAGGATCCGGGGTGATGGCTGGTGCCTGACTGACTTCATAGGCCAGCGCCAGCCTTGCCCCCAACTGCCTGGCCTGACGAGCGACAAGCGTGCCGTCCTGTCGTTTGTCCACGACGTCCTTGAGGTCTGCGGCACCCTTTTCCAGTTCGGCGCGCTCGGTTCGCTGGGGCAGTGCAACGATCAGACTCTGAAGCGCACTCAACGCGTCGATCTGCTTCTGGTACCCGGCACTGTCGATGACTTTGCCGTCGGCCACTGTCGCCGGATAGTCCGCACTGAGGTAATCCAGCACATGCAGCGCCTGGGCTGCGCCCTCTACGGGGTCGGCCAGCGCACCGAAGCTGCACAACAACAGCATGGACGTCAGAAGCCGGACGAGTGAACGAGAGTGCAGGTGCATTGGTGAATCTCAATAAGAATGCGATGCGTTGCATTGTTCACGTCAAACAGACGCTACTCAATACTCCCGACGCTTTTTTGTTACAGAGTTTTACGACGGTGTAGGCTCACTTCGCAATTTGCAGGCACTTCTTGAGGCTGCGCGTGAGCAGTAGGAAACGTCTGCAATCCCTGTGGGATATCAAAAAGCCATTGCTCTATGGTTCCCGGAGCTTATAATCCCGCGCCCGCACCGCTGGATCCAATCATGCGAAGCGGCCTTACGCCTCGAACAGCTCCTGTTCGGCCATTTGGATTCCGATAGCCCGCCCCGGCTGTCACCTAAGGGAATAGAACGTCATGTCCTCTCGTGCCTTGACTGCGATCGCGCTGATTTCCGCTGTTCAACTCGCAGGCTGCTCTGCCTTTCGCAACTACGACACCGAGCTGCAACAAACCAATCAGCAGCTGGCCAGCGGCAATGTGGATGCAGCGATCGGCACCCTGGAAAAGAACAACACCGGCGAAGACAAGGACCTTCTCTACTACTTCGAGAAAGGCGAGCTGTTGCGCGCCAAGGGTGACTTTGCCGGCAGCCAGACGGCCTGGCGTGCTGCCGACCTGGTGGTGTTCAAGTGGGAAGAGTCGGTCAAGCTCGACACCGACAAATACCTCGCGCAGTTCGGCAGTTTCCTGATCAACGACAAGGTGCGCCGCTACGAAGGCTATGACTATGAAAAGGTCATGCTAACCACCCAGATGGCACTCAACCAACTGGCGCGCAACGACTTTGAAGGTGCCCGCACCGAGATCAAGAAAACCCACGAGCGCGAAGCGGTCATCGCCGAACTGCGCGACAAGGAATACCTCAAGAGCGAGCAGGAAGCCGAGAACCGGGGCGTGAAGACCGAGTTCAAGGACCTGCGCGGCTACCCTGTCGCGTCACTGGATGCACCTGAAGTCGTCAGCCTGAAGAACAGCTATCAGAGCGCGTTCAGCCATTATCTTTCCGGCTTCGTCTACGAAGCGCTCGGCGAGAAAGGCCTCGCAGCACCGGGTTATCGCAAGGCCGCCGAACTGCGCCCCAACACGCCGCTGCTGGAACAGGCCCTCAAGGACCTTGATGCAGCAGCCAGCAAGGACGGCAACAGTGAAGTGCTGATCGTCGTGCAGAGCGGCTTTGCCCCGGCGCGCGACTCGGTCCGCATTCCGTTGCCACTGCCCATCAGCGGCAATCTGGTCATCACGCCGTTGTCGTTCCCGGTCATCAAGCCGGATACCACAACGCCCGCGTTCAACCAGATCATGCTGGACGGCAAACCGCTGAACCTGACCCTGCTCAACAGCACCACCGACATGTCTCGCCGCGCACTGCGCGACGACATGCCAGGCATCATCCTGCGCACCACCGTACGCGCCATTACCCGCGGCGTGGCCCAGAAGCAGATCAACGACACCAATCCGCTGGCCGGCCTGGCCGTCGGTATCGCCTCGGCCATCACCGAAGGTGCCGACACCCGCACCTGGCGCACGTTGCCGGACAACACACTGGTAGCGCGCCTGCGCCTGACTCAGGGCGAGCATCAGATCATTCTGCCCAACGCAATGGGCGGCTCACATGTTCGCGTCAAGGTCGACCAGCGCTATCAGGTGATCCCGCTACGCGCGCTGGGCAGTCAGGTCTATGCGGGCAGTCTGGCCGCTCAGGTCATGCCGTCGAACGTTCCGCAAGCCATTGCCACCGCCAAACAACCCTGATCGGAGATTTCCATGCGCATGAAGATTTTTGGCGCGCTGACCGTTGCACTGCTTGCGGGCTGCGCGACGCCTCCGCCGCCCGCACCGGGCAGCGCTGCAAGCAAAGTGGTGTCCATGGGCGACACCAAATACATCGAAGTCGGCGCCATGCGCGTCGCACGCGAAAACGGCTTTCTGACCGTCAAGGCGCAACTGACCAACACCAGCAGCCGCAACAGGATGATGTATTACCGCTTTGCCTGGCTGGGCAATGACGGCTTCCCGGTTGCCGATGAGGAAAGCTGGAAAAGCATGACGCTGTATGGCTCGCAAAGCACCGTGCTGCCTGCCATCGCGCCGGTTCCGCGCGCGACCGATTTCCGCATCGAAATCAATACGCCTTGATCCGCACACCTATTCGCCCAGTTCCGGAGAACGCCTCAATGTTTACACGCTTCTGCTCCATCGCCGCCGTCGCCCTGCTGGTTACCGGCTGCGCCAACAACTCGCCCGGTCTGGGCAGCAAGAACATCAGCTACGGCGACACCAAGGCCGTCGAAACCGTGACCAATGAGTTCGGTTCTACCGACCTGCAAATGATCGCCGAAAGCATGACCCGCTCTCTGGCCCAGTCCGGCACCCTGCAGGGTCGCCCGGTGGTTCAGGTCTACGACGTGAAGAACAAGACCAGCGAGTACATCGATACCCGTGAGATCACCACGTCGATCAAGACCCAGTTGATGAAAAGCGGCACCGCACGCTTTGCCAGCGACGACAATCAGATGCAGAACCAGGTCGATCAGCTCAAGCTGCAGAACCAGAGCGGCCTGTACAAGAAGACCACCGTCGCCAAGACCGGCAACATGGTCGCTGCCAAATACCGTCTGGAAGGCTCTATCAGCTCCATCGTCAAGCGCAGCAGCGACTACAAGGACGTCTTCTATAAATTCAGCCTGCAGTTGATCGACGTCGAAAGCGGCCTGGCCGAATGGATGGACGAGAAAGAAATTCGTAAAACCACGGAGCGTTAATCGATGCGCGCATGGATCGGCATTATCGGCATGGCCTGCGCCTTCGCAGCGCAGGCTGCACCAAAGATAGCGGTTACGGACCTGGCCTATCAGGAACGTGTGGAGCAGTACATCCACACCGTGTCGGCACGCAGTAACATGCAGGCCAACTACTACAGCGCCAGTGGCTCGTCCAGTTACGACGAGTACGAGTCACGCACCAGCTACATCGAGCAGACCGAGCTGCGCAAGTTCAGCGGCGACATCAAGGGCGAGATCATCAAGTCCGGCATGTTTCAGCTGGTGCAGGGCACGCCCTACACCGCCGGTTCCAAGGAAGACGTGTACGACGTCATCAAGCGCATCAAGAACGGCAACTTCAAGGGCGCGGACTACGTACTGTTCGGCACCGTCTCGGACATCGATTTCCAGCAGGATATCGGTGAGATCGCCAACACCAACTCGCACTCGGCCATTCTTGGCCTGACGCTGGTGGCGGATTTCAGCCTGATCAACACACGCACCTATGAAGTCACCTCAGCCTTCACCGCAATGGGCGAAGGCCAGGACACCAAACTGGTGAATGGCCGGGACATCAAGGTCTCGCTCAACCGCCCTCGGGTGGTTCGCGATGTCTCGAAATCGATCGGTGAAGACGTGGCCCGCCAGTTGCGTGAGCAACTGCGCGGCGAGGTGGAATACACCGGGCAACAGCCACAGCACAACAACCTGCCGAGAGACGAGGCGCCTAAAATCCTGCGCTGAGGCGAGGATTCAAGGCCGGGAAAAACGTCGCGAGCCGCTCGTTCAAACGAACGCGCTCGCGATGCCTCGATTACGCCGTGCCGCGATGCAATGTCGCGAGGAAAGCCGCGGCCCCCACGAACAGACTGGCAAAGCTACGATTCAGACGACGCTGCTGACGCGGGGTTTTCAGTGCGCGCAGGACTTTCGAGGCAAGACCGGTATAGCCCGCCATCACGATCAGATCCACCACCACCATGGTGGCCGCGATGATCACGTACTGGATCAGCATCGGTGCGGCCGGATCGACAAACTGCGGCAGGATCGCCAGCATGAACACCAGCGCCTTGGGGTTACTGATGTTGACCAGAAAGCCACGCAGCACCAGCCTCCAGATACTGCCGACGGGACGAGCCGTTGGCCCGTCAGATAGGTCTATGGGCAGCGCTCGCCATTGCTTGATACCCAAGTAGACCAGATACGCCACGCCGAACCACTTGATCAACGTGAACGCCAGCTCCGACGCTGCAAGCACCGCGCCCAGTCCGGCGGCGACGATTGCGATCTGCGCCACCAGTGCGATCTGCAGCCCGAGTGCATTCCAGTAACCGCGCAGGAAGCCGTATTGCAGGCCGCACGACATCGAGGCGATAGCGCCTGCACCGGGAGAAAGACTGATAATCCAGCAGGCCGCAAAGAAGCCCAGCCACGTTTCAAGCGCCATCACGCACCTCAAGCAGAATCGAATGCCCGCTAAATTAGTGCGTAATGGTCTGCGTGACCAATGATTTCTAGTCCTGCTCGTCCTGCGGGGTCGGATTCGCGGACTGAGGATACAGTTCGCTCCCGCGCCAGCGGCGAACCGACTTCTGGAAGAACTGGCTGTTGGGCACCTGAACCAGCGCTCCGCCGGCTTCGGGTGTTTCGATCAGGGTGGTGAACATCAGGTTGATTGCAACCACACGGCCCTTCACGCCCGGCTTGTCCAGCGTGTCGACCAGCTCGACCAGATCACCGATGCGGAAAGGTCCGATGGTGAAGATCAGGATCGCGCACAGCAGATTGGACAGCACGCTCCACATGGCGAAGAACGCCACCGCAGCAACCGCTACAAACCCGGACAGGGCCGTCCACAGCACCGTGGCTGAAACGCCGAGACGCCCCAGCACAAAGACGAAGGCACTGCCCATGATCAGCCAGCGCAAGCCGCCACGTACCGGCACCAGAAGCTCGGGCGGCAACGGGTAGCGCTCGCCCAGACCGGTCAGAAAACGTCCAACGACCCGCTGCAGTACATAACCTGCCAACAGAATCAGCAGGATTTGCAAGCCCAGCAGTATCGGCTCTACCCAGTAAGCGGAGACCGGCAAACCCAACATCTCCATCACGACAAGGCTTCCAGCTCGGCCTGCATCGACTCCAGCAACTCCAGCGCCTGCATCCAGGCATCCTCCAGCTCGGACTCGCGTACTTTCAATTTGGCCTGTTCGGCCAGCAGGTCGCGCAGCTTGTCCTTGTTGGCGGCATCGTAGTTGGCGCTGTCGGCCAGTGCCTCTTCAACCTTGGCGAGTTTTTCGTGCAGCGTGCCCAGATCACGCTCCAGCTTGTCGGCCTCACGTTTGTGCGGGGCCAGTTGCTGACGCAGGGCAGCAGCCTGCTGACGCTGGGCCTTCTTGTCGGTCTTGTCGGCGTTGACCGGTGTATTACTGACCGGCGCGTTGCGCAGTCGGTAGTCCGCCAGCCAGCGCGTGTAATCGTCCAGATCGCCATCGAACTCCTGAACGCGACCGTCAGCCACGAGCAGGAAGTCGTCGGTGGTGCTTTTGAGCAAGTGCCGATCGTGGGAGACCACCAGTACCGCGCCGCCAAACTCCTGAAGTGCCATGGTCAGCGCCAGACGCATTTCCAGATCCAGGTGGTTGGTGGGTTCGTCGAGCAGCAACAGATTGGGCTTTTCCCAAGCGATCAGAGCCAGCGCCAGACGCGCCTTTTCGCCACCGGAGAAGTTCAGCACCGGCTCGTCCAGACGCGCGCCGCGGAAGTCGAAACCACCGAGAAAATCGCGCAGGGTCTGCTCGCGCTCGGTCGGGGCCAGGCGCTGCAAGTGCAGCAACGGCGTGGCCTTGGCGTCCAGCGAATCGAGTTGATGCTGGGCAAAGTAGCCCACGGTCAGGTTCTCGCCACGTACCAGTCGGCCGCTTTGAGGTGAAAGCTCGCCTGCCAGGTTTTTGATCAGCGTCGACTTGCCCGCGCCGTTGGGCCCGAGCAGACCGATACGCGCGCCCGGCGTCAGTTGCAGCTTGACCTTCTCCAGGACGGTCTTGTCGCCGTAGCCCAGACGCGCTTCAGACAGGTCCAGCAACGGGCTGGAGATCTTGTCGGACTCACGGAAAACAAAGTTGAAGGGCGAATCCACGTGCGCAGCGGACAGCTCTTCCATGCGTTCCAGTGCCTTGATCCGGCTCTGGGCCTGACGGGCCTTGGTGGCCTGGGCCTTGAAGCGCGCGATGTATTTTTCCATGTGCGCACGCTGCACCTGCTGTTTCTCGTAGGCCTGTTGCTGCTGGGCCAGACGTTCCGCACGGGCGCGCTCGAACGCGCTGTAGCCACCACGGTAGAGCGTGATCTTGCGTTGCTCGACATGCGCGATGTGATCGACCACTGCATCGAGAAAATCCCGGTCGTGAGAGATCAGCAGCAGCGTGCCCGGATAACTTTTCAGCCAGTCTTCGAGCCACAGGATCGCGTCGAGGTCCAAGTGGTTGGTTGGTTCGTCGAGCAGCAGCAGGTCCGATGGACACATCAGGGCCTGCGCCAGGTTCAGACGCATGCGCCAGCCACCCGAGAAGCTGCCGACCTGGCGCTCCATCTGCTCGTTGGTGAACCCGAGGCCCGCCAGCAGCTTGCGAGCGCGAGCGTCGGCGGTATAACCGTCAGCGCTGTCGAGCTCCGAGTGCAGACGCGCCTGGGCGGCACCGTCCTGCGCCGCTTCGGCTTCAGCCAGCAAGCGCTGAACCTCGCGCAGACGCACGTCGCCGTCGAGGACGTAGTCCACGCCGAGGCGCTCGAGCGTGTCGACCTCCTGACGCATATGAGCGATGCGCCAGTCTGCGGGTAACAGACAGTCACCGGCATCAGGCGTAAGCTCGCCGCGCAGCAAGGCGAACAGGCTGGATTTACCGGCGCCGTTGGCACCGATCAGACCGGCTTTATGGCCGGCGTGCAGGGTCAGCTCGGCGTCTTCTAGCAGACGTTGCGGACCACGCTGTAAGGTAAGGCTTTGAAGTCGAATCATAATGGCGGCGGAGTCTACCAGCTTCGTCCCGGACAGGGAGATCACTATGCCTACAGACCTCTGGAGTTTCACCCTGGATTTTTACGCTCGACCGGGTGTGGAACAGGCCTGTCTGACACTGCAAACCAGCGGGGCCAACGTATGTGCGGTGTTATGCGGCGTGTGGCTGGGGCTGCGCGGGGTCGAATGCAATGCGCAACGATTGTCCGAAATCGGACAGTTGGCGACGCCATGGCACGATGACGTCGTGCGGCCGCTGCGGGAAATACGCACCCAGTGGCGGGCGGCAGCGCAGGATGACGCCGTTCTGAGCGAATTGCGAAACAGGGTCAAGGCATTGGAACTGGAGGCCGAACACACGCTGCTCACCCGACTTGAGGCATTGAGCCGTGACTGGCCAGATGCGAACAAAACGGAAGTCGCCGGGTGGCTTGCGGGCATTGTCGAAAGCCCGGCACAAAAAAGCCGCGATGCGCTGCAAGTGCTGCGCATCGCGGCTGACGTCACCGACGCTTAGGAAGCGCTGGTAGGCGTTGCGCCATTGGCCGCTGACGGAGCAGGCGCTGCGGCTGGAGCGGCAGGAGCTGGCGTTGCGGCTGGCTTGACCGCAGGCGTGGTGGACGCTGCAGGCTTGGCGGCTGCAGGTTTTGCAGCAGCTGGCTTGGCGGCTGCTTTCACCGGGGCCTTGGCAGGTGCTTTTGCCGGCGCCTTGACGGCGGCTGGCTTGGCAGCAGCGGGAGCCTTGGAAGCTGCTGGTTTGGCAGCGGCAGGCTTCGCAGCGGCAGGCTTGGCCGGTGCCTTGGCGGCAGCGGGTTTGGCCGCTGTTTTCGCAGGAGCCGGCTTGGCGGCAGCGGCGGGTTTCGCAGCAGGCTTCGCGGCAGCCTTGGCCGGAGCTTTGGCAGCGACGGGCTTGGCGGCGGTTTTGGCCACAGGCCTGGCAGCAGCTTTGGCAGGTGCCTTGGCAACAGGTGCTTTCGCTGCAGCAGCCTTGGCGGCAGACGCTTTGGCTACCGGTGCCTTGGCAACGGTCTTGGCGGCAGGCTTGGCAGCAGCCGCTTTGGCCGGTGCAGCAGGCTTGGCTTCGCGGGTGGTGAGGATCTTGCCGACGGCTTCCTTGACGCGACCAATGCCCTGGGCAAGCTTCAGGCTTTCCTGAGCATCACGCTTGAGGTGCAGAATGTAGGTACGGGTTTCAGTCTGACGGTCCTTGAGTGCATCCAGCAATTCTTCCAGTTCAGACACGGCGCTCTTGGCCTTGGTCTGCGCCTTGGCCTTACCGACCGTGGCGGCATCCTGCAACTTGGTGCGCGACTTGTGCAGTTTTTCCTGCGCTTTGCCACGTTGTTTTTCGAGCTTGGCGAGCAGTTTCTCGGCATCAGCCAAAGCTTGTGAGCAGGCGTCTTCCAGATGCTCGAGCAAGCTGCCCGATAGTTGTTGGAGCAAATGCAACGGAGTATTTACTGGCTTCTTTTTGGCCGACATGACTTACCTCCTGGCTGACGAAATTGCGGCTCATACTAGACTTCTGCTCGCACCGCCGCTAGGGCATCTTGACACCATGAACGGCGCCCTGTTGCATGGTGAAAAAAATGATTGTCGGGCCTGTTTCCAGGTCTTTGCGAAATTCACCTTGCAAGACACGTCACCACAGGCGCTTGCACTGGCATAATCGCTGACTTCCCAGGCCGGAGAGCATCCATGTCGCGCTACCTGTTAACGTCGTTGTTTCTCTTGCTACCGCTGGCTCAGGCCACTGAAACCCCTCCGACCACAGATTCCCACGACCTTGCCTACAGCCTGGGCGCAAGCCTGGGTGAGCGCTTGCATCAGGAGGTCCCGGACCTTGATCTGAAAGCACTGGTCGATGGCTTGAAGCAGGCCTATCAGGGCAAGCCGCTGGCACTCAAGCAGGAGCGTATTGACCAGATTCTGCGTGAGCACGATGCGGCCATGGCGCAGGCCGAGACCACGGGAACGGACGCGCCGACCGAAGCCGCGCTGGGTGCAGAAAAGCGTTTCATGGAAAGCGAGAAGGCCAAGCCGGGCGTCAAGGTGCTGGCTGACGGTATCCTGATGACGGAACTCACGCCGGGCACCGGGCCGAAGCCGGACGTGAATGGCAGGGTGGAAGTGCGCTATGTGGGTCGCCTGCCGGATGGCACGATCTTCGACCAGAGCACACAACCGCAGTGGTTCAGGCTCGACAGTGTGATCAGCGGCTGGACCAGCGCACTGCAGGGCATGCCGACCGGGGCTAAATGGCGGCTGGTGATCCCATCGGATCAGGCGTACGGCGCAGAGGGCGCAGGCGACCTGATCGACCCGTTCACGCCACTGGTGTTCGAGATCGAGTTGATCGCCGTTTCACAATAATCCGCTCCCGCAGAAACGCGAAAGGGTGCAAAAGCACCCTTGGCAACTCCATGACATCAGGAAACGGTCAGGCCTGAACGGCGGCCTCTTCCTTGTGGGAGTTGTGTAACACTTCGATGAGGCAGTCTTCGAGCTCGAAGCGCTCATGCAACAGACCGCCCAGCTTGTTGAACTCCTTTGCCACGACGGAGCAGTCCGAGCAATCACCCTTGTCACAGCGGTCATTGAACGCCAGCGCCAGCTCGGTGATGACATTCAGACGTGGGTAGAGGGTGTCCGCCAGCTCAAGCCCGCGCTCGTCATTGAACGCCTTGGCCTCATTGCCCAGCTGTTCATAGACTTCGAAGTGACCGGCCGAAACGTAGTCGACCAGGATCCCGCAAAAGTTCTGCAGTGCCGCGCGATCAGCTGCGAGCGCCTCAGGCGTATCGCCCAACGCATCGTAGGCATTGATCAGTTCACGGCGGCATTCCAACCAGCGGTCAATCAACAGATTGACACCACCCCAGCGTTCCTGAGCATTCTGACAACTTTCCAGCATGATGTTCTCTCTTCCCTTCAGGGGCATGCGGTCCTGTGCCAGCCTTAATCAGTTTAAGGGCCTGGCTTGATGAAAGCGTCAGGACAGCATACTTCCAATGACGCGTGCGGCCCAGATTATGCCCGCTCGACGAGGCCATCAAGGTACGCAGGAGATAAAGTTCATACAAGCGTTTAATAGTCGATCCGACTTCCGGTAGATATCCACAGGCTCAGTTCGCTGAGAAGCGGATACAGCGGCAATATCGCAAGCCCGACGAATGCCAGCAGGCTCCACTCGGGAAGACTGAGCCCGAACAGCGACCAGGTAATCTGTGCACAGAATGCTGCGGTGCCTTGAAGACTGTCATTCCATCCACCCAGCGCCACGCTATCGAGAGCATGTTCCAAGGCAGCGAGCTCCGGACCAAGCTCATCCGCCGATGCGGTCTGCAGCCACACCTGAACACCCGCCATGGCCGCGCCAGCGAGCGCAATCATCAGCAACGCCACACAATAACGGTGCCAGCCGGTCGCGCCGGGTGAATGACAGGCTGCCGCCAGCGTCAGCACACCGCAACTGACCATGGCCGCGCGCTGCGACAGGCAGAGCAGGCAAGGGTCAAGGCCGACAGCGTGTTGCAGACGGAGAACAGCGGCAATGATCAGCGCACAGGTCACAAATGCCAGAAAGAACAACGAACGCGTGCGAGCCAGGTGCATGGCAAATCCGTAACAAAAGACGAGGCGTTAACGGTAGAGGAAAGGGCCCGACGCTTTCAAGGAGACGCCGTACAGATACGTCGCTGCAAAATGCGGAAACAACACACGTGACAATAGGGCTTCTCGACGAGTTGGCGTAGGAATCTTCCTGCCTCACTCGAGCGAGCTTTAAACATTAGATATTTCGGCACATGAGCCCTGATGTAAGGACTCATGTGCTCAAAACGTCAAACGCCGGACAGTGCGGGCAACGGGCGGGTCAGGAGACGCTCGTCGAGCAGGCCCAGTCCTTCCTGAAAGAGCTGATTGCTGCGATCGGTTTCACCCAGCTGGGCCAGCAGTCGCGCCAGCTCGGCGCAGGTTTCCGGGTTACGCTCCAGACGCAGACTGCTTTCCAGATAGTCGCGCGCCTTGCCCCAGAGCCGGCTTTGCAGACAGATACGGCCCAGGCTCAGCAGAAGGCTCGGATCACCAGGATGGTGCTTGAGCCAGCCTTCAGCGGTTTGCAACTGCTTCGCAGGATCACCACCACGCACCAGCCCGTACAACCGTGCCAAGTGACTGTTGTAATCGCGTTTGAGCGCTGAGCGGAGCACTTCTTCAGCCTGCGCCTCGGCGCCAAGACGACGCAACTGATCGGCATACGCCAGTATCAGTTGTGGCTCCTGACGTTGCGCGGAAGACAGCCCCTGCCAGGCCTTTTCAAGTGACGGCAAACCAGTCAACGCGCCCTCGCCTTCACGATAGGCCGCCAGCGTAAGATTTTCGCCCCAGGCACGACGTTCCAGTTCAGCGAGCTCGCGAGGCGGCAATACCTTGTCCTTGCGAAGCTCCGGCATCAGGCGAATCAACGCCGACCAGTCGCCGCGCTGCTGGTAAAGCCGCTGCAACTGACGCAACACCTGAGGGTTATGCGGATGGCGTTCGTGCATGGCCTGAAGCGTGGTCAATGCACCATCGGTATCGCCACGATCCTGCTGCAACTGCGCGTGGTTCAGGGCAATCGCCAGTTCCGCCTGCGGCTGGCGAGTCAGTGCGCGCTCAAGCAGATTGTCACAATCTTCGTATCGACCCTGCTCGTTGGCCGCTCGCGCAGCGCCGATGTAGTACAACAGTGGATGAGCGTCAGCCTCGGCAGCACGATGCAAGTGACGTTGCGCGCTGGACCAGCGACCTTCGGCAAGGTCCATCTGGCCCTGCTCGATTGCGATCTGGACACGGCGGCGGCGGTTGCGACGCGACCACGGATTGACCAGCCCGCCCGAAGTGGTCAGCAGATTGATCACCAGGCGGATGAGCAGGATCACCAACAGGAAGGCGACCAGCAGCGCCAGCGTCGCCCACAGGCTCGATTCATAACGGAAGTTCTGATACGCGATCAGGACGTACCCGGAATGCTCGGCGATGGCGACACCGATCAGCGCGGCAGCAGCGATGGCAATGAACAGCAGTACATAGAATCGCTTCATGGGCTGGTCCCTCGCATCGCCTCGGCAGGCTGACCCGACGCGTGACGACGCTCGAGGTACGCCTGAACGGCACTCAGGCTCTGCGCCAGATCAGGTGTCTTGACGGCCACCGGTTGCGCAGCGACAGCATCAAGGCGCGCGCCCAGCAGTTTGCCTTGCGGATCGTCCTGATTGAAGTTGGACTGCAGAACGCTCTTGGCCTCGGCCAGCGCACGGGAATACACCTCGGGCTCGCCATTGAGCGCCGCCCACTGCGCCTGCTCGAGAGCCAGACTCAGGGCCAGACGGACCTGAGCAAGGCTCTGTCCGGCCAGAACCGGACGGATGTCCTTGTCAGCGTTGAAATCGACACGGAAGTAATGGGAAAGCTGCTCCCACCAGCGCGACCATGTGCTGTCTTCACTGGCATCGGCAGTCAGGCCCGGCAGGGTATCGCCCTTGTCTTCATATTCGGGGGCCAGCTTGTTGAGCTGTACGGCCTGATCACGCAGGGCGGCCAGTTGCAGGAACAGTCCGGTACGGTCTGGCTGCTCGATACTGCGCAGGGCACCGAGGCTTTTGGCGAGTTGCTCGCGTGCGGCAAACGAGCCCGGATCGTCCTGCTCGCGCAGGATCTCATCGGCCCCCTGAACCAGCGCCTCGGCACTGTTGATGTCCTGGAGTGCGGAGAGACGCAGGCTGGCCAGACGCAGCAAATGCTCGGCCTCGGCCAGACGCCAGTCCTTGCGGCTGGCACCAAGAACGGTTTCCAGACGCTGGCTCAGACGTTGTTGGTCGCCCTGCAACTGCGCCACCAGACGGCGGCTGTCTTCGAGCTGATCGGCGGGTGGAAACTGGGCAAGACGGGCCGTCAGTTGCTGGTCACTCTGTGCGAGCGCCAGCGTCTGCTCGGCGATGTCCTGAACCTCACCGCGCTGCTGCTGATGCCCGGCCTGCAACATGCGCAGTTGCCAAACGCCCCAGCCTGCAACGGCCACGCCTGCGATTCCCAGCAACAGAGCCAGGATCACCAGACCGCTGCTGCGATTGCCCGAGCGCTCGGGGCGCACAGGATCAGGGGTGGAGGCCGATGTTTTGACTACTGATTCATCATCTTTAGGCAAGGCAGTTTCGCTCACGTATCCCATCC
>Ga0308164_10001869_pt1 | contig 22548 bp, 20 predicted proteins | sample PhyTR2_FD_201031 | JGI IMG/M metagenome (GOLD analysis project Ga0308164, IMG submission 201031) | Phyllosphere microbial communities from UC Gill Tract Community Farm, Albany, California, United States - DLSLT.R2 | ecosystem: Host-associated > Plants > Phyllosphere > Unclassified | place: USA... | reverse complement strand
AAGAACGATGCCGGAGAGATTCACTGGAGTATTGCAGGACTGACTAAAAATCAAAATATGCTTCCTGTTCTGAAAAACGGACCTTACAAGGAAAAAGCGCTCGTGCCCAAAACACCATGGATCAAAGCTGTGCCTCTACAGACGCCAACACTGTTTGTGACAGATAACGGAAACTTTACAAAAGCGAGCTGGAGTGCCAAAAATATCGGCGAAGTTTTCCAGTGGGTACTTTTCACCCAGTATAACGGAGCTTGGGAAACAGAAATCCTTACATTAGATACCCTTTCAAAAGATATCCCGAAATCTAAAGACGGCAGAAAACTCAATGCGGTTGCTGTAAAAGCCGTTGACAGACTTGGAAATGAAAGTGATTATATGGCGAAAAAAATTAAATAAAAATTAATTTAAAAAAAGTAAAATAAGACCAGTCCTCAACAGGGCTGGTCTTCATGATATAATGAAGGTCATCTTTTGAAGAAAAATCTTGGAGTTGGCATTGATTATTATTTTAGAATAACTATAAATTATTTATGTAAATTTATGAAAAACAGTTGTTTATAGATTAAATATGAGTTAATGATGAACAAATAAAACGGTATCGGAATCATTTTTGCATCTTATATTTCTATAATCACAAAAATATAGCATTATGAATACCAACAGACTTTCCCCAACCATTGAAAAAGCATTAAGTGATCAGATGAATAAAGAAATTCACGCTTCACATGTTTTTCTATCGTATGGGATCTGGGCAGATGATAAAGGATATCAGGGAATCGCCAACTTTCTTTACAGACATGCGCAGGAAGAAAGAAATCATTCTATCAAGTTTATGGAATATGTGCTGAACAGAGGTGGGAAACCGAAAGTAGACGCCATTCCTGCTCCTCCGGCAGATCCTCAGTCTCTAACAGAATGTTTCGATGGAGTTTTTAAACATGAAGTAGACAATACAACAGCCATCTATAAAATAGTAGATATGTCTCTGGAAGAAAAAGACTGGGCAACCTGGAATTTCATGCAGTGGTTCGTTCAGGAGCAGATAGAAGAAGAAACACTGGCCAGCAACCTGATTGATAAATTGAAAATTGCAGGGGGTGACCGTGCTACAGACGAATCTCTATTCACTCTGGATAAAACATTGCAGGACGCACCGAACGATGTTCCGTTGGCGCAGAACGCTACCGGAGATAATCCATAAAAACAGGATTGGTGAACAAAAAATTATTTAAAATCTGTCAAAGTACTGACAGATTTTTTTATTATGAATCTCCCTTTAAAATCACTATCTTTGCAGGCTGAAAGTTCAATGGTCCGGACCTGATAGAGTTTACACTTTTAATATCATATCCTCAACCTTGAATTTAAACAGGATCATTGAACATTAAAATTTGAATTTTACAATATGAAATGTGGAATTGTAGGCCTTCCGAATGTAGGTAAATCAACTCTTTTTAACTGCTTAAGCAATGCTAAAGCTCAGTCTGCGAACTATCCATTCTGTACCATTGAACCGAACTTAGGAACGGTTTCTGTACCGGACCAAAGATTGTTTGAACTGGAAAAATTAGTTAATCCTGAAAGAGTATTACCGGCTGTAGTTGAAATCGTTGATATTGCTGGTCTTGTAAAAGGGGCAAGTAAAGGAGAAGGTCTTGGAAACCAGTTCCTGGCCAACATCAGAGAATGTGAAGCCATTATCCATGTTTTGAGATGTTTTGATAACGGTAATATCATTCACGTTGAAGGTTCTGTAGACCCAATGAGAGATAAAGAAATTATCGACATCGAATTACAGCTTAAAGACCTTGAAACGGTTGGAAAAGCAGTTGACAAAGCTAAAAAATTTATTAAATCCGGTAAAAAAGATGATATTCTGGTTTATGAAACACTTCAAAACCTTGAGAAATTCATTGAAGACGGAAAAAATGCAAGAGAATTTCCTGTCAATGATATGACCCAGTCTATCATTGATGATATTCAGCTTTTAACGAAGAAGCCGGTACTTTATGTATGTAATGTAGACGAAAATTCTATCAAAAACGGAAACGATTGGATAGGAAAGATCGAAGAAATGGCTAAAAATGAAGGAGCTGAAGTTGTGGTATTGGCTGCACAGATTGAAGCTGATATCAATGAGCTGGAAACATTTGAAGAAAGAGAGATTTTCCTTGAAGAACTTGGCCTTGAAGAGCCGGGAGTAAACCGTCTGATCAGAAAAGCTTACGACTTATTGAAGCTTCAGACTTACTTCACCGCTGGTGTAAAAGAAGTAAGAGCGTGGACAATCGGGCAGGGATGGACCGCTCCACAAGCTGCAGGTGTCATCCACACAGATTTCGAAAAAGGCTTTATCCGTGCAGAAGTGATCAAGTTTGACGACTATGTAACTTACGGTTCTGAAGTGAAAATAAAAGAAGCTGGAAAACTTTCTGTAGAAGGCAAAGAATATATTGTTCAGGATGGTGACATCATGCACTTTAGATTCAACGTATAAGACAATATTAAAGTTAGTTATAAAGAAAAACGCTTCAGAGTTCGTCTCTGGAGCGTTTTTTGAGTAAAAAACAGTGATGGTTATTATGTTGTAAACTCAGTGAAAACTCTGAATTTTTATCTGATTGTCGAAAATAATAAAAGAACCACCCCGATAAAGAATGGTTTTTATTTTTTTATTAAGGTTCTATAACGGGTCTGCATTGTAATTGGGCGCAGCCTATTGATATTTTCCTGCAGCCTCCCGTCATTGGATCAATGCAGTCCATTAATCCTCCGGTGATACTTCTTAATTGCTTTTTGTTTAATTTTTTTCCTTTCGGTAAATCTTGATTTTTCATTGTTTTGATTTTTAGTGAGGTAGTTTAAACTAAGATAAGAAAAATATTAAAATATATATCACATGGTATAGAAAAAAATAAAATATTTTTACATTTTCAATTTCTGCTAACTTTGTATATTTGAATTTTACAAACCTTCAGTTATGGAAAAAGTAACGCATGCCTCCCTTGAAGACTTTTATAGAGAGATGACCGCCAAGCTGGGAAAAGACCTTGAAGACATCTTCCCTAAAGGACTTCACAAGGATATCGGGCATTTTAATGTATTCGATATCAGGCAGACCATAGAAAGGGCAAAAACTACTTTAGAAATGCCTTATAACAGAAGGAAATATTATAAGATCAGCCTTATCAGAGGAAAGAACAGGGCAGAATATGCAGATAAGATTATTGCCATCGGAAAAAATGCTTTATTATTTGCAACACCTAAAGTTCCTTATCATTGGATACCCGAAGATCCTGACCAATCGGGCAGTTTCTGTGTGTTTACAGAAGATTTTTTCATCAGGGCACAATCCCGTTTTTCTCTGGAAGAACTGCCAATATTTCAACCGGGTAATATTCCCGTATTTGAAATTGAAGACGAGCTGGCAGACGAAATAGAAGCACTGTTCACCAAAATAAAAAAAGAAATAGCTTCAGATTATATATTCAAATATGATCTCATCAGAAACTATGTTCTGGAGCTGATCCATTACGGACAGAAACTTCAGCCGGCGGCAAAATTATCTGCCTCAAATGATAGTTCATTACGGGTTGTTTCATTGTTTATAGAGCTTTTGGAAAGACAGTTTCCTATAGAATCTTCGGATCAGAGACTGCAGCTTAAAACAGCAAAAGATTATGCAGACAGGCTTGCTGTGCATGTGAATTATTTAAATAAAAAACTAAAGGAAAACACAGGAAAAACTACCACAGAACTGATTGCAGACCGTATGGTTCAGGAAGCCAAAATCCTGTTGCGTCAGACCAAGTGGAATGTCTCCGAAATTTCTTACTCTTTAGGATTTGAGGAAATTGCCCACTTTTCCAATTTCTTCAAAAGAAAAACATCATTTACTCCCATGGAATTTCGTTCATGATTTGAATTTTGCAAATTTCAGATTGATTCAGGCAAATGGATTTTCTGGAAAATTTTCCAACTTTGTATCATTAAATATTAAATACATACAATAAAAGATGGATACAAAAACAAAAATTGCATTGGTAACCGGAGGAAGCCGCGGGCTTGGAAAAAATGCAGCCCTTAAAATCGCCCAAAAAGGATTAGATGTTATCATTACCTATAAAAACAGCAGGGAAGAAGCAGATACGGTGGTGAACGAAATAAAAGCAATGGGACAGAAAGCTATTGCTTACCAGTTGGATACCAGAGATGTAAAAAGCTTTGATGCATTTGTAAAAAATATTACGGATCATCTTGAAACTGAAACAGGGAGTTCAAACATCGATTTCTTGATCAATAATGCGGGGACAGCTTTATATTCTCCAATCACAGAGACCACGGAAGAAGAGCTGGATGATATTGTTAATGTTCATTTTAAAGGGGTATTCTTTCTTACCCAGAAAATGCTTCCTTTCATCAATAATGGTGGTGGAATTATCAATATTTCATCAGGTCTTGCAAGATTTGCTTTACCCGGTTCATCCGTTTACGGTTCCATAAAAGCAGGTGTCGAAATGCTGACAAAATATATGGCAAAAGAGCTTGGACCCCGTAGGATCAAAGCTAACGTTATTGCACCCGGAGCCATAGAAACTGATTTTGGAGGAGGCAGAACAAGGGATGATCAGAATGTAAATTCAATGATCTCAGGGATTACAGCTTTGGGAAGAGCCGGACTTCCTGATGACATCGGAGGAGTGGTTGCATTTCTGTGTACAGAAGACGCTGGTTGGATTACCGGGCAAAGATTAGAGGCTTCCGGAGGAATGTTTTTATAGGAAATAAGAATATCCTTGACATTCAGGGAGATGAATGACCAGTCTTAAAAATAAAAGAACCAACTGTATCAGATTGGTTCTTTTTTATTATTGCCATCAAATAAACTATTCAATGGGTTCAACAGGGGTAGGCGGCTGACATTCCGGTTCTTGACAGCCTGGACCGTAATATTGGCACCGGTTGGAAATTTTGCACCTTACAAGTCCGCCGGTAATTACTCTGAGCTCTTTTTTGTTTAATTTTTTTCCTTTACTTAAGTTCTGATTTTTCATAGGTTTAATTTTTTTGAATTGTTTTACATTATTATTACGGTCTGCATATTTTTTGTCCGCAGTAAGGGGAAATCATCGCACAGCCATTTTCATCAACATGGGATTCACACGGCTCATTAGCGGGGAGACAGATTTCCTGAGCAGGCATGCAGTTTATCAATCCTCCAGCAATTGTTTTCAGCTCTTTTTTATTCAGCTTTTTTCCTGATAATAACATTACATCTTTCATGATTCTGATTTTTAATAAGTTAGTTGTGACTAATATATGAAATATTTAATACTAAATCCTTATTATGGGAAATAAAAATACAGTTAAAAATGGCAAAAACATTTGTTTAAACGGCTACTCCATTTAATAATTATAATTTTTGCAAAGACATCCTTAAAAAAAATGGGTGTAAGGTTCAATTAAACTAAAGTTTTGAAATATTTTCAAGAGCTCTTTCCCGTGTTTCTCTCGTCTTTTTACTACCTTTAATAACCAGAAAATCATTTATATGAAAGAATTCCTTGGTCAGTATTCCTATATTATTGCAGGGCTTGAAGTCCTTTATCTTGCCGGAATTATTTTACTGGCGGGTAAAATAATTATGGATACAAAAAATACCAGCAAGACCCTTGCGTATCTTATGCTGATTATTTTCCTTCCCGTTTTAGGGGTCATCATATACTTTGTATTTGGAGTAAATTACAGAAAAAATAAATTTTACACTTTCAAAATAGAACGGAATGAGGAGATTTATCAGGCCGTCAGCCAATATATCAGGGAAACCCATTACACAACATTAGAAGTCCATAAAGAAAAATTAGACAACTTTCTGACTACCGTTAATTTTCTGTATAATGCAGGTCATTCACCAATGTCACAGGGAAATTATGCAGAAATACTGGTGAATGGAGAGGGGAAATTTGAAAAAGTTTTTGAGATTCTTGAAAAAGCAATTCATCATATCCACCTCGAATATTATATTTATGATGATGACGTAATAGGGAACAGGCTTGCCGATCTGCTGATCAGAAAGGCAGGGGAAAGGGTAAAAGTAAGGTTCCTTTATGACGATATGGGCAGCGGGAAAATAGGTCGAAAACTATTGAAGAGGTTAAAAGAGGGAGGAGTAGAAGTATCTCCGGTGAATAAGATTACTTTTAGAGTTTTTGCCAACCGGGTAAATTACAGAGATCATCGGAAAATCATTATTGTAGACGGAGCACATGTTTTTACCGGAGGCATTAATGTTTCCGATAAATATATTAATCCTAATCCCAAACAGTATTGGAGAGATATTCATTTGTATATTAATGGAGAAGCAGCTTTTTATTTTCAGTTTATATTTTTCAGCAACTGGATCTTTGCGACGGAAAGAATTCCTGAAATTACTCAGCTTTACTTCGACCATAAAAATAAGCAGCAAGGCACATCACTTATTCAAACGGCTGCCAGCGGACCGGATACGAAACCATCAATCATGCTGAGTAGTGCATCTGCTATACTTTCTGCAAAAAAAAGAGTATACATCGTTACTCCCTACTTTATTCCCGTTGAAACCGTTTTGAATGCCATAAAACAGGCAGCACTTGCTGGAGTTGATATAAGGCTTATGGTTCCCAAATCAGGTGATTCTTTAGTGGTGAACGCTGCTGCTTATTCGTATTACGAAGAGCTCCTGGAGAATAATGTGCGGGTTTTCTTTTACAAAAAAGGTTTTATCCATGCCAAGACAATGCTTATAGACGATACTTTTTCATCAGTAGGAACAGCAAATATGGATGTCAGAAGTCAGGAGCTGAATTTTGAAGTCAATGCACTGATTTTTGATGAAAAGATAAACGGGAAACTGAATGATCTATTCCTGGAAGATATGAATGACAGCGAAGAGATCTTTTATGATTCATGGGTGAAAAGGCCAAAATACAAAGTTTTCTTTGAACATCTGGCCAGACTTCTTTCTCCGCTGATCTAAAATATTAAAGTTTTGCCAGGTTTTCTATAGCTTTTTCCAGAGTTTCCTGCTTTTTTGCAAAACATAACCTGATCACGTGGTCATTTCTCTTATTTTTGTAAAATGATGAAAAAGGAACGCTTGCCACTTTATGATTGATCGTCAGCTCAGAAGCAAAGTCAAAATCATTTTTATCAGAAATCTTATCATAAGTAAGCGCCTGGAAATAGGTTCCTTCACAATCTAAAAGTCCGAAAGAGGTACCTGTAAGCCCTTTTCTTAAAAAATCTCTTTTTTCCTGAAAGAAAGTATTAAGATGAGTATAATGTTCATCGTTTTTCATGTATTCTGCCAAAGCTAATTGTATGGGCGTATTCACACAGAATACATTGAACTGGTGTACTTTCCTGAATTCGTCGGTAAGGTTTTTGGGTGCTGCACAATAGCCAGTTTTCCAGCCCGTCACATGAAACAGTTTCCCGAATGAGGCCACAAGAAGACTTCTTTCTTTAAGTTCAGGATATTGGCAGATACTTAAATGCTGCTTTCCGTCAAAAACAATATTCTCATACACTTCGTCACTCAGGATAAGGATCGAACTGTCTTTTACAATCTTGACCAGTTCCTGGAGGTCATTTTCTTTTAAGATCTTCCCGGAAGGATTATTTGGATTATTCAGGATAATCATTTTGGTTTTATCAGTCACCAAGCCTTTTACCGCATTCCAGTCGATTTCATAATCCGGGGCTTTCATTTCAAAACGTTTTACAATTCCGCCGAAAAGCTCTACAGTAGGCTCATAGCAGTCATAAGCAGGCTCAAAAATAATAACCTCATCCTCTTTTTTTACAAAAGTTGCGATTGCTGTAAAAATAGCCTGAGTACCGCCAGCTGTTACAGTGATCTCGGACTCCGGATGATAAATGGCCTGGTGGCTGTTCTCTATTTTTCTGGCGATCTCTTCCTTTAACGGCATCATTCCTCCCAACGGAGCGTATTGATTAAAGCCTTTTTTAATGAAATGAGTTACATGGTTCAGTAATTCTTCATCCGGCATGAAATCAGGAAATCCCTGCGAAAGGTTAATCGCTTCATTTTCATTGGCAAGCTGTGTCATCTGGCTGAAAATGGTAGTTCCTACATTAGAAAGTTTAGATAAAGGAAGTTGTATCATTAAAGAATTTTTTTACTTACTCCGAATTTAATTCATTTTTTATAATCTGAAGCAGAAATTCCATAAAAAAAGACTGTCCGTACACGGGCAGTCTTTGAAGTTCTATCATTCTATGAGAATTATTTTGAAATCAATAGTTTCTGAGAACTGGTGCTACCTTCAGATTTGACTTCAACTATGTAGGTCCCCTGTACCAGCTTTTCAATGTTTAGGGTAAGGGTCTGAGATCCGCTATTGAGAATTTCAGATTTTTCAAGCATCACTTTTCCTGAGAGATCCACAAGTCTTACCGATACCGGTTCTCTTTTAGAAAGGTTGATCTTTAGGTCTACATGGCTTTTAGCAGGATTGGGAACCAGGGTAATTCCTTTTTGTTCTCCTGTCTGAAGTTCTTTTCTAGCAATACTTTCAAGCTCATAAAGGGGAGATTTTAATTCTATTGTTCCGTCATCTTTTTTAGCTAAAATATCTTTTCTTGAGTAGCAGAATGTAAAGCATTTCGAACAAATGATCATTTTTTCCTTCCTTTCGGTTACGCAGATCGTATAGGTTCCTGGAGTCGTATAGGTATGGCTTAAAGTAGATAAATTGTAAGATGAAGAGGTTCCGTCGCCCCATGCCACCGTATAAGTACTTCCTGGATTGGTAGGCGTAGAAACCAGAACAGGATTTATCAGGGTTAAATTAGCAGTAGCCGCATTGGTGATGGTACTGAATGAAGTGTCAAGTTTAAAATTCGCAGTACACCCATCACATGATTTCACGCAGATGTTATCATACCATACTCTTTCGCTTGGATTTGAAGTGTAATCGGGAGATACCATAACAGCGGTAGAATTGTTCATAACGTTATTAAACTCAGTTGCCGTTAATACTGATCCCAGCGTCCAGGTTCCATCTGAATTGCTTGGAAGGACACTGCCAATGCTATTTGCGATCGGTGCACGTACCCGCACCCATCCACTTCCAGGAGTTACAGTGATATTGGCTATAAAAGTAATATACTGATTACCAGACATGATATGGATTGTAGGGTGAATAGGAGCACCATAGCCGCCATCTCTTTCAAGATAAAAATCAAAATAAAGACACTGACCTAAAAATCTTTGCCCTAAATTTTTGAAATCAGAAGGATTGATATACCATGACCCGCCAGATTTATCATCCAGAATAATATACTGGGAGCCATCCAACGTATTCGGATTACCGGTAGAAAAACCTACATTTCCATTAGGAGTGGGAGCAGGAGTCCAGAGTCCGAAAGGATTATTAGGATCATTAAAATCAGAACATGGTGCCTGGGCATTCACCATAAGGCATCCCAAAAGCAAATAGATACTTAAAAAATACATTCTTATCATAATATGGCATTGATTTTATAAATCAAAAATCAAGAAAAACTTTAGTTATTAATATTTTGTTTAATTAAGACGATTCTATTTTTAAAGAGTACTTTGAGATTGATGTTATAAAAATATCATGATTCAAAACATCACGTTATGGTGAATTAGTAAGCGGTATGTATCAGCTAATAAGTGTGAATTAATGCTCTTTAACTGTATTTTTAATACATCTTTCAACAAAGAATAGCAGGGAAGAATTGAATTTCAATCAATCAGACACAGAATAGCCGGTAATTTAAAATCCGGATAGTATTTAAATAGAGACCATGCTTGTTGTAGAATAACAACTATAGAACACGTTAAGAAGAAAATGCTGAAAGAAATTGAGCATTTGAATGATGTAAAAAACAATTGTAGCAGTAAACGAAATGTCTTCGAATGCTGTTTGTGACGAAAGTTATTAAATGATGTTACAATTTATTACTTCATAATCCATTTACTCTAAATTTTCAATTTTAGATAGAAAATCATTTTTTTTACGCACAGAAACATCCAATACAGAATGGTCTGCCATGATTACCTGCCCACCTTTACCTTTAATATATTCCTTAAGATGAAAAAGATTAATCAGATGCTTATGATGGATCCTGAAAAAATTATATTTGGTAAGCTGTTCTTCAAATTCATGTAAAGTTTTAGAGACAATGATTTTACTCTTATCAGCAAGGTAAAAGGTTGTGTAGCTCGAATCGGCTTCACAGCGGATAATATCATTGATGTTGGTTAATTTGAATCCTTGCAGGGTAGGGAGGCTGATCTTGTTCTCATGAGAATTACCGGGAATATTTTTGCTTTTTCTGATATTGTCCAGTGCCTTATTGACCGCAATGATAAAGTCTATCTTTTTGATTGGCTTCAGTAAGTAATCTGCTGCTCCGTTTTTAATAGCCTGAATTGCAAAATTTTCAAATGCTGTAATAAAAATAATCTGGGAATCTATATTTCGGAATTTCGAGAGGAGATCAAAGGCAGTCCCGTCTTTCAGCTGTACATCCAGAAAAATAATGTCCGGAGAGTTTTTGGAAAGATAGATATAACCTTCCTCCACGCTCGATGCCTGAAATGCTGTTTGGATTTCAGGAAACTCGTTTTCCAGAAGGAGAGCAATATAATCTCTTCCGTCCTGCTCGTCATCAATGATGCATGCTTGTGTTTTCGTTTTCATAAGGTTTTATATAAAGTTTGATCTGAGTTCCTGACCTTTGTTCCTTTTCAGAAAGATCATAAATCTCCAATATGATATGAGTCTCAAAAAGCTGTCTAAATGTTTCAATTCTTTTCTGAGATAATTTTACTCCAAACGAGTCAGCATTTGCCGGCTTCTTGCTGCCTATGCCTATACCATTGTCTTCAATGATAACAGAGAGTGATGATCCGGTATAGTCAAATGATACATTTATTTTGCCTTTTCTGTCTTTTAAGCCTGCAATTCCATGTTTTATAGCATTTTCTACAAAAGGCTGAATTAATAGTGAAGGAACAACCCAATTTTCATTTACTTTTTCAGATAGGCTGATTTCATATTCAAACAAGTCTTTCAGTCTGAGCTTTTCCATATTCAGATATAAGGAAAGATATTCTATTTCCTCTTTAATCGGCATAAATGTTTTCTCAGAATAATGAAGCGTTTTCCTGATCATTTGAGCAAATATTTCCAGATAATTTTCCGTTTCCAGATAATTCTTTTTGTAAAGTAAAAACTGGATGGAATTGAGGCAGTTGTATATAAAATGAGGGTTGATCTGAGCTTTGATAGCCTGCAGCTCCAATTCTGCAATCTTTTTTTCATAATACAGAGTTTCCAGCTTTTTATTTCTTTTTTTCTGAAAATAGAAGGTGATAAGGATAAAGAGGGCTGCTGCACCCAGACTGATCATCATCATCCTGAACCACCAGGTTTGCCAGAATTTTGGATGGATCTCAAAATGAAGTTCTGTAGAAGCATACGATCGCTTTCCGTTGTATCCGATACCAAATACCTTGAATACATACTTGCCGGGTGGTAAAGAATAAAAAATGATATTTTGAGAGCCCGTAGTTTGCCAGCCATTACTAAGGCCTTCAATTGTATAGCGGTAGCTTATCTTACCCTGTGATGTAAAATCAGGAAAACTTACATTGAATGCAATGTCATTATCCGGTTTCTGTCCTGCTAACGGTTCATTAATATCAAAAATTTCTCTGCTCCCAATCACCACTGAATTAATTATCACCTTTTTGTTGATAAACTTCTTCTGACTCATCAGATTTTTAATAGAAAGAACTCCCAGACCTTTTGAAGTTGCTACAAAGATAGTGTCACCGGATAATACGCAGCCGGTTACTGAATTGGATGGCAGACCATCTGTTTGTGTAAAATTATTGATTTTTATATCCGATCCCTGAAGCTCTATCCTGCTGAGTCCGTAATTGGTACTTGCCCAGAAGGTATTTTTGTTTTCTATTTCAATTTTTTTGATCTGGCTGGTAGCTAAGCCAACATTTTCACTGATTTTTCTGAGAATTTTAGAGTTATCAAAAAGTATAATTCCATTGAGATTGGTAGCTCCAACATATAAATCATTTCTGAGTTTCTTAATATCTGTAAAATAATATCCTTCTAGAAACAAAGTTTTCTTTTTGGTAATTGTATTCAGTTTATAGAGATCCTTAAAGGTTCCTGCGAAAAGGCTGTCCTTTGCATAAGATAGAGCTGTGTAAACCCTTTCTTTGCTGAGTTTTCCTGTATAGCTTTTGGTTTGGTAATTATATTCAATAAGACCAGTTGACGTGCAGAGAAGAACAGATCCTGATTTATACGGTACAATATTCTTCAGAACGAAATCGGTATGAAACTGTTTCTCGCAAATATTTTTATTGTATTGGAAGAGAGAGGTTGTAAGTCCGAATAAAACAGTATTTCCATCAGAAAATATAGCCTGATGCTCCATTTTAATATTTTTTTCAAGGACAAGATCTGTTACCTTTCCATTCCGGTAAATGCCACTTTTAGACTCATTATAGCCCAGAAAAACAGAACGGTCATTTTTAGCAATTGCCGTGATATAATCTGAACTATTTTTAATGGGAAGGTGAATATAACTTTGGAAAAACCGATCTGCAATGAAGAATATACCATTGTTCCGGGTAGAAAACCAAACATTATTGTCTTTGTCTGCCAGAATATTATGAATGACCTGATTGTCCATCATTTTTACGGGGGCAGAAAGGGTGCTTCCGTCCAGTAATGATTCTTTGAAGTAAAGCAAACCGCCTTCTGACAAACAAAGCCAGAGCCGGAAATGCTCGTCTATAATTGCTCTTAAAACATCTTCCTGCGCTGTAAAGCTTTTGATTTTTTTAAAATAAAACTTATTGTAAAGCTGGTAAACTTCTATGGACCTGCCGTTTTTGAAAACAAAAATGTTGTCTTTCCGTAATATGGTTGTATACCTGTTGATTGAAATATTACAAAAGGTTTTCTTTTTAGTGGTAAGGTCATACGCATAAATATTCTCATTTCTGCCCTGATTTTTATAGTACAGGACTTTATCCGTCATGTCAAGTCCGAAAGCATGATAAGCTTCTGATTTGTAATTGGAAGGTAAAGGGATCGTACTTATTTTTTCATTTTTAAAGACATAAATGTTTGTGGGGTTATAACTGGAATATATATATAGTGCACCATCATAAATGCAAAAGTCCGGATTATGAGTGAACTGCATCTTTTTGAGTTCGCTGTTGACATCCGAGTTGATGATGCGTCCTTTTTTCAAATAGGCAAAATCATTCAGAAAAGGAGCAACAAAAATTTCCCCGTTAGGCAGGGGCAAACAGGATAAAACTTCAATATTTTTCAGACCGTTTTTGCTGCTGAACTGCTTAAATTCCTTTCCATCAAACCGAAACATTCCGTTGTCGCTTCCTATCCATATAAAACCTGCAGGATCCTGGGTCACGGTATAGGTATATGAGCTGTTGAGACCATTCTCTTCACTATAGTTTACGATCCCTGGGATTTGTGTAAAAAATGCTGAAGGAAAAAATAGGAAAGTACAAAATAAACCAAATAGAATTATTTTTTTCACATCATATTGAATAATATGGTAAATATATCATTTGATTAATAATAACACAACCTTTAAGGTTGAATATTGAAAAAAAAGGAATCGAAAAAATTCGGATAATTTTGTACAATTTCGTACTTTTGTATGTTTGCTGAAATCATATATGTCACAAGAAATAAATCCAATCTACTCCGAAGATAATATCAGAACCCTCGACTGGCAGGAACACATCCGTCTGCGCCCCGGAATGTACATCGGGAAGCTCGGAGATGGCTCCTCTGCCGACGACGGTATTTATATCCTGCTGAAAGAAATTCTTGACAACTCTATTGATGAGTTCAGGATGAAATCAGGAAAAAGAATTGAAATAAAAGTGGATGACGGTAAAGTGAGCATCCGTGACTTTGGCCGAGGAATTCCCCTTGGAAAGGTAGTAGATGCCGTTTCCAAAATGAATACCGGTGGTAAATACGACAGTAAGGCCTTTAAGAAATCTGTAGGACTGAATGGAGTAGGTACCAAAGCCGTTAATGCACTTTCAGAGTATTTCCGCGTAAGATCCTTCCGTGAAGGTAAAATGAAGATGGCGGAATTTTCCAGAGGACTGATTACTGAAAATTATGAAGAAAAAGATACTTCAGACCGAAATGGTACTGAGATTTCCTTTGTACCCGATGGAGAAATTTTCCTTCATTTCAAATACCGAAAAGAATACATAGAAAAAATGCTGCGCAACTATGCGTATCTGAATCCCGGACTGAAAATAATCTTCAACGGCGAGACCTATTATTCTGAAAACGGACTTAAAGACCTTTTGGAAGAAGAAATGGAGAACGAAATTCTGTACTCCATCATTCACTTGAAAGACAATGATATAGAATTGGCGATCACGCATTCTGATAAATCGCAGACAGAAACCTATTTCTCATTTGTGAACGGACAGAATACCACACAGGGTGGAACACACCTTAATGCCTTCCGTGAAGCATATGTGAAAACGATCCGTGAATTTTTTAATAAAAACTTTGATGCTTCAGATATCAGGAAATCTATCATTGCAGCGATTTCTATCAATGTAGAAGAACCCGTATTTGAATCCCAGACCAAAACAAAGCTGGGATCCAACGATATGGGTCCGAACGGCCCAACTGTAAGGACTTTTATCATCGATTTTCTAAAAAGCAAGCTGGATAATTTCCTTCATAGAAACCCTGAAATTGCTGAAGCCATCCAGAGAAAGATTCTCATCTCTGAAAGAGAAAGAAAAGAACTTTCAGGAATTCAGAAGCTGGCAAGAGAAAGAGCCAAAAAAGTGTCCCTGCATAATAAAAAGCTGCGTGACTGCAGACAGCATTATAACGACCAAAAAAATGAAAGAAAAGGGGAAACCCAGATCTTCATTACGGAGGGAGATTCTGCATCCGGATCCATCACAAAATCCAGAGACGTAGAAACTCAAGCTGTATTTTCACTGAAGGGTAAACCTCTGAACTGCTATGGACTGACCAAAAAGGTAGTCTATGAGAATGAGGAATTCAATCTTCTTCAGGCTGCTCTGAACATTGAGGAAAGCCTGGAAGACTTAAGATACAATCAGGTCATTATATCTACCGATGCCGATGTGGATGGGATGCACATCCGTTTATTAATGATCACATTCTTTCTTCAGTTTTTCCCTGATCTGATTAAGAATGGACATCTTTATATCCTTCAGACCCCATTGTTCAGGGTAAGAAATAAAAAAGAAACAAGATACTGCTATACCGAAACAGAAAGAATAAAAGCTCTGAACGAACTTGGAAAAAACCCGGAGATTACCCGATTCAAAGGACTTGGAGAGATTTCCCCAGACGAGTTCAAGCATTTTATAGGTAAAGATATCCGTCTGGAGCCTGTGGTCATTGGTAAAGACCAAACCATAGATCAGCTGCTGGAATTTTATATGGGTAAAAATACACCGGACAGGCAGGTGTTTATTCTTGAAAATCTGGTAGTAGAAGATACGGATATTGATAAAAAAGAAATTTTGGATGAAGCTGCAGGTTAAAGAAAACTAAACTAATACACATAATACACCTCATAAATGAGACTTAGTAACCGCAACAAAGCATCAGTTTATAACTTTTTGCACACCATTCTTTTGATGATGGTTATATTTGGGATTACTGCATTTTTACTGAACGAATACAGATTTCATGCTGTAGGAAAAGCCGGCTACTTGCTGCTTATTGTTCCCATTATAATGCTGGTGGTTTTTCATCTGAATGGGAGACAGATTTTTGAATATGACAGTGATGGAGAAGCTTTGAATTTTAAAAACAGGAACATTATTCCCTTTTTGGACAGGCCTCTTCATGATGAATTTCCAAAATACAAACTGATAAAATACGAGATTGTAAGTATTTTCTTTATCAAAAGACTATACATTACCCTCTCAAGCAAAAACAACAGTTCCATCATCCTCAAATATGAAATATCTTATTTGACCGGAAAAGAAGTAAATGATTTAAAACTCTCTCTGAATAAAGTAGTGAAAGCTAATAAAGAGAAAAACGATTAATAACAGATGACGACAGAAGAAAACTCGCACGAAGGGGAGAGCTTGAAAAAAGTCTCAGGACTTTATAAAGATTGGTTTCTGGACTATGCTTCCTATGTAATTCTGGATAGAGCGATTCCTTCCGTCTATGATGGGCTCAAGCCTGTTCAGAGAAGGATCATGCACTCTATGCGGGAGCTGGAGGATGGCCGTTACAACAAAGTAGCCAATATTGTAGGAAATACCATGAAGTATCACCCTCACGGAGATGCTTCTATTACGGATGCCATGGTACAGATCGGGCAAAAAGAACTCCTGATAGATACCCAGGGAAACTGGGGAAACATCTATACCGGTGACTCAGCGGCGGCGGCAAGGTATATTGAAGCCAGACTGACCCCTTTTGCACTGGAAGTGGTATTTAATCCAAAAACTACGGAATGGGCTAAATCCTACGATGGAAGAAATAACGAACCTATTGATCTTCCTGTAAAATTTCCGTTGCTTCTGGCACAAGGTGTGGAAGGAATTGGAGTGGGGCTTTCTACAAAAATTCTTCCCCATAATTTTAATGAACTGATCAATGCGTCTGTTGCTCATTTAAAGGGAAAGAAGTTTGAGCTGTTTCCAGATTTTATGACCGCTGGATATCTGGATGTATCCGAATATAATGACGGTCAAAGAGGAGGTAAAGTAAGGGCAAGAGCTAAAATTACCCATACCGACAAACACCTGTTGGTGATCTCTGAACTTCCTTTCTCAAAAACAACCAGCGACCTCATCGATTCTATCCTGAAGGCCAATGAAAGAGGAAAGATCAAGATTAAAAAGATAGAGGATAATACTTCCGATAAGGTAGAAATCCTTGTTCATCTCCATAACGATGTATCGCCGGACAAAACCATTGATGCATTGTATGCATTCACAGACTGTCAGGTGACAATTTCGCCAAATGCATGTGTCATTGTAGGAGATAAACCAATGTTCATGAATGTTTCAGATATTCTGAAAATGAATACGGAACATACTGTTTCTCTGCTTAAAAAAGAACTGGAAATAGAACTTAAAGAGCTTCAGGAAAACTGGCATTTCTCCTCACTGGAAAGAATTTTCATCGAAAACAGGATTTATCACGATATTGAAGAGGTGAAGAGCTGGGAAGAAGTACTGAAAACCATTGATAAAGGTTTGAAACCTCATACCGGACACCTTTTAAGAGCAGTAACGGAAGAGGATATTCTCAAACTTACAGAGATCAGGATCAAGAGAATTTCAAGATTCGATTTAGATAAATTTAAAGAAAATATAGCCTCTCTTGAAGGCAAAATAGAGCAGGTAAAACACAACCTTGCCAACTTGATTGCTTATGCGATTGATTATTATTTAAACATTCAGAAGAAGTACGGAAAAGACAAACAGAGAAAGACTGAGCTTAGGATTTTTGATACCATTGATGCAACGAAAGTAGCGGTAGCCAATGAAAAGTTCTATGCCAATTTTGAAGAAGGTTTTATCGGAACATCGCTGAAAAAAGACCAGTACCTGTTTGACTGTTCAGATATTGATGATATCATTATCTTCAGAAAAGACGGCACCATGAAAGTGGTTAAGGTAGATGCCAAAACATTCGTCGGAAAAGATCTTCTGAGCGTTGCCATCTGGAAGAAAAATGACAAAAGAACGGTCTACAATATGATCTACCGTGAAGGCAGGGACGGACCTTATTATATGAAACGTTTTTCTGTAACGGCAGTCACAAGAAATACAGATTATCCTTTAGCTTCTGATAAAAAAGGATCGGAAGTACTCTATTTCTCTGCCAATCCTAATGGTGAAGCAGAAACGGTAACCGTTCTTCTAAAACCGAATCCAAGAATCAGGAAAAATAAAATGGAAATCGATTTCTCTGACCTGGCAATCAAAGGAAGAGATTCCAAAGGAAATCTGGTGACCAAATACTCTGTGAAAAAGGTGGATATGAAAGAGGAAGGGGTTTCTACACTGGCTCCAAGGAAAATCTGGTTTGATGATACAGTAAGAAGACTCAATGCTGATGGCAGAGGAACCCTGTTGGGGCACTTTAAAGGGGACGACAGAATTCTTACCATCAATACGAATGGTGAAGTAAAGTTGGTTTCTTTTGACCTGGGCAATCGTTTTGATGATGAATACCTGGTTCTGGAGAAATGGAAACCACAACAGCCCGTAACCTGTATTTATTACGACGGTGAAAAAGATATGTATTTTATCAAGAGATTCCTGCTGGAAAATACGGTGAATGTACAGACTTTTATGCCATCGGAACATCCTAAATCATTCATTGAAAATGTAATCGTTGCTAATGATGCTTCGGCAGAGATTATTTTTGCTAAAGATAAAGGCAAAGACCGTGATCCTGAAACCATTAATATTGATGAATTTATTACGGTAAAAGGAATAAAAGCAATAGGAAACCAGTTTACAAAATTTAAAGTAAAAGCCATCAATATTACGGTTCCTGAACCTGTAGAAGAAGAGCCGGAAGTATATGAAGAACCGGAAACCGGAGACGGCATTGTAGATGATGACCGAACGGTAATCGGAGACCTGTTTGAAAGCGGGGAACCAGAAAATTAAGAAATAAACTTATGAATATTCTCATCTTATTTATTATCATTACAGCCATTATCAGCTTTGTTGCATTCAACAATCCTGGTATTACTGAAAAATATAAATTCAATGTGGGTGCAATCCTGCATAGAAAAGAGTACATCCGTCTGCTTTCAGCAGGATTTCTGCATGCTGATATCATGCACCTGGTGTTTAATATGCTGACCTTGTATTTCTTTGGCCCCATTGTCATCCAGACTTTTGGAAATATAGGTTTTGCGATCGTATATCTTGGGTCCATACTGTTAGGAAATTTCCTTTCATTGTATATTTACCAGAAACAGCCTTGGTATTCTGCGGTGGGAGCGAGTGGTGGCGTTTCAGGGATATTGTTTGCATCCATAGCGATGATTCCTGATATTGGCATTTACATCTTCTTTATTCCGATTCCCGTTCCCGGATATCTTTTTGGGCTTCTGTATTTCGGATATTCTGTATACATGATGCTGAATCCCAGGCCACATGATAATATCGGGCATGCCGCCCATCTTGGAGGAGCCTTTCTCGGACTGATTTATGCTGTTGTTTCCGCACCGGATACGGCAATGCATAATGCGCTGTATCTGGGAATTATGTCTCTCCCATTGATCTATCTGGGCTACGAAATTTTTGTCAGGAAAAGAATAGGATAAAACCTATCTTTACTTAAAATATCAAAACCAATGAACACATCAGAATTAAACCGCTTCATCGTTGTATTAATTTATGGTTCATTGGTTTTGCTTTCTTTACTGAAACTATCCAACCCCCTGAGGGTAAACAGAAAAGCCAATTTTTGGTTCGGGATATTCCTGTTTTTATGGTCGAGTTTCTGGATGGATGAGGTCCTTACCATGGTAAAAGACAGTTCCGTAGAGATTCATTCCATAATCGTTGTACAGATGATCCAATTTCTCACGCCGATCATGTTCTATTTCAGTGTGCTATTCTATACCAACCCCTCCTTTAAATTCAAAATTTCAGACCTCAAATACCTGATATTGCCTCTTATCTTTTGCATCAATATTATGCTGCAGCGCTTCGGGGGTTTTGAAGACCATAATATGTTTAGTTATGTTTTTATTGGTTTAATTCTTTTTCAGGCTTTATTTTATACCGGACTTTCATACCTTACTATTCGGAAGCATAAAAAAAAGATCCAGCAGTTTTCAGCCAATACAGAAGGTATTAATCTGAACTGGCTCGAATATATCACAATAATTATTTTTATCATCAATATTGTATATCTGGTCTACAATTTATCCTATGATTCCACTGCCTTGAATTTCTTTATTAATGGAGCTTTTCTGCTGGTCATTTATTTTGTAGGCTATTATTCTTTAAAACAAAAAGAAATTTATCCTGTAGCAGAAAAACAAATTGAGGAATTAATTTCTATCAGTGAAGACCCTGAAACGGAAGAAGTAAAAAAGAAACTGATTTCTGACGAAGAATTAATAAAGATCAAAAAACATCTGGAAGAGATTATGGTAATACAAAAACCTTATCTTGATAGTGAACTTAATCTGATTCGCCTTTCCGAGCTCTTGGCTATTTCTACCCATCATCTTTCCTATGTAATCAATACCGGATTTAAAAAGAACTTTTTTCAGTACATTAATGAATACAGGATTCATTATGCAAAGAAACTTCTCAAAGATCCTCAAAGTAAATTATCAATTTTGGGAATAGCCTACGAGTCAGGGTTCAATTCCAAGACTTCGTTCAACACCACCTTTAAAAAACTCACTGATCAGACTCCTTCCGAGTATAAAAATGGTTCGGGTTTATAAAGTTTAACGTTCTGTTTTGTTTAATTTGTTGTTTTACAAATAGTTATATATTTATTTTTTTGAATTTAAAATAGGTTCATTCAGATAATCCCGAACATTTAAAGATCCCTTTCAGAATAGCTTTGTACCATAAATTTATTTTTATGAATACGAAAGAATCATATGCGGTAGTCACAGGAGCGAGTCAGGGACTGGGGAAAGCATTTGCTGAAAACCTGGCCAGTAAAAATATTAATGTGGTGCTGGTAAGTCTTCCGGGCCAGCATTTAAAAGAACTGGCCTACTGGCTTGAGGAAACTTACTCAATCAAAGCCCATTACTATGAAGTAGACCTTTCCGTGAATGAAAATGTAATGAAACTTACAGAGTGGCTAAACCAGTCCTTTGACATTCATATTCTCATTAATAATGCAGGGCTGGGAGGAACTAAAAAATTTGTAGATGCATCACCGGCTTATATCAACACTATTTTACAGGTGAATGTTGCTGCAACCTCACTCATCACCCATCAATTGCTACCCAATCTTTTAAGACAACCCAAAGCTTATATTTTAAATGTTTCCAGTATGGCTGCCTTTTCACCCATCGGTTTCAAAACAGTATATCCCGCTTCCAAAACCTTTATTCATTCCTTCTCAAGAGGACTTCACGAAGAGCTGAAAGACACTAATGTGTTTGTAAGCGTTGTGAATCCCGGTGCGATGAAAACGAATATGGATGTTTGTAAACGGATTGAAAAACAAGGGTTTTTGGGGAAACTTACCCTTCTGGATCCCAATAAAGTAGCAGACTACTGCATCAGGCAACTTTTCAGGAAAGATTCCGTTATCATGGTGAATCCCATCAGCTGGCTGTTCATGAAGATCCTTCCGATATGGATCAAGCTGCCGCTGATGACCAGTGCCATAAAAAAAGAAATAGAAGCATGAAAAAAGTTTTCGTGACCGGAGCTACAGGGCTTCTAGGTACCAACACCATTATTAAATTACTACAATATGATTATTTTGTTATTGCTCTGGTGCGCAAGAAAAGCAGCTGGATGGATGAAGAAAATGAAAACCTCAAACTCATAGAAGGAGATCTTTTTTCTGATATTTCAAAAGATTTGCAGGATGTGGAAGCAGTTATTCATATAGCGGCAGAAACCAGCCAGGATCTGTTGCATTATGAAGATTATAAAAAGATCAATTATAATGCTACAGTTCATTTGTTTGGGCAAGCTGCTACGGCCGGAGCAGATAAGTTTCTGTTTGTCAGTACAGCTAATACTCTAGGCTACGGAAGTTCAGAAGAACTCGGAAACGAAACAACGGCTCAGCTTTACCCATTCACTCATTCTTATTATGCACAAAGCAAACTGGAAACAGAGAATTACCTTCTTCGGCAGAACACGAAAACAAAAGTTATCATTGTGAATCCTACTTTTATGATAGGAGCTTACGACAGTAAGCCGAGTTCAGGAAAGATCATCTTCTGGGCCTGGAAAAAGCATCTGATTTTCTATCCTAAAGGCGGAAAAAATTTTGTTCACGTTAAAGATGCCGCTGAAGGTATAATGAAGGCTCTTGAAAGAGGAAGAAATGGAGAAAAATACCTGTTGGCCAACGAAAACCTTTCTTATAAAGATTTTTTTCAAAAAGTAAATATCATAACCAGACAAAACCCTTTTATGGTTCCTATTCCCAATTCTGTGCTGGTTATACTTGGTTTTATCGGTGATTGCCTGAGAAAATTAAAAATTAAAACCAGTCTCAGCTCTGCTAATATGAAAGCACTGAGAATCCATAATTTTTATTCAAACCAAAAATCTACTGATGAATTGGGAGTCAAATATCAGTCAATAAATAAAGCTGTTGAAGAGGCCATCCGCTTTTTTGAATGGAAAAAAAAGATCAGTAAGTAGATATAATCTTTTTTGTGAATAATTCTCTCGAAGATTTAGCTGACTCTGCATATTTTATTAGTGCAAAT